>Ga0066709_100002679_pt1 | contig 13155 bp, 8 predicted proteins | sample GraSoiAngelo_158_FD_79665 | JGI IMG/M metagenome (GOLD analysis project Ga0066709, IMG submission 79665) | Grasslands soil microbial communities from the Angelo Coastal Reserve, California, USA - 14_1009_16_30cm | ecosystem: Environmental > Terrestrial > Soil > Grasslands | place: USA... | reverse complement strand
CTGTGCGCGGGCGAATCTCGTGTGGTCTACGGGGACGAAGTACGGAATCGCGCCGAGCGAGCGCTCGGCGCTGAGGGCCAGCATCTTCGGCGCCAGCGCCGCCAGGCAGCGGCGGTCGTGGGGGCACCGTCGGAACGGACATTGAGCCGTGCGATGCACGAGGACGAAGGCATAGCGATCGTCGACACACCGCCCGGCGACGAGCGGCTCGTGCAGGCCGCGATCAGCTCGGCCGACACCGTCGTGATCCCGACCCGAGCCGGCGGAGTCGAGTTCTCACGGGTGCAGGTGACGCGCGAGATGGTCCCTGCCCGCACGCCCCACGGGGTCGTCATCTGCGCTGCACGGTTCGGCACGAACGATCTCGACGAGACGATCGCCTGGTGGAAGGGAGAAGGAGTTCCGATCTGGGGCGTGGTCCCGGAACGCGTCGCCATCGCGGCCGGGCCCGAAGCCCGCCTCTATCGGGAGGGTCTCGAGGAGTACGACGCCGTCCTGCGGCGTGCGCTGCGAAGACGCTGAGGCTCGGTTCGAGCGGTCAGGTCGCCGGCGGCACGGATTGCGGTGCGACGCGGTCGGGCCGGGCAAGCAGGATCGCGCCGAAGGTGACGGCTGCGAAGGCGACGACGCGGAGGCCGCCGTACGCGCCTGAGGGCACGGGCTCGCCGAGCACGACCGTGCCGGCGGCAATCGGCAGCGCATTCGTCAGCAGCGTCGCCAGGCCGGCGACCGTGAGCGCGCCGCCTTTCTGGTAGCCGAGCTGGAGGAATGCGGTGCCGAGCGAGTAGCCGGCGATCACGCCGATCGCGAACGCCGCCCGCCCGCCTCCCTGGGTGGCGACCTTGACCGAGATGTCACCGATCGAGAAGAACAGTCCTCCGGCAACGCCTTCGGCGACCGCGATCGCGCCGAACCTCCGCCCGAGCGCGAGCACGACGACTGCCGCTGCGGCCGATGCTGCGAGCCAGAGAAGGATCTCGAAGGTCGAGCCGCCGCTGCCCTCGCCGCTTCCGCCCGCCAGTGATACCGCCAGCGCCAGCAGCCCGAGCATCGACAGGAGCACGCCGGCAAGCTCGTGGCGACCGAGGCGCCGACGGCTCATCCGAGCCGAGACGAAGGCGAGGATGCCGATCCCGCCCGCGGAGATGCTCTGGACGAGCGTCAGCGGCGCGAGCGCGAGCGCGGCGACATAAAGCGCGAAGCCGCCGCTCTCGAGCGCGAAGCCGGCGAGCCAGCTGCGATCCGTCAGCAGCGCCTGCACCGAGTGCAGCGGCCGCCGAAGCGAGAGAGCGGGCAGAGCGGCGGCGGCATCGTGCTCGCGCAGGTACGCGACGTTCGTCAGCGTGGTCGACGCGAGCGCCAACAAGAGCGCAACGGCGGTTTGAGCACTCAAGCTCGCCGACCATAGCTCCCGCGCGTGCGGGTATCGGCTTCAGGCCCGGACGCCGACTGCGGTGTGCACCGAGCGAACTGCGCTTGCGCCCGAGATCATGTTTCCCCGAGCTCGTCGCTCGTCAGCTGGACATCTGCGCGGACGAAGCCGGTGCTCGTCGAGGGCGACACGAGTGAGCCAGCCGGTGGCCGGCTCGGCGCCGATGAAGCAGAAGAGGCCGCGGCATCCTGCTCGTGCAGCTCGCCGGCCGGCCCGACGAGTGAGATCGACTCGAGCCGTAGAGAACGTAACCGGCCTCGACCGTCTGCGGCGTTCCATACGACCGCAAGCTTCAGCTTGCGTACTTCGGTGGGCACGGCGGAACCCGGTGGCGCTTTCGAACGTAATAGGAACGTGAGGGCTTTCGTCATCGCGCTCTGCGCCGCTGCGATCGCCGTCCCGGCGGCTTCCGCGAAGGGGCGGCTCGCGGTCAGGGTCGCGGACCGAACACCTGCGGTCGGCCAGTCATTCGTGGTCGACGTCGACACTGGTTGGGTCGTCCCCGGAAACGACTGGCTGCGGCTGATCGCGGTCGCGCCCGGCAGGGACTGGCACGACGTCGTCGGCACGGTGACCGGCGACCTCTCGCGCGCGCACGCGACGATCCCGCGCGACGGCTTCGAGATCGCGCTCGAGCGCGTCGCGCCGAGGCGCTGGCACGCGGCCGTGCGGCTCCCGCGCTCCGGCCGCTGGCGGCTCGTCGTTCCGAACGGGACGCACGCGGGGGTCATGCTTCCTCCGCCCGCGGCGTGGATGCCATGGGTCGAGGTCCATCGCTAGGACTTCGGTGACGTGAGGTCGTAGACGGTCACGCCTCCGACGGTGCGCGCCGTGAAGTGCGCTGCGACCCACGTCGCAATCGACCCCGATTCGCGCGCTCCGCCGCCCGGCCCCTGGCCGCCGGCGAGGAAGTAGTGGATCTTGCCGGCGGCGACGTCCTGCTCGAACTGGGCCAGCGTCGGAGTGGGATCGGTGCCGTTGAAGCCGCCGATCGCCATCACGGGCTCGCCCGCCGCGATTTGGACTCCGGCCGCGCTGTTCGCTCCGACCGCCGCCGCGACCCACGTGTACCGATTTGCATCCTGTCTGAGCAGCGCGACGAGCGCGGCGCTCGGCGTCGAGGAGTCGAGGAGCCCGCCGAGCGCTCCGCCGCGGCCGGGGCCACCGGCCCCGCCGAAGCGGCCGGTCGGCGGAGCGAAGCCGCCGGCAGGCGGGGCGAAGCCGCCCCGGAAGCCGGGCCTTCCGCCGAAACCGGGGCCGCCGTTTCTGCCGCCGAAGCCGCCACGACCTCCCAGCGTCGACGATCCGGACGGTCCGGCGGTCGGCAGCGCGCCGGTGTGCGGCGTCGACGCGGTCTGCACCGCGTAGGCGGCGGGCGCGGCGAGCAGCGCGACGACGGCGAGCATCGCCGTGAGCGGTGCGACCTGCTGGAGCATCGGCAGCGCGGCGAGGATCGCGGCGGCGCCGAGTCCGGCGATCAGGACGAGGTAACGCAGCCAGGGCAGCCAGTCGGCCGTCTGCCCGAGCAGGTGATACGCCCAAAGCGACGACACGGCGGTCGCCGAAGCGAGCGCGAGACGCGACACCGGCAGGTCGCGCCGCTTCCACGCCCAGGTCGCGCCGATTCCGACCAGTGCGCCGATCGCGGGCGCGAGCACGACCGTGTAGTAGGGATGGATGATCCCCTGCGCGTAGCTGAAGACGAGGCCCGTGACGACGAGCCACGACCCCCAAACGAGCACTGCAGCTCGTCGGATATCGGTACGCGGCGCCCGCCGGCCGAGCCAGAGCGCAGCGATGAGGAAGAGCAGGGCGGCGGGGAGGAGCCAGGAGATCTGCGTCCCCATCTCCGAGCCGAACAGCCGGCCGATGCCGGTCGGCCCCCAGCGGCTCGCCTGTCCCGCGACACCGCCGTCGACGACGCTGCCGGCCTCGTTGCCGGTGAGACGGCCGAGGCCGTTGTAGCCGAAGATCAGCTCGAGGATGCTGTTGTTCTGCGAGCCGCCGATGTACGGCCTGCTCGAGGCGGGCCAGAGGGCCACGATCGCAACCCACCATCCGGCCGAGACGACGAGCGCGACGCCTGCGCCGAGCAGCTGAACCACGCGCCGCCGCAGCGGGGTGGGCGCGGCGAGCAGATAGACGAGCGCAAACCCGGGGACGACGATCAGCGCCTGCAGCATCTTCGTCAGGAAGCCGAGCCCGATCAGCGAGGCCGCCAGGAGGAGCCAGGACGTCCGTGCGCGTTCGACCGAGCGCGTCAATGCGTACCCGGCCCCGATCAGCACGAGTGTGAGCAGCGCGTCCGGATTGTTGAATCGGAAGATCAGCACGGCGACCGGCGTCAGCGCGAGGATGCCGCCGGCGAGCAAGCCTGCAGCGGGGCCGAACCAGCGCTTGACCGCCGCGTACAGCAACGCGACCGAGGCCACGCCTTCGAGCGCCTGCGGCACGAGGATGCTCCAGGAGTTGACCCCGAACAGCCGCGCCGAGATGTCCATCACCCACAGTGACGCCGGCGGCTTGTCGACCGTGATGAAGTTCGACGCGTCGAACGATCCGAAGAAGAACGCCTTCCAGCTCTTCGTCGACGCCTGGACCGCGGCGGTGTAGAACGCGTTCGCCCAGCCGCTGGCCGCGAGGTCGACGAGGTACAGCAGACCGGTCGCGACGAGCAGTGCGATCAGCGCAGGCCGCGCCCACGCAGGGTCGTCGACGCGGCCGCGAACAAGCGCCCTCGCCCGGGAAGCGACGTCGACACGAAACGGCGTGGTCGGCCTCGTGCCGAGCGACTCGCCGGCGGTCGTCATCGCGGCGCACTCCGCCGAGCGCGAAAGACCCAGCCCCGAAGCAGGACGAAGCGCAGCACGGTTGCGACGAGGTTCGCCGACGTGAGCACCGCGAGCTCGAGCGCGCGAGACGGGTGAGGCGAGAGCGCGTGGAGGGTTGCAAGCGCACCCGTCGTGAGGACAAGGGCGAGTCCGAACACGATCAGTCCCTGCATCTGGTGGCGGACGACACCCGACGACCCGCGAATGGCGAACGTGAGCCTGCGGTTGGCGGCCGTGTTGCCGATTGCGGTCGCGAGCAGCGCGAGGGCGTTCGCCACCTGTGCCGGCATCGCGAAGCGCAACAGCACGAACAGCGCGGCGTACGCGAGCGTCGAGGCAACGCCGATCGCGGCGAAGCGGGCCACCTGCCGCCCGAAGCTCGGCGGGCTCCCGACGACCGAGAGACGCTGCAGCGGAATCCGTCCCGTCCGGAGGTCGCGCGTCAGGCGGGCGACGCCGCGCAGGTCTGCGAGCGCGGTGGCGACGATGTCGACCCGCGAATCCGGATCGTCGGTCCAGTCCACCGGAACCTCGTGGATGCGAAGACCGCAACGCTCGGCGAGCACGAGCAGCTCGGTGTCGAAGAACCAGCCGCGATCCTGGACGAGCGGCAGAAGCTCGTGCGCGCGATCGGCCCGGATGGCCTTGAAGCCGCACTGGGCATCCGAGAAGCGCGCGCCGAGCGTCGCGTGGAGGAGCGCGTTGTAGCTACGCGAGATGAGCTCGCGCTTCGGCCCGCGAACCACCCGCGCACCGCGGGTCAGGCGGCTGCCTATCGCGAGGTCGCTGTGGCCGGAGAGGAGAGGCGCGACGAGAGGGAGGAGTGCCGACAGATCGGTCGAGAGGTCGACATCCATGTAGACCAGCACGGACGCGTCGCTCTCGGACCACACCGTGTGGAGCGCTCTACCCCGACCCTTCTCGTCGAGCCGGAGCGCCCGCACGTGGGCGAGCTCGCGCTCGAGCTCCCGCGCGAGCTCCCACGTCCCGTCGGTGCTGCCGTTGTCGGCGATCGTGACGCGGAAGCTGAAGGGGAAGCGCTCGAGCAGGTAGTGGTGGAGGTACGCGATGCTCGAGGTGAGCGACCCGACCTCGTTGTAGACCGGTACGACCACGTCGATCGACGGGGCGGCGGCCGAAGCGTCGAGCGTCCGCGCGAAGGTAGGGAGTTGCTGCTGGGCCACAGGCCAATTGTCGGCCCGGTTCCTAACAGCGACATGAACGCGTCATGTGAGAACGCTGTGAATCGGCGCGCCCGCGATCGTCTGCGCGAAGCTCGTATCGTTGGGCTGCATGTTGTCCGCACGCGATCGGTGGCGTCCCCGACGCCGCCTCGTCCGCTACAGGCGAGGCTCGACGGATAACCGCAGTGGGAGACAACGCTCGGACGACGACACCAGGAGGAGACCTCGATGGACGCAGCCGAACGCCTCAGCCGGATCCCCGGCGGCGACGGAGCGAGGCCGAAGGAGCGGGTGGTGAACGGAAACATCTCGCTCGGCCGCATAGGCGGCGTCGAGGTTCGGGTCAACTGGAGCTGGCTCGTGATCTTCGCCCTGATCGTCTGGTCGCTGACGGACGGAGTCTTCCCGTCGCAGAACCCCGGGCTCTCCGACGGCACCTATCTCGCGATGGCGGTCGTCGCGGCCGTGCTGTTCTTCGCGTCGCTGCTCCTGCACGAGCTCGGGCATGCCTGGCAGGCACGGCGGGAGGGCATGGAGATCGACGGAATCACGCTCTGGCTATTCGGGGGCGTGTCGCAGTTCAAGACGCGATTCCCGAGCGCCGGCGCCGAGCTCCGGATCGCCCTCGCTGGACCGCTCGTGTCGCTCTTGCTCGGCGTCGTCTTCGTGCTGATCGCGCTCGCCGGCCTGCCGAGCGCCGTCGACGGCGTCGCCGCCTGGCTCGGTTACATCAACCTGGCTCTGCTCGTCTTCAACCTGATCCCGGCCCTGCCGCTGGACGGCGGCCGCGTGCTGCGGGCAGCTCTCTGGCGGATCAGAGGCGATCTCGCGTGGGCAACGCGCGTCGCCACCGACATCGGACGCGGCTTCGGTTACCTGTTCATCGGGCTCGGAATCGCGATGTTCATCTTCCAGGGATCGTTCAGCGGAGCGTGGCTCGCGTTCATCGGCTGGTTTCTGCTTCAGGCTGCGACGGCCGAGGCGCGGTACATCGCCACGGCGGCAGCGCTCGACGGGCTGCGCGTGCGCGACCTGATGGTGCGCGACCCGGTGACGGTCGACGGCGATCTCACCGTCGGGCAGTTCATGGACGACGTGGCCCGCTCGCGTCGCTTCACGACCTATCCCGTCCTCGACAGGGGGCGGCCGATCGGACTCCTCGCCTTCAGCTCCGTCGCTGCCCTTCCGCGCTCGGAGTGGGACTCGCGACGGGTGCGAGACGCCATGATCCCGCTCGACCGAGTGCCGCAGCTCACCGAAGACGCGACGGCGGTCGAGGCGCTGGCAGCTCTCTCGCCCCCGACATCGAATCGCGGCCTGGTCGTCGAGAACGGGCATCTGGCCGGACTTCTGTCGATCACGGATCTCACGCGCGCGCTGGAAGTCCGACGCCCGGCGCGGCCGGTCGCGGCCTGAGAGGCGGCTACGAGCCGCCGGGGCTTAGCTCTTACCCGCCGCCTCGCGCCGCGCCGCGACGACCTCGTGTGAGACGGCCTTCAGCGCCCCGGCGATGGGAATCGCCAGAAGCGCGCCGGCGAGCCCGCCGACCTCGGCGCCCGCGGCGACGCTTACGGCGGTCGCAAGGGCCGAGAGCTGCACCGTCCGGTGGTACACGACCGGCCCGAGGACGCGGTTCTCGATCTGCTGGTACACAACCAATCCTGCGACGACGATCGCCGTCGTCGGCACCCCTTTGGTCAGCGCGACGGCCGCGACGATGATCGTGGCCAGGGTCGCGCCGACGAGGGGAATCAGGTCGAACACGGCGACGAGGAGACCGAGCGGGACGGGGTACGGGACGCCCGTTGCGAGCAGGATGATCGTCGCGACCGTTCCTGCGATGACGCTGATCAGGAGGTTCCCTGCGACGTAGCCGCCGACCGCCATCGACACGCCGTTGCCCCCGCGCAGCCAGCGTTCCCGGCTGTTCTCCGGGACGAGGTCGACCAGGGAGTCGAACCAGCGGCGACCGCCGAGGACGACGAAGAGCGTGAGGAAGGCGACCGTCACGGCGGCGGCTCCCGTGTTCAGCAGTCCGCCCACGACGCGCGACGCCCGCCGGGCGATCAGCCCCGCTCCCTGGTCGGCGATTGACGCGCGCGCGTGCTCGACGATATGGAAGCGGCGCTCGAGGAAGCCGAGACTGCCGTGGCCCTGAGTCAGCGTCTGGAGCAGGCCGGGAACGTGGTGGGCGAAGCTCGCGACCTCGCTCACGAGCGGCGCGACCAGGAGGTAGCCGAACGCCGCGACGGCGATCAGCGCAAGCGAGAACGTGATCGCGACGGCCTTCCCACGCGCGAGCCCGCATCGCTCGAGCGCCTGGACGGGCGGCTCGAGCGCCATCGCGAGCACGACGGCGACGAGCAGCTGGAGAAGGATCGTGCGCGCAGCGTAGGCGAGGGCGACCAGGAGGACCCCTCCGAGCGCGAGGAGGACGAGCGTCACGAGCGTGCGGGGCGCGACGACCACCTTCGTGATCTCCGCCTCGGGCCGGGTCTCGGGAGCGTCGGCGAGCGGCGTCCTCACAGGGAGCACGCGACGACAGTCGCGACATTCACGAGCATGCGGTCAGTCTGGCGTCGGACGGCTCGTCCGAGCATCGGCAACATCGCCGAGACGCTGCGCCAAAACAGCAGCGTGCGGCCCTCGCGGCTACCTCCCTGGTGTGGTCGCCCCCGCGGATACCCCCGCCGCAGCGGTATTCCTGCTACCCACCATGACGCTGGAGCTTTCGTGTGGCACCCTGTGGGCAGTGCCTCCACGCTGTCTGCTGGTCGACGACTCCACACGCTTCCTCGAAGCTGCTTCGAAGCTCCTCGAGGCCCAGGGGCTTGCCGTCGTCGGTATGGCGTCCACGGGGGCCGAAGCCCTGGCCCTCGTTCGGGAGCTGGAGCCCGACGTGACCCTCGTCGACGTCGATCTGAACGGGGAGAGCGGCTTCGACCTGGTCTGGCAGCTCGCCGCGAGCTCGGACGGGGCTTCGACGCGCACGATCCTGACCTCGACGCGCAGCGAGTCGGACGTCGCCGAGCTGGTGGCCGTGACCCCGGTGCTCGGGTTCATCCCCAAGAACGAGCTGTCCGCCGCTGCCATACGCGACTTCCTCGCCGACTGCAGCCACGGTCGCGGCTGCAGACACGAGGCGCTCGTCTACTCGTCGCCGGACGAGCTCGCCGCGGCGACGCTGCCGTTCATGCGGCAAGGTCTGGCGCGCGGCGACCACCTGCTGGTCGTCTTCAGAGAGGCGGGTCGGACCGTTCTTCGAGAGGCGCTTGGGCGGGACGCCGCCCAGATCGAGTTCGCGGACGCAGTTCCTTGGTATCAGAGCCCCGAGCGTGCGTTCGAGCAGTACAGCTGCTATCTCGACGACCACCTCGATCGTGGCGCTACGCGCGTGCGGGTCGTCGCCGAGGTGATCTGGCCCCAGAGCTCGGCCACGGCCGAGATCGCGGGATGGAAGCGCTACGAAGCTGGGATCAGCGGCGCGATGGCTTCCGTGCCGGTGTCGTTCATCTGCGCCTACGACACGCAGGAGCTGCCCGCGGCGATCGTCGCGGATGCCCGGAGGACGCATCCGGTCCTGCGAACCATGGAGGGCGCGCGGCCGAGCGGACACTACGCAGAGCCGGGCGCGTTCGTCCGCGGCCTGGAGCCTAGGATTTAGGGTCGGTTGCGGAGGATCCGCGCGAACGGGTCCGAATAGCCTCCGAACGGCCGCGGAAAGACCGCGCTTGCGCGGGAGACGTTGGCCGCGTTGACGAGCGCGACCGGAGCGTCGGCTCTCGCCGGCAACCGAGCGCCGCGCGCCGCCGCAAGGCAAGCCTCTACCGCCATCTGTCCCATCGCATACGGATATTGCGAGACGGTTGCGCTCATCGACCCGTCGCGAATGGCATCGAGAGCCTCGGTGATGCCGTCCAGGCCGATGATCCTGATGTCGGCGGTCTTGCCCGCGGAGCGAACCGCGTCGGCGACACCGAGGGCCATCAGGTCGTTGGCGGCGAAGAAGCCGGAGAGATGGGGATGCGTGCGAAGGATCCGCGCGGCGGCGACCTCGGCCTTGACGCGAACGTAGTCGGCGTTGGCCCGCGCGACCACTTTCACGTTCGTCCCGTGGATGCCCCGCTCGAAGCCGCCCAAGCGGAGCTTGCTGTTGATGTTGTCGGCCCACCCGCCAAGGAGAGCCACGTCGCCCGTGCCGTGCAGCAGAGAGGCCATCTCGGTGCCAGCCAGCTTTCCGGCGCCGACATCGCTCGATCCGATGTACGTGCGGATTCGCAGACCGGCCCTCTTTGCGGCCACGAGGTCGATCGGGCTGTTGACCACGACGAGGGGACGCCTCACGCCGCGCAGCGCGATCACGAGGTTGGTCGCGCTGATCGGAGCGATCGCGTAGCAGTCGTTCCTGCCGGCGACCAGCGCTCGGGCGCGGGCGGCCTGACCGGCCAGGTCGTAGCTGGTCGCCGGGGCTCGGACCGAGGCACGCACCCCGCGCCGCGTCGCCTCGGCTCTGACGCCTTCGTACATCGCGACCCAGAACGGGTTGTCGAGCGCGTTGAGGACGACGCCGACCCGTACCGGGGCCGGTCGAGCGCCGCCGACGCCGCAGGCGAGAAGCACTGCCGCAGCAGCCGCAGTGGCGATCGTCCGAGCCTTCACGACGGGCCTCCGGAGGGACGATCAGGACGCTAGCGCATCCGGTCGCGTGGCGAAAGCGTCCCACACGAGACAGGGAAAAGCGCAAAATGGCTGGAGCTTCCAGGTGCGCGGGCGACTTCGTCAGCTGATACCGGTTGGGCTCGTGCTCGGGCTGACCCTTGTCGGTTTTTTCGTCGCGCGGGCCTTCGGTGAGGCGGATGCGAGACACGACGCGGCACGTCGCGCCGACATCGCGGCCACTCAGGTGCGCGACCACGTCGCGCAAGCCGCGACCCTGGTGGATGGCGTCCGCCGGTTCCTGGTCGGACAGGTCACCTCGGGGCTCGCGGCAGAGCAGTTCACGGAGATCGGGGCACGCTGGCTCAGTCCGGCCGGCCTCTCTGCGGCAGCGTGGGTCGAGGGCGTGTCGCAAACGGAGCGCGCGAGCTACGAACTGCGAACCGGGCACCGGATCGTCGCCGAGACGCGCTCCGGCGGAGTCGTCCCGGCGACCCCGAGCGCGAGGTACCTGCCGGCGACGCTCGTAACGGGCATTCCGCCGTTGAGCACGGCGGGTCTCGACCTCAGGCGCATCTCGGGCATCGAGGCGGCCCTCAACCGTCCGCAGACAGCGTACCGCGTTGCTGCGACTCCCCTGGTGCGACTTCCCGACGGTACGTTGGGCCTCTTCCTCGTCCAGGCGGCGCAACGTCTGAATCGCGGCGTCGTCCAGCCCGGCTTCGCGGTCGTGTTCCTTCCGGCTTCGTGGCTGCTCGCCGCCGCCGCGGACACCGTCGATTCGAGCCCGGCCGCCAATCCGAGGCTCCAGATCGTGGTGGGCGGCGTGCCGGCCGGCTACCTGCGCGGCGCGGCGACCGCTCGACGCACGTTCACGGCGGCGGGGCAGCGCTTCGACGTGCTGGTGCCGCGGGGCGGAGTCCACGGCGCCGCCGTCGTGCTCCCGTGGATCGTGCTCGCGGGAGGTCTCGTGCTCGCCGGGCTCGCGGGCACGCTCGGGTTGTACGCGGCGCGCCGGGCCAGAGCGAAAGCCGAGCTCGACCGTCTCTTCACCATCTCTCCCGACCTGATCGCGGTCGTGGGCTTCGACGGCTTCTTCAAGCGCGTCAACCCGGCCTTCGAGACGCTCCTGGGATACACGGAGCACGAGCTGCTCACGCGACCCTACATCGAGTTCGTTCATCCCGACGACCGCGAGCGGACGACGGTGGAGCGGAACGAGATCGTGAAGGGTGCGACGGCCGTTTCGTTCGAGAACCGGTACGTCTGCAAAGACGGCTCCGACAGATGGCTCGAGTGGACGGCAACACCGGTGCTCGAGGAACGCCTGACCTATGCGGTGGGGCGCGACGTGACCGAGCGGCGGCAGGCCGAGGTAGATCTGCGCGAAGCGGAGGAGCGCACCGGGGTGCTGGCCGCGGAGCAGGCGGCGTTGCGCCGCGTGGCGACGCTGGTGGCGCGTGGGGTGCCGCCGGAAGTGCTGTTCACGGCGGTCACGGAGGAGGTCGGGCAGTTGCTTCCGGTCAGCAGCGCGGCGATGGGCCGCTACGACCCCGACGGACTCTTCACCACCGTTGCCGCTTGGGCGAAGGGAGTGCCCGCCTTTCCCGTCGGGACGCGGTGGATCCCCGAGGGGAAGAACGTCACGACGATCGTGTTCGAGACGCGCCGTCCCGCCCGGATCGACGACTTCGCCGATGCCTCCGGCCCGGTCGGCATCGCCGCCCGCGAGGCTCGGTACCGGTCGGCGGTCGGGACGCCGATCGTCGTCGAGGGCCGCGTGTGGGGCGTCATGACCGCGGCGTCCTCGGAGGGCCTGCTGCCGTCGGAGACCGAGGCGCGTCTGGCCTCCTTCACCGAGCTCGTCGCCACCGCGATCGCCAACGCGGCGAGCCGTGCCGAGCTGGCGCGGCTGGCCGAGGAGCAGGCGGCCCTGCGCCGGGTCGCGACGCTAGTGGCGGAGGGCGCGACGGACACGGAGCTGTTCGCCGGTGTCGCGCAGGAAGTGGCACATGTTCTTGCCGTCCAGATGGTGACGATCGACCGCTACGACGCCGACACATCCTCGACGGTGGTTGCCTCCGTCAACGACCCGGGCTTCCCAGTCGGCAGCCGCTGGCCGCTCGACGGGCCGAGCCTAGGGGCGATCGTCCTCGAGACGGGCCGTCCCGCAAGGGTCGACGACTACGCGGATCTGAAGAGCACGTCCGCGGCCGCTGCGCGGCATCAGTCGGTGAGCTCGACCGTAGGCGTCCCGATCGTCGTCGAGGGCAGGGTCTGGGGAGTGATCTGCGTCGGGACCGCGGGTCCTGAGCGCCTGGCGGCCGACACCGAGAAACGGCTTGCCGGCTTCACCGAGCTCGTCGCCACCGGGATCGCGAACGCCGAGTCGCGCGCGGGGCTCGCGCAGCTGGCCGAGGAGCAGGCGGCGTTGCGGCGGGTCGCCACACTCGTGGCGGAAGGCGTACGGCCGGTCGAGCTCTTCTCGGCCGTGAGCGAGGAGGTCGGTCGCGTGGTCGGCTCGGACACGGCCGCGGTCGTCAGGTTCGACCACGGCGGTCCGGCGATCGTCTTCGTCGGCGTCTCGAAGAGCATCGAAGAAAGGATCCCGATTGGAACACGATGGGAGCTCGACGATGCGATGGCGTCGGCGGAGGTGTATCGCACCGGACGCTCTGCCCGCGTCGACGCGAGGGACTGGTCATCAGTCACCGGCCCCGTTGCCGCGGCCGGAACTCACTTGGCCGTCGTCTCAACGGGTGCGAGCCCGATCATCGTGGAAGGCCGTCTTTGGGGCGCGATGGCAGTCTCGCACAACGGGCCACTGCCGCTCGACACCGCGGAGCGGCTCGAGAAGTTCACCGAGCTCGTCGCGACCGCGATCGCAAATGCTGACAGCCGCGACGAGCTCGCCGCGTCGCGTGCGCGGATCGTCGCCGCGACGGACGAGGCGCGCCGCCGGATCGAGCGCAACCTCCACGATGGGACGCAGCAGCGGCTGGTCTCGCTCACCCTCGAGCTGCGCTTGGCCGAAGGGGCCCTCGCTGCGGAG
>Ga0066709_100002678_pt1 | contig 13156 bp, 10 predicted proteins | sample GraSoiAngelo_158_FD_79665 | JGI IMG/M metagenome (GOLD analysis project Ga0066709, IMG submission 79665) | Grasslands soil microbial communities from the Angelo Coastal Reserve, California, USA - 14_1009_16_30cm | ecosystem: Environmental > Terrestrial > Soil > Grasslands | place: USA... | reverse complement strand
TCAGCTGTGCAAGAAGCCGGCCGAGGAGGGCGCGCCGTACGCTCGTCCGGAGGACGCCGGTGAGGAACGCGAGCGGGATCGCGGTGTAGACCAGCGCGAGCCAGTCGACGATCTCGTCGCCGGTGTCGGAGAGCGAGACGCCGATGTAGTCGTGCGCGATCGAGACGGCCACGACGACAAGCACCGGCGGACCGACGATCACGAGCGGCCGCAGCGCGCGGCGCTCGGCGGCACTCGCGGCGAGCCAGCGGGCGACCACGACGTAGACGATCGCGGGCACGAGGAGGATCGCGATCGCCGACAGGACGGTGTTCGCGCGGTTCGACGCCTCGCTCGGCGGATAGGCGAGGATCGCGAGCGCGTACGCGGCGCCGGCGAGGACGCGCTCCAAGCGCGAGCGCGTGACGCCGTAGGGGAAGACGACGACCTGGTGCGCGAGCAGCGCCAGAAAGAGGTTCTGGGAAAGCTCGCTCGCATGGTTCGCAGTCCATGACCCGAACCAGTCGAAGTCGCGGCCGAACCAGACGATCCCTGTGAGGGTCATCAGCACGCCGAGCCGGTTCTCGCGCCGCTGCCGCCACGCCACGAGTCCCCCAGCGACGAACGACCAGCCGATCGCGACGTGCACCGGGGCAGGCAGGGTCAGCACGCCCGGCTCCCAGATCGAGAGGCCGATCGCGTAGGCGCCGAGAGCGAGCCCGAGCGCGGCCAGCGCGGCGCGTTGCATGTGCTGATCGTCGCATGAACGGGCGTAGAGGAAAACCCCGAAATCCCCCCGGTCCAGGGTTTTCATCGATGCGCTCGCGGCGCCGCCTCCCTACGGTGGAGCTCGTCCACTCGCCAAGGAGGCAACCGAAATGAAGAAGACGATCCTCATCACCACGGCCACCGTCGTCCTGGTCGTCGTCGCCGCGGCCGCCGCCCTCTTCACGCTCAGCGCAGTCGCGGGCTCGCACCAGACGTGCGGCAAGGTGAACCCCGCGGAGCTGCGGCACCCGGCGGCTCCGGACTACGGCAAGAAGCTCGAGAAGCTCGCCCGCTGCGAGCACTGAGCACTTGGCGCCCTGCCGCCCGTCGGCGGCGGGGCGCCTACAACTTCTCTACCTCGTCCCCGACGGAGATCGTTCCGTCGGTGAGAATGTCTGCGTTGATGCCAGCGCGGTGGACGAGCTCCTTGATGATCCCAGGCCGCGTCATCGACTCGAGGTGCGAGCACGGCTCGCAGAGCTCGACCCCGTAGCATTCGACCTCGCCGACGCGGAAGCGTTTGCCGACGAGCGCGTTCAGATCGACACCACGCACGGTGACCTGGCGTCGCGTCTCCCCTGGGGCGAGCCCAGCTGCCGTGACGTTCTCGGCCTCGACGAGCGTCAGCGCTTGCCCCGGCCGCGCGCCCTCGAAATGAAAGTGCCGGTCACCTTTCAGGCCCTGTCCGGCGACGGCGCGAACAGAGTCGACAGCGCGAAGGTCGCGCTCTTCCCCGGTGCCGACGTGGATCGCTTCCACAGCCATGGCCACCATCATCGCAGCCGGCCGACCTGGCATGGCGGCATGTCTGGGGTCGTCTCGACTTGCCGCGCCACCTGAACGCGGAGGACGTGGCTCCCGGCGGCGAAGCGCTCGACAGCCTGAACCAACCGTCGTGACGACGGTCTGGTCGTTGTGTCACGCCGCTGGAGATGAGGGGAAAACGCCTTCGCCGCAGTCGTAGTAAGCGTCGTCGGCTATCTTCGAAGTTCGGTACGCAGATCGTTGTAGCTGATGACTGGGATCGGCCCTGCGGCAAGGTACGGTGAGATTAGAGGTCGGTCCGTCACGATCAGCGGAACTACGTGCCAATTCTCGACGTCCACTCCGATCTCAGCCGCAGCCGCGTTTCGGTTCTTCTCAAGCCAGGCACACCGCTCGAGGTGCTTTGAGACGACGGCGCTGTCCGTGCCGAAGATCGCGGCCATCTCATCCGCAACCTCGTCGAAGTTCATCGCAACGCCAAGCGCTTTGGCCTCCACAGCGATCAGTCGCCGCTGCTGCGGGTCTGCGACCAGGACATCGATGTCTCCAAGTGCATCGCCTTTCTCGTCGACAATGGCTGCGTCCGCGAGTCGTTTCACACGCACCAGCGCCCGATATCCGTGTGAGCTATACAGCGCAGCGACAGCGTCCTCGAATGCCCTTCCGACAGCGGCGCCGACAGCGCCCTGATACCGCCGTAGCCCTGCGCTCAACGCGGGGTACCGCCCATCCTCGATCTGGCGGACAAGGTGCATCTGGGCCGAATACAGATGCTTCACACCAAAAACCACCTCGTCGCCGCGAACGATCAATGGCCGCCGCAGATAAGAGAGCGGCCGGTTCATGCGCCATGGGTACGTGTCGCGCGGTTTAAACGGCAGTGGCGGCCGATCGATCGCCTCGCGCGGCGCCAAGGCGAACCGATCGACCGTGGCGGCTGCGAGCTGACGACTCCACCCCTCGCCACGCGCGAGCATCGCCTCGATGTCATCACGCGTCGCGACAACGATGCCGCCCGGCTCGTCGAGGGCACGTTCGATCAGCGCGTTCTGGAACTCTGCGATCTGTAGCACGCCGATCCCAAATTCGTCTCGCACAGCGGCATCAAGGTCGAGAGGAACATCGAGGGACTCATCGGGCGGCTCCCATACAAGCTTCTCGAGAGCAGCGCCTTCAGACTCGAGCTCGCTCCGCAGCCGCGCCTCCACGAACGCTATTCCCGCGCCTCCGGCGTGGTCGTCGTGGCGGAAGACAAGGGCTCCGTAAGCGATACCTATGACAGGATCGCTGACCCTGTAATTCAGAGCATCGCTGACGGTGCCGGCGTCGACTATCTGCGCGGAGATCGCGAGCAGCTTGTCGAAGGTGGCAGTCGAGATCGCTGAACACCCCAAGGGCGGCTCAGCGGCGAAGAACTCGATCAGAAACCTCGTCGCGACCGCTGCGCGGTTCAAACGAACAAGCTCGGCGTCACGCTCAGCCAGGGTCTCGTCGACGCCGGCGTAGGTGAGGCTCTTCGTGACAAGCGTAAGCTCGCGAAACTTCTGCTCGTGAACGATGCGCTCGTACCAGAGCACAAGCCGCTCGATCAGGCCCTCCGACGACAACACTCGCGCCTCCTCGCGCAGGAGGACCAGTGCATCGGTCACGTAGCGATGCAGGACGCCCTGCCGCACGTCGCGTTCCACGACATCGCGAAGACCAAGGGGCCGCATGACGCGTTCCGAGATAACCATCCGGACATGAGATTCGTCGTATGCCTGGACCGGACGGTACGGCGGAAGGAGATGGTCATCCACCCGCGGGTCAACGCCGCGCGCGAACATCATCTCCTTCTTGTAGCCGAGAGGCGCGTGGCGCTCGACCAGCGCCGCGACCCGATCTTGCGCATCAGGGCTTTCAACAATCAGTCGGAGCATGTCTCGCAGCAAGTCACGCTCGCCCTGGTTGTTTGGAGAGTGGAAGGCATTCCATGCGCGGCGGCCAAGCTCGAACGAAAGGACGTTGTGAACGTTGCTCGGATGCGCCTTGAGGAACTGTTCGCCCTCGGCGTAGCTCGGGTCAGCCCAAATATCGATGAGCTTCCGCTCCCACAGCTCAGGTGGTTGAAGACTGAACCGGAACTCCACGACGCCGTTCATGTCTGCGCGGGCAGCAAGGTCATCGTGAATGTCGGTGGCGACCTGCCACAGCCAATAAGCGATCGTATGTGCAAGCGGCTCACCAGCCGGCGTTTGTCGCGTCCCGATCCAGATGGTCAAGCCCCCGCTTTCGACGACAACCTCGTGACCGTCCCGAGGAGAGTTCAGGGGTATATAGATCGGGACCGAGGGCGCGTGAGGAAGCCATCGCTCGACCTCCACTGCGAGTCCAGTCGGATGTGGAACCGCATGGGGATCGAACCGATTCGCTGCATCGGTCCGCAGTGCGCCGCCGCCACCCGGCATCGCCACAAGAAGGTCAATCCCCACGGCCGGAGCGAACGAGTAGCCCGCGGACCGGTATCCGGGGTAGAGGTCGAGCGGGCTGAACGCATGCACGTCCGTCGTTACCTCAAGCTCGTGGCACGCCTGCGCGAACTTCCATAACGCCACTGGGTCGCCGCGTTCGGTCAGCGCGAACGCGTCAAGGTCGGCAAGGCTCGAAACGAACGCCAGTAGATCGCCGAGGTCGAGCGAAAGGTTCATCGCGCGGTCGAGGGGCGCGAGAGCGAATACTGGGAACACGGTGCGCGTGCCTTGGAAGCCAGTGAGCGTCTCAACGACCTCTTGCGCGCGCTCCGCGAGGGACTCCGCCAGCACTCGCGCGTCCCAGGTCTGGCAGAGGATCGATGGGTCGTATTGAGCGAGGTCGTCTGCGACGGTGATCGCGACTGCGAGTTTGTCGTCGTCGAACCTGAACACACTCTCGATGATCGGTAGAGGATCAGGCGGCTCAAGCAGGAGATCCGCACCGATGACCGGCTGCATCCCGAGCCGCGCTAGCGCATGGCCCGCCGTCACGGCCGCGGCTGTCGCGAAGCGGTCATGGAAGGCGACTGGGTCCCCGCCTTGGGCGACAACCCGGACGACGTACCGAATCAGGGCCGACGCGATTTCGAACGGAAACGCAACGAGAAGGTGGGAGCCGTCGGCGAAGAAAGGCCGCATCCCAGCGACCCGCTGCGCCGGTGAGCGCGGCACGCTTGATGAGCGCCAGAGCAGCGGCTCGAGACAGGCGGTCACTTCTGCGAGTTCAGGCGACTTCAACTCGAACCGCACTGCGTTCTGCAGAAACTCGGCTTCGGCGACTGTCACTGCCCTTCGCTGTGCGCCCGCCCATGGCGTTCCGCGGGCCACCCCTGCGCGTCGGAACATCCTGTCGCTCAGGGTCAGAGCAGTAAGAAGAGTCGGCAACAGCCGGGTGGGGAGATCCTCGTCAGCCCACCTGAACCTGAATAGCGCGACTAGAAGGTGTCGCAGCCAGAAGACGGAGCTTTCTGAGAGCCCTGAGCCGACGAGGAAACCGCCTCCGGGCGCGAAGACCTCTTCACAGAAGGGATGCTCCGGAGGATCCTCTCGCTTCGCGAGGCGATCGAACAACGGCCCCTCGTTGACGATCCTTGCAAGATTCTCGGGACTCGCCTCGTCACCACCACGCGCGAATCTCAGAACGGCGGCAGCGGCTGTCTCGAGCCGCTCGAGCTGATGAGCGTTCCGCGAGTCAAGCTGAAGGGCGGCGAACGCCGCGAGCGCGTGGTCGCGGGAGAGATGTTTGAGTCGGCGGTGAAGCTTGCTGAGCGGGAGCCTCCTCGCGATGGATCACGACAAGGTACCGATACCGCGAGACTTCTTGCCGCGCCGTCGACGAACGCGCGGCAAGGGGCGCTCGCCCGTGGCGGCGCCGAGAGCATCTCCCATGGCCCCCGCGCTCGCGGCCAGCGCGCGGGCGGAGATTAGGACACCGAGTGTCGTCGGATGGAGGAGCGCACCTCGTACCGGTGTTACCGCCGAGCGCCCGTCTCCCGCTTTTCTCTCTTACTTGACGAGCGAGAGCAGCTTGAACATCGGCAGATACATCGAGATGATGATCACGCCGACCATCGCGCCCACTCCGATCATCATCAGCGGCTCGATGATCGAGGTCAGCGACTGGATCGCCGCGTCGACCTCGTCCTCGTAGAAGTCGGCGATCTTGCCGAGCATCTTCTCGAGCTCGCCCGTCTCCTCGCCGATCTTGACCATCTGGCTGACCATGGGCGGGAAGACGTCGGATTCGATCAGCGGCTGGGCGATCGGAACGCCTTCGTGCACCTTCGCGCGCACGTCCCCGAGCGCCTCCTCGACGACCCAGTTCCCCGCGGTCTGGCCGGTGATCTCCAGCGCCTTGATGATGTCGACCCCCGCGGCGACGAGCGTCGAGAGCGTGCGAGAGAACCGCGCCATCGTGATCTTCCGGACGGTGTCGCCGATCCGCATCGGGATCCGCAGCTTCGTGCGGTCCCAGAACTGGCGTCCTTGCTCGGTGCGCTTGGCCTTCCTGATCCCGAATCCGGCGGCGATCGCAGCCGGGAAGATGATGTACCAGTTGCCGCGCATGATGTTCGACGCGCCGACAACGATCTGCGTCAGCTTCGGCAGCTCGCCGCCGAGCTCGGCGAAGATCTTCACGAAGACCGGGACGAGGAAGAGCAGCATCCCGATCAAGACGAGGGTCGCGAAGATCATGACCATCGTCGGGTAGATCATCGCCCCCTTCACGCGGCGCTTGATCTGCGTCTCCTTCTCGATCTGGAAGGCGACGCGGTCGAGGACGGTGTCGAGGATTCCCGCAGCCTCGCCGGCCTCGACCATCGCGATGAAGAGCCGACTGAAGATCTTCGGATGGCGCGCCATCGCCTGGGAGAGCAGGAGGCCGCCCTCGACGTCGGCGCGGAGCTCGCGGATGATCATGCCGAGGTAGCGGTCCTCGGTCTGCTCCTCGAGGATCACGAGGGCGCTGACGACGTTGAGTCCCGCCTCGATCATCGTCGCGAACTGGCGCGAGAAGATCTGGAGCGACTTCGGCTTGATCTTCTTGAAGACGGTCCGGACCGACTCCTCGCCGCTCGCCGGGAGCTCGGCGAGGGTCTGGGCGAGCAGGCCGCGCAGGCGCAGCTGCTCGCGGGCCCCGTTGGGGTCCGGCGCGTGGATCTCGCCCTTCGACTCGAGGCCTTGGGCGTTGATCGCCGTGTAGGCGAATGCCGCCATTCCACGCTGAATCGGCATTCTCGCAGCCTCGCTTGAGGGATGGCCGTCGCGCCCGCGACCTGCCGATACCAGACCTATGGCGTCTCGGCTGCGGAACGAGAAGGGCTTCGGCCTGCTCGAGCTTCTGATGGCGATGACGATGCTGAACATCGGCATCCTGGCCCTCGTTGCCGCGTTCAACTCGGGCGCCGTCGCCCTTCAACGCGCGAGCCGGACGACGACGGCCTCGGCCCTCGCGGACACGCAGATGGAGCTCTTCCGTGCGATCACGTACGCGACGATCGGGCTCGACTCGACGAGCGTGAACGCGAGCGACACGACCTACCGCAACGACTCCGCGCTCGGCGGCTCGCTCTCGAACGACGTGACCGTGAGCTGCAGCTCGCCGCTCCCGAACCAGTGCTTGCCGACTCGCACCCTCACCGGGCCCGACCGCCGCACCTATCGCGTCGACACGTACGTCACGCAGACGACGCCGACGAACGGGCGGACGCTCAAGCTCTTGACGGTCGTCGTTCGCGAGGGGAAGAGCCCGTTCGGCACGCTCGCTCGGGAGCAGTCGACGTTCGACCAGTCGACCGGGGTCTAGACTTCGAGCGCATGACGCGCGCAAGCCCGTGATCTAAGCGCGGGGCCTCCCTCGTCGCGATCCTTCTCGCCGTCGAGCTCCTCGACGAGCTCGTCGGCGGCACGCGCGCGGCGGCCTGGCCTCTGATCCGCCGCGATCTCGGGCTCTCGTATGCGGAAGTGGGCCTCTTGCTCGCGGTGCCGGGCCTGCTCGGCAACGCGCTCGACCCGATCGTCGGCGCGCTCGGCGATACGGCGAGGCGGCGTGCGCTCGTCGTTGGCGGCGGGCTCGTCTTTGCGCTCGCGGCCGTGGGTTCGGGCCTCGCGGTCGGGTTCTGGACGCTCCTCCTCGCGCTCGCGCTCGGCAACCCCGCGACCGGCGCCTTCGTCAGCCTCTCGCAGGCGACGCTGATGGACCTGGCGCCCGAGCGCCGCGCCCGCGGGATGGCCGCCTGGACGCTCGCCGGCTCCTTCGGTTACGTCGGCGGCCCTTTGCTACTGGCGGGCGCTCTCTGGCTCGGCCTCGGCTGGCGAGGCGTGACGATCGCACTCGGCGTGGCCGTCGTGCCGCTCGCGCTCGTGTTGCGCCGGCGGCTGCCGGCAGGGCCGCACGGCGCACTGGGCCTCCGGCCCCTCCTTCGCGAGACGCTGCTCGCGCTGCGCCGCCGGGAGGTCCTCCGCTGGCTCGCCGTGCTCGAGGCGGCGCACCTCATGCTCGACGTGCTCCACGGGTTCCTCGCGCTCTACCTCGTCGAGGTCGCAGGGCTGCGGCCGGTGGAGGCCGGGCTCGGCGTCGCGGTTTGGACCGGCGCGGGACTCGCCGGGGACGCGCTGCTCGTGCTCGTCCTCCGCCGGTCGGCCGGCCTCGCCGTGATCCGCGCGACCGCGGCCGTGAGCCTCGTCCTCTATCCGGCGTTCCTGCTCCTGCCGAGCCTCGCAGGGAAGCTCGCTGTCCTCGGAGCGCTCGGGCTCCTCAACGCCGGCTGGTACGCGATTCCGAAGGCGGAGCTCTACGCGGCGCTCCCCGGACGCAGCGGGATCGCCGTTGCGGCGGGCGGTCTCGGCAGCGTCGCCGGAACGGCGGCTCCGCTCGTGCTCGGCGTGCTCGCGGGGCGCTTCGGCCTCGAACCCACGATGTGGGTGCTGGCCGTGGCCCCGGTCGCGCTGCTCGCGCTCGTGCCCCGGCGGCGCTAGCGAGTCGTCGTCGTGGTCGTGGTGGCCGAGGTCGTGGTCGACGTCGACGACCGCGTCGTCGAAGTGACGCTTGCCGGGGTCGTCGTCGCCGTGCCCGGCGGAGGGAGCAGGCTCGCCGGCGGCTGGCCGGCGCCGGTCCAGAGCAGCTCGAGCACGTATCGCGTCCCGTCGGCGGTGTTCTCGAGCGTCAGCGGCTTGTCCTTCTTCAGCTTCACCGTCGGCGCTCCGCTCGTGTACGAGCCGCCCGCAATGGCGATCTTGGCCACGCCCTGGCCGAGCGAGGTCAGGTGGAAGATCGGGTCGTAGGGAGCAAGCGGGAAGTCCTGACCGACCTGGATCAGCTGCGCCGGCGCGCCGTTCACCGAGATGACCGCCGCCGTCGGTGCCGGCTGCGGCTGCGGCTTCGGCTTCGCCGCGGTCGGCGGGCTCGGACTCGACGGGGGCAGGGTCGACCCGCCGGACGTCGACCCGCCGCCCAGCTCAGAGCCGCTCGAGCCGTTGGAGGTCGAGCCGTTCGGCGTCACCTGCTGGAGGAACGGATCCTTGCTCGCGAAGCGACTGAAGGAGGTGAGCTGGTCGATCGAAGTGCCCGCCGGCACGCTCGAGGAAGCGAGGTCCGCGGAGCTGGCTGACGGAGTGGAGCCGCCGAGCGTCGGCGGCGCGAGCGGGACGGTCCCTGTCGAGGTCGTCGACGACGCCGCGGCCGCCCGCAGCGGGTCGACCTTCGGCCCGGTGAGCTGCTTCAACGTCTTCGGCCCCTCGAACCCGAGCACGGCGAGGAGGACCAGGCCGAGAACCCCGGCGAGGATCTTCTGGCGCTTGGCCTTCGCCTTGAGATCGACCTTCTTAGCCACTCGGAGCTCCCGCGGCCGTGGCGCCGCTCGCGACCGGCGGCGTGGGCGAGGTCGTCGTCGCGCCAGTGGTCGTCCCCGTCGTCGGCGTGGTGGTCGTCGGCGTCGCGGTCGCCGTCGTCTGGGTCCCGTAGACGAACGCGTCGACGACGAGCGAAGCCGCGATCTGCGGGAACCCTGACTGCGCCTGCGCGAAGCTCAGCGTGTCGATTGCGAAGAGGCGGCCGGTCGCGCTCAGCTGTCCGTGCTGGACGTCGACGAGGTTCCGGAGGCGGAAGAGGAAGTCGGCGAGGTCGTAGAAGTTCCCCTGGAAGGTGAGCTGGATCGGCATCGCCTGATAGCCCGAGATTGGGACGGAGGTCTGCGGTGCGATCGACTGGAACGTGATCCCGGTATCGGCGGCGATCTGGTTCAGCTGGAGGAGCACGCCGGACATGTCGGCACGGTCGGGCATCGCCTTCGAGAGACGGAAGAGGTCGGCGACCTTGATCGGCGTCCGGCCCTTCGCCGCGAGCGACTCGGTGTGGTAGGTGGCAATCTGCTGCTGCGCCGCCTCGATCTCGACCTGCAGGCGGCGCGCCTCGGCGCGCTTCGGGCTGACGAGCAGGAACCAGCCGGCCGCGACGGCGAGGATCGCAGCGACGACGATGAGCGCGATCGCCGCCGGGAGCGGCAAGCGCTGCTTCGTGACGTTCACGAGGCTGCTCCGGGCGGGGCGACGTCGGCGAGGACGGTGAACTGGACGATCTGCTGCTCGCCGACCTTGGAGAGCGCGCTCGTCTGGAGCTGGACGTTTCGCAGGTCCGGGATCACCGCGAGCCGCGAGAGGAGCCGCGCGACGCCGTTCTGCGAGTACGTGTAGCCGGTCAGCACGAGCCCTGTGGGGGCGGCGCCGGGCGCGGTCGGCGCGGCCGGGGCAGGCGATGACGGCGAGGACGGGGACTTAGCGGAGAGGCTCGTCAGCCAGACGTCGTCGGGGAGCACGATCGCGAGCTCGCGCAGGACCCGGTCCCAGGCGACGCGGCGTGAGAGCGCCGAGGCGAGCGCGTTCAGGCGATCCTTCTGCTGGCCCACGAGCGCCGTCTCGGTCGCCGTCGGAGCGTTCGGAAGCGGCGGGAGCACGGCGAGCTCGGCCTTCGCCCGGCCGAGCGCGGCCTGCTTGTCCTTCACGCTCGCACTCGAGCTGAGGAAGAAGAAGGCGATGACGACCGAGACGACGAGCGCGAGGGCGAGCCCGACCGCGAGCGGCGCGTTCTGGGCCTTCGTCCGCTTCGCCCGGCCGTCGTCGCGGGGAAGAAGGTTGACGGCGCGCATCGCTAGTGGCTCTCCACTCAGTCCTCGATCCCGAGGCCGATCGCGACCGCGAACGAGCCGAGCTGGTCCGGATCCTTGACGCGCCGCGAGACCGCGACCCGGGCAAAGGGATCGCCAACGCGGACCTGGACGCCGATCAGGCGCTGGAGCTCCTCGGCGAGGCCGTCGAGGTGCGCGGTCCCGCCGGTCAGGACGATCTCGCCGATGCCCAGGGATCCGGGCTGGTTCTGGTAGAACTGGAGCGAGGAGACGAGCTCTCGCGCGAAGGTCTGAACCTGGCGCCTGACCGCCTCCCGTGCCTTCGCGACTTGCTCCTCGGTCACGCCGTCCGGGAGGTCGCGGGGTGCCGTGCCCAGCGAGAGCGCCCGCTTGATCGGCTCGACGTCTGCGGGCGTCAGCTCGAGATCGCGTGCGATGGCGACGTTCAAGGCGCCGCCGCCCCAGTCGAGGACGCGCGTGAACTCGCACACCCGCCCGTCCGAGACCGCGAACGTCGAGCGCTCGTGGCCGACGGCGACCGCGACGAGCGCGGCAGTCGGCTGCGTCTCGGCGTCCTCCGGCGGCGCTGCGAGCGAGCGCAGCAGCGCGAAGGCCTCGAGGTCGATCGCGACGAGGTTGATCCCGGCCTTCCGGAAAGCGCTGACGTACCGGTCGATCAGCTCGCGGTAGGCGACGACGAGCAGCACGCGCGTCGTCAGCTGGCCGTCCTCGTCCCGCGTCTCGCCGAGGATCTGGTAGTCGAGCACAGCCTCCTCGATCGGGATCGGAAGCGCCTCCTGCGCGCGGAACCTGATCGCGTTCGCGAGCTGCTTCGGATCCTCGATCCCGGTGATCTCGAAGATCCGGACGCCGATGCGGTTGTTGGCGATCCCGAGTCGGACGCCGCGCTTCGGGAGCTTGTGCTTCTTGAAGAAGATGCGGAGCGCAGTGGCGAGCGCCTCGGGCTCGCGGAGCTCGCCGGCGACGACGATCCCCGGCTCGAGCTCCTCCCGCACGACTTGCTCCACCTGCGCGTGGCCGTTGTTGACGACCTTCGCCGCGGCGAGCTGCGACGCGCCGACCTTGAGGCCGACCAGCCGCTTCGGGAGCTTCCGGGCCGCAGCGTTCGCGTCGCGGCGCTTCTCCGCCTTCGGCGTCTTCGGCTTCGGCGCGCGCTCCGCCTTCGGCTTGCGCTCGCGTTTCGGCTTCGCGGGCTTCTCGGCCTTCGGCTTGCGCTCCTTCGGCGGCTTAGGCGCCTTCGGCGGCTTGGCCTCCTTCGGCTTGCGCTTGAACGAGATCTCCTTCTTGAGCAGCGACGTCTTCGGCTTCTCGGCGACAGCCGCCGGTTGTGTCTCGGGCTCCGGCTCCGGGGGAGCAGGCGCCGGAGGCGGCGACGCTTCGGCGGCCGCGAGCGCGTCGAGGCCCGCCGTCAGCCACTCGAGGTCCGCGAGCGCCGGATCCGCGGGGGCAGGAGCGGCCGGCTCAGGCTGCGGCTCCGGCTCCGGTTCGGGCGCAGTCATCTCCGGCAGCGACTCAGGAGCCGGCGCGGCCTTCCGCTTTCGCTTGAAGGAGACCTCCTTCTTCCAGATCGACTTCTTCGGCTCACTCGGAGCTTCCGGCGCCTCTGCGCGCTCGGCCTTCGGCTTTCGCTTGAAGGAGATCTCCTTCTTCCAGATCGACTGCTTGGGCTCGTCCATCGCCGGGCTCCTACGCCTCGGCGACGCGCAGGCCGCCCTGGAGCGGCGGCGGCTGCGAATCGCCGCGCAGCTCGTCCTCGCTGACGAAGCCCATGCGCTCGAGCAGGCCTTCGAGCTGGTCGCGCCGGCTCGAGGCGCCGAGCGCCTCCTCCTTCGTGACGACCCCCCGCAGCGTCAGCTCGGCGAGCGCCTGCTCCATCGTCTGCATGCCGCGGCTCGTTGCGGTCTGCATCACGGAGTAGATCTGCTCGACCTTCCCCTGGCGGATGAGGTTCCGGACGGCGTCGTCGGGGACCAGGATCTCGAGCGCCGGCACGCGGCCCGTGCCGTCGGCGGTCGGCAGGAGCGCCTGCGTGATCACGCCCTGGAGCGACGTCGCGATCTGAACGCGGACCTGCTCCTGCTGCTCGGCCGGGAAGACGTCGATGATCCGGTCGATCGTGCTCGGCGCGCTCTGCGTGTGCAGCGTCCCGAAAACGAGGTGGCCGGTCTCGGCCGCGGTGAGCGCGGTCGAGATCGTCTCCAGGTCGCGCATCTCGCCGAGGAGGATCACGTCCGGGTCCTGGCGGAGCGCCGCCCGAAGCGCGTCGGCGAAGGTCGTCGCGTCCGGTCCGATCTCGCGCTGGTTGACGATGCAGCGCTTGTGCCGGTGGATGAACTCGATCGGATCTTCGATCGTGAGGATGTGCTCCGCGCGCGTGCGGTTGACCTCGTCGATCAGGGCCGCGAGCGTCGTCGTCTTGCCGGATCCAGTCGGGCCGGTGACGACGACGAGACCGCGAGGCTTGTCGGCGAACTCGCGCAGCGTCGAGGG
>Ga0066709_100002676_pt1 | contig 13160 bp, 11 predicted proteins | sample GraSoiAngelo_158_FD_79665 | JGI IMG/M metagenome (GOLD analysis project Ga0066709, IMG submission 79665) | Grasslands soil microbial communities from the Angelo Coastal Reserve, California, USA - 14_1009_16_30cm | ecosystem: Environmental > Terrestrial > Soil > Grasslands | place: USA... | reverse complement strand
CCGCGTACATGCCCCGCTCCAGGTAGACCAGCCCGAGATAGTGGTGGGCGTACAGGGTGGCCTTGGGGTCGTTATCGAGACGGATCGCCCGGGAGAGGTGCTCGATCGCCTCGCCGAAGCTGCGCTTCTGGAGGCAGATATAGCCGATGTTCACCCGGGCGAGCGCGTTCGCGGGCTCGCGGGCGAGCACGCGGGAGAAGGTGGCGAGCGCGTCGTCGTACCGCTGCGCGAGCATCTGGGCCCAGCCGAGCAGGGATTGCGCCTGCGCGTCGGCCGGGGAGAGTTCGAGCGCCCGGGTGAGCGCCTGGATGGCGCCGGCGGGATCGCCCAGGGAAATCAGGCTCCAGCCCTTCTCGACGAACGTCGATGCGCCGAGGTGGTCCTCGCGCAGCTGGGGCCGCTGCCCCGCGAACGCGGGCGACTGGCCGGAAGGGTCCTCGGCCGCGAGCTGCTTGTAGCGGTCGACGAGCCCGCGGATCTCCTCCTTGAGCCGGCCGAGGTCGGCGAGCGCCGAGTCCACCCGGCGGAAGAGCGCGATGATCCGGCGCTTGGCGTCTTCGCGGACGGCCGGCGCCGGACTTCCTTCGAGCAGCCCGGCGATCGCGCGAAACTCCCGGCGGAGCGCGTCGGCCGCGGCGGCGTGATCGGGCCCGGTCACAGCTCGGTCGCTCCGTGCTGGTACGACGTCACCAGCACCCGCCCGGTGCCGACGTCGAAGCTCACCGAGCGGCCGAACTCGCCTCCCACCTCTTCGCCGATCAGCCGGATGCGGTGCCGGTGCAGCGCCTCCCGCACCGCCAGCACGTTGCGCTCCCCCATCTGGATGGTGCCCGGCGGCTGCAGCGCGGCGAACATGCTGGCGCCACCGACCAGCCGCGCGGTAAGCCGCGGCTGCGCGGCGCCCAGCTTGATCAGCCCCTCCACCATCCGGGCGACCGCGCTCGGCGCGAACCGGCCCGGTGAATCGATCCGGGCGCGGCCCACGCTGGGCGAGGGCAGCAGCACGTGGGCGAGACCTCCGGCCGAGGTCACCGGGTCGTGCATGATGACCGCGACGCAGCTTCCCAGTCCGAGCGCGGTCAGCGTGGCGGGCGCGAGGGCGAACTCGAGCTCGGCGATGGCGACGAGACGACTGGGCGGCGTCACCGCGCCCTCCGATAGATCCGGTGGGTGACATCCACCGGAACCGGATGCGGATCCGGCATCGCGATCAGCGATTCGGTTCGCCCGAGGACCAGGAGACCGCCGGCGCGGAGGCCGCCGAGGGCCGCGCCGAGAACGCGACGCTGGCCTTCCGGTCCGAGAAAGATGAGCAGATTCCGGCAGCAGACCAGGTCGTACCGGCCCGGCTGGGGCGCCGCCGCCGTGAGGTCCTCGCGGTGGAAGACGACCCGGGGCCGAACGCTGCTCTCCACCTCGAAGCTCCCCTCCCGGACCGCCCCGTACGGGCGGTCCAGCTCCTTGTGGATCGCCTCGAGCGCGTGCGCCGGATACCGGGCGGCCCGCGCGGTCTCGAGTGCCGGGGCGTCCACGTCGGAGGCGAACACCTCGATGCCCTCCGGCGGAAGGCAGCCGCTCCGCCCCGCGTGCTCGAGGAGCAGCATCGCGAGCGACCACGCCTCCTCGCCGGTCGCGCACCCCATGCTCCACGCGGTGAGTCGCCCCTCCCGGCCCGCTCCATCCTGAGCGAGCAGCGCCAGCAGCCGCTGCCAGGTGTCGGGATTCCGGAAGAAGCTGGTGACCCGGACCGAGAGCGTGCGCAGCAGCCGGTCCATTTCATCTTCGTCGGCGGCGAGGAGCGTGGCGTAGCCGGCCAGCGTTCCCACCCCGCGGGCCCGCATGCGCACCTCGATCCGGCGGAGCAGGCAGGAGTCCTTGTACCACTCGAATCCGCCGCCCCGCCGGCCGAGCTCGCGAAGCACCTGCTCCAGTCCGAAATCCTGGCGGGTCACGGGGCGAGCTTGAGGGTATCGAGGTTGACGCGGGCGAGCTGGTGGGCGGGGTTGAGCGCGACGGTGCGCTCCCAGCATTCCCGCGCCCGGGCGGTGTCGCGGCGGCGGAAGGCGAGGTTCCCGAGCTTGAAGAAGACGTCGTCACCCAGCGCGGGGTCGAGCGCGACGGCGCGATCGTACAGCGCGGCGGCCTCGTCGTAGCGCCCGGAGCGGTAGTAGAGGTCCCCCAGGTTCTTGAACGGCTGGGGGAGCGTCGCGTCCTCGGCGAGCGCCTCGCGGAGCAGCTCCTCCGCCTCGGGCCCCGAGCCCGCCGCCTCGAGCAGGACGGCCAGGTTGTTCCGGAGCACGACGTCCTGCGGGTGGCATTCGGCGCCTTCGCGCGCAATCGCCAGCGCGGTCTCGAGCTCGCCGGTTCCGGCCGCAGCCCGGACCGCCGCCCAGAACCAGACCGCGGGCGGAGATTCCCGGTAGAGCGCGCGGGCATGCTGCAGCCGCTGGTGCGCCACCACCGGCTCTCCCCGCCTGAGCGCCAGAATCCCCCACCCGGTGTGCAGCCGCGGCTCCTCCGCCGCCCGCCCCGCGGCCTCGGCCAGAACCGCTTCGGCCTGATCGTAGCGGCCGAGCTGCTCGAGCATCACGCCGAGGTTGAGGAGCAGCGCCGGCCGCGGACCGCTGCGGTCGATAGCCTGGCGGAAGAGGTCCGCGGCTTCCGCCCACTGGCGCTGCCGCGCCGCGATCAGGCCGAGGTAGAAGGGCGCCGATCCTTCCGAGGGGCGGAGCTCGGCGACCCGCCGGAACTCCCGCAGCGCCTCGTCGAGCATGTCGGTCCGGTAGAACGCGATGCCGAGATTGCGGTGCTCCTCGATCTGGGCCTCGAGCATCCGGGAGGGCGCCGCCATGGACGAGGCCCCGACCTTGTGCGCGAGCCCGGCGGTGAGCAGGCCATAGAGCGCCTGCGCCGCCTCGAACTCGGAGAGCCCGGACGCGTCGATGACCTCCCGCACGTCGCGCCGGCCATCCAGCAGCGGCACGATGCGGCGCTGCGCCTCGGTGAATTCGGCCTGGTGACCCTCGATCTGCGCCGGGAGCACGGCGAAGATCAGGTCGAAGCTCGGGATCTTCTTCTCGAAGAGACTCCACTCGTCCACCCGTCGGGCCCCCTCGAGGAGGAGCGACTCGGGATTGATCCGCTCCAGCTCGTCCACCACCTCGGGACGGAGCCCGGCCTCGAAGCTGAAGGTGCCGCTGTCCCAGGCGAACAGGGTGTAGACCGCCTCTTCGATCTGCATCCGCACGAAGCGCCGGAGCTCCTGCGGCGTGAGCACGCCGAGGCTCAACAGCAGCTCGCCAACCCGGCGTCCCGGGGCGCCGGCTTGCAGGGCGAGCGCCTGCTCGAGCTGGGTGCGGCTGATGGCGCCGCTCGCGAGCAGCATGTCGCCCAGGCGGTCGCGGCGGTTGACGATCGAAGCGTAGGTGATCCAGCCGTCCTCGAAATAGATCGAGCCGTGGCGCTGGCGGTCGGCCAGGGAGAGGCAACCGCTCCTCCGCCCGAGGAAGAGCAGCTGGATCACATCGGGGAGGCTCGCCTCCTTGAGACTGCCCTTGATGGCCATCTAGCGGAGCTCCAGCATCAGCCGGTCGGCGAGGACCGGCCACTCCTCGATCATCTTCTCCCGGCTGCGGAGCAGTCCCATGCCGGGCGCGTGGATCCCGCTGGTACGGACCGGCCCGCTTACCCGGGCGGCCGCGCCCGCGACCGGGTCCCGCACCTCGAGCACCTCGCGGGCCAGGGTGGGACTGGGTACCACGCGCTGAGCGGCGGCCTCGTCGAGCACCCGTGCCACCAGGCCCTGCACCGCGCGCACCGAGTCCGCGGGGCGGCCGGCGAGGTAGTCGGCGAGCGCCGCATCCTGCGAGGCCGCGCTGCCGGACAGGAGGCGCTTCACCACGGCGAGCCGGACCTCCCGGTCCGGCGGCCCGAGCTCGACGGTGCGGCCCGATTCGAGCAGCGCGCGGAGCGGAGGATCGAGGGCGCGGAGCTCCGCCAGCTCACGCGCACTCGCGAAGACCATCGGCCGCCGGCCCTCCTGCAGCTCTTCGATCAGCAGGGCCAGCTCTTCCTGGGCGCGCGCCTCCCCGGAAAGCAGGTGGAGGTCGTCGAGCAGCAGGGCCCCGACCCAGCGGTAGCGCCGCCGCCATCCGGCGAGATCGTCGGCGTCGGTCCGCGCCGAAACTTCCGCGACGAACGCCTGCCCGCCGAGGCAGGCCACCGGCCCGACGCCCCGCGCAGCGAGCGCGTTGCCGAAGCCGTGGAGGAAATGACTCTTCCCCACGCCCGGTCCTCCCCAGACGACCAGCGGCGAGCGCCCCTCGCCCGTCTCGGCGAGGAGCTCACGAGCCGCCCGCAGCGCCGCCCGGTTGGAGGCGCCCTCGGCCAGCTCTTCGAGCCGGTATTGGGTGAGCGGCGCGATGATCGGCCCGGTGCGGCTTCGGGCGTCCTCGCAGAGCGCCCGGGCGGCCGACAGCTGATCGGGATCGCGAAAGAGCTCGGCGCCCGCCAGATCGGGGGCGTGCACCGCGGCCTCGCGGGCCAGCGCGAGCAGCTCCTCTGCATCCGCCGCGAACGCTTCGAGCGCCGGTTCCGGATTGGCCGTGAGATCCTCCTGCAGCAGGGCGTCGAGCCTCCCGGTGCGGAGTCCCGCTTCCCGCCAGCGCTGCACCGCTTCCTCCAGCGAGCGCCGCCAGCGGTCCACCTGCTCGGAGACGGTCGCGGCGACCTCCGAGAGAAACGCGCCGAACTCGTCCGGAGCCTCCGGTCCCGCCGGCGACGCGGCCGGGTCGGGAGCGGGCTCGGGGGCCGGCTCGCCGGCCGGCTCGGGGGCGGCCCGAAGCGCCGGGGCGCCGATCAGCAGCATCGCGTCGGCGGGGGAGAGTGGCACCGCGCTCGCCTCCTGGAACGCGACCAGCCGGGAAAGCGCGCCGGTGTGGTCTCGCATCGACGGGAAGTCGGCGGCGGCGAGAGCGCGGACCACGTCCCCCGGGAGCGCATCGGGGTGATCCCCCAGCCGGCGCAGGAGTATCTCGGCCCGGGCGGCCGGCCCCGGCAACGCAAGCGAGACCGTCGTGCCGTCCGCGAGCCGGCGGAGCAGCCGGGCGTCGAGGCCGCTCTGCTGCTCGACCGGGATCGCCGTGGCGAGCACCGTCCCGCGCCCCGCGAGCCGCCGGCCGTCGAGCAGGTCAGCCACGAGCCCGTGGCACTCGCGGTGCCGGGCCAGCTGCTCCAGGTCGTCGATCAGGACGAGGTCGGCGGCGGCCAGCTCGGCGCGGAGCGCGTCGCCGCGACCCTGCGCCAGCGCGCCGCGATAGCGCTCGGCGAGCAGATCGGGCGAGAGGAGCTCGATCACGGCCGACGGATGCCGGTCCCGCAGGCGGCTCGCCATCGCCTGGAGCAGCTCCGTCTTGCCGGTCCCGGCGCCGCCCAGCACGATCAGCGGCCGGTCCGGCAAGCCGGTCCCGTCCGCCATCGCGCGCGCCGCCGCGGCGGCCGCCCGGTTGGCCGGCTCGAGGACGAAGGTCTCGAAGTCGCTCATGAGGCGGCGGGCCGCGCGGCGAGCCGCTGGAGCACGAGGCCGGACAGCGCCTTCAGGGTCTCGAAGACGCCGCTGCCGTGGAGGGCGTCGGCGGGGAGGCTGGGCACGCCCCGAAAGTTGAACGCGTCGTCCAGCTCCGCGGGCGCCAGAATGAGGTCGGGCGGCAGATCCTGCTTGTTGTACTGCAGGACGATCGGCATCTGCCGGATGTCGACCCCCTGGTCGAGCAGGTTCTCCTGGAGATTCTGGAAGCTTTCCAGGTTGTCGTCGAAGCGACGGGCCTGGCTGTCCACCACGAAGACCACGCCGTCCGCGCCCTGGAGCACCAGCCGCCGGGTGGCGTTGTAGTAGACCTGCCCCGGGACGGTGTAGAGCTGGAAGCGCGTGGTGAAGCCCGAGATCACGCCGAGCTCGAGCGGCAGGAAATCGAAGAACAGCGTCCGATCCGACTGGGTGGCGAGGGAGACCATCATGCCCCTCCGGTTCTCCGGCACCCGGCCGTGGATGTAGAGGAGGTTGGTCGTCTTGCCGCAGCGCCCCGGCCCGTAATAGACCAGCTTGCAGGTGATCTCGCGGGTCGTGAAGTTCACCAGCGGCATGGACTCACCGTCCGAAGAGCGCGCGGAGGCTGGCGTTGAGCTCGCCTTCGAAATTCTCGGCGAGCACCTGCCCGGAGGGCTCCGCGGCCGGCGCGGCGAGCGCCAGATCCGCGGCGAGCCGGCCGAAGAAGAGCTGCACCAGGCCGAGCGACGTCTCCGGACCGAATACCACCAGGCCGACCCACCGGCCGCGCGGGGTCTCGAATCCGGCGAGGTAGAACCCCAGCCGGGTTCCCTCATGCGCCACCTCGTCGAGGGGCGGGGAGTCCATCAGCCGGGCGATCTCGAAGGTGGAGGCCAGGATCCCGGCGCCGAGCGCCGCGGCGGCCATCACGTCGAGCGAGCGGGTGAACCCGTGCTGCGCGACGACCTGCCCCGACGCGGTCATCAACAGGGTCAGGCGGGCCGCCGACTCGTTCAGGAAGGCGCGAAGCGGCCCCTCGACCCACGGCTCGATGACCCGCATCAGGCGGCGTGCTCCGCGGCCTGCAGCAGCGCGAGCCGCACCTCGCCGGCGTTGACGTCGGGCGCGGTCACGGCGACGACGAGAAGTCCCGAGGGGGCGTACGCCGCCAGCAGCGCGCCCTCGGCCGCCTGAAGGTGCAGCAGCGCGGGCGGCGGCGCCCCGAGCGCGCCGGTAAGCCCGAGCATCCTTCCCGCGACGCTGCCGGTCAGGGCCGCCACCGCCCGGCCGTCCACCCCTTCCATGAGCGCTTCCGCCACCACCAGCCCGTCTCGGCCCGAGACGACCAGCGCGCCCCGGACCCCGGGGATGCGGGTGACGGCGGCGAGCGTGTCCGCGAGACTCACCGCAGCTCCTCCAGCCAGCGCCGCGCGGCGGACGCGGCCCGGTCGGCCAGCAGAGCGAGCCGGCCGGCCGGGACCTCCCGCGGCCGGGTGACCAGCAGGACCGAGTCGATCGTGGGGGTGCGGAGCTCGAAGTTGGCCGGCCCTCCCTCGAGCGAGATCCTCCGCCACGGGCCCAGGCCGAGCAGGCGCACCGCCCGCTCCGCCTCGCGCGAGATGCCGGCGAGCACCGCCGCGACCGCGTCGCCGGCGTCCTTCCCGTCTGCGTTCCGGATGCTGCCGGCGAGTGGCCGGCCCTGGAGGTCGAGGAGCAGCGCCAGCCCGGGCTCCGCCTCGAGCACCCGGAGCGGATCGGCCGCCGGCTGCGAGTACCCGGGCACCGGACGCGCGCCGGCGGCCTCCCGCACCCGCTCCAGCGCGGCCCGCAGCGCATCGTCGCCCGGAGCGAGGTCCACCGCGCGCTGCAGGTAGCGCAGGCTCCGCGCGTACTCGCCGGCGCGAAAGGAGAGAAAGGCGAGCCCCTTGTAGGCGCCGAGGTGGGCGGGATCGAGGCGCAACACCGTCGTCCAGGCATCGAAGGCGAGGTCGCCCTCGCCCCGGTCGCTCCGGATCCGGGCGAGCAGGTCCCACGCGCCGGCCATTTCCGGGAAGCGCGCGGCGCCCTGCTCCGCCACGGGGAGCGCCGCGTCCAGCTGGCCGCGCCGCCGAAGGGCTTCGGCGAGCGGGAGGAAGACCAGGCTCGAGGGGTCGCGGGCGAGCTGGGCGGTGAGGGCCTGGACGTCGTCGGCGGTCACATCGCCCCCCTCAGCTGAATCACCAGATGCCGCGCCGCCGGGACCACACCCGCGACTCCCTCGACGTGAACCTCCTCCTCCGCGCCCTTCCCGGGCAGGGCGAGCCACGCCTCGAAGCCGTGCACCGCCTCCTCGAGGCGCCCGGCGCCGAGCAGCGCCCAGGAGAGCAGCCGGAGCGGACGGGCGCCGCCGGGATCGAGCCGCACCGCCTCGCGGAGCGTCCTCTCCGCCGCCGCGAAGTGGCGCTCGGCGAGCAGGATGGAGCCGACCAGCAGGTGGGACCGGGGATCCTCGGGAAAGGCCTCCAGCGCCGCTTCGGCGGTGGCCCGTCCGGCCTCCCCGTTGCCGGCGCGGAGCTGCTCCTCCGCCTGCCGGATGAGCGCGTCGGCGTCGCCCCGGGGCGCGGCGTGCGCCGACTCGAGCACGGGGTCCCGCAGGAGGATAACGCCGGCGCTGGCCAGGCCGAAGAGCGCGCGGGCCACGTCGAACTCCGCTTCGCCGAGCGAGAGCGCGATGGCCTGGACGTCGCGCAGGCCGTCGGCCGCCGAGAGAACCCGCCATTCGAACGGGGTGAGGATGAGCGACCCCGCTTCGTTGGACGTGGCCGGCGCGAGGCGCGGCACCATGCCCAGGTGCGCCACCCGCCCCTGGATCCGGGACCATTCGTCGATCCGTCGGGCCCCTTCCAGCAGCAGATGCTCCACCGAGATGCGGAGCTCGGTCTCGCGGGGGATCGCGTCGGGGGCGCACTCCTCGAAGATGAAGTAGCCCTCCGACCATCCCAGCATGGTGAACACGACGTCCTCGATGTGGGCGTGGACCTGGGCCTCGAGCTCGCGGGCGGTGATGGCGCCCGCGCTGACCAGGATCTCCCCGATCCGGCGCGGGTCGCCCTGGGTCTGCACCGCCCGGGCGCGCGCCAGGTCCTCCTCGCGGATCTTGCCGGCGCGGAGCAGCGCCGTGCCGAGCGGATGGGGATTCGACTGGATCGAGGCCGCCACCACCGCGGCGTCGTGAAACCAGATCGTCCCCTCGTTCTGGCGGAGGGCCGACGTGATGCGGAGCACGCCGGTCTTGCGCCCGAGGTCGAGCAGCTGGAAGACGTCGTGAATCCCGAGCTCGCGGAGCGGACCCTGGATGGCCATCTCAGCCCTCCACCGGCTGCGCGAGGATATGGGCCAGCTCCTCGGCGGAGCGCATCTGGGCGCGGGCCGCGGCGGCGAGCGGCCCGGTGGGCCCGAGCGCGACCAGCCGCTCCCAATCCGCGATCGCGGCGCCGAAGCGGTGGAGCCGTGCCTGGGCGTGGCCCCGGTGGTAGAGCGCGATCGTGTGTTCGGAGTGGAACCGGAGCACCCGGTCGAACGCGGCGACGGCGTCATCCAGCCGCCCGTCTTCGACCAGGGTCCGTCCCAGGAGCACCAGCGCGTCGAGGGCGTAGGGCTCGGCCAGCAACAGGTCCACCAGGAGGCGGACGGCCTCGGCGGCGAGTCCGGTGCGGCGAAGCAGATCGGCGAGGGCGAGCCCTGCGTCGAGAAAGGTCGGGAGCAGCTCCAGGGCGCGGTGGTAGGCGGCTCGCGCCGCGGCCGTATGGTGGAGCTCCTCCTCGACGAGCCCCTTCTCGTACCAGGCCTGCACCAGGGAGGGGTCGAGCTCCAGCGCGCGGGAGAACGCGTCGAGTGCGCCGGTGCGGTCGGCGAGCTGGCGGAGCACGCTCCCGCGAAGCAGCAGCAGGTCGGGGCGCCCCGGCGCAAGCGCCACCGCCGCGTCGATATCCTGGCGCGCGCCATCGAGATCGCCGACGAGCTGCCGGGCGCGGGCCCGCACCACCAGCGCGTCGGCGGACTGGGGCGCCAGAGCCGCGACCCGCTCCGCCGCCCCCAGCGCCTCCGCTCCGCGGCCCAGCGCCACCAGCGCGCCGGCCTCGCCGAGGAGGATCTCGGGATCGTCGGCGTCGAGCGCGGCGGCCTCGCGAAAGCGGTCCAGCGCCTCGCCGAAGAGACCGCGCTTCGCGAAAATCTCGCCGAGCAGCGCGGTGCCGCGCGAAGCCGGGGAACCGCGGCGCAGGGCGCGGTGCACCTCGGCGACCGCGGTGTCGAGGAGCCCCTTGCCGAGCAGGTCACGCGCGAGGGCGAAGGGATCTTCGCGCGGACCCGGCGGCGGCGCAGCCGGCTCCTCGGGGATCAGCTCTCCGAACAGATCGTCGAGCAGCTGCGCATCGAACGCGAAGCCCTCGCCGGCGGCCTGGGCGCCGGGCGCGGCCGCCAGGGACGGCGGCACCGGAAGCAGCGACTCCTCGAACTGGAGCTGGATGGCGAGCGCGAAGTGCTGCGGCACGTAGAACGGATCCAGCTCCAGCGCCCGACGGGTCTCCCGCAGCGCGTCGTCGAAGGCGCCGATCTGGCTCAGGGCGAAGCCGAGATTGTAGCGCGCCGACGCGCTGTTGGGATCGCCCTCGACGGCGCGCGCCGACGCGTTGCGGGCGTCGGCATGGCGATGGAGCTCCATCAGCACCAGCCCGACTCCGTTCCACGCCGCCGAATCCGCGGGGCGCTCCGCCAGCACCGCCCGGTACGCCTCCAGCGCGGGCTTGAGCTCCCGTCGCTGCAGGTGCAGCAGCGCGAGGTTGAGCCGCGCGCCGGTGAAGTCGGGCCGGGCCCTGAGGGCGGAGTGGAACGCGTCGATCGAGTCGCCGCCCGGCTCCCCCGCGGCGGCGACGCCGAGGTTGTTCCAGGCCAGGGCGTAGCTCGGATCGGCGTCCACCGCGCGGCGGTAGCTGCTCCGCGCCTGTTCCCGCCGGCCCGCCTGATGGAGGCAGACGCCGCGCTCGTTCCACAGCTCGGGGTTCCCGGGCTGCCGCTGGAGCAGCCGGTCGTACAAATCGATCGCGGCGCCGAAATCCTTCCGGAGGAGGTGGGTCTCCCCCATGCCCTCGAGCGCGGTCGCCTCGTCCTCGCCGGCCTCGAGGGCCAGCCGGTATTCCCGGAGGGCTTCGGCCAGGTAGCCGCGCTTCCGGAAGGCGACCGCGAGGCTCAGGTGGGCCTGCAGGGTGGATCCGGCGCCTCGCCCCGCCGCCGATCCGCCGGCGGGCCGCGGCGGTGCGGACCCCCGCTTCCCGCCGATCAGCAGATTGGGCTGCGCGGTGCCCAGCGCCGAGTTGAGCGCGATGGCCTTGCGGGTCGCGGCGCGGGCGGCTTCGTGGTGGCCGAGGTCGCCGTACACGAATCCGAGGACGTAGTGGACCTCCGCGTGATCGGGGCTCAGCACGCTCGCCTCGGTCAGGACCGAGAGCGCCTTGTCGTTGAGCCCGCGATTGTAGAGCACCCGGCCGAGGTACAGGCGGGCCACCGAGCTGGCGGGGTCCACATCGCAAGCGCGCTGGAACCACTCGGTGGCGATCTCGAGGCGGCCCCGGGCCTGCTCCACGATCCCGAGCTGAACCAGCGCGGTGGCGTCGGTGGGGCGGACGCGGAGCAGCTCCTCGTACTGCAGCGCGGCCTGGTCGTGCTGGCCGAGGGCGAGGTAGGCGCGGCCCAGCTCGAGGCGCACCGCGCGGGCGCCGGGCTCCCGGGCCAGCCGCTCGTGCAGCTCGGCGATCCGGGTGTCGTAATAGCCCGATTCGCGCTGGAGGGTCTCCAGGTTGTCCTGGGCGACCCGCATCTCGGGATCGAGCTCCAGGGCCCGCCCGAACGCGGCGATCGCTTCGGGGATCAGCCCCCGCTCGTAATAGAAGACGCCAAGATTGTTCTGCGCGCCGGGATCGGAGGGATCGATGCGCCGGGCGAGCGAGCGGAGAGCGTCGGCGTCCCGGCCGGACGGAGCGGCCGCCGGCATGGGGTCAGTTGGCGATGCGAATCGCGTCGAAGATGGCGGTCAGCGAAGGGGGGTCCGGCATCAGCAGAAACTGACCGGTGAGCGGCTCCTTGGCGCCCTCGATCCGGAAGGAGGTCTCCACCACGAACACGGTATCGCGATCGTGGCCGAAGTTGAGGTAGGCGGTGGTCAGCACCGCCCCCGCCTGATCCACCACCAGGGCGGGCACCGACGGCACCAGCATCATGCCGAGAAAATCGGAGAGCGCGTTCATGTAGGCGGAGCAGAGGATGTTCCCCGTCTCCTTGAGCGTCGACTGCTGCATCGCGTCGAAGCCGGGACCGGCGGGCGGCCGGCGCAGGAGCAGGCTGCAGAGCGCCCGGGCCGAGCTCTCCCCCAGCACCACGAGCGTGCGCCCGGTGAGATCGCCCATGACGTGCATCAGCACGCCCGCGATGATCGTGTCGGGCGGCCCGACCAGCTCCGCCACCTGCTCGAGGGCGCGGACGCTCACCTCGGGCACGCTGATCATGATCTTGCTGCCGGTCATCTGGGACAGCGCGGTGGCCGCGTGGCCGGCGCCGATGTTGGCCACCTCACGCAGGGCGTCGCGTTCCAGATCCGACAGTGCCGGGAGGTTCGCCATCCCGTCCTCCACCTAGAAAAGAGCGGCCGGATCGAGGATCAGCGCCGGAGCGCCGTCGGGGAGGATGGTGGCCCCGCCGACCCAGGCCGGCAGTCCCGCCGGCGGGGCGAGGCGCTCCACCACGACGTCCTGCTGACCCAGCAGCGCGTCCACCACCAGGGCCGCCCGCTGCCCGCCCAGCTCCACGACCACGATGGGACGCCGCCCGCCGCTCTCGCCACTCAAACCCACCACCTGCCGCAGATCCGCCGTGGGGAGGGGCTCGCCCCGTAAAGTAACCTCGCCTCGAGCGGCGTCGTGCAGCGACGCCTCGGCCAGCAGGCCGAACGGAATCGCGTAACGCTCGCTCCCCACCGCAACCAGCAGCGCCCGCACGATGGCGCGGGTGACCGGCACGTGGAGCAGGAAGACGCTGCCCCGCCCCGGCACGGTCTTGAGCTCCACCCGCCCGCCCAGCGCGCGGATCCGCGTCAGCACCGCGTCGACGCCCACGCCGCGGCCCGAGACGCCGGTCGCCTCCCTCCTGGTGGTGAAGCCGGGGTTGGCGAGCAGGCGAAGCAGCGAGGCGAGGTCGGGGAGCGGCACGTCGGGGGCGAGCAGGCCGCGCTCGATGGCGCGCTGGCGGACCGCGCCCCGGTCGATGCCGCGCCCGTCATCGGCCACCAGGACCGTCACCCCGACGCGCGCCCGTTCGGCGCGAAGCCGGATGAGCCCCTCGCGGGGCTTGCCCGCCTCGAGCCGTTCCGCGGGGGGCTCGATGCCGTGGTCCGCCGCGTTCCTGACCACGTGGGTGAGCGGATCGGCGAGGCCGTCGAGGACCGAGCGGTCGAGCTCGATGTCGTCCCCCTGCACCTCGAGCCGGAGCTCCTTGCCGAGCTCGCGGCCGAGGTCCCGCACCATCCGGGGAAACCGGTCGAACACCTCCGCCACCGGCGCCATGCGGGCGCCGAGCACGCCGCTCT
>Ga0066709_100002675_pt1 | contig 13161 bp, 15 predicted proteins | sample GraSoiAngelo_158_FD_79665 | JGI IMG/M metagenome (GOLD analysis project Ga0066709, IMG submission 79665) | Grasslands soil microbial communities from the Angelo Coastal Reserve, California, USA - 14_1009_16_30cm | ecosystem: Environmental > Terrestrial > Soil > Grasslands | place: USA... | reverse complement strand
TGCGTGAACTTCTGCTCCGGTTTCAGCTCACGCAGCGACAGCTCGTCGCCTTCGGACAGCGCCGGCAGCAGACCGGCGCCGTTTTCGTCCTCGTCGGCGGACGCCGCATCCGGCCCTGGCCCCGGGCGCTCGTCGGACGCCGACGACGCGAAGGGTTCCTGGTTGTAGACAGCCAGCCAGCCGGCGAACTTCGGAACGGAACCTTTGACGCGGAAGGTGTAATCGCCGGCCGCGATATCCACCGTCGTCTCGTCGAATGTCGCCGGCGGCATCTGCGACGCGACGAAGCGGTTCCAGATCAACTTATAGAGGTAGTACTGGTCGGACGTGAGGTGCGCGCGGACCTCGTCCGGGTGGTACTGCATCGACGTCGGCCGGATCGCCTCGTGCGCATCCTGCGCATCCGCCTTGGCACGGTAATACGTCGGCTTCTCGGGGACGTATTCGGCGCCGAACGTGGAGCCAATCGACTCCCGCACCTCCGCGAGCGCCTGGTCCGATACCCGCGTCGAGTCCGTGCGCATGTAGGTGATGAGGCCGACCGATCCTTCGCCGGGCAGCTCGATGCCTTCGTAGAGCTGCTGCGCGATCATCATCGTCTTCTTCACCGGGAAGCGTGACGCCTGCTGCAGCTTGCTCGTGATGAACGGCGGAACGGCACCCTTCTTCCGCTCTTTCGTCGTGACGGACTCAACGATCCACCGCGCCGTCTTCAGATCGGCGACCGCGGCGTTCGACTCCGCCTCGTTCGTGATCTTGATGTTCGCGCCGTTCTTCTTCAGCAGGCGCGCGTCGAACTCGGGTGGCACCGGACCCGCGAGGCGCGCGGTCAGGTTCCAGTACTCTTCGGGTACGAACCGTTCGATCTCGCGTTCCCGATCGCAGACCAGTTTCAACGCGACCGACTGCACGCGCCCCGCGCTCAGGCCGCGGCGGACCTTGTCCCAGAGCAGTGGGCTGATCTTGTAGCCGACGAGCCGGTCCAGCACGCGGCGCGCCTGCTGGGCGTCGACCATCTTCTTGTCGATCTGCGTCGGCCGCTCGAGCGCCGAAAGGACGCCCTTCTTGGTGATCTCGTTGAACATCAGCCGGCGGATTTTTTTCCGGTTGCCGCTGCCCAGTTCTTCGGCGAGATGCCACCCGATGGCCTCCCCCTCGCGGTCCGGGTCCGTCGCGACGAAAATCTCCTCCGCCTTCTTCGCTTCCTCCTTGAGTTCCTTGAGGATCTTCTTGCGGCTGGCGATCACTTCATAGGACGGCTCGAACCCCTCGTCCACGTCCACCCCCAGCTTGCTCTTGGGCAGATCCCGGACATGGCCCATCGACGCGACGACCTTGTAATTCCGGCCGAGATATTTATTGATGGTTTTCGCCTTTGCCGGCGATTCCACCACCACGAGTGCCTTTGCCATAACTGCTCTTTACGTTACACCTGTCTCAGACGGGACGCCGGAAACGGCCGCCGGGCACGCGTTGAACGCGTCCCTGAAGCTCCCATTCCGTCATCCGCGCCAGCAAATCGCGTCCCGGTACTCCGGCGACTTCGGCCAGCTCGTCCAGCGCGTAAGCCTCGCCGGGGGCCATTCTTGTCAGCAAATCGTCCGAATCCAGAGGGTTACCAGGATCAGCCACGCCCGCTCTCAGGCCGGGCCATCCAAGCTCCTCCAGAATATCGTCCGCAGTCTCCACGACCTTTGCGCCATCCTTTAATAACGCGTGGGAGCCGCGGTTACGCCCGCTCAGGATGCTCCCTGGCACCGCCATGACGTCCCGCCCCTGTTCGAGGGCGCATCGGGCCGTAATCAGGGATCCGCTCTTTTCCGAAGCTTCGACGACGACGACGGCCAGCGAGATCCCACTGATCAGCCGATTTCGCGCCGGGAAGTGCTCGGGAAGCGGCGGCGCGCCCGGCCCCAGCTCGCTGACCAAAGTCCCCTGCTCGCAAATACTTGCCGCGAGCTGGCGGTGCTCGAACGGATAAACGACGTCGGGTCCGCTGCCGAGCACGGCGATCGTTGCGCCGCCCGACCCGAGGCAGCCCCGATGGGCCGCCCCGTCCGCCCCCCGCGCCAACCCGCTGACGATGACCAGTCCCCGGCTCGCCAGCTCACCCGCAAGCCGCGCTGCCACTTCGAGCGCATATGGCGTCGCGGCGCGCGAACCGACGATGGCGACCGCCGGTCGCGTCAACGCCGCGAGCGACCCGCGGGCCCAGATGACGGGCGGAGGATCGCTGATGGCGTGGAGGAGCGGCGGATACGCCGCGTCGCTATACGCCACCGGCGCCACGCCGACGCGTTCGGCGGAGGCCAGCAAATCCGCTGCCTCTGCGCGAGCCGCCGCCACGATCGTCCGGATGTCGCCGCCGGGCGCGAGCGTCGACACGACGCGCTCGAGCGTCAACCAACGGGCGTCCAGATGCTCTCGAAGTTCCCGGAAGACGGCCGCCGCCCGCGGTTTCGAGATGCCGGGCAGCGTTGTGAGGGCCACCGCGCTCTGAAGATCCATGACCGCGTCTTTCAGCGCGCACGGCCGCGGAACGGCAGGCCCTAAAACCCGAGGGGCCGGCCCGCGACTGCGCACATGGCAGGCGGCCGACCCCTCAGCTGTCCTTATTATAGGTCCCGCTGTCGCATTGCGCAAACTGTGTGCTTACGCAATGCGTCACGCCCTTACGAAAACTGGTTCGAATCCGCGGGTTTTCTGTCGGGCGCCACGGGAGAGCCGTGGTACGTCCATTGCTGCCACCGCCGAGGTCGCGGCGTCGCGCGTGGCGCTGGCAGTGGGTCACCGGAAGCTGTATATTGGACTTTCACCCCATGCGGCGCCCAATCCTCGGCTGCGTGTTGGCGCTGTTGGCGATCGCTCCCGCCGCGTTCGCGAACCAGCGATCCGAAGCGAAGTCGCAGGTGGAATTCGGGATCAAGGTCGCGCAGGCGGGACTCTGGAACGAAGCGTTGTACCGCTGGCAGAAAGCGGTTCAGATCGATCCGACGTACGCGCAGGCGTGGAACAATCTCGCGATCGCGTACGAGCACGACGGGAAATTCGAGGACGCCGCCAAGGCTTATCAAAAGGCCCTCGAACTCGACCCGAAGAATCTGTTGATTCGGCAGAACTACGACCTCTTCAAAGAAATCAATGACCGCACGAAGCGCCGCAGCAGTAAGTAGTGTGCTCCTGGCTTGCGGCCTGCTGGTGGCGGGTTGCACGGACTACTACGAAATCCCGATCGAGACGCCCATCCAGCCGAAGATGGACGTCACGGGATTCCAGCGCGTTCTCGTCGCCGGCTTCATCGCGGGTGGAACCGAGGATCTCGATCCGAACCTCGAGACGGTCCGCCTGCTGCGCAGTCAGCTCCGCACGAAATCTCCGCTGCGCGTGATCGAAGCGGAAGTGCTGCCCCTCGTCGAGATCGCCGGCGACGGCAAAGAGATCAAGGAAAACGGCGCAACCGCGAACACGCCGTCCGCGCCCGGCGCCGCGGGGTTGACGCCGATCAACGCATCGGCGCCTGCCGACGGTCGCCCGCAGGCGAACGGCAAACCAGCACCGAGCCTCGAATCGCAGATCAAGACCGAGAAGGACTTCCAGAAATACGACAAGATTTTCGCGGACGTCAGCTACTGGAAAAAGCTCGGCGAGGAATATCAGAATCCGCTGATCGTCACGGGCACGGTGCTCTTCGCGCCGCAGCAGACGGCTGGCTTCGTCACCCGCGAGCAGGAAGTGTTCGACGCGACAGGCCGTCGCCGTGTCATTCCCATCCGGGCGTACATGGAGCGGAAGGGCTTCATGCTCATCCCGAAGTTCATCTTCATCGACGGCCGCACGGGCGCGACGTTGTATTCCGAGACGTTCCGCGAGGAAGTTCTGTACAACGCGCAGCAAAACACCCCGGCGCTCTCGTCTTACTTCGAGCTGATGGACCGCGTCATCCCGAGCTTCCTCAGCACGCTCAGCGCCCAGAAGATCCGCGGCACGCGGGTACTGCTGAAGTAGGGCTCGCGCCCCCTAACTATTTGCCCCAACACGGGTTCCGTGATAATCTAGAGTTTTCCCTCTGCCTCGAGGAGGCGTGATCGTGTTCGCAATCATCCAGAGCGGCGGCCGTCAGGTGAAGGTGACGCCGGGCAGTGTGGTCACCGTCGATCGGATCGACGCCAAACAAGGCGAAGAGGTGAGCATCGACCGCGTCCTGTTCCTCGAGAAGGACGGCGGCGAGGTGCTGGCCGGATCGCCGTTCGTCGCCAACGTCAAGGTCGTGGGCATCGTCGACGGCGAGACGCGCGGTCCCAAGATCCGGGTTTTCAAGAAGAAGCGCCGGAAGGGCATGCGCCGCACCAAGGGACATCGCAGCACCCTCACGCGAATCCGCGTGAAGGACATTCTGATTTAACGGCCATGGCACATAAAAAAGGACAGGGCAGCTCCAGGAACGGCCGCGACAGCAATTCGCAGCGGCTGGGCGTCAAGCGGTTCGACGGCAACATCGTGACCGGCGGATCGATCCTCGTGCGCCAGCGCGGGCGGCGCTTCCGGCCGGGCCTCAACGTCGGCCTCGGCAAGGACGACACGCTCTTCGCGAAGATCGACGGTCGCGTCAAGTTCTCCGACCATGGCGCGCACGGCCGCGTCATCAGCATCGAACCGCTCGCAGCCCCGAAGCCGTAGCGCCGGGCTCGAGCCCCGCGTCCCCCGATGTTCGTTGACGAAGTCGACATCCACGTCGCCGCCGGACACGGCGGAAAAGGGTCGCTCAGTTTCCGCCGCGAGAAGTTCGTCCCGCGCGGCGGTCCCAACGGCGGCGACGGCGGGCACGGCGGATCGGTCTTTCTCGTCGCCGACGCCAACCTCAACACGCTCCTCAATTATCGATTCCAGAAGGCATTCGAAGCCGGCCGCGGCGGCCACGGCGAAGGATCGAATCGGTCGGGCAAGAGTGGCGGCGACATCGATCTCGCCGTGCCCGTCGGAACCGTCGTGTACGAACGCCGCGGTGACGATCTCGTCCAGATCGCGGACCTGACGGAAACCGGCCAGCGGGTCCTCGTCGCGAAAGGCGGACTCGGGGGCCGCGGGAACGCGCAGTTCGCCACGTCGACGAACCGCGCGCCGCGGCGGGTGGAACCGGGACTGCCTGGAGAAGAGAAGGACCTCCGGTTCCACCTGAAGCTCCTCGCGGACGTGGGACTCGTCGGCTTTCCGAACGCGGGCAAGTCGACGCTGATTTCGCGCATCTCCGCCGCGCGGCCGAAAATCGCCGACTACCCGTTCACGACGCTGACGCCGAATCTCGGCGTCGTGAGCCTGCCGGGCGATCGAACGTTCGTCGTCGCGGACGTGCCGGGTCTGATCGAGGGGGCGCACGAGGGCCACGGACTCGGGCATCGCTTTCTGAGTCACCTCGAGCGCACCAAGGTCCTGGTGCACGTCGTCGACGTGTCCTCCGCGTCGGGACGCGATCCGCTCGACGACTTCGAGGTCATCGTGCGCGAGCTGACGCTGTTCCCCGGACGCGACGCATCGGGCGAGCGGCTCGCCGACAAGCCGGCGATCGTCGCGGCGAACAAGACCGACGCGCTCGACGATCCGTCGCGCCTCGAGCGCCTCGCGGCGCATTTGCAGCGCAAACGGATTCCGCTTTACCCTGTTTCCGCGGTCACCGGCGACGGATTGACGCCCCTGCTGGAGGCCGTGTGGAGTGAAGTGGCGCGCCAACGAGAGACTCCGTCCACGCCCGTCGTCGAATGAGCCGATCTGCACGCGTCGGCATCCTCGGCGGCACGCTCGACCCGATCCATCAGGGACACGTGGAAGCGGCGCTCGCGTCACGGCGCGCGTTCGCGCTCGATGAAGTGCGCGTCGTGCCCTCGCGCGTCCCGCCGCACCGCCCGGCGCAGCCCGTCGCCTCCCAGTATCATCGGTTTGCGATGGCGTCGCTGGCCGTGAACGGCCTCGCCGGGTTCGTCGCAAGCGACGACGAGCTGCAGGCGCCGGGACCGTCGTATACGGCCGACACCCTCGAGCGGCTGCATCGGAACGGTCTGGAGGCATCGCAGATTTATTTCATCAGCGGGGCGGACGCGTTCGCGGAAATTGCCACGTGGCGGCGGTACCCGGAAGTATTGGAGCTCGCGCAGTTCATCGTGGTCTCGCGGCCGGGACACCCCGTCACGGCTCTCCCGGAGCGGCTGCCGCATCTGGCCGCGCGGATGCGCCGGGCGGGCTCCGCAATCGCCGTCCCCGATCAACCCTCGATTTTCCTGCTGGATGCGCCGACGCCGGACGTCTCGTCAACGGCGATCCGGGAACGGCTGCGGACGGGACGGCCCGTCACCGGCCTCGTGCCGGCGGCCGTCGAGCGTCACATCATCCAACACGGACTCTACGCCGCCGGCGTACCGGCAGATCAGTTGCATGGCCAGAACTGAACGACGACCGACGAGCGGTACCCGAAAACGGTTGACCGGCGACATCGCGCGCGCGGTGCGCGCCGCGCTCGACAAGAAAGCGATGGACGTCGTGGTGCTCGACCTGCGCCACACGCCGGCATTCACGGATTTCTTCCTGGTATGTTCCGGACACAGCACGCGTCAGGTGCAGGCGATCGCCGACGCCGTCGAGGAGGCGTTGCGCGCGGCGAAGATCCGGCCGTCGCACATCGAAGGCTACCATCGCGGCGAATGGATCCTGATGGACTTCTTCACGTTCATCGTCCACGTGTTCACGCCGCAGACGCGCGAGTTCTACTCCCTCGAGCGCCTCTGGGGCGACGCCGAGCGGATCGACGTTCCCGACGAACCTCGCGCGGGCGCGGCGGGCAGCGGCCGGACGTGAGAATCGCGGGGCTCATCGCCCGCAGCCCCGCCATGCGCGACGTCCTCGCGCAGATCGAACGTTTCGCGCGGGCCGACGCCAGCGTCCTCCTGACCGGCGAGACCGGCACCGGAAAGGACGCGTTCGCGCTCGCCATCCACAGCGCCAGCCCCAGACGCCAGCAGCCGTTCGTCAAGATCGATTGTCCCGCGCTGCCGCAGACCCTCGTCGAAGCGGAGTTGTTCGGCCACGAGCGCGGCGCCTTCACCGACGCGACCGTCGCCCGGCCGGGGCGATTCGAGGCCGCCGGAAAAGGGACCGTGTATCTCGACGGCGTCGCCGAGCTGGCCACGGACACGCAGGCGAAGCTGCTCCGGCTGGTCGAAGAGAAGCAGGCAGAGCGGCTCGGCGGAACGGCGCCGTATCCACTGCACGCGCGCGTGATCGCGTCAGCCGACGCGGGGCTCGAGGCCAAAGTACGTCGCGGCGAGTTTCGCGAAGACCTGTATCACCGGTTGCGCGTGCTGCCCCTCCGATTGCCGCCGTTGCGCGAGCGCCGCGGCGACGTTCCGCTGCTCGCGCGCGCGTTCCTGCGCGAGTCGGCGGCGCGCCACAAGCGCGGTCCGCTGCGGCTCGCGCCGGACGCCGTTTCGGCGCTCGAACGGCACGCGTGGCCGGGCAACGTCCGCGAGCTGCGGCACGTGTTGGAGCGCATCGTCGTCTCGATCGAAGTCGATCGGGCGGAGATCGCCGCCGCGGACTTGCCCCTCGAAGTGTTCGACGAGCCGTCGAATCTGTACGCGAGCGACGCAGCCGGTCCGCCGACGCTGGCCGATCTCGAGCGGCGTTACATCGAGGTCGTTCTCCGGCAGGTCAAGGACAATCAGAGCGAGGCGGCGCGCGTGCTCGGCATCAGCCGCAAGGCGCTGTGGGAAAAACGGCGGCGCTACGGACTGCGCTGAGCGGCAAAGGACACGATGGGGGTCGTTTCCTTCGTGGCGGACAGTCTCATCGCGGTGTGCGTCGCCCCCACGTGTGCGGCATGCCGACAGCCGCTCGACTCGCCGACGCGCGAGGTCGTTTGCGATACCTGCTGGTCGTCCATCGTGCCGATCACCCCGCCGTGCTGCCGCACGTGCGGCGATCCGCTGCCCTCCTGGAGAGTGATCAGCCTCGAGGCGGAGCGATGTGCGCGCTGCCGCCGGCGCCCGTCGCCGATCGTGCACAGCCGCGCGATCGGAGCGTACGAAGGGTCGCTTCGCCGGATCATTCACGCGTTCAAATACGATCCGCGGCCGTCGCTCGCCGGGCCGCTGGCGGAGCGTCTTCGAGACGCCGGCCGCGACGTGCTGTCGGGCGCGGACGCGCTGGTGCCGGTTCCGCTCCATCCGGCGCGCGAACGCACGCGCGGCTTCAACCAGGCGCGCGAGCTGGCGCGTCATCTCGGCACGTGCCTGCTCGACGTGTTGGTCCGCACCGAGCGCACGGCCCTTCAGGCGGACCTGCCCGCGTCGCGGCGTCATGCCAACGTGCGACACGCCTTCTCCCTGCGACGAGGTGCCGACGTGACCGGCCGGACGCTCGTCGTCGTGGACGACGTGAGCACCACGGGTGCGACGTTGGCGGCGTGCGCGCGGCCGCTTCTCGCGGCGGGCGCGCGCGAGGTGAGGGCGCTTACCGCGGCGCGAGTCGTGAGTCGAACGCCGTGAGAATGTCGGCCGCGACCGCGTGCTTGTCGCGATCGCCATTCAACTGCAGCCACCCCGCCGCCTGCGCCTGCCGGCGGTAGCTTTGACGCACGCGCGACAGCAGGACGAGATCGCGCTCGTAGCGATCTCGTCCGGCGGCCTTGCGCCCCGCCGCGGTCTCCGGGGAAATGTCGAGAAGGATTGTCAGGTGGGCCTTCGGCAGAAAGCGCTGGGCGTCCTCGAGCCACGCCGGATCGAGTCCCTGGGCCTCGCCGTAGGCCACGCTCGACGCCGCGTAGCGATCGCAGATGATGACCGCGCCGTCGCGGAGCCATTGCTCGATGCGAGGCCGCTTTTCGTACCGGTTCGCGATGTAGAGCAACTGCATCACGGCGGCGTCGTAGTCACGACCACCGTGCAGCCCTCGATGAATCTCCTGGCCGATGGCCGTTTCGTAATCGGGAAACGAGAGCAAGTGGCAAACGCGGCCTCTCTCCTGCAGAACCGCTGTCAGGATCTCCGCCTGCGTCTGCTTTCCGCTTTGATCGAGCCCCTCAAAGGCGATGAGCAAGCCAGTCATCCGACATCCGTCATCCGCCATGGGTGGCGTCAGTCTTCGAGCGCCAGCAGTTCGTCGATCGTCTGACGGCGGCGAATGACGACGGCGCGGCCGTCCTCGACGAGCACCTCCGCCGGCAGGAGCCGGCGATTGTAGTTCGAGGCCATCACGGAGCCGTATGCGCCAACGTCCATGATGGCGTAAACATCGTCGATCTCGGGGCGTGGCAGCGTCCGATCCCTGCCGAGCGTGTCGCTCGTCTCGCACAGCGGCCCGACGACGTCGCACGCGACCGCCGGCGCGGACGACTGCACGACGGGCTCGATGCGATGGTACGCGTCGTACAGCATCGGGCGAATCAGCTCGGTCATGCCGGCGTCCATGACGACGAATCGTTTGTCGGCCGACTGTTCCTTCACGTCGACAACCCGCGTGAGCAGCACTCCGGCCGGCGCGATGATCTGACGGCCGGGTTCGAGGATGAGCGAGAGGCCCGATGCCCGGACGACCGGTAGAACCGCCTCCGCGTACGCGGATGCATCGGGCACCGGCGAGCCGTTGTACGACACGCCGAGCCCGCCGCCGAGATCGAGGTGTTCGATTCGCGTGCCGTCCTCGCGAAGCTCTCGAGCGAGCTGGACGAGCGCGGCCGCGGCGCGTGCGAGCGGCGCCAGATCGGTGATTTGGGATCCGACGTGACTGTGCAGCCCCGCGATCTCGAGGCCCTCGCTCCTGCGCGCGCGCGCGCACAATTCGCGGACCTGATCGATCGGAATCCCGAACTTGTTCGTCTTCAGGCCGGTCGAGATGTGAGGATGACTCTTCGCGTCGATATCGGGATTGACGCGCACCGCGATGCGCGCGCGCGTCTGTCGTTCGCGCGCCAGCGCGTCGATGCGTTCGAGTTCGCCGGCCGACTCGGCGTTGATGGTGCGCACGCCGAGCTCGATCGCCTGCGCGAGCTCGGCCGCGGTCTTCCCGACGCCGGTGAACACGATCTGCGGCGGGATGAACCCCGCGCGCAGCGCGACGTCGATTTCGCCGCCGGAATTGGCGTCCGCGCCGCTGCCGAGCGATCGCAGCAGTCGTGCAATCGCGAGCGTCGAGTTCGCCTTGAGCGCGTAGTGAATGGTATGCGGGTACGCGGCGAACGCCTCGCCGATCGCGCGGTAGCGCGAGGCGATCGTCGCGGCGCTGTAGACGTAGAGCGGCGTGCCGTGCGCGTCTGCGAGATCGGCGAGCGGCACGCCGTCGCAGACGAGCGTCTGTCCCTGCCGGAAGAATCCGATCACGAAGGTCCTATGCTATCATCACGCTGTTTCCCGCCGCCTTCATGACGCATGTCTCTTGATTCCGCGGCCGCGCAACCGGCGACGCCCGACAGCCTCATCGAGCGGTGTCTGAGCGGCGACCAGAACGCCTGGGAAGAGATCGTCCGGACCAACTGGCGCAAGGTCTTCAACGTCGCGTACAAGTTCGTCGGCAAACACGACGAAGCGGAAGATTTGGCGCAGGACATCTTCCTGAAGATCTTCAAGGCGTTGAACACGTTCGATCGCCGCGCGAATTTTCAGACGTGGATCATCAGCATCAGCCGCAACCTGTGCATCGATCACTATCGCAGCGTCAGGAAGGAACGGCAGACGATCGCGCGCGACGTCGATCCCGTCGATTTGCAGCCGGCGACGCTCGAGCGCGGACCGTACGCCGTCGTCGAACACCAGGACCTGCGCGCGATGCTGCGCCAGGCGCTCGAAACGCTGCCGGTGACGCTGAGGACCGCCGTCGTGCTGCGCGATCTGCAGGAGCTCTCCTACCAGGAGATCGCGGATCGGCTGCAGCTCCCCGAAGGCACCGTCAAGTCCCGGATCAATCGCGGCCGGATCGAGCTGGCGCGCCAGCTCAAACGGCTGCAGGACAAGCAGCCGGCCAAAGCGCGCCGGCGCGGCGCACCCGCGCGGCCGCGCGGCCGGCGCAGCGGAGTCATTGAATGAATCTCACCACCGAACACGCCAACGGCGTCGCCATCGTCCGCATCGGCGAGTCCCGCCTGATGTACCCGCTGCTCTCTGAGTTTTCGGCGGCGGTGCAAAAACTCATCGCCGCGGGCGAAAAGCGCGTCATCGTCGATCTCTCCTCCGTCGGGTACGTCGACAGCGCGACGATCGGCTGTCTGATGGACCTCTACCGCCAGGCCAACGCCGCCGGCGGCGCGCTCAAGCTCGCGGGCGTGCAGAAGCGCGTCGAGACGATGCTGACGATGACCGGCGCGCAGAACTTCATCGAGGTCCACCCGGACGAGCCGAGCGCCGTCAAAAGCTTCGGAGCGTGAGCGATGCGCACGATCAAATTGACGACCGGCGCCGACCTGCCGCTCGACGGCGACTTGATGACCGTGCTCGAGTCGCTCTACCGAGAGGTGACGCTGAAGCGGGATCTCGCGCGGACGTTCGAGGACATGGTGCGCGAGATCCAGCACGTCATCGAACAGATGACCGACGAGGAGCGCCGGCAGTACCTGTCCGAGAGTCTGTTCCTCAATGCGGTCTCGTACGAAAACGAACGGCTCGGCGCCTACGTGAAGAAGCTGACGAAGCGATAGACCAGGTTCGCCTTTCCGTGTGATGGACGGTTCGGCCGACGACGCGACGCCGCGCCGCACGATGCTGAAGCGGGCCGCATTCCTTCTGTCCGTCGTCCTGGCGCTCCTCGCGCTCCTGACCTTCGCGCGCGAGACGCCACCCATCACGACCGATTCCGATCTGGCGGTCGGCGAGATCTACACGCAGCTCGCGGGAGAGACACGCCTGCTGCTGGGGCCGTATTCGCGATTCGGGTGGCATCATCCCGGCCCGCTGTATTTCTACGTGCAGGCGCCGCTCTACGTGCTCAGCGGTCGCCGAGCCGCGGCGCTGTATGCCGGCGCCCTCGCGATCAACCTGCTGGCGCTCGTCACCATCGCGTTGGTCGTCCGCCGCGAGAACCAGGGCGCTCTTCCTGTCGTCGTGGTCGCGGCGTGCCTCCTGTTCTGTCTGCGGGCGCCACGATTCCTGGCGAGTCCGTGGACCGCCCACGTGACGGTGCTGCCGCTGCTGGCCTGCGTCGCGCTCGGCGCCGCGATCCTGACTGGCCGGCGTCTGCTGCCGCTTCTTGTCATCTTCGGCAGCTTCGTCGTGCAGACACATGTCGGTCTGGTGCCGCCGGTCGCGGCGCTGTTCGCCGTCATGCTCGCGGTTGTTCTCGTCGAGCGACGGCGGCCGCCTGTACGCATGCGGTCAATGCTTCTGACGTGCGGGTGGATCGGCCTGCTCCTGTGGCTGCCGACGCTCATCGACGCCGCGTCGCACCAGGGCGGCAATCTCGCGGCGCTCGTCCGATTCTTCGCTCGAGGGGGACAGCAAGACCATTCGTTGACGGAGGCACTCATCGACTGGAGCTACGGACTGACGGGCCTCCTGCGGTGGGATTTCGGCCTTCCGTGGGGAGCCCATTTCGTGGTCACCAATCTTTGGTGGGTGATGCCATGCGCGATCGGGGAGTTGTTGGGGGTGGCCGTCATCGCGCGGCGCGAATTGCATGCGGGCCGACGATTCGAAGGGTACCTCGCAATGCTGATGGTCGCAGCGTCCGTCGCGGGACTGTGGTCGCTTACGCGCGTGCGCGACGACATCCTCGACCACGAAATCTTCTGGCTGGCCGCGTTAGGATCGATGAATCTTGCCGTCATCGTAGCTGCTGCCGGCCGCGCGATCCGCGCGGCAACCGCTCAGGGCCCGCCCTCGCATCAGCGCGCCGCCACAATCGGTCTGCCGCTCGTGTTGCTTCTCGGGGCTGCGCTCGGTGCGGATCATTTGCAGGACTTCACCTCGTTCGAGCTGAGGCGCGTCGAACGGAGACAAATCGTGGACGCGTACGAGGCCATCCGCGAATACATGCGAAACCAGCACGTCCGAAGGCCATTGATCAGGATAGACGCCGCTGTCTGGAGTCAGGCGGCCGGCGTTCTGCTCCGGCTTCGCCGCGATCGTTCGGAGGTGGCGGTTGCGGACGAGTGGGTGCCGATGTTCACCGACGCCTTCGCCGCCAACGGGC
>Ga0066709_100002674_pt1 | contig 13162 bp, 10 predicted proteins | sample GraSoiAngelo_158_FD_79665 | JGI IMG/M metagenome (GOLD analysis project Ga0066709, IMG submission 79665) | Grasslands soil microbial communities from the Angelo Coastal Reserve, California, USA - 14_1009_16_30cm | ecosystem: Environmental > Terrestrial > Soil > Grasslands | place: USA... | reverse complement strand
TTGTGCCGGATCGGTGCGGGTGATGAGAAACATAATCTTCGTAATCTTACCGTTAGCGCTGATGTCGTTACGGCCATGATTAAGATTCTTTGCCGCAACTGCCGCCGTTTCCCAGCGATCCGCTAATTCCTTTGGCGTAAGCGATGACATGCCGGTTTGGATGATCCTCACTTCGTCGTGGACAATTTTCTTTGTAGGCGAACCATTGGCTTTAAACTGCGGAGTGGCAGGAGTCCAGTCGGGGAACGCGACGGGGCCAGGCGCATCGAGTTGTTTCTTCAGCGCCGCCTGCAATTTTTCCTTCTCGCGTTTTTCCTCCTGATCCTGTCGCGCTTCCTCTTCTTTCGTCTGCGCTTCCATTTCAGCGAGTTTCTTTTTTGTGTCCACCGACGGATTCTGTTTCTGAATTTCGGCGGCTTGCTGCTGCATCTTCTGCGCCTGCTTCAACATATCCTTAAGGTCAGCATCCTCCGGTGGATTGTCTTGTGCGCGCAGCGGCGAGGCGAGAACGAGACAGATGATAACGAGAAAAGAATATGGGCGATATTTTGAACGCATCGTGGGATGGTAACGAGCGTGCTCGGGTGCCCGCAATTGAAAATCATTACCGAATTCACACGTAAGCGTCAGTGGGCGACAAGAAAGACTGCCACGCCGATCAGAATCGCGGAAATGACAAGCAAGCTCGTGTAAACCAATGTGTCCTGCGCCCGGGCGCGCTTCGCGGCCACGGAATAGGGTATTCGTGTAAAAGTGACTATCGTGTAAAGCGGAAGATAAATCCCCGGCAGTGCGCCTTCGAGGAAGTGATCGAGCTTCTTTTTTGCGCGGAAGGCGCGCGACGCGGTTTTGTCTCGCATCTCAATGAAATTGCCAATCGCGAGATCGGCAAGCGCATCGGCATTCTCCTTGCGCCGAGAAAAGTATTCCGCGAACGCGCGCTGGCGGTCGTTCGTAAATTCTTCCAGGCATTCGTCGAGCACGACACAATCTTCGAACGCGGCGTTCATGCCTTGGCCGTAAAACGGAACGACGGCATGCGCGGCATCGCCGAGCAGGCAAACTTTATCGTGGTAAAACCATGGCGCGCACCGGATCGTCACGAGCGAGCCGGTTGGATTTTGCCGGAAATCTTCGAGCAACGTCGGCATGAGCGGCATGGCGTCTGGAAATTCCTCGTCGAAAAACAGGCGGACATCGTCATCAGTCTTAGTGGTGGCAAAACTGCGCGGCCCTTCAAATTCCCAAAAGAGCGTGCAGGTGAACGAGCCACCTGGATTCGGCAGGGCGATCATCATGAAACTTTTCCGTGGCCAGATGTGGAGGGCGTTCTTTTCGATTCGCCATGAGCCATCCGGTCCGGGCGGGATAGTCAATTCCTTGTAGCCGTGCGCGAGATAACTTTCGTGGTACTGAAAGTTGGGGATTTCTCGCTGCATCGATTTGCGCACCGCCGAGAAGGCGCCATCGACGCCGATCACTACATCGCCGCGGGCCGTCGCCGGGCGATTTGCCGTTTCCAGATGAGCAACCGCCAGGTCAAGATCTACGTCGGTGCAGCGATTGTTGAAATGCACGCGCACATTCGGATAACGCTGCGCCGCTTCGATCACCGTGGTATTGAGTGAGGCGCGGCCGATCGAGTTGATGCACTTTTTCGGATCGACATCGTACGGCGTGAAATGCAGTACGCCGGATTTATCGTGAATCATTCGGCCGCGCATGGGAATGGCATGCTGCAACGCTTCATCGGCGACGCCGATCTCTTCCAGCGCGTGAATTCCGCGCGTTGAAATGGCCAGATTGATCGAGCGCCCGCCGACGATGTTTCCTTCGCGCGGGTCCGCGCGCCGCTCGTAGAGATCGACATCGTATCCGCGCCGGCCCAGGTAGGCTGCGAGCAACCCGCCGGCTAAGCCACTGCCGATCAAAACGAACTTGGTTCGGGGCATTTGCGACGATCTCTTTCTTGTGATGCAAGTTGTACAACAAACGCCCAACGCTCAACGTCCAACTCCCAACTTCCAAGGCCTTCGGGAGCAAATCGCCGCTGAGGTTGGACGTTGGATGTTCGGCGTTGAGCGTTGGGTGTTTGCCTTTACAGCCTCACTCTTTGTGCCGAATAGATCCCGCGCCGCTGATGTGTTTTTCTATGGTCGGAGGATTGCCGGAGTAGGTGACTTTGCCCGCGCCGGTGATTGCCACCTTTAACGTCTCGGCGACTGCGACCTCTGCGTCGGCTGCGCCGGTGGTGGAGATTTCGGCGGTTTTCGTTTGCAAGGCGCTCGCTGCCAGCTCGCTTGCGCCGGTCATATCAACCAGAAGCTGGTTAACGTTCCCTTCGAGTGAGACGCGCGATGCGCCGCTGGATTCCAACGCGAATCTTGGTCCGCTCAACTGCTTCGCGGTAAGCTTTACCGCGCCACTGATCCTGGCTGCTGTCCGCGTCGGGCTCGAGATAACAACGTTGATTTCATGGGTGGGCCAGACATGCTCGCGCACACGCAGGCGAAGTGTGTCGCCGGAAACGCTGCTATCGATGTAAGGAAACAGATTTTCGTCCGTCGTGATGCGAAGCGCGGGCGCTTCATTCTGCCATTCGATTACAAAGGCGCCTCTGACATCGATGTTAGTAAAAGCGCCGATTGCGCGTTCCTCGGTCTTAATCATGCCGTTGCCTCGAATTCCCGGCCATCGGCATCCAGCAGGCAGAACGACGCAGGCCGCGAGAAAAAGAATCGCGATCTTCTTCATGTGAAGTATGCCTCCTGTCATTCTGATGCGGCGACGCGCTGCTTTGGATTCAAAAATTCAAGGAAGAGTGTCTCTCCAGAGCGCCATGCGGCGGCTAGAAGTCGCCGCTTCCTGTTCACTGCGCAATTTTCAGCTTCACCGTGTCAACGAGAACATCGTCGATATAAAATTCCACGCGGTAATCGCCGACCACCCATCCGTCTTCAGGTCGTGTCAGCGTGAACGCGCCGTGTGCGGTTGGGCTTTCAGCGACAGCCGAGGCTTCGTCCACCTTGTAATCTGGCGGAAAATCTTCGCCAATGTTCTCTGCGATCCACACGGCCTTTACTCTTGCGCCTTTTCGCAAACGCTGCCCCTGCCAGCGCACGTAAATCTGGGGCGTATCGGATGAAAACACCGTGCTAGGTTTGCCAAACCGCTCCTGCGCGAGACTGACGGAAAGCCTCTTCGGCGCTGCTCCCGATTTCACCTCGGGTCTGTTCTCGATTTTCGGGCGCTCGGCCAGTTCGAGCGAAATGCGCTGAAGCAAATCGCCATTCGCAGCGCGCATTGTGGTGACATCTTTGACAATTCCAATCCCTGGCACGAACCAGCAGTCTATTGTCATTTGGCTCGGCGCGCTTTGCTCCCCATGAATATGGAACGTGTGAAATTTGCCCGCCGGCGCCTCGATGTTTTCTTCTCCGGTCACATCGTAGCGCTGATGCACTTTCAAATCGCCGGCTTGGCCGTCGAAATTCCAGGCCGCGCCCCGCTTCAGCGGTGTGGCAATCATAGTCTGCGGCAGATTAAATTTGATCAGTTCGCCGTCGAGATTAATCCGCGCCCAGCAAGTTATTCCATGTTCATCTACTGTGAGAAGGTCTGTGTCGGTGATGGCGCCGGCCCGGTGCATTTCGAACTTGAGAAGATCTTTCCCGTCAACATTTTCCGTCCCCTCAATGCGATACAAAACTCGGGCGCGAATTTTGCCGTCGGCGTCTGTTTTTGCGTTGAGAATATCAAGGCCCGCGCCGATTTCTTCTGTCATGTTGTATCGCCAGCTGGTTCCCGGCGCAGTGGGGATGAGCGGAGCGGCGAGTAGGGTCGCCGTACCCAAAAAATAAACCGCCCAATGAATCTTTAGCATTACGGTACTTCGCACGCTTGCTTTCGCTGCTCAAGGAGCGGTGGTCACAGTCCGCCGGACCAACGCAAGGAGCGACGGCTTGGGCAGCCGTCGATTTCCGAATTGACGGCTGGGAAGCCGTCACTCCTTGAAAGCACGGCGGACTGGAGACCGCCGCTCCTTGACTCTATGATTCGCAAATGCGGCGGATCATCTCGTTGCTCTTCTGGCTTCTCTGTGGATCTGCCGTTGCGGCTGGATCCACCAAACCTGACCGGCATGTTGTGGTTATCGTCTGGGACGGGATGCGGCCGGATTTTGTCAGCGAACAAAACACGCCCACGCTTTGGAAGCTCGCGCGCGAGGGAGTCACTTTTCGCAATCACCACGCCGTGTATCCCAGCGCGACGATCGTGAACGGCGCGGCGATGCTCACCGGGGTTTATCCCGGCAGGAGCGGGATCATTGCAAACCATATGTATCGGCCGGACATCGACCCTCATCACGCGATCGACGTCGAGATTCCAGCAGTCGTGAGGAAAGGCGATGAACTCTTCCGCGCTAAATATATTTCCGTTCCAACGATTGCCGAACTCGTCCAACGCGCGGGCGGTCGCACGGCGGTTGCGGCTGCAAAAACTGTCGGGCTGCTACTCGATCGCAGTGTAGGGCATGCCTCTGGCTTGCCTTTCGCAGACAATGCAAGTTCGCCACGGCGAATCCGTCCTGTGGCGGACGGGACGCTTGCACTACCTTCGCAGGTCCGCGCGAAAAACAGCGTCACGCTATTCGCGGGCCAATCGCTGCCGAGCGGCGCACTGGCTCCAATCACTGCGGCGGTTGGAACGTTTCCACCCGGCCATTTACAACAGGACACTTGGACGACCAAAGCGCTCACAGATTCGCTTTGGAAAGATGGAGTCCCCGCTTTTTCGATCCTCTGGCTAGGCGAACCCGATCTTACGCAGCACGAATCTGCCCCGGGAGCGCCATCGGCGCTGGCTGCGATTAAGGCCGCCGACGAAAATCTCGCGACTGTTCTTGCGGCGCTAGATCGGCGGAAAGCGCGCGGAACAACGGACATCTTTGTCGTTTCCGATCATGGTTTCTCCACTATCCAGCGCTCGATCGACTTACCAAAAATTTTGAACGACTCCGGCTTCGCCGCGAAGACTGAATTCATCGACCAGCCAAAGCTTGGAGACATCATGCTCGCTGGCAACGGCGGGAGCGTCCTTTTCTATGCCGTCGGGCACGACGAGGCGCTCACGCGTCGGCTGGTCGAATTTTTGCAGCAATCGGATTTTGCCGGAGTGATTTTCACACGAAACGCACTGCCAGGAACGTTCGATCTTAATCAAGCAAAGATGAATCCGCCCGAATCCATCGATGCTCCCGATGTGGTGATGTCATTCCGTTGGAGCGATGCAAAGAATCAATTCGGCGTTCAGGGAATGATTGACGCCGACTGGCAACGCGCTGCAGGGAAGGGGACACATGCCACGCTGAGCCGGTTCGACATGCACAACACACTAATCGCCGCCGGTCCGCATTTTCGCCGCGGCGAGCTGGACGTTTTGCCAACCGGCAATGCCGATCTTGCGCCAACGATCCTGCGCGTCCTCGGAATTGCGACAGCAAAGGAATTCGACGGGCGAATTCTTTCCGAAGCAATGAAAGACAGCAGCATCCCCCAGGCAAATGCGGAGAGTACGATAATTGGAGCGACAAAGGACTTCCCGGCTGGAACGTGGCGGCAATCGCTTCAAATCTCCCGCGTCGGCTCCACAATTTATCTCGACGAAGGCAACGGCTCTCTCGTGCCGAAAAGATAGGGACGGCGCGTCGCGGTGGCTCCTTCTCGTTCCTGGCTTCGGTACCGCGAAGATCGCGGATAACACGGATACAGAGCTTTAGATTCCCGCTTTTCGCCCTTCTGAATTTTCATCGGCGAAATCTGTGTAATCCCGGTTTCCAAAAAAAATTTCACTTTTTTGAGAACTTCGCTCCGCAATTCCCGGAGAACTATGTGAGCGATGGACCATTGAATCGAAAATAAAGCTCCTGAAGTAATCCCAAAAATTTAAGCAGCTAAGTCAAAAGGAGGTGGCGCCGGGCGGTAAACGCTCCCGGCGCCCTCCTTTTAAGTGCAATAGCGAACCAGCGCATAGGCATGAGTGATTCAGGCGAGCATCCGGCGAAAGTACGAATCCTGCTGTTGGATGAGCAACCGCTGCTTCGCTACGGGATCAGCGCTTATCTCAATTCTCAGCCGGACATGGTTATCTGCGGCGAAGCGGACAACATAACCGCCGCGCATAGAAAAATCACTGAATGCAAGCCGCAATTGCTGGTCACTGCACTGCGACTGGGCACGGGCGACAGCCTGGAATTTGTCAAGACACTCAGGGCGGAACAGCCCAATTTGCGCATTCTCGTGTATTCCGCGTTTGAGGAAAGTATTTTCGCCGAGCGCGCCGCGCGCGCGGGCGCGCGCGGTTACGTGATGAAACGGGCTCCCAGAGAAGAGCTGGCAGCCGCCATCCGCGATATTCTGAAAGGCGGCATCTATGTCAGCCGCGAGGTTGCCCTGAGCGCGTTCAAGAAATCGCTCCGGCGGCGGCGCAAAAATAGTCACCCCCCCCGATCGGCCAATGCTGTTGAGAACTTGTCCGATCGCGAGATGCATATTTTCCAGTTGCTCGGCTCAGGACTCGGCACGAAGCAGATCGCGGACTCGTTGGATTTGAGCGTGAAAACGGTTGAAAGCCATCGCGAAAACATCAAACGCAAGCTTCATCTGAGATCTGGCCTAGAGCTGCGTCGGCGTGCCGCCAAATGGGTGGAGAAAACCTTCCGTGTGGAAGAATATGTTTTCCGCGGCGCCAGCCACGGGCGGAAAAGGAAACTATCGCCATTCGTGCTCGCGCGACCGGTGTAACGGTAGTTGTATCAAGCACCGAATAAGCGGATTTCACAAGACCGGCTTCGTGGACGGCCAAAGCTTCGCCAGGAAGAGCAGGGATAACAAAGGATAGACCGCCACTCGTTCTCGCTGGCGGACGACTTCGGCACTTTCTGCGTCATTAATTCAAAGGCGCGGCCGCAGCTTTCGGCAAAGGCGTTTCGAAGACGCGGGTTCAAACGCCTGATCGGTGCTTGGCACAAGCCCGCTACGCCAGCGCGGGATTCGACTGGCGGAACACATCCGCGCGCTGTCCGCTGAATCCGCAGTTGCGGAGATTTTTGCTTTGCTACGTTGCAGACCTTGGCGAAGGCGCGGCGGGCGTTAGCAGTTCAAACGGCTTACTTGGGGGAAATTGCCCTAAGGAATTAGTGCTTGCTAAAAGTCACGTAAATAAGATGATTAGCGCCCGTGACCCCAGATGATCCTGCCGACCGTCGGCCCTCGCCCGGTCGTTTCCTTACGACACGCTGGAGCGTCGTGCTTTCCTGCGCCGATACGCACGGCGACACGCAGAAGATGCAAAAGGCGCTCGCGGAACTTTGCAAAATATACTGGCGGCCGGTCTTCGCTTTCATTCGCCGCCAGGGACATTCGCCTTCCGATGCCCAAGACCTGACGCAGGATTTTTTTGTCACGGTACTTAAAGGTCAGCTTCTGCAGCGCGCCAATCCGGCTCGCGGGCGCTTTCGTTCGCTGGTGCTCAAAGCGCTGCAGGACTTTTTGCGTGATGCGGAAGCGAAGCGTCGCGCGGGGAAACGCGGTGGCGCGGTGCAGTTTGTTTCGTGGGATGATTGGATGGCCGAGGCGCCATCGCATTTCTCGGTCTCCCAGCGGGAATCGGAGAGATGGTCGGCGGAGCGAATTTTCGATGTGCGCTGGGCAGCCACGGTGGTCGAGCGCGCCTTAAGCCGATTGGGTGAGGAATGCGAGAGGCGCGGGCGCCGGCGCGTTTTCGATATGCTAAGTCCTTGTCTGGCCGCAGAGCGGGACGATGTCTCTTATGCCAAGTTCTCAAAAACGCTCGGCATCCCCGAAGCCTCAGTAAAACGCCTCGTCCATCAGCTGCGAGTTCGCTACCGGGCGCTGCTCCGTGAAGAAGTCGGTCGGACCGTGGAGAAAACCCATGAGATCGACGATGAACTCCGCTATTTGTGCGCGGCATTGACTGCCGCGGCGTAGCTTGGAGAAATTCGAAATCCGAAACAAAACGTTTTCGGGTGCGCCGCGAACCACGCCAATCGCCGCGAAATAAAGAGGTGAGCATCTCGTGTCAAGCGACCGACGACCAGCGAAAAGGTTTCGGAGTCACCAGCACCCGCCGCCTATGCCAGGGCTCCGGTGAGCCAAGGAGACGGGTGCGCGGCTAGGAACGGGATTCCCTCGTGACGGGATAAAATTCCATCTCCAACATTCTTGGGTTTCCCTGGTTCTCTTCCTGTCTTCGAATCGGTGTTATTCGTGAATCGAGCCGACGGGATCGGCGGGATAGAACGCAAAGCCGCGAGGGCACGCCGCGAGCGAGTCGGGAGATGAGCGAGTTTCAAATCCGCGGTCTCCCCTAAAAAATTTCAACTTTTCCCCGAACTTCGCTCCGCAAATCCCGGAGAACAATGATGTAGTGGCTTTTGTAGAAACCGCCGAAACCGTAGAGCCAATTGGAGCTAAGCGAGAACCGGCTCCTTCTGGCCGCAGACTCCGCTAATCTCGTAATGTGGGAATGGGATTTAAACGAAGGTGAAATCTGGGTCACGCCGAACCGGCGCGTTCAGTTAGGCTTGCCTGCCTCGGGACAGATCACATTTGAAGATCTGATGTCCCGTTGGCATCCAGACGATCGCGAGAATGTGCGGCAGGCGCTGAAGCAGGCGATCGAAAACGGCAAAGGTTACCGAGCCGAGTTTCGGATTGTTCTCGCGGACGCCGGCGTGCGCTGGATCTCTGCGCGTGGGCGTGTGCAGCGAGACGAACGCGGAGAGCCGATGCAGCTATTGGGAGTGAGCGTGGACATCACTGCTCGCAAGGAGGCAGAGGCGATCGCCCAACAGCAGCGCGACGAACTTGAACAGTTGAGAACAATCGTTAGTTGCCGCGTGCCGCTGCAACCGCAGCTGGCGGTTTTTGGCCTGCCATGAGTTCACGAAAAGAAAGCCAAAAGAAAGCGCGCACGATTGTCGTGGAGGATCATCCGGTGGTGTCCGATGGCCTCAGGCAGTTAATCGACAAGCAACCAGACCTCGCCTGCGTTGGAGTCGCGGATAACACCTCGGACGCCAAACGGCTCGTGGAGCGATCCGAAGCCGATCTGATGGTTCTGGATCTGCGGTTGAAAGGCGGCGACGCGCTTGACCTGATCAAAACATTGCGCGTCGAGCATCCCGATCTGAAGGTGCTCGTTCTCTCACAATACGACGAGTTGATCTTCGCCGAGCGCACGCTCCGTGCCGGCGCATTTGGTTACATCATGAAAGAGAACGCCACAGAAGAGGTGCTGCGAGCAGTGCGCAAAGTCCTGAGCGGCGAATTATATTTCAGCGAAAGAGTCGCCGCAGCTGTAGTCCAGCGAACCTTGCATGAAAAGCCAGTCGCCTCGGGTCTCGGGGTAGAGCGCCTGTCGGATCGCGAGCTCCAGGTGTTTCAACTACTCGGTGCTTCATACAGCGCACGGGAGATTGCTGAGCAGTTTCACCTTAGCCGAAAGACCATCGAGACCCACTGCGAAAAAATTAGGCACAAGCTAAGCCTGCGCAACGCGGCCGAACTCAGGCAATTTGCCCGGAAATGGGCCACTGAAAATTTGTCACCTTCCGAACCGTGGGTGCCGTCCCCATTACAAAACGGTCAGTTAAGGAAGTAGAATCCATCTCATAAATATGGAACAGGTGCGTTGCCAAGATCCGCAACTCTCCGGGCGTAAGCGCTGCAGACTGGTGGCGACGTGCGCCTCAGTCACACCCCCCGAAAGCTTTCGTGATGCTCCTTCGTCGCGCCTTGCCACTTGCCTGCCGGAACTTAGCGACTCCTTCCCTATTTATCACATGGGTCCTAGAGCCTTGTGTGAAGCGCTGCTGTTAATAACTCACTTATTTCCTTAGGGCAAAAACCATGCGCTCGCTCAGCATAGCGTCCGATTGCCAGAATGCCGCGGTGTTCTATCATGAAAAGCCGGCTTATATCGTGTGAATAAACTGTTGAAAATTTTTTGGTTTTTCCTGTTGCAACGTTTGCAGCCTTCTTTTACGCTGCTCCTCTTTCCATGAGCTCTGTCTCCATTCCTCTTTCAGGGCGTCTGCAAAAGGAGCCAGTCGTCTGTCCGCAGTGCGGATCGGGATCGCGCGTCAAACGGGGACTTTGCCTGAGCTGTCTGCTCTCTCAAGGCCTGCCTGAGGAAACCTCGACGGAAACAAATCAAAACGGCGAGAGCAACAACGCAGAAACGCTCGAGGACGTACTCAGTGAAATCGATGTGCGCGACGCCGGCTGGCAGCTCGGCAATTATCAAATCCTGGAAGAGATCGGGCGCGGCGGGATGGGCGTGATTTATCGCGCGCGGCAACGACACTCGCGCCGCATCGTTGCACTAAAACGCGTCCTTGCGTATCACGCGGATTCACAGGAGACGCTGGCGCGTTTCCGGCGCGAAGCGGAGGCGGCAGCGCACCTCGATCATCCAAATATTCTGCCCATTTACGAAGTGGGCCAGTGCGAAGACGAGCTCCCGTTCTTTAGCATGAAGTTTGCCGCTGGCGGCAGCCTGGTCGAAGCCGCGCAGGCTCTCCGCCGCGAGCCGCGCCGTGCCGCGGCGTTAATGGCCAAGGTCGCGCGCGCAGTGCAATACGCGCATATCAAAGGTATCCTGCACCGCGATCTGAAACCGGCGAATGTTCTGCTCGATGCACACGGCGAACCGTTGGTGAGCGATTTCGGTCTGGCCAAATGGCTCGACAGCGTCAGCGATCTTACGCACAGCCTGACCATTTTCGGCACGCCTGGTTACATTGCGCCTGAACAGGCCAATCCGGCACTGGCCGAATCAGCGAAGCTCACACCCGCGGCCGATGTCTATAGTCTGGGCGCGGTGTTGTTCGATCTTTTGACTGGGCGTCCGCCGTTTTTAGGCGACCACGCGTTGGCGGTGATCCAGGAGGCGAGTCAAAAACCTGCACCGAAATTGCGTTCGCTTGTCCCAGCACTGGACAGGGATCTGGAAACAATCTGCGCGAAGTGTTTGGAGCGCGATCCGACCGTGCGCTATCGCTCCGCTGGCGATTTAGCGGAAGACCTCGAGCGCTGGCTTGAAGGCCGGTCGATTATCGCGCGCCCTGTCTCGTTGCCCGTCCGTCTCTGGCGCTGGTCGCGGCGTAATCGGATGACTGCGGCAATGACCGCGTTGTCGGTGGCGCTCGGAACCGTGGTGGGCGCGCTGGTTTGGAAAGGTCAATTTGCCAGCACTTCACCAACAACTGGCATTGCCGTGCTGCCCTTTGAAAGTCCCAGCGGAGATAAAGACAACGCGTTGTTCGCCGATGTCGTCTATGACGGCGTTTCGAGCAAGCTGGCGAAATTAGCCAATCTCAAAGTGATCAGCCGCGAGAGCGTGACAGGATATCGTGGCTCGCATAATGCGCGGGAAATTTGGCGCGCGTTGAACGTCCCATACGTGCTCGAAGGCAGCGTGCGCCGGGAAGCTGGCAGAATTCATTTAAACGCCAAATTGATTGACACCCGCAAGGATACTCAGGTTTGGGCGACGGAATACAACCGGGAGTTGACCGATCTGTTTGCCATCCAAAGCGAGATCGCCCAAAAAGTCGCAGATAACTTTGCTGCCAAAGTCTCGTCCACCGAGAAAGCCGCTATCCAAGAGGCGCCCACGACGGACCTCGTTGCGTACGATTTCTACCTGCAAGGCAAACAACTGGTCGATGGCATTTCGTTTAGCACTCGGGCAAAAGGAGATTTACTCCAAGCCGTGCGATTGCTTGAGCAGGCTGTGGCGCGCGACCCATCGTTCGTGATTGCCTATGATCTGCTGGCTGGAGCGCATGACCGGATTTATTTCCTCGGTTTCGATCACACCGAAGCCCGCCTTCAATTGTCCGAAACAGCCATCCAATCCATTGGCCGGTTGAGCCCTGATTCTGGAGAGACGCACTTGGCTTTCGCGCAACACCTTTACTGGGTAAATGCGGATTACGATCAAGCCCGGCAGGAGCTGGCTGCCGCCCGGCGGACGCTGCCGAACGAATATCGAATCCCTCTGATGGCTGGCTACATCGACCGGCGGCAGGGTCGCTGGCAGAAATCCCTCGAGGAAATGAAGCAGGCATTGGAGCTCGACCCGCACAATTTTTCCATACTTCAGCAAATCTCTCTTACTTACGAAGCTCTGCACCGCTATAAAGAGATGGCTGCCACGCTTGAGAGTATCCTGGCGATGAATCGCACAGATATTCCCAGCCGCGTACGCCGCGCGTGGGTGGATGCCGAATGGCGCGCAGACCCGAGGCCGGCGCATGCGGCAATTGAGGCTGCCCTCGTCGAGGAGCCAGGCTCAGCGCCAGTTCTCGTTAACTGGTGGCTCGATCTTTCCATGCGTGAGCGCGATCCCGTCGCGGCCAAGCGCGCGCTAGACGCCATGCCGGCTGGCGGCTGTTACGAGGAAAACATTCCGTTTCCTGACAGTTGGTGTCAGGGTCTTGTCGCCCGGCTCGGAGGCGATAAAAACGCAGCTCGCGCCGCTTTTACGAAGGCGCGACGGCAACTGGAGCAAGTACTGCGCGATCAACCCAACTATGCTCCGGCTCTGTGCGCGCTCGGGGTGGTGGATGCCGCATTGGGAAACAAGGAGGATGCAATTCGTGAAGGCGAACGCGCGGTTGCACTGATCCCAGCCAGCAAAAGCGCCGTCGAGGGTCCGATGTTGATGCAATATCTGGCAGTGATTTATGCGTGGACGGGCGACAAGGATCGCGCCATCGAACAATTGGCCGCCGCAGCGAAGCTGCCGGGGAGCCATGCTACTTACGGGTATTTGCGTCTTCATCCGCTTTGGGATCCGCTGCGAGACGACCCGCGGTTTGAAGCAATCGTCGCCTCGCTCGCGCCAAAGTAGGGACCCTTCCAGCGCACAACGCTGCCAATGGAGGGGCGAGCTCCGCGAGCCCGTGCGTGCATCTGTGGGGAATCCTCATTGGCGTCATCCGAGAAATCTGTAGGCCTCAGCGCTGGTAGGGAGAAACCCTACAGCTTTTTCAGGTGCCCAGCCGGGTTGACCTGCACTGCCCAAACTGCCATTATAATATTTTTGTTTTTTTCTTGACATTACCGGAAGA
>Ga0066709_100002672_pt1 | contig 13163 bp, 7 predicted proteins | sample GraSoiAngelo_158_FD_79665 | JGI IMG/M metagenome (GOLD analysis project Ga0066709, IMG submission 79665) | Grasslands soil microbial communities from the Angelo Coastal Reserve, California, USA - 14_1009_16_30cm | ecosystem: Environmental > Terrestrial > Soil > Grasslands | place: USA... | reverse complement strand
TCATTGAGCGTCGGGGCAGGATGCGCCCCGATAATCCGCGCGACCTCCTTACCGTGATCGAGAAGAACCAGGGTAGGAATCCCGCGAATGCCAAACCGCTGGGAAACGTTTGGCGCCGTGTCGATGTTGATTTTCACCAGCTTGAGGCGGCCGGGTCGCACCTGCGCGATCTGCTCGACGATCGGTGACATGACCCGGCACGGGCCGCACCAGGGAGCCTAGAGGACCGCCGCCCAAAAAGGCCGTGGAAATATAGCCTTTTGCAGTCCGTCTGCCGGCTACCCCGATGCGGACACGTTTGGGCCATTATGGTTGCCAGTCGCAATTAGTGTCACAGGTGATACCCACTAGATTGCGCATGTCGAACTCGGTTAAAGGGATTCCCCCATGAAAAATCGCGGCCAAAGCAGCGCCGAATGCGCGCAGCACCTCCGGCGGTCCGTACTTCGTTTGCCGATCTCGAGAAGCGCATGCGCCGCATTGCTTGACCTGCTCGATCCGCTCGATTAGGCGTAGTTCATTTGACGCTGTTCTGGGCGGCGACCTTTACCGCTGCTCCCCGAAGAATCCCACTCGCCTTGAGTTGACGAAGCCCCGCCACGGTCCTTGTCTGATCGAGAATCGGCCGCACCCGCGAGAGGAGTGCGCGTAGTCTCTCCTCTCGCTGCGCATCATTTATGTCTGAGTCAAGTTTTAACAGCTTTGTGGTCTCGTCAGCCAACTCTGGCAACCGCCGATCAAGACGAATCCGCACATGAGCCTGATTCTCTTTTGGAAAGCGTTCGGAACCTAAGTCGGTGAGCCAAAACGCAATTTTCACGTAATAGCTTGGCGCGTACTGCGACTTTTGCAGATTCAGGATCGTGATAACACCATCCGTGTGGCGATACCAGGAACCCGACTTCTTGACCATTCCGAGGCCCTCGGCAAATTCATCAACACAACGCTGAATCACGTTTCGCTTGCTCATGGCCGATCGTACGTGACGACCTGCCCCTGCCAGTCGCCCCCGTACTCTTTTGTGACTTTCCTGAAATGTAGCAGCGAAGCTGCACGAGGCAACGCCCATCGCAGCGTCACTGGTGGGCTTCAATTCCGGGACCGTCCTGAGGATTTCGCGCAAGGAACAATTGCGGTGGTACAAAATTTGGCGTGTACTGCGTATTATGCGGTGACCTTGCGACCGGAGCGTTAGAGTTGGTGGCGATTCCGCCAAACGCGAGGACTAGGTGGTCGCGATCTTCGAACGAGAATCCGGCGCGCTGGGCTGGTTCCTGATGATGTGGTCAGCATCAATACGGTGGATCATCCGAATCGCCTGCGCTCGGTCACCCGATAAGACCGCGTAGGGCAAGTCTTCCGTCCGGTAGGAACTCCAGCCCGACGGGCGCGCCATTGACACGGCCAAGCCACTTCCCAACCAGGGTCGCCGCCTCTACAGCCTCAGGATCACCCATCACTCGATCGTCCGTCACAGCTGACTAAGGAATCCACGAAATACCGCAGGTCTCGGAGTTGCGAAGCGCTGTGATCCGGTCCAGGCGAGTTCAAAGCCACGCCGTCCATGCAGACTAAGCCGGCCGATCCAGACTCGCAAGTGCTTTGTCAAATAGACACAGCGATGTCGGCCGCAGGGCTCTGCCTGATGCGACTTCTTCGCGAAGTTCCCCAATCAGCGAACGAAGCTCGGTAAGCCGAAGGTCCCTTACAAGGATCACGGCTTGAATTGACAGGACGTCGTCTCGCTTTTCTAGCCAGTCACGGTAGAGCCTCTACGAGCCCTGGTCGGTCAGATCCTAGTAGTCGTCTAGCACGCTGGTGGAGCAATTCTGCAAGGATGTTTCCATCCTTTTCGGTTGCTGGGTCCTCCAGCGGTACTGCCAATTCATCCAACGCGGCTTCCTTACCCACCCTTACCTCACCGATTCATCCTCGGAGCCCTTAGTGGACAACGACCGCACCTAACCAGGCGACGAGGTTGATTACCTGGTCGAACTATTCCCCTGCTAGAGTCGAAATTCGGAGGCACCGCGGAAATATAGACAACTGCGGGCCATCTTTCGGATTTCTCCAGGACATGGTAATCGTGTCGGCCCTCGATGACCAGATCGGCAATATCGTCGCTGGGGACAGAAATTGCCCAGGAATCGGCGGATCCACCCTAATCCAAGCCCAGTCATTTCTGCCGTCTCCCTCAAGAAATCCACGAAACACCGCATCCCTCGGAGTAACGAGGCGCTCCGATTCGTTCGAGGCAAGCTCAAACTCGCGGATCACCTGGCCCAGGTCAGACTTCCACATTTTTAGCATTGGACTGCTTGCAAGAGAGCGCTTTCAAGAACTGATCAGGCGGACGGTAGTGATGAGCTTCGACATAGTGATAGATCAAGTTCGGAGCGGCGTAGATCGTCCCGTCACAGCCGACTACGCGGATTTCGGCATCACCAAGTTGCACGGCATCGTCACCACGGCCTGCGACGATTGGCGGATTGACACCGCAAATCCCGCATCGGTGCCATCCTCGCGTTCGATTTACAGGCTCCTTCGCTAGGCGAAGCAGCGTGGCGAGTTCCTCGGGCGTCACGTCACCAGTTGGAAACGGCTCGGCGACATCCAACCACCCGACATTAAGCACGCTCGGGTCTGGTTTACCTAAGTACCTGTATTCGGTTAAATCTGGAAACTGCATGCTTCCTTCGTTAGATTGGTGGACCCGTGAGGGCACACGGCCCAGTGGCATTCTCCCATCCCCGGCCGGAGAAGATCGCTCAACCTCGTGCGGGTGCCGACGGTGACAGGACTCCCCTCAATCTTGAGTCCTGTGGTCAGATATAGGGTGTAATTCGGCATCTGTTCTCCTGGCGAATACGTGTCAGTTCCCGCGCGTTCGAGATTAGCGGCCCAACCTGCTCCCTCACTCGCTCGCGGGCAGCAGTCGCCACTCCCGCTCGGGCCGCCGCTATACCAGCCTCGCCGGTGGCCTCCGCGGCTGCATCTCCCGCCTCAGTGACAGCCTCTACTCCGCGGACTGCCAGCCCCGCAGCCTCCGCGCTTTTAGCGAGCGCCCCGCCCCCACCGACTGTTGCCAACGTGATTGCGACGCTGGGCGCGGTATGGCCGGCCCACTTCGCATAGTTGCCCGAACTGAGGTCCTTCCAGTCGATCAGGCTGCCGGCGAAGTCCCCAGGATGGTGCCAGATATACGAGCCCATCGCCTCGAGTTTGTCGCCGCACCCCGATTTATCACCTTCAAACCGGAGACTGCGATTCCGCCCAGGGCTTTACCACTTTCCCAGAGCTCGCTGACGCCTTCCTTCCGGCGCCAGAGGATAGGCGATCGCTGCTAGCTGCCGCGTCGCGACCGGCCCGCGCGCGGCCGCCCGCGCGAAAGGCGAGGGCTTCTCAGCGCGAACGCTGAGGCGGTCAGTTCAGCTGACCGGAACCGCGAGTATCAGACCAAGTCGAGGGCGCAAGGCACTGATGGAACGGCGAAGCCCCCTAACAACTCGCATCTCCAGTGATCAGCTACAGAGGTTTAGTCAGGTTCTTCCAGTGATCGCCATCAGTGGTAATCCATACTTTCTTTCTGAGAAGGCTCATTAGGGACATGGTCAACTCACGCTCCCGCATTTCAGCGGCCGATTTTGGTGACACAACGAACACCGCCTCGTCGGCCTCTTCAGGCACGGCCTGCGAGATTTGGCCGATCACACCGTGTTCTCGAAAAAGCTTGAGAATTTGTTCGCGAAGATCTCGCTCCATAACCTCTTATCCTGATGTCTTAAAATGGCGGGCTAACCCTTACCGTACTTAGCATATCGAGTTGCCGGGCCGGATCGGGAATCAAATACTCGAGTGCTCCTCCTGGATTACCCGCGAGTGGCAGTGATGGACGTGCCTGAATACCTGTCCAATCTTTAATTACAGCTTTTGTTAGAAACTCCCCGGTGTTCTCACTAGGCAGACCCAGGCTTCCACGTGCGCTCTCGAGGGTGCGAGGGTCGATCGGCGTCCAAGATCTGCCTAGCTGTCGAGCTCCTCCGCCCCACACTCGCCACACGGCTGATTCGCTCGTTTTGGCTGCATTTTCTGCAAGGCTTGCGGCGGTTGATTGACCGGTACCGGACCCTGCTGCGGCCGCCGCTCGTTCAATATTTGAGGCCGCGCCGCCCGCAGCTTCACTCGCCTCTCGCGCCGCAGCGCCAACACCGGCTCGGGCTACAGCAGCACCCGCCTGACCTGTTGCCTCCGCCGCCGCGCCCCCAGCTTCTGTGACCGCCTCGGCGCCTCTAACAGCGAGCCCTGCCGCTTCGGCACCCTTGGCGATTGCCCCACCGCCGCCGACGGTTGCCACTGTGATGGCGATGCTTGGGGCTAGGTGACCGGCCCATTTCGCATAGTTCCCAGAGCTGAGGTCTTTCCAGTCGATTAGGCTGCCCGCGAAGTCCCCAGGATGGTTCCAGATATAGGTGCCCATCGCCTCGAGTTTGTCGCCGCACCCCGATTGATCACCTTTAACGCAGGAGACTGCGATTCCGCCAAGTGCCTTGCCGCTTTCCCAAAGCTCACTGACGCCCTCCTTGAAGCCCTGGCCGAACTGGCCGGCCTGGCACACAAGGTCCCAGGGGTCGCATTTCTTTTGACTGCTGCCGCTTGACACGGGGGCGTGCGTGGTCGGTGGCGGTGTGGCGCTGTAGGCCGCCCCGCCTCCCCCGTCAGCGGTTACCACGTGTCCGTCGGTCTCGATAAAGCTGAGCGGATTCCCGCCGGCCAGGCTATAGCGGTTCTGGCTCAGGGGATCAGTGCCGAGCCCCAGGTCGGCAAGCGCCCCGTGGTAGAGGTCCGGTGTCAGGAAGTGAGCACTATCTGGGGCAAAGCGACGAGCGCCCGTGTCCACGCTGCCGCTGCCGCTATCGAATCGCTTGCCCTCGTACCGATAGGCGTTGTAGGGGTTGGTCTTATCCGTATCGCCCTTGCTGAGTGCGCTGTCCTCCTCTCCATAGGACTTGTAGCCGTATGACGCCCTGGCTCCGCCATTGGGATCGAGCAGGAGTGAGACGCTGTCGTGGACGTTGTAGCCGTACGTGTAGGTCGTCGAGGCGCCGCCATTGGGCGTATCGGTCATGGTCAGCCGATGGCCGTACGCGTCATAGCTATAGGCCTTCGTGGTGATGACCCCGCCGCTGTTGCTTTGCTGCTCCTGAGAAACCTGGTTGCCAAGGCCGAGATAGGTGAAGGTGGTCGTCTTGGTGCTCTGGCTGGGGTGCGTCTCGGTCTCGCTCGCCACACGATCCAGCGCGTCGTACACGTAATTCGCTGAATCCGTCGGGCTGCTGTTGTTGAATGCCCGGTAGCTCGCCAGCCGCTCGAGGTAGTCATAGGTATAGGTCGCAAGAAGTGTCGGTGCAGCGGTTCCGCCTGCGGCGACGGGGCAGTGCGCCTGTGTCCCAGCGCTGGTTGTTACGCACTGCAGATTGCCGTCGGGGTCGTACCAGTAGTTCGATGTCGTGCCGCCAGCCGTGATAGTCCTGATCTGGTCACCGGTGTACGTGTACGTTTTACTCGTGCTGCCGTTCTGCGCCTCGGTCTGGATGTTGCCGGCAGTGTCGAGGGTGTAAGTCGACACCGTCCCGTGGCCGTTGTCTTCGCGCACGAGCCGGTCTCGCGGGTCGTACTGGTAGGTAGCTACGCAGTTGGTTGTGCGGCAAGGCGAAGAGCTATCCGGCCCGAGCTGGGTAAAGACGTCTTGCGTGCGGTTCCCGTTGTTGTAAATGTTGCTGGTATCGACGTACGAAACTGTGTGTGACTCAACGGTGGCTCCGGACCCGTTGAGAGTCGTCATGTGGTTGAGCTTGCCGTTCGGGTAGTAATCCCAGTTCGTGGTTTGCTTTGGAATCCAGCCACCCACACCGTCGCTGGCGGTCACCACCCGCTGCTTCTCCCACCCGGTCGGCCAGAAGCTGTCGGTGATCTTCTCGGTCGGAGTGGTGCCGTAATCGAGTACGTCCATCAGCCAGTCGGCCGGGTCGTAGTCGAAGTGCTTCATCTTGCCCGGCGTCACCAGGCCACCGTTGGGATCCTCGACCCCATTCTCGACGCGATCGGTAATGTTCGAGTTGCGGTCGTAGGTCATCTTCGTGAAGCCATAGTTGACGTCGCCGCTCTTCTGTTGCCGGACTTTTGTGGCGCGATCCAGTCCGTCATACGCCACCAGCATGTCGAGTGGCACCTGCTCGCCGGTCGTGATGCCGCTGGCCTGGTGTGCCGATGTCATCTGGTCGTCAGCGTCGTAGATGTAGGTCGTCCCCTGCCCGTTCTCGTCGGTGCGGGACGAGAGATTGCCGTCATCAAAGTACGTCCACTTCATCTGACGAGAGATGTTGAGGTTGCCCGAAGCATCCTCGGGTGCGCGCATGCTCTGTCGGCCTTCGGCCGTATAGTCGAAGTGCATTCGCGGATTTCCGGGTGACTGACTCGTATAAATCCAACCCGGATCGAAGTAATCAACGACCGTCTTCTTACTGCTTGGCACGAGATTGGGATCGCTGTTGGTATCAGGCAGCGCCGACCAGGCGAGCCGGCCATTGGCGTCGTAAGCCTGGTGCACGTACTGCGCCTGCGGGTAGCTGCTGTCGGTGGGTAGGTCCGTACGAGTGAGCCGGTTCATGGCGTCGTAGTTGTAGGTGGTCACGTACGACGTGAAGTTCTGCTTGTCCGCCGACGCGTCGTAGGCTCGCGCAGAGATCATTTGATGGCGGTTACCGGCAGGGTCGTAGTTGACCTTTGAAGTGACCGTGTGTGGGTTGGCGCCGGTGATGAACGGCTGATCGATCTGGACCACCCGGTTCATCTGGTCGTAGCTGGTGAGGGTCGTAGTGCTGCTGGCATCGGTTTTGCTCGTCACATTGCCGTCGGCGTCATATCCGACGCTTTGGATGTGGCCGTCCGCGTCCTTCGTAGTCAGCACCCGGTGATCCGGATCGTAGGTGTAGTAGGTGGTGTTGGCAAGCGTCGGAGAAGCGCAGTTGATGGTCGCAGCCGTGAGGTCAGCGTTGGGAGTGGTAGTCGAGGATAGGTCGCCGGACGCATTGAAGCAGGCGACCGTTACGAATGTCTGGGTAATGGCGCCGGTGCCGTCCACGTCGTAACGGGTCTGACTTGTTACGCGATCCAGCGCGTCGTAGGTGTTGAAGGTGGCGAAGTCGTTGGCTGTGTTCGTGGTCAACACGCCCTTGGGCAAGGTGACACTGGTCAGCCGACCGGCGGAGTCATAGGCGTAGGCCGTACGATCGCCAACCGGATCAGTAATTAGCGTCCGATGGTCGAGGACATCGAAGGCCATAGTGGTTGTGGGGCCGTTCTCCTGCGCCCCCAGGTGCGCTGCCACCTGCCTGATGACGTTGTTATTGGCGTCGTAGAACGTATCGCTCCAGATCAGCGCTCCCTGAGCGAAGCGGGTTGATTTCGGCGTGCTTTGCCGTCCCAGCCGGTTGAGGCTGTCGTAATAGAAGTAACTGCGATAGGTCTGCGGATCGCCGCCGGTGTAACCGGCATGCGCGGCATCCTGTGTCCACAGGATCATTCCATCGGCGTCGTAACCGAAGGTTGCTGTTTTTCCAGCCGCGTCGATCACGGTCGTTGGCAGACCGTTTGCATCGTAGATCGTGTATTGAGTCTGGTGCTGGTTGGCGTCCGTAACCGACAACAACGTCCCATCTGAGTTGAAGGCATTCGTCGTCTGGTTCTGGTATGGGTCTCGGACGGTGGTCAGATTCCCGTTAGGGCTGTAGCCGAAAGTCCACTGATAGCCGCTCCCGTTCGCCACACCGAGCGGATCCGTCTTCGTCAGAAGCTGGCTGATGTGGGCCACCGTCGTCCGTGGAGCGCAGGGGCTGCCATTCATGACTCCGCTGGTTGGACACCAGTGGGCCGCCACGTCGGCGGAATCGACCGCGACGTTCTGATACGTCAGGGCGGTGTGATTCGACATCTGGTCGTATTTATCGGTCAGGTAGCCGTTGTTGTTGTACGCGTACCTGGTGAAGCTGGTGTTGGGCTCGGTGACTTTGCTGACCGTGAAATCGGCGGTCCACTCGATCTGCGTGATCTGCTGCAGTGCGTTGGTGATTGCGGTCGCCTTCCCATCGCTGTCGTAGACGTAACTCGTTGCTCGAGATGCGCCGCCTGGCGCCGGTGGTGTGACGGTCGTGGTGAAGGTTGCGTCGTTGTATGCATAGTTGGTAGCCACACCCGCCCGATCGTTCATGCTCGATAGCTTCCATTTGTCCTGTCCGCTGGTGATGTAAGCGAACGTGGTCTCGTGTCCATTCGGATCACGAACGCTAAAAAGCTTCGTGGACTCGTTGGGGGTCTTCGGATCGGGATTCACGCGATCCGCGGCGTTCGGGATCGCGGGACCGGCACCGCTCGAGGTGGTGTAGGTAAACACGAAACTCCGACTTGGCAGGAAGGAGCCGTCCGCGTTGGTCCCGCCCTTTTGGACGATCGAAAGCAGGTTGCCGTCCTCGTAGTAGCTGAAATCCAGCTCGCGACCGTTGTGGTCAATGATGCTGGCGATCTTGCCCCGCACCTGTGGCTTCTTCGCGGTTGCCTTGGTGAAGTAGTTGATCGTGAAGAAGCGGCCTCCGGCGTCGGTCACTTTCGTGATCTGGAAAGCGGGACCGCCTGGGTTGTCGTAGTTGGGCGGCTGGTAAAGCGTAAAGGTGAGACTGTTGCCGTTCTTGTCGGTGACGTAGGTTGGGTAGCCGGCTTGATTGAAGAAATAGGTCACCCGGTCGGGACGGGTGAACGCCCACCAATGAGTGGTGTCGGTCGTTGAATACTGCCGGAGGTACAGATGTACACCAGGCGGCTCGACGTAGTAGGCGTTGCCGCTACCGTCCAGGTTTCCCTGGAACTTGTGGTAACTGCCGTCGCCATCCGTGAACCCGATCCATCGGTTCGTAGTGTTGGTGTCGGAGTTGTTGGGATGGACATCGATGGGTAGCCCGAATCGAGTCAACGAGGAGATGGAGAGCGACATATTGTTGCCGGCCGGCGATTCGGAATGCTCCTCGAGGCTGTTGTAGGTGAAATCCGCAACAGTAGCCAGTCCTCGACCCGGAGCGTTGAAGGGTGTCCAGCGCAAAATCGAGTCCCCGTTCGCCACGTTGACCAGGTGCTGCATTCCAGCGCCGGCATCGTGTGCGACGTACTGGTAATAACGCTCTAAGCCGAGCGCCGTCTTGAGGGCCTTGTTGACAATGACCGGATTCTGTGGCGGCTGATTACCCTTGGCGGCAAACCAGGCGGCGGTTGCGCTGTTATAGAGGTCGATGCGGAGTTGATACTGACCGGAATTGACACCAGCGGGTAGCGTCGGCGGGCTTACGGTCAACGTCGTCGGCGCCGAGCTCTTTCCCTTCTGAAGATTCATCGCGATAGCGCCGCCGCTCCCCACGTCAGTGGTCAGATTGTCGGCAACGAACCATCTGTAGTAGAGGAGGGTGTTCGTCCAGTTGATGGTGCTCGTGTTGGTCACCGTCACCGTCACTTTCGATGTCGCGCTTCCTGCCGGGTCGTAGACCATCGCGAGCGGCATGGTGGGAGTGCCGAAAGTCGCTTGATATTGGGTGGTGCCCCGATTGTTGACCGTTACCGTGACGCCGGCCGAGGTCGTTGCCTGGCCATAGGTGTCGTACGCCTTCGTCGTCAGCGCGTGGCTGCCGTCGTAGGCGGGGAAGTTCTGATCCAACGTATTCCAGGAAGCCGAGAATGGCGCCGCCGTAAGGGTCGAGAAACGGGTGTTGTCGAAGAAGAACTCAACCTGGGCCAGGCCTCCGACGGCGCTCGCCGTGGCGGAGACGGTTACTGTGCCGCTAACGGTTCCTCCCGTCGGCGATGTTATTGCCGTGGTCGGAGCGGCAAAATTCGCGACGCTGAAGCCGACCCCGCTAGAAGTGGTGACATTACTCGCGTCATCGAACGCTTTGGCGGTCTCGGTGTGGGCGCCATTACCGACCGTCGTCGAGTTCCACGTCACGCTGAACGGGGAGGTCGTGGACGTTCCGACCAGGGCTCCGTCGACGTAGAACTCCACTTTGTCGACGCGGCGATCGTCCGTCGCCCCCGCCGTGAGTGCGACGGAGGTGCCCATGACGGTCGCGTTCGGAGCCGGCGCCGATATAGAGACGGTCGGCGCGATGGCGTGACTGTTGTCGGTGTAAGTGATGGAGAGCTTCGGCCGAACGCTCGACGAGACCGTCGTGTCGCTGGCGTAGTACCGAATGATGTTGTTTCCGACGATGGCTTCGTTGTCATATTTGAGAAGCACGCCCAGGTTCGGTGCGCTGGCCTGCGCCCATTGCTGCGCCAACCCCGTGATGTTGAAGTCGTGCCACTTCGGCGCTTCTCCCGCCGCAAAGCTGATTGGAGGCGACTGATCGTTGGCCCCATTGGCGAAGTCGCCACCCTGAGTTGTCCAGTTGACCCCACCTGTTGCCTCGTACCAGGTTGCGCCATCGGCAGTACAGGCGCCGTTACTCGACGTCCCGGTTCCCTCACCCCAACTCCGCGTCGCCCTGAAAGCGCGGATGGTGTCGGCCGCGGGCAAGGTCTCGAAGTGATACAGCGAAAGCGTGGCGCTCTGGATGGTGGCGCCCGCGGGAATATCGCCCAACGGAAAGCTGATCAGGGAGCGCGAGATTCGGTTGATGTCGGTGCCGACCGAGACATGGTCACTGGCGCCGTAGGTCGAGCAGATAACCGAGATCGGTGAGTAGTAGTTATAGGTATCCTGGCCTTCCGCACCAGGTTGAAGAACCTTGGTGGCCTGGCCGTCTGCCGGCAAGCTGACCTGTACCTGGTTCGACCCGCTGCTATTCGCGACCACGGCATAAAAGAAGGTCTTCGACGGTGAAGCCGTGGTATCCCGATACGACGTGACGGCGACGTCGCTGATCGTGGTCAAAAGCGTCGAACTGGAAGGCGAGAAGTTCTTTGTCGCCGACCGGTGCACCTCATACTTCTGAAATTGCGCACCGCTAAGCGCGCCGGTGTACCGACTCCAGGACAGGTCGGCGCCGTTTGAGTGGAGGGTGCTCGGCTGATTTAGCCAGACCCCGTCACTGTTGTAGGTGATGTCCAGCTTGGGCACGACGGTGGTATCCGCGTACATTGCGGACGGGAGCGCCGGGCCTCCGGCACCGAGAACGTCAGGGTTGCGCTTCAGCAGCAGCCCATAGTTCGGTTGTGCTCCCGTGTACCAGTTCTGGGCTGTGCTGGTGACGTTCCAATTGATCCACCTATAGGGGCTATCGAGGGTCACGCTCGTGCTCGAGAGGACAGCTGCGTCGTAGGCGAGCTGCTGGGTTTGAGAGCTCGGCGACCAGGCTGCGGTCATCCGGTGAGCCTCGATCGCATGCGTACTTCCGGCGCAAGCGTTCGCCGGCGATATGCAGTAGCCGTTGTAGTAGAGACCGAGGCTCGCGGCGGTGATCTGGGCGCCCGTTGGGATCGCGCCCATGTCGAACTGGAGGGCGCTCCAGTCAAAGTGCGAAGTGCTGTCGCCGATATGAAGGAGGTGACTGGCATCTCCGCCGGCAAGCCCGGTGTCCGTGGGAACGTTGCCATGGAAATAGGCATCCTGCGTGTCGGGCTGGATGGTGATTGTCGGATCGACGAAGACCGGAAAGACTCTAGCCGGATCTCGCAACCAGATCGGGTCGAGCTGTAAGTCGATGCGAAACGAGCCTTTATCAGGGGTTACTTTCAGCGATGCGTTGGAGACCGGGTCCTGAGCTGCGTGGCCATGCCCTGAGTCGTATGCCCGTGGTACAGCAAGTCGGAACACCGGTTGATCGAATGGCGCCATGTAGAATCCCCAACCCCCGTCAACTTCGGGGCGTGCCGATACCGCGGCTCCGGCAGGCGGGTCCAGGGTAAATGTGTACTCGGTCTGCGCCCGAGCACTGGCGAGGATGAGCGTTTCTTCCACTCCAGACCGTCCGACGTCATATCGGACCTGAACGTCTGAAAAAGCGTCCGGGTATGAGACCCGTGTGCTGGCGGCGCTTCCAGGATGCGAGGCCGCACCCGTCAAGGTCTGGGTGAAGGCTTTGCCGCCGATGTCGATCCGCATGTAATCGGGAGTGAGCGACTTCTTGAGCAAGACACGGAAAGCGTTCGCCTTGTTCCGCCATGCGTAGCCGTTCTCCGTAGTGCCGATCAGCGTTGAATCGATCGGCTGCCACTTCCCCTGAACGTCGCGATAGTTCACCGCTGCGTTGAAGACTGTCGTTCGATATTTGCCCGGCGCGGTGCGTTCGGTTTTGGACACCCGTGTCCTCCGATCGGGCATCTCTCCCAGTGGCGCGGCTGCAATCGCCGTAGCTTGGCTCTGGGCGCTCGACGGAAACTGAATCGCCGGGGCGGCCTCAGCCGGCAGGGACCCGCTTAGCACCGCGAGGACGGCAAGCGTCAACAGCAATAAGTGGCGTCTCACGAGGAAGCCCTCCCTGTCCCTTACTGAGGCTGCGCTACAGCAGCCTTCATTCCGGTTGCAGGCTAAGCCCGGATGTGGCTGCCGTCAATTTGGCATTAAAACCGATCGCAACCCTATCGGCAAAGTCCCATAACGCCGTGGAGCACATCACTATTCAGCTGCTGGCGCTAAACCTTATAGAGTGCCTATACTCCACTAGCAGCGGACTCCCGATGAGGCCGCTCGGGGAGGCAAGACGCGCGGGGCAGGGCAGGGAACGTTCGACAACGCGGGGTGGCCATGGCCGGAACTACCTGAGCACAGTGCGTTACGTCTTGCCCGCCGGATCGACTCACCATCCATTTTTGCGGCCCGACTGAGCCGGATAGTCACACAGAGAGAGCTACAGGTCCTCGAACTCGCCTACGATGCCCTCGGAGACAAGGAAATCGCCAGATGCCTGGGCGTGTCTCGGCGTACTGTTCGAGCACACTGGGAGAAGATCTTTCGCAAAATGAAAGTTAACAATCGCCTGGCCGCAGTCCGAATTTGGCGTGAAGTGCGCGACATGCGGTAACTAGGGACCGTTTTAGCGATTGAAGTGGGCCGTGCTGGAAACCTCCGGCAAGATGAGTTTTCTTAAGAAGCCGTCGAGCTCGTGACCGATGCTCACGTTGCGGAG
>Ga0066709_100002668_pt1 | contig 13170 bp, 10 predicted proteins | sample GraSoiAngelo_158_FD_79665 | JGI IMG/M metagenome (GOLD analysis project Ga0066709, IMG submission 79665) | Grasslands soil microbial communities from the Angelo Coastal Reserve, California, USA - 14_1009_16_30cm | ecosystem: Environmental > Terrestrial > Soil > Grasslands | place: USA... | reverse complement strand
CTCCGCGTCCTTGATTGACTCGCCGGCGTCGTCGGTCCGCATGGGAACTCGCCGGAGGTCGATGAGCTCGGTGTCCACGCCCTGTCTCGCGCGGACGCGCTCGAGCATCACCTGCGCGCAGTGTTCGCTCATCCGGCCCTGGCGCGTGGTACCGAGGACCACGGGGATGAAAAGGCGCTCCTCCTCGTCCATCATTTCCTCTCCTCAGGCTCCCCCAGCAGGTCCTCGAGGTCGAGCGGACCGGTGCGCATGGCGACCCTGCCGCCGGCGTCGCGCGGCCAGCGCTCGCGCGGCCGGTCCCAGTAGAGCTCGATTCCGTTCTGGTCGGGGTCCCGCAAGTATAGGGCCTCGCTGACGCCGTGATCGGAGGCACCCTCGAGCGCGATCCCTGCCGCCCTCAGCCGGCGCAGGGCGTCGGCGAGCGCCGCACGGGTCGGATAGAGGATCGCGACGTGGTAGAGGCCGGTCGTGCCGGGCGGGGGCGGCGACCCGCCGCGGCTCTCCCAGACGTTGAGACCGATGTGGTGGTGGTACCCCCCGGCCGACACGAAGGCGGCATTGGCCCCGTAGCGTCCTGTCAGCTCGAAGCCGAGCACGCCGCAGTAGAAGTCGAGGGCGCGCTCGAGATCGGCCACCTTGAGGTGGACGTGCCCGATCGAGACCCGCGGATCGATCGGACGGCCGGTGCTCGCCTCGCTCGCCACGCGGCGAGTCTACACGAGCGCGCGACCGGTCGCGGGCGACCCGTGGACTCTCAGCCGGCGAGCTCGATGAAGCGCGCCGCCAGCTTCGGTCCCATGCCCTGTTCCTCGTGCTTGAAGAACACGAAGGTCTCGCGCCAGGGCTGGCTCCTGATCCGCTCGGCCCACCCGCCGAGCTCCCGGTCGTCATAGCCCTCGTCCCGGAGCCTCAGGTATCCCCAGTCCGAGGTCGCGAGCAGCGGCGGATCATCCGGCTCCCCGGTGTCGGCCGTGCACAGGGCCGCCCCGTGCGCCCGCAGGGCCTCGTAGACCCCGTCCTCGAACCACGACGGGTGACGGAACTCGAACGCCGCTCGCCGCTCCCGGGGCAGGAGAGCGAGGAACTCGCGGAGCAGCGGCAGGTCCTGCTTGAACGTGGGCGGGAGCTGGAACAGCAGCGGACCGAGCTTGTGGCCGAGCGTCGCCGCCGCCGCGAGGAAAAACCCGACCGAGTCGGACGATTGCCGGAGCTTCTGTTCGTGCGTGATGCGGCGCGACGCCTTGAGCACGAAGGCAAAGCTCTCGGGGACCTCGCTCGACCAGCGCTGGAGCATCGACTCGGTGGGCATCCGGTAGAACGTGTTGTTGATCTCCACGGTCGGGAAACGCCCCGCATAGAAGCGCAGCATCTCCTTCTCGGGGAAGCGTTCCGGGTAGAAGCTGCCCTTCCATTCCTTGTAGGAGTATCCGCTGGTGCCGACCAGGATTCGCATCCGGTCTCCTCTTTCAAGGCATTCTAGATGGAGACGGCGGTTTCGAGGAGACGGCCTCGGCGGGCGCGATCCCTCGCCGGGTCACCGGGCGCGCTCCTTGCGCACCTGGCCCTCGAGGATGGCGCGGATCGACTCGGTGGTGTCGGCCTCGGCGGCCGGCTTGTCCTCGCGGTAGCGCTTGACCCGGGCGAACCGGAGCGCCATGCCGCCCGCGTAATGAGGGCTCTCCTGGACGTCGCCGAACGCCACCTCCACCACCAGCTCGGGGCGGAGCTGAACCGTGTACCCGTCCTCGGCGGCCGCCAGATCCTTGAACCTTCGCGTCTGCCACGCCAGCATCTCGTCGGTCATGCCCTTGAAGGTCTTGCCGACCATCACGAACCCTCCGCTCGCCGGGTCGCGCGCCCCGAGGTGGAGATTGCTGAGCCATCCGCGGCGGCGCCCGTGCCCCCATTCGGCCGCGAGAACCACCAGATCGAGCGTGTGCGCCGGCTTGACCTTGAACCAGCCGAGCCCGCGGCTCCCGGCCTCGTAGGGCGAGGCCGGCGACTTGGCCATCACCCCTTCGTGCCCGCGGCGCAGCGCCTCGTCGAGGAACGCCTCGGCCTCGGCCCGATCGGCGGTCACGAGGCGCGGAACGGCCAAGTCTCGGGCGAGCTCGCGGAGGGCCTGGTGGCGCTCGCGCGCGGGCCGGCCGAACACATCCTCGCCGTTAATGCGGAGCACGTCGAAGAAGAAGGGCGTGAGCGGCAGCTCGTGGCGGACGCGCTCCACGTCGAGCTTGCGGCCGAAGCGGCGCATCGTCACCTGGAAGGGATGCGGCGTCCCGTCAGGACGCAGGGCCAGGACCTCGCCGTCCAGGATCAGCTCACCGCTCGGGAGCGCGCGCACCGTCTCCACCAGCTCGGGGACCGCATGGGTCACGTCGTTGAGCTGCCGCGAGAAAACTCGCACCTCGTCGCCCGACCTGTGGACCTGGACCCGCGCGCCGTCCAGCTTGTACTCGAGCGCCGCCTCGCCGATCCGCTCCAGCGCTTCGCCGAGATCTCCAGCAGGTTGCGCCAGCATGGGCTGCACCGGCCGGAAGAGCTCGAGCCGGAAGGCGCCGAGCCCGGCTTGGCCACCGGTGAGCGCCGCGCGCGCCACGGCCGGGAGATCTCCCGCCAGCATCGCCGCTCTCCGGACCTCGCCCGCCAGGACGGCCGCCGCTTGAGCGATCCCTTCCTCCATCACCCCCTCGAGCGCACCCTGTCGCAGCTCGCCGAGGATGAGGCGGATCAGGAAGCTGGCCTCGGGCTCGGTGGCGCGGCCGAGCAGCTCGGAGAGCGACCGGGCGCGCTCGGCCGCCGAGCCCGGGCCCGAGAGATGCGCGATCCTCTCGAGCGCCGAGTCCACATCCGCGAGCGTCAGCTCCGGGGCCCGGCTTCGAGGACCGCTCGCGGCAGCCCGCACGGCCGAGGGGCCCACGCCGATCCGCCCCTGCCGCGGACCGGCCGACAGGAAGGCCACCGCCGCGGCGATTTCTTCAGGGTCGAGCCGGCGCAGGAGCGAGGCCAGCAGGCTCACCTTCTCCGACCGGGCCGAGGTGGCGGCCATCTTCCGCGAGGTGGCTTCCAGCTCGGCGAAGAGCACGGGGGGCCCGCGGGCGGCTACCCGGGCCCGAGCCGCTCGAGCAGCCGCTCGATGAGCTCCGCCTGGGCGGGGTTGATCTTGCGGCGGGCCATCTCGACCGGGAAGAACTCGCCGCGATCCACCTCGGGGAACTCCCGGGTGCCCCCGGAGCGCGGAGGCCACTCCATCGAGAAGGTGTTGCTGCGGAGAACCGCTCCGGCGGGCCAGTCCCCCTCGAAGGCCCAGGCGTCCACCGTCTTCCCTCCGGTCTGGCGCACCGAGCCCAGCGGGATCAGCGAGCCCGTGCGCGCGCAGCTCTCGACCGCCTGGCCGGTCTCCTCCTCGAACTCGCGCCTCGCCCCCTCGAGCGGATCCTGCCCGGGCCCGATCTCGCCCTTGGGGATGCTCCACGCGCCCTCGTCCTTGCGGTCGAAGAACGGGCCGCCCGGGTGCACCAGGAACACCTCGATCCCGGGGCCCGCGCGGCGGAACATCATCAGACCCGAGCTTCGCTTCTCCACGCCATGGCCCCGTTCACGCGCCCGGGATGAGCAGGATCTTCCCGGCCGTCGCCCGGGCCTCCAGCCGCCGGTGCGCCTCGGCCGCCTGCGACAGCGGCAGCTCCGCGGCGATGCGCAGCCTGAGCCTCCCCTCGCGCACCCAGTCCATCACCTGCCCGGCCCGCTCGAGCAGCTCCTCCCGGGTCGCGACGTAATCGTCGAGCTTGGGCCGTGTGAGGAAGAGCGAGCCGCACCGGTTCAGCACCTGCGGGTCGAACGGAGGCACGGGGCCGCTCGACTGGCCGAACAGGACCATCATTCCTCGCCGGGCGAGGCACTGGAGACTCCTCTCGAAGCTCGCCTTTCCGACCGAGTCGTAGACCACCTGGACCCCTGCGCCCGCCGTGAGGCGCTTGAGCTCCGCCTCGAAGTCGCGCTCGACGTAGAGGATCACCTCGTCGGCGCCGGCCTCGCGCGCCAGGGCCGCCTTCTCTGAAGTCGAGACGGTGCCGATCACGCGCGCGCCGCGGAGCTTCGCGATCTGGCAGAGAAGCAGCCCCACGCCGCCCGCCGCCGCGTGCACCAGGCAGGCATGGCCGGGCCCGAGCGGGTAGGTCGCGCACGCGAGGTAGTGGGCGGTCATCCCCTGCAGCATGAGCGCCGCTCCCTGCTTCGTGCTCACGCCCTCGGGCAGGCGCACCAGCTGCTTCGCGGGAACCACCGCGCGCGCGGCGTACGACCCCATCGTCCCTTGATAGGCGACCCGGTCGCCGGCCGCGACCTCGCTCACCCCGGGACCCAGTGCCACCACTGTGCCGGCGCCCTCGGAGCCGTTGATCGCCGGGAAAGCGATCGGGTAGAGGCCCGTGCGCCGGTAGACATCGATGAAGTTCACGCCCGCCGCCTCGATCGCGACCAGCGCCTCGCCTGGGCCGGGGATCGGGTCGGGCACGTCTTCGTAAACCAGCTTCTCGGGCCCGCCGGGGGCGTGAATCCGAACCGCTTTCAAGGTCGCTCCTCTCCGTCGGCCACGCTAGCGAACGCCGATCGGGAGGGCAAGACACCGCGTGACCGCGAGCCTCGCGGCGCGGGTGGAATGCGACGCCGGACCGCAGGACTCCGGGTCATAGCCCATGGCTTTTTCAGGTACGCCGCTCGGGAGCACCCGCCGCCTCGCTCTCCGGCGCACGCGGGGCGCGTTCTCTGGTATTCTTAATCGGATCGATTCGCTGGGGGATCACCGAGGGGCTCGACCCAACGCACCCGGGCCAGCGAGGTGGCCGGACCACGAGGTGCCTTGTGACGTCCTTGTCCGCCGAGAGCCGGCGCAAGCAAGACGCGACTCCCCTTTACCGCGCCAAGCTCAGCCGCCCCAACCTCGGCCGACTGGTTCTCGATCGGCCGCGCCTGGTCCGGGCGCTCACCGAGCACGCGCAGCGCTCCCTCACGCTCCTGATCGCCGACGCCGGCTACGGCAAGAGCACGCTGCTCGCCTCGTTCGCGAAGTCCCTCAGCCGGCCGGTGGTGTGGTACTCGCTCACCCCCTCGGATGCGGACCCGATCGTCTTCAGCCGCTATCTGCTGGAGGGCTTTCGCCGCGAAGCGCCGCGATTCGGACGGGTGTTCCAGCGCATCCTGGAGGAGTTCCGCCCCGGCGCGAGCTCGGGCGAGATGCTTGGCGGCACCTTCGCCAACGAGCTCGTGGGCCTCAAGGGCTCCCCGTATCTCCTCGTGCTCGACGACTTCCAGGACGCCGCGACGAACCCGCACGTGATCGCGTTCATGGACACCCTGCTCAGGCAGCTTCCGGCCTCGGTGCGGATCGTGGTCGCGTCGCGCTCGGTGCCGCCCCTGGCTCTCGACCGCCTGCGCGCCCAGGGGCAGGTGTTCGAGCTCGATTCCGAGGAGCTGCGGCTTTCCCGCGACGAGCTCGACCAGCTGTTCGGCAAGGTGTACCGCCGGCCGCTCACAGCCGAGGAGCTCGCCTCGCTCGAGGAGACCACCCTGGGCTGGCCCACGGCGATCCATCTCGTCCACGAGTCGCTCGAGCGCTCCGCCGACGCGCGCCTGGAAGACGTGCTCGCCCGCTTCCGGGCCTCGGATCTCGAGCTCCACGACTACCTCTCCTCCGAGGTCTACGCGCGCCTGGATCCCGGGTCGCGCCACATGCTCGAGCGCACCTCGGCGCTGTCGCGCTTCGACGCCGACCTGGCGGCCCGGCTGGGCGGGGTGCGAGACGCCCGTCCGGTGCTCGACGCCCTGGCGCGCCGCGGTTTGCTGCGGACGTTCGGGATCGGCGAGCAGGCCTCCTACGAGTGCCACGAGCTGGTGCGGCGCTTCGTGCGGCACGAGCTCGAGGCGCGCGCGGGCGCGCCGGGCACGAGGGAGCTGGCCGCCGACACGGCCTCGGCCCTCGAGGCGCGCGGCGAGCCGGAGCGGGCCCTGCGCCACTACCTCCAGGCGGGCCGGGTGGCCGAGGCCGCCCGCATCGTCCGGGATCTCGCCCCCGAGCTGCTCCGCCAGGGGCGCCCCGCGGCGCTGCTCCAGTATCTCTCCGACCTGCCGCGCGAGCGGGTGCGCGAGGAGCCGCTCCTCACCCTGGCGCTGGCGGACGCGCAGCGCGCGGTCGGCTCCTGGGACGAGGCGCAGGCGCTCTACAAGGAGGTGCTCGACGAGGCCCGCCGGCTCGGCACGCGCGACCACGAGTGCAGCGCGATGGCGGGGCTCGGGCGGCTGCTCAACCTGCGCGGCATGCACGAGCAGGCGCTCGGCATCGTCGAGAGCGGGCTGGCCCGCGCCCACGGAATCCCGGTCGAGCTGCGCCGACGGCTGCTCCAGATCAAGGGCGCCGCCCACTTCTATCTCGGGCATCACGACGCGGCCATCCGGATCCTGGACGAGGTGCGGAGCCTGCTCAAGGACTCGGCCGACCGCGAAATGCTCGTGCCCACGGTCCACAACCTCGCCATGGCCTACGCAGCCCAGGGCCGCTTCCGCGAGGCCTCCAAGGAGCTGCGGGCCGCCCTGGCGCAGGTGCGCGGCACGAGCTCGCCGCGCGCGCCGCTCTACCTCTCCAACCTGGCCACCCTGCTCGCCGAGCTCGGGGAGCTGGCCGACGCGAGGCGCGCCGCCGAGGAGGGCTTGCTCGCCGCGCAGCGCTTCTCGAACCGCGCCCAGGAGGTGACGTGCCACCAGGCCCTGGCCCAGATCCTGGCCCAGGGCGGCGACTTCGACGGGGCGCTGGCCGCCTTGAAGGAGGCGGAGGAGCTGAACGACGAGCTGCGCATGGACCTGATCGCCGCCGACCTGCTGGCCCTGCGCGGGCGGATCTTCTGCGGCCGCGGCGAGTACCGGCGCGCGGTCGCGTTCCTGACCGAGGCGATCGAGCGTCTGGCGGGCGGCCCCGACGGCCCCCGCCTGGTCGAGTTCAAGGCTACCCTGGCCTGGTGCGAGCTGCGCGCCGGGCGGGTGCGGGCGGCTCGCGACTTGCTGCAGTCGCTGGTGCGCCGCGCGGACGCTGACGAGAACGACTACCAGCGCATGCGCGTCCACTACTGGCTGGGCGAGGCGCTGCTGGCGCTCGGTGAGCAGCGCGCCGCCGATCGCCACCTGGGCCTGGCGCTGCGCCTGGTGCGCGAGCGCGGCTACCTCTACTTCCTGAAGGTACAGGCCCGCGAGGAGCCGGCCTCGCTGCTGCACGCGCTCGAGCGCGAAGTGGAGGTGCCCACCACCTCCGCGGCGCTGGTGGAAGCGGGCGGCGCCGTCGAGGAGCCGCTGCTCAAGATGCTCGCCGGCGCGCCGGCCGGCGTGGCGGAAGCGGCGATCGCAGTGCTGGGCGAGGTGGGGCGGCGCGCCGCCCATGAGGCGCTCGAGGGCCTCGCGAAGACGCGGCGCGCGCTGCGCCCCGCGATCCGCGCGGCGCTCCGGCACATCGGGGACCGCACCTCGCGCGGCTCGGCGACCGGGCTCGCTGAGACGCGTGCCACGCGCCTGGCGCTGTTCGGCCCGCCCCGCCTCTACGTGGACGGACGCCTGGTGCCGCCCTCGGCATGGCGCACGCAGCGGGCGTTCCACATCCTCATCTACCTCAGCCTGCATCCGCGGGGAGCGAGCCGCGACGACCTGCTCGAGCACTTCTGGCCGGGCCGTCAGGCGGCGGCGGGACGGCGCAACTTCCACCCGTCGCTCTCCTATATCAGGAGCGTCCTCCCGCGCGCGCAGGCGCAGCCTATCCTGCGCGAGTGGGACATCTACCGGCTGAACCCGGCCTACCCGCTCACCTGCGACGCCTGGGACCTCGATCATGCCCTCGAGGAGGCTCGATCGGCGCGCGATCCACGCGCTCGCAGGAAGGCGCTGCAGCGCGCGGCCGAGCTGACGACGGGCACGTTCCTCCAGGGGTTCTACGCCAGCTGGGCCGACGAGCTCCAGGCGCGCACGCGGGATCGGGTCGAGAAGTGCCTGCTCGACCTCGGTGCCCAGTGCGCCGAGGCCGGCGACTACGAGGAGGCGCTTTCGTGCTTCCGGCGCGCGGTAGAGATCGACGAGTATCGCGAGTCGACCTGGCTCGCGATGATCGAGTGCCTCATCAAGCTCGGCAATCGCCGGGCGGCGCTGGCCGAGTACGCCAAGCTCCAGGCGCTGCTGCGGTCCGGTCTGAGCGTGGATCCGCTGCCGGAGACGCAGGAGGCCGCGCGCAAGCTGTGGGCCGGTTCGAGCGTCCACGGATGGCCGGAGCCCCATGCTCCGGCGACGGGCGAACCAAATGGCGCCCAGCGCGTTAGCGCATTCACTCAAGTCGGGGTCAAGAGCCGTGTAGGAGAATTAATGCCGTGAGACTCGCACCGCTCGAGGCAAGGGGTGCGGTCCTCCCCGGCGGCCGGCCGGGCGAGAAAGCCGCGATGAGGCGAGCAGCCGTCCTGTTGCTCGGGGCGCTGGCTTTTTCGCCCGTGCCCTCTGCATGGGCTGGACCGTTCATCTGGGACGAAGACACGGACCACATCGACGACCGCATGGAGTCGGTGAACTTGCTCGGATACCGCTTCGCCTTCCAGGAAGGCGACACGTTGGCCCGCAAGCGCATCGACGTCTCGCATAGCGAGGCGGGCCTGGTGTTCTCGGTGTACGTGGTCTACGACCACGTTCCCACTCCATCCGACCTCACCCAGCTCAGCCTGCTCGGGATGCCGGTGCTCTTCCGCTACGAGGGAGTCCCGGCGGTGCGGAGCTCGGCCAGCTTCGCCCAGGTCCAGGCGGCGGCGAAGCTGCCCGGCGTGGAGCGGGTCGAGGCGGTCCCGATCGTCTATCCGATGCTGCACGAGGCGGCGGGCTCGATCGGCGCGCGCGATCCGTCGGGGCGGGTGTTCCCGACCTGGGCGGGAATCGGCGGGGCCGACGGAAGTGGCGTGGTGATCGCGTTCCTCGACACCGGGATCAACGACGCTCCTGCCGGCTCGTGGCCCGGACACGAATCGCTGGCGGGAAGGTTCCTGGGGGGCGCGGTGTTCAGCGGCAGCGACTCCGCCCTCGACACGCCGCGCGACGGCAGCGTCAATCCGGAGGACCGCGGCGGGGCCGTGACCCTCGCTCACGGCACGCACGTGGCGAGCATCGCGCTCGGGACCGGCGGCGCAGCCGGCTACGCGGTCGGGATCGCTCCCGGAGCCCGCTTCGTCGACGTCAAGGTGCTCAACGACGCCGGCACTGGCACCGGGCTCGCGGAAGCGCTCGACTGGTGCATCCACAACCGCGCGCGCGCCTGGGGCGGCCCGCCGGGATTCGAGGGGATCGACGTGATCAACATGTCGCTCTCGAGCACCGACCCGACCGACGGCGACGACATCGCCTCGAGGCTCGCAAACCGGGCGGTCGACCTCGGCTTGGTGGTGGTGGCCTCGATGGGCAACGACGGCCACACCGCCTACGTGCCGTCACCGGCGGGAGCCGATCGCGTGCTCGCGGTCGGGGCGTTCGACAACCAGCGCTCGCCCGGGGAGGGCGACGACCGGATCACCGACTTCAGCAATTACGGCCCGCGGGCCAGCGACGGAGATCAGGACGCGAGCGACGAGCAGAAGCCCGACCTGCTCGCCCCGGGAGTCGCGATCCTCGGCGCCGACGGCGACGAGTCCACCGACGGCGCCCAGTACCGGCGGCTGAGCGGCACGAGCATGGCGGCGGCGTTCGTGAGCGGCGCCGTGGCCGCGCTGCGCTCGGCGTACCCCGAGCTCTCTCCCGGGCAGATCGCCGAGCTGCTGCGCGCGACGGCGTTCCGGCGGCTGGGCGGCGCGCCGCCCGGAGCCGCGGGGCCCGACCCGCGCTGGAGCTCGCCGGTGGGCTTCGGGGCCCTCGACCTCTACGCGGCGAGGCTCGAGAGGGAGCAACCCGGACGCTCGCAGATCGTCCGTCTCGAGCTCACCGCTTCCCCGCCCAGCGAGGTCCTGGCGCTCCTGTACACGCAGCGCGAGATGGGCGCTGGCGGGTTCGTGTTCGAGCGCGCTCCGGACGAGAACGGCGCGCCGGGCCCCTTCACGCCGTACGACTCGGTGCCCGCGACTGGGAGCTCCTCGCTCGCCGGCATGGAGAACCGCACGATCTACGCGCGCACGTGGCAGGTGACGGGATCCGAGCGCGGGCAGGCGTTCTGGTATCGCGTGTCCTACACCGAGGGGGGCGTCCGGTACGACACGCCATCCGTGCGTCTCGTCAGTCCGAGCGGACCGAGCGCCGCCACGCTCGAGCTCACCATCGTCCACAACGCTTACGATCATGATGTCGTCGCCCAGGTGGTCGCTGGAGATAGCGGCGGTGCTTCGCTCGTGGATTCGGGGTCCAGTGTATCCACTCCAGGGTTGGTACTTCCGGTCCCGGGCTCGGGTGCCGCCGCATCCAGCGAATGGGTGACGGGCACGAGCACCGCAGGCAACGTGGCTTGGACCTTCAGGATCGAGGTGCCGCACGGCTCCTCGGACAACCTTCTACCCCCTACGGCGGAACGACCGTGGCAGCTCGATGTGACTGAAGGAGGCTATCTCAACCGCTCGGGCCGTATCACGGCGTTCCGCCTCATCTGGCACCGGTCGGACGGCAGCAACCCGATCTTCGAGGGCGGGCCGGTCCCGCAGCAGACCCTGGAAGGGAACACCACCCGCGTGACGATTCCGACGGGCACGACCGCCGTCGGCACGACCGCCGACCCCGGCGGCATTCGCTTCGGACCCAGTCCGGTGCGCGCGGGAGAAGTCGTGCGCTTCTCGATCCACGCTGCCGTGGCTGGCGACCTGCGCGTCTACGACGTGGCCGGGCGCGAAGTCACGCGAGTTCCGGTGCGCCGCTCGGGAGGAGGCTCGGAGGCGAGATGGACGACCCGCGATGGGGCCGGCGATCCCCTCGCCTCGGGCATCTACTTCGCCCGCTTCGGCGCCTCGCGCGGCGTGCGGGTGCTGGTGGTGCGCATGTAGCACGGCTCGGCCGGGCCAGGACGCCGATCGTGGCGGGGGCGGAAAGGTGGCGCAGTCCGGTTCTCTTCGCGGCCAAGAAACCGGCGCCTCGCGACACCTGCCGCTCCCGCCCAAATGTTTTTTGCGCGAAGTTAGCGAACGCTAGGCCGGGCCGGCGGCCTCGGTACGCTTCAGGCGCGAGCGGTACTGAGCCCTGAGCTTGGCCACCTTCGGAGCGACGATCGCCCGGCAGTAGGGCTGGCCGGAGTTGGCCCGATAGTAGCCCTGGTGATAGTCCTCGGCGGGATAGAAAGCCTTGAACGGGACCACCTGGGTCACGATCGGGTCGCTCCAGAATCCACGGCGCGTGAGGTCGGCGATCACCTCCTGGGCGACCGCGTTCTGCTCCGCCGAGTGCCAGAAGATCACCGACCGATACTGGGTTCCCTGGTCCGGCCCCTGCCGATCGAGCGTCGTGGGGTCGTGGAACGCAAAGAAGATCTCCAGCACCTCGCGGTACGAGATCACCTCGGGGTCGAACGTGACCTGGATCACCTCGGCGTGTCCCGTCGTCCCGGAGCACACCTGCTCGTAAGTCGGATGGGGCCCGCCGCCCCCCGAGTATCCCGACACCACGCGATCGACCCCCTCCAGCGGCTCGAACACCGCTTCCAGACACCAGAAGCACCCGCCCCCCAGGGTGGCGGTCTCTTTCCCACGTTCCATGGCTCTCCCCTCGATCACTGCGGAATCCACTTCTTCGTCGCCCGCACGGTGGAAAACATATCACGTGCCGGGCGGACCCTGTTCCTGGCTGCGCCACCAGAGGCCCGGAGTGGCCAGCTCGACCAGGTGCCCGTCGGGGTCGCGGAAGTAAAGGCTCCTCTCGCCCGCCCCCCAGGTGACGCGACTCTCGATCGGGACTCCGTGACGCTCCAGGTGCGATTCCCACGCCGCGAGCTCGGAGGCCGGAACCGCGAACGCCAGGTGGAGCCTGCCCTCTCCATCGTGAGGCGGGACCACTCCGCCGGGCGTCGGGATGGGCCGGAGGGTTCCGCCCTGCTTGAAGAGCAGCAGCACCTGCCGGCCGGGAACTTCGAGCGCGCAGAACCGCTCGTCGGCCTGGAGCCGCCGCAGGCCGACCACCGACTCGTAGAAGGATAGCGAGCGGGCGAGATCGGCCACGTAGAGGGAGGTCTCCAGCACTCGCTCGAGTCTCGGCATGGGCGGAGCCTCCTTCACCAGGCGATCGGCCGGCGGTTGCGAAAGAACCCGCCGGACGGATCCTCGCCGGGAAGATACCCCACGGGCCCCCGCGCGCGCCCCCATTGACGGCACTGGTAAGCTTTCCCGCGGTGCGAGGCATGGTGCCCGCGCCTTGGATCCGCCGGGAGCGATGGCCCCGGCGAGAGGAGGTTCATCATGTGTTCCCATCCCCATCATGCGTCCCGCCTGCGCTGCGGCTGCGGCGCCCCCGCGGAACGCGATTTCCACCGCTTCGAGCACCATCACTACCCCGGCGAGAGCTTCACGGGAGGATTCGGCGTGCGCCGTCCTCTCCGGTTCCTGGCCTGGAAGCTCGGGCTCGACGAACCGCAGGTCACGGAGCTCGCCGCGGTCCTCAACGAGCTCAAGACCGAACGGGCCCAGGCGGCGGTGGACGACCGCCGGGCGCTCGCGCTGCTGGCGGATGCCGCGCAGGGCGAGACCTTCGGTGACGAGCCGGCGGTCGAGGCGGCCCGGCTTCGCATCCAGAGCGCGGAGCGGCTCCAGCGCAAGATCGTCGACTCGCTGCGCCGGATCCACGCGCTGCTCGGGGCCGAGCAGCGCGCGCGTCTCGCCTACCTGCTGCGCACCGGGGCGCTGGTGATGTAAGCGGAAGCGTGCCGCGCGCTCGCGAGCCGGGGCTCCCCCGGCTCGCGCCGTTTCTAACCCGACCATGAAGAGGGCTAGTTCCGAGCGGCTCCGGCTGGCGCGCGCGGCGGGGCCGCATAGGTCTGGAGCGAGGGGGGCAAATGGCCGACGTCGTTCAGCCCCGCGAGCTTCATTGTCCCGTCGGGACGGATTTGGATCGTGGTGAGGCTGCAGTTGGCAATCCACATCCGGTTCCACACGCGAGGCTCGATCCCGAGCGCGCGGCAGCACAGGTAGCGGATCACGTTCCCGT
>Ga0066709_100002666_pt1 | contig 13171 bp, 9 predicted proteins | sample GraSoiAngelo_158_FD_79665 | JGI IMG/M metagenome (GOLD analysis project Ga0066709, IMG submission 79665) | Grasslands soil microbial communities from the Angelo Coastal Reserve, California, USA - 14_1009_16_30cm | ecosystem: Environmental > Terrestrial > Soil > Grasslands | place: USA... | reverse complement strand
GCTCGCGCCGAGCTCACCTGGGCTGCGGACCGCGCGATCGAGCCGGGCCTCGTGGCCGCCGCATCCGATCTCGACCACCTGTCGAGCGAGGTCGACGGGCTGTCCAGTCTTGGCCGGGTTGCCCTGGCGGCGCTGGTGACCGGTGACCTGACCTCCCTCGACACGGCCATCGCCAACGGCAAGACGCTGATCGGCACGATCGAGAAGGACACCGCCTCGCTGCGCGCGCGGCTCGCCTCGCTGCCCGGCTCAGAGCCGGACGGCGAGACGCGGCTGTCGGGGCAGGCCCTCAAGCGCTACGCCGGGTTGAGCATCGCGCTCGACGCGACCGCCGGCTTGCGCGATTCCTGGAACCAGCTGACGGCCGGGACAGTCGCGGCCATCAAGCTCTCCACGTTGCTCTCGACCCACGATCGCCAGACGGCGACCGCGGCGCGGACGGGGACCCGCGGCGACTACATGACGGCGCTCGCGCAGCTCGATGAGGCGGACGCGACGATCGCGCAGTCGGAGGAGCTCCGCGACCAGCTCGCGAACACAGTCGACGTCAGCGTCCTCACGACTTGGCTCGATCGGAACGCGGCGTATGACAAGGCCCTCCGGAACCTCTACTCAGCGCTCCAGAAGTCGAAGGTCAAGGCGACCGCCGCGGTGAAGGCAGCCTCGAATGCGGAGCAACAGGCGCGCCAGCAGCCGCCGCCCGACACCAAGGCGCTGGGCGTGATCATGGGCGAGGTCGCGAGGGGCGGGCTCAACCAGGCCGTGATCACGATCGAGGAGGCCCGCAAGCGGTTGTCCGACGCGAGCGACGCGCTCTCCGCCCCGCCCTCGCCTACGTCGTCCTCACCGTGACCGCCGTACACTTCGTCCAACTTTTCGGCTTTCTTGCCCTGATCCACTGACTTCGGGAGGCCTTGCCGGCATGCAGCTGCGCGTCGTCACCGACCAGCCGTGGGACGTCCCCGCGGACGTCCTCGCCGTTCCCATCCTGGGTAAGGACCCGGGGTTCCAGGGCCCGCTGGGTGAGCTGGACCGGCGGAGCGGCGGGGAGCTCCGGTCGCTGGCGGCGTTCGGAGAGCTGCGCGGGAAGCGCTTCAGCTCCGCGATCGCACCGGGCGGCGACGTGCGCGCCGGCAGGCTGCTGACGATCGCCGCAGGCGAAGCAGGCGACCTGGACCGCGAGAGCGTGCGCCACCTTGGAGCTGCCATCGAGCGCCGCCTGGGCGGCCGAAACGTGCGCAAGCTCGCCGTCTGGCTGGGCGACCTCCCTGAGCACCTCGAAGGAGCCGGCGCTGCCGTCGCGGAGCTGCTCGCCCGCGGAGTGGAGGAGGGCGGCTACGAGCCCCAGACGATCTACCGCGAGTCCGTGGACGCCGCGCCGCCGGCACTCGAGGAGCTCATTCTCGTCGCACCGGGCGCGGACGCGGCGGCTCTGAAGGCAGCCGCCGAACGCGGCGCCATCATTGGGCAGGGCGAGAACGAGGCAAGAACCCTCTCCAACCGTGCATCGAACGATCTGAACCCGGAGGGCATGGCTGAGGAGGCGCGCGCCATCGCCGAGCGGCACGGCCTGTGGATCGACGTGATCAGCCCCGAGCGAGCGACCGACCTGGGCATGGGCATGTTCATGGCGGTCGGGCGCGGCAGCGACAACCCGCCGCGGATGATCGTCATGCGGTCCGGCAAGGAGGGCCAGAAGGACGCGCTGGGCCGGCATCTCGCGATCGTCGGCAAGGGCGTCTGCTTCGACTCCGGCGGCATCAGCATCAAGCCGTCCGACCGGATGGAAGAGATGAAGATGGACAAGACGGGGGCGGCCACGGTCATCTGCGCCCTCGGGACGGTTGCGCGGCTGTCGCCGGAGACCCCGCTGCTCGCGGTCGCACCGGCAGTCGAAAACATGCCCGGCCCGCATTCCACGCGGCCGGGCGACGTCGGCCGCGCGCTGACCGGCAAGGTCGTCGAGATCAACAACACGGACGCCGAGGGCCGGCTGATCCTGGGCGACGCGATGACCTACGCCGAGCAGCTGGGCGCCACGCACCTGGTGGACGTCGCCACGCTGACCGGCGCGGTCAGCCGGGCGTTCGGCCACCTGGTGACCGGCGGGTTCGGCACCCCGCAGACCTGGTTCGACGAGATCCAGGCCGCGGCGGGGAGGGCGGGGGAGCGGATCTGGCAGATCCCCCTGGTCGACGAGTACATGGCGGAGATGGAGAGCTGGTACGCCGACTTCGTGAACTCGTCGCCCAGCGCCGAGGGCGGCCTGGTAAAGAGCGGGCTCTTCCTGCGCGAGTTCCGGACGGTCCCATGGGTCCACCTCGACATCGGTGGCACGGGCTACTTCCGGAAGGCGACGCCGTTCGCCTCGAAGGGCGCGACGGGCGTCACGTTCGCCACGCTCGTCGAGCTGGCGCTGGCCGGAGCTCCGAAGGGGACCGGCGCGGGTGCTGCCGGCCGGAACGGGACGTCGCGCTCGCGCGCCAGTGAGGCGAGGGAGACGCGTGCAGCGTCCGCCCCGCGCGTGCCCGCCGGTGCGGGCGCTCGCGGCGGTGCACGCCCCCGTCCCAAGACCTGATCCACCTCTCGCCCGCGTTCCACGCCGCTGACCGTCACCGCGCGTGGCGATCACCCCGCTGACGATCGTCCTGGGGCTGGCCGGCCTCGTGTTCGGCCTCGTCGCCGACCGGATCGCCGCTCGATGGCCCGCCCACGAGGAGGACGTCGTTCGGCCGGTCGACTGGAGGACGCCCGTCGTCGCAGGGCTCGGCGCCATCGCGATGGGTGCGCTCCCATCGCGGTTCAGCGACCCAGCGACCCTGTCGATCTTCGTGGCCTATTTCCTTGTCCTGATCCTGTTGCTCGCCACGGACCTCGACCAGCGCCTCCTGCCGGACGTCATCACCCTGCCGCTCATCGTCGCGGCGGGGGCGGTTCGGCTGCTGGGCCTGCTGCCCCCCGAGTTCGGTCCCCTGTGGAGCGCGGTGCTCGTGGCGATCGCCCTGCCGGCCGGCCTCTACCTGCTGTCGATCCCGTTCGGCGCAGGCGCGATCGGCATCGGCGACCTCAAACTGCTCGTCAGTGTCGGGCTCATCAGCGGCCTGATGCGCTCGATCATCGGGATCGTGAGCGGCGCGCTCCTCGCCGGAGCCGTGGTGCTGGTCCTCCTGGTCACGCGGCGCGTCACGCTGCGGACCTACATCCCCTTCGGGCCGTTCCTGATCATCGGCGCGTTCTGGGCGGTGCTGAATGGGGGAGTCGGGTGAGCTGCGCAGCGGTCTGCGCTACTGCTGGGACCTTCGTACGGGGCCATGACCGCGACTTGTCAGGGATTTGCAAGGGCGTGGGCACCGCGTTTAACATGCGCTCCGAGCCGGAGTCGTCCTGAGGCCTTGTCCAGCGTTGGGATGGCGGTAACCCCGGCGGGCGTAGCCGTCACACGCGCCGTCACCGACGCGCCCCAACGGAGTTTGCCTGCAGGATGACCGACGTCGACCAACTCGAGCACAAGCGCGCGCGCCGTCCCGGATGGCGGACTCGCGGTCTCTTCATCGTCCTCCTTGCCAGCCTCCTCGTGCCGCTCCTCGCCGGAGCGCAAGGCGGCACCGTGGTCGGCGGGGACGATCTCTCCAACGCCCTCGCCCAGCAGCGTGCCCTGCAGCAGAAGATCAATGCGCAGAAGGCCGCGATCTCCGGCCTGAATGACCTGCAGGCTGGCCTGCGCGACGACATCTCATCGACGACCACGGCGCTGAACGGGATCAACGCCGATCTCTCAGTAGTCAAGGCGCGTGTCGCGAAGATGGCCGCCGACATCGCCAAGGTGAAGGCAGCCTACAGCGCGCTGGTGGCCCAGCTGGCCCAGCTCGACCAGCAGTTGCTCGACATCGAGGCCCAGGAAGTCGCCAAGCAGGCACAGCTCGAGGAGCGCAAGGCGATGCTCGCCGAGCGGCTCCGCGTCGCCTACTCGACCGGCGAGCAGTCACTGATTGAGACCGTCCTGTCGTCTGACTCCTTCGCCGACGCGATTGCGGACATCGGCTACTTCCTCGACATCGGCGACCAGGACAAGGCGCTCGCGAAGCAGGTCGAGGCCGACCAGGAAGCGCTGCGCGCGATCCACGAGAACGTCCTCTCCACCCGCACCCAGACCGAGGTCCTGCGGGTCGAGACCGCGAAGCAGAAGAAGCAGCTCGACGCCCGGATGGTGGATCTGCGCAAGGCCCAGGCCAGGCTGAGGCAGCTCCAGGCCGAGACGGCTCACCAGCTCGCCCTGCAGCAATCCGCGTACAAGAAGCTCGCGGCCAACAAGGCGGCACTCCGGGCCAAGATCGCGGCCGAGGCGCATGCCCAGGCCACCCTCAAGGCCAAGATCGACAAGCTCATCGCGGCTCAGTTCCGCTACGGCAACATCCCGTCCCAGTACAACGGCACCCTGAACTGGCCCTTGCACGGAATCCTCACCCAGCCGTTCGGCTGCACGGGCTTCGCGTGGGAGCCGCCGCTGGGCGACTGCGCCCATTTCCACAACGGGATCGACCTCGCCGCGCCCCTCGGGACGCGCATCCACGCCTCCGGGTCAGGGCGCGTTGTCTATGCCGGCCCGCTGAACGACCCCATCTCGCAGGGAGCGTACGTGGTGATCATCGCCCACTCCGCGAACCTCCAGACCTGGTACGCGCACCTCAAGACGAGCATCCCGGTGCACGTCGGCCAGTTCGTCGGCCAGGGCCAGACGATCGGCTACGTCGGCATGACCGGCAACACGACGGGCCCGCACCTGCACTGGATGGTCGAGCTCAACGGGACCTTCGTAAACCCGCAACTGTTCGTCTGACCGGCGTTCGCCGGATCGCGCCGGAACGTTACCCGCCGATCACGGGCGAGCCGGAATGCCGTGCTAGCATCGGCCCGAACGAGGGGTCGCCGCAGCGTGCCACAGCTCGGGAAGAGGAGCATCCCGTGAAGCGAACGATGGCAGTCATCCTCGCCGGCGGCGAGGGTGAGCGACTATCGATCCTCTCGTCCGTGCGTGCCAAGCCGGCCGTGCCCTTCGCCGGCAAGTACCGGATCATCGATTTCACGCTCTCGAACTGCGTCAACTCGGACATCGACAACGTCGTCGTCCTCACGCAGTACAACCCGCGGTCGCTCAACGATCACATCGGGCTGGGCCGCCCGTGGGATCTCGACCGCAACACCGGCGGCGTGAAGATGCTCCAGCCGTACATCGCCCGGGGCAGGGTCGCCGAGTGGTATCGCGGGACGGCTGACGCGGTGCTCCAGAACATCAACGTGCTGGAGCGCGACTCGTCGGACTCGATCCTCGTCCTCGCCGGCGACCACATCTACAAGATGGATTACCAGCCCTTCGTGGCCGCCCACCGGGCGAAACGAGCGGACGTCACGATTGCCGTGCGGCGGGTCCCGCTCTCCGATGCCACCCGGATGGGGATCCTTGCCATGGACGAGACGGGCCGCGTCGTCGAGTGGCAGGAGAAGCCCAGGCAGCCCAAGAGCGATCTCGCCTCGATGGGCGTCTACGTCTTCACCAAGCGGGCCCTCCGCCGCTGGCTGTCCGAGGACCTGAGCGACTTCGGCGGAGACGTGATCCCGGCGATGATCCACGGCGGCGGACGCGTCTTCGGCTACCGGTTCGACGGCTACTGGCAGGACGTCGGGACCATCCAGTCCTATTGGGAAGCCAACATGGCCCTCCTCGATGACGCGCCGGAGCTGGACCTCTACGACAAGGAGTGGCTCATCCACACTCGTTCCGAGGAGCGGGCCCCGGCCAAGATCGGCGCCACCTCGCACGTCCAGCGCAGCCTGATCAGCCACGGTTGCGTCATCAACGGAACGGTCGTCAACTCGGTCCTCTCGCCGGGCGTCCGTGTCGACGTGGGGGCGGTCGTCCGCGACTCCATCATCATGTTCGACTCGGTCATCCGGGCCGGGGCCGTGGTCGATCGCGCGATTCTCGACAAGGAGGTCACGATCGGCCCGAGCGCAGTGATCGGCGAGGGGACGGACCTGACGATCCCCAACCGCCAGGAGCCGGCCCGCCTGTACACAGGCATCACGGTGATCGGCAAGCGCTCCGTCGTGCCGCGTGGGATTCGGGTTGGGCGCAACGTCAAGATCGGCGGCGATGTGCGGGCGTCGGACTTCGTGAGTCGCGTCGTCCGGAGCGGGTCCACCGTCGAGCGGCGTGAGCCGCGAGCCCGTCCGGCACCCGCGGCGGTACGAGCCGTGGAACGCGAGCTGACGAGCGGACGGCTGGGCGCAGACGGCCCCGAGGGGGTCACGCGCATCTCGAGCTGAGCCGTCCGGCGCGATATCCGGGATAGACTCCCCGCCATGTCTCCCGACCGCCGGACGCCGGCGCCGATCCGGCCGTCCGACGTCGAGCGCTGGCTGGCCGAGCTCGAGCTGCAGCCGATCGATCGAGCCGATCGCGAGGGGATCGCGTCCTGGGACCTCGAGCTGGATGGCCGCCGGCGGTTCGACGTTCGTGTGTCGGTGATCCTCGACCCCGCCCTGGCCCTCATCGTGTGGGTGCACTACGCGCCACCGATCACGGACCTGTTCCGCAAGTCGTACCGCAAGCTGCTGCGCTGGAACGACGAATACCCGTTCGTGAAGTTCGCGGTCGCCGAGGACGAGCGGCCGGTGCTGACCGCCGAGCTGCCGCCGGGCTCCCTCGATCGCGACGCACTCGGGCTGGCGATCGCGCGTGCGCTCGTCGTGTGCGACCAGCTGATCGGGGAGTCCGCGGCGTGGCTGTGGCTCGATGGCCGGATCCCGGACACGGCCGGCCGGAAAGGCCGGAATCCGGGCCTGTTCCGGCGCTACGAGCACGAGCTGGCAGGACTCGAGGCGCTGCCGGCGGTCGACCAGCCGTCCCAACCCGGCGCTCTGCGCACGCTCGACCTGGACGCAGTTTCCCAGGCCACCGACCGATGACGGCCCCGTCGCGGGCCTTCGCGATCGTGCTGCTCGCGGTCGTCGCTGCCTTCGCCTGCGTCCTCACGCCACCGAAAGCCGCCGACGTGGAAGCCGCCTCGACGAAGCTGACCCTGGTGACCGACAGCCGCTACGACGTCCAGCCGGCGAGTCACCGCGTCCACGTGACCGTCGACATCACCGCGGCGAACCAGACCAGCGAGACGCGCATCCGGCGCTACTTCTTCGACCACGCCAACCTCGCCGTCCTGCCGGACGCGACAGGCATCAAGGTGACGTCGAGCGGTGCGAAGCCGACCGTGCGGGTGGTCGCTCGCCCGAAGGGCTACGCGGTGCTGTCGATCGGCTTCGGCCGAAAGCTCTACTCGGGGCGCAGCATGGCGCTCCGCCTCACCTTCGACCTGAAGGACTCGGGCGGGGGAGCCGCGGCCACTGTTCGCGTGACCGACAGCCTGGCCACCTTCCCGGTCTGGGCGTTCGCCAGTGACGGCGCATCCGGCAGCAGCGTACGGGTGGTCTTTCCGGCCGGCTACTCGATCCAGGAAGCAACCGGCTCGATGGGCAAGCCTCAAGCGGGCCCGAACGGGACGCAGGTGTTCAGCGCGGGCCCTCTCTCGTCGCCGCTCGGCTTCTCCGCGTACTTCATCGCGGACCGGCCGGGAGCATTCAGGGAGACACCGCTCGACCTGACCGTTGGCGGACAGCCGCTCCACGTCGTCGTGAGGGCCTGGGCCGACGACCCGCGCTGGGGCAAGCGCATGGGGGCACTCGTGCAGTCGGCGCTCCCGGCCCTCGGCACCGCGATCGGCTTGCCCTACCAGGGCGAAGGCCCGCTCATCGTCGAGGAGGCGATCGGTCGGACGCGGGGTGCCCCGCTCGGCCAGTTCGATCCCGCCGACGGGCGCGTCCGCGTCGCCTACTACGGCGACTCGTACACCGTGCTGCGCGAGCTAGCGCTCGCCTGGTTCAACGGGAACCTCCTTGCCGACCGCTGGGCGGACGAGTCGTTCGCCTCCTGGTACGCAGTTGGAGCCGCGAAAACGATGGGCGTGAAGGTGGCCCCGCCCGCGCTCACGGCAGGGCTCGAGAAGGCGAAGCTACCGCTCAATTCGTGGCGGCCAAGCGGCCGAGCCGACGATCCCGCCAGCGCGTACGCGCTGGCGGCCGGGCTGACACTCGCTCGCGCGATTGCGGGACGCGCCGGTTCCGACGGGCTGCGCGCCGTGTGGGTCGCGGCGGCCGCGCGCGAGCCGGCGTACCAGCCGATCGCCACTCCGACCGGTGGGACCGGACCCGCGCCGGGCGCGCCTGACTGGCGGGGGCTGCTCGACCTCCTCGAGACGCGAACGAGCCAGGACTACGACGACCTCTGGCGGAAGTGGGTCTCGACCGCGGAGCAGATCCCGTTGCTGGACGCGCGTTCAACAGCGCGTGACCTCTATGCAACGACGCTCCAGGCGGCCGGGGACTGGCAGCTCCCCGAGCCAGCACGCGTAGCACTCGACGCCTGGCAGTTCGACCAGGCGACCGAAATCCTGCTCAAATCGAGCGACGTTCTGTCGATGCGCGAACCGCTGCGCATGTCGGCCGAGGCCGGTGGCCTCACCCTGCCGCCAACCGTCAAGTCCTTGTTCGAGAACGCGGGCTCGCCGACGATGGCCGGCGCCGAAGCGGGCGCGGAGCAGCGCGCCATTGCCGAGCTCGCGGACGCCCGGGCGGCCATGCCGGCCGAGGCGGACGTGCCGACGTGGCTCGGACTGTTCGGGACGCGCCCCGATGCGCTGCTTGCCCGCTCCAGTGCCGCCTTCAGTCGCGGTGACCTGCCGGCCGCCGTCCAGTCGGCCCAGGATGCGAAGGCCATTTGGCAGGCCGCTCCCGATACCGGACGACGGCGGCTGACGGCGATGGTCCTGAGCGCCCTGATCGTCTTCGCGATCGTTCTGCTCCTGACGCGGAGTCGAGCCGGCAGCCGTGGACGGCGGGCCACCCGCCAGCAGAAGGCCTAGCTACACCTGTGCTGAAGCGAGAGGGGTCGACGAGGCCTCGGCCGCCTTCGAAGGGCCTCGGCATGTCGCTCGTGGCCTCGGCCTTGCTGGCGCTCGGGCTGCTCGTCGCACCGCCCGTGGCGCCTCCCGCTGCCGCCGCATCCGGTGGCCTGTACACCAAGGCCGACGCGACCTACGCGGTCGATCCGACAAACCACGTCGTCCACGTCTCGGTGGCGGTCGTAGCCATCAACCGCACGTCCAACAAGACGAGCGCGACGACGATCACGCGTTACTACTACGACCGGGCAGGGTTCGGGATCCAGCCCGAGGCGGAGGACGTGCGGGCCACCTCGCGCGGTCGCGCCCTGTCGGTGTCCGTCCGTCCGCGAAGCGGCTTCGACGAGGCCCAGGTGATGTTCGGCCGCTCGCTGTTCTACCGGCAGTCGATCAGCTTCCGCATGGAGTACGACCTGCCCGGCAAGCCGCCGCGTTCCCCCAGCAACATTCGCGTGCTGTCCGCGTTCGTGTCGTTCTACGCCTGGTCGTTCGGCGACCTGGGCAGCGTCCGGATCGCGCTGCCGGCCGGGTTCGTGCCCAGCGAGCTCGGTTCGCCGATGCGCCGGACGACCGACAGCCGCGGCCGCGTCGTCCTCTCGGCGTCCGGCATCACGAACGTCTCGACCTGGTACGCCGATCTGACGGCGGACCTGGAGTCCGCGCTCACGTCGATCCGCCTTCAGCTTCCCGACAGCGAGCCGATCGTGGTGCGGGCGTGGCCCGAGGATGCGGCCTGGCAGCGCCAGGTCGTCGACCTGCTGACACGCGGCGCGCCCGAGCTCGAGAAGGTCATCGGCCAGCCGTGGCCAGTCAACGGGACGCTGGACGTCCGCGAGATCCACACACCCCTCCTGGAGGGTTACGCGGGCTTCTTCCGGCCGGATATCCGGCTGATCGAGGTGTCGGAGAACCTCGACCCGCTGGTCATCGTTCACGAGCTGTCACATGCGTGGTTCAACGCCGACTGGTACGCAGAACGGTGGGTCAACGAGGGCCTGGCGGACTCGTACGCGAGCCTCGCGCTCACCGACCTGGCAACGACCTACGAGCCGCCCGACACCGCACAGCGAACCGACGCGGCCGCCTTCCCGCTGCTGTCGTGGCCGCCGCCCGGCCGGATCGTGGACAAGGCGACGCAGGCGCGTGAGCGGTACGGCTACGCCGCCTCCTACACCGTCATGAAGGCCCTGCTCGACGAGCTCGGCCCGGACAGGATGCGGCAGGTGTTCGCCGCGACCGTCGATCACACGATCCCGTATCGGGGCGCGCCGGCGCCCGAGAAGGTGACCGGAGACACGGACTGGAGGCGCCTCCTCGACCTCCTGGAGCAGGTGGCCGGATCGAAGCAGGCGACCCAGCTCTTCCGGGCATGGGTCGTGCCGAGCGCCGAGATCGGTGCGCTCGACGACCGCGATTCGGCGCGCAAGGCCTACGCGGACCTCGTGGCGGCGGGTGCCGGCTGGCAGCCGCCCTTCGCCGTACGCTCGCCGATGGCCGGCTGGACCTTCGACGCGGCACAGAAGCGGATTGCGGACGCCCGCGGCGTGCTCGCGACGCGGGATCAGATCGCCGCGGCTGCTGCCCCACTTGGATTGGCGGTGCCCGCCGACCTGAAGACCGCCTACGAGGCATCCCTCACCGACCTTGGTTCGCCGCGCGACCTGGCCAACCGCGAACTCGCGGCCCTTGGGCCGTTGCGGGAGGCCAGTGACGCGCTCGCAGCAGACCGCGATCCGCTGGTCGTTCTCGGGCTGTTCGGCAGTGAGCCGGCCCGTGAGCTGGACGCGGCCAAGGCCGCCTTCACCGCCGGGCATCTCGACGAAGCGGTCGCGGACGCCGCCGCCGCGAAGGCATCGCTTGCCGATGCTGCCCGCCTCGGGCGGGAGCGCGCCGCCGCGGCCGGCGGAGTGGGCGTCGCGATGGTGGTCGTTTCGGGGGGAGGCGTGTTCCTGATCCGGCGCCGTCGTCGACGGCAGCGGGCGATCCTCGCGCCGGAGGTTGCGGTCACGCCGGCCGTCATGCCTCCCGTCGCATCTGCCGCCGTTCCCGCCGTTCCCGCCGGCGAGCCCCCGGCCGTATCGGAGGAGACGCGGCCGTACGCTACACTGCCGCCCCATTCAGAGCCCGCCGACGGTGGGCGCGAGCAGCCGGAGGGGCGTGGATCGTGACTCCCGCGCGGATCGTCTCGCCGCGACCCGAGCGCAGCTGATGGGCGCCGTCCGGACCCCACCATCCCGCGAGATCCTGTCCGGCGACTCCGCCGACGTCTACTTCGCCCGCGCCCGACGGATCCTGGAGCGCGAGGGGCTCGATCCGCTCGTCGCAATGGAGATCTTCGCGCGCCAGGACGCGGTCCTGTGCGGCATCGACGAGGCAAAGACGCTCCTCGCGCATGTGCTCGAGGACGCCGACCCGGCAGAGCTCAAGGTCGAGGCGCTCGAAGACGGCGATCGCATCGCGACGAAGGAGGTCGTCCTCCGGATCCGGGCCCGATACCGCCAGTTCGGGCTGTACGAGACGGCCATCCTCGGGATGCTCGCGCAGTCGAGCGGGTGGGCGACGGCGGCGCGCGAGTGCGTCGAGGCCGCCGCGCCGATGCCGGTCATCTCCTTTGGCGCCAGGCACGTCCACCCGGACGTGACGGACGTCCTGGACTACGCGGCGATCGTCGGTGGATGCGTCGGCGCGTCGACCCCTGCCGGTGCGCGGATGGCGGGCCTCTCGCCGACCGGCACGATGCCCCACTCGCTGGTGCTGATCTTCGGCGACACGGTTCGGGCCGCCGAGGCCTTCGACCGCGACCTCGAGCCCGACGTGCCGCGGATCGTGCTCATCGACACGTTCAAGGACGAGGCGGAGGAGGCGCTTCGAGTGGCCTCCGCGCTGGGCGACCGGCTGTACGGCGTGCGACTTGACACGCCGGCCGAGCGCGGCCGCGTCACTGCCGACCTGGTGCACGAGGTACGGGCTCGCCTCGACCAGGCGGGCTTCACTCACGTAAAGATCGGCGTGTCCGGCGGTCTGTCCCCGGACAGGATCACGTACTTCCGGGAGAACGGCGCGCCGGTCGATAGCTTCGCCGTCGGTTCGTACATCAGCGGCGCGGCGCCGATCGACTTCACCGGCGACATCAAGGAGATCGACGGCCGACCGATCGCCAAGCGGGGACGCATCCCCGGCCTGACGCCCGGCCCCCGCCTGCGGTCGGTCGACCTGGCGGCCTGGCGGTCGAGCTAGCGAGGACCTGGCGGGCGACACTGGCCGGCCGACTTCCCGGCATGTTCCGAACGGAACTCTCGGGCGACAGCCCGCGGCTTCCGTGCAACGATTCACGCATGCACTCATCCAGCGAGCCCGATCCCGCCGACCTGCCCGACGCCCGAGGGGATGGAGAGGCCGGCGGCGAGCACGAGTCCGCCTACTCCCTGTTCCAGCGGGGGCGCGAGCTGCTCGGCAAGCGCCACCACGCACAGGCCGCGATCGTTCTCGAGCGGGCAGCGCGGCTGGAGCCCGGCAAGGCATCCATCCTCGAGGCCCTTGGGCGGGCTTACTACAACAGCGGCCAGCACGAGCCGTCGCGCGCGACGTTCGAGGAGCTGCTCGAGGTCGACCCCTCGGCGCACTACGCCCACTACGCACTTGGGCAGAGCCTCAAGCAACTGGGTCGCTCCCGCGAGGCGTGGACGCACCTTCGCCTCGCCGTCGCGCTGAGTCCGGGCAGCCGGCTCTACCGCGGGGCGCTCGACCGGATGGGCGGCGTCACGCCGGGCAAGGGCTGACCGCGCCATGCCATCCAGTTCCAGGCAGATCGGGGAGTGGATCGACCGGCCGGCCGCCGACGTCTACGAATACGCCTCGGATCCTGCGAACCTTCCAGGGTGGGCGCCCGGACTCGGCAGTTCCGTGCAGAACGTGGATGGGCAGTGGTTCGTGGAGACCGACTCGGGCCGCGTCGGCTTCGCCTTCGTGGAGCGCAACAGCCTGGGCGTCCTCGACCACGAAGTGACGCTGCCTTCAGGCCAGGTCATCTACAACCCGATGCGAGTGATCCCCGACGGTGACGGCTGTGAGGTCGTCTTCACCCTGCGTCGCCTGCCCGACATGAGCGACGAGGACTTCGAACGGGACACCGGGCTCGTGCAGGCCGACCTCACCCGATT
>Ga0066709_100002665_pt1 | contig 13173 bp, 23 predicted proteins | sample GraSoiAngelo_158_FD_79665 | JGI IMG/M metagenome (GOLD analysis project Ga0066709, IMG submission 79665) | Grasslands soil microbial communities from the Angelo Coastal Reserve, California, USA - 14_1009_16_30cm | ecosystem: Environmental > Terrestrial > Soil > Grasslands | place: USA... | reverse complement strand
GACCCTTCCCGAGCAAGGTGCGCCCCCAGGGCCTGCCAGGGGGGCTGGCCCGGCGAGCCTACAGGGCGGCCGCTGCGGGCGTCAAACGGTGAGGGCGGCTGCTGGCATGGGCCCGAGCCTGGCGTGGCCGTGCTGGCCGTCCTGTGACCTCCTGGCCAGGCTCCCAGGCTACCGGCCTGGCCAGGACCTGGCGCAGTAGGGGATGCTGCCGCTCGGGCGGGGTCAGCGGGGAACCGTGGGCCGCGTCCAGGCCGTGGGGCCAGCTGATAACTGCTCGGCCATCGACCAGCTGCAGGGCGATGGGCTCCACCCGCCCCGACTCTAGCAGCCAACCGCTGGGCGGGATGGCCTCCAGGTTGACGGTGCGCCGCACGGTCTGGTAGCCGATCGGCAGCGGGCGGGCCAGCTGCACGCGCAGCCGGGGCCAGGCCGTGAAGCGATAGCGGCCGCGGTCGAGTCGCTGGGCGCGCCTGGGGATGCCGGCCAACCGGCGCTCATGGTCAAGGATCAGGTGCTGCGGGCTGATGACCGTCACCGCCCCGGCGGCGGTCTTGATCCGCACGCTGAACGGGCGCAGCTTACGGTCCAGGCGGGCCAGGTAGGCGTCCAGGTAGCGCAGCTGGGCCCTGGGCCCCAGGCGCGAGCCGCCGGCCGCCTGCAGGCTCCTGGTCGGCACCTGGGCCACGTCCACCAGCACGCCGTCGGTGTTGACGCTGACAACCGCCGGGCCCAGGGCGTCCACCATGCGCCCCACCGCCACGCGGGTAGCGGCCTGAATCCAGGCCAGCACCGCGGGGAAGGCATCATCCGCCCACTCGTCGCGGGCGATAGTCCACAGCTCGCCGCCCACCCGCAGGAAGTCGGCCGGCCGGCGGCCCTCGCTCACGAATCCGCGCTCGACTCCCCAGCCGGGGCGCGGGTCCGGGCGGCGCTCCAGCACCTCGCTGGAGTGGCCGGCCCACTTGCCGGGCACGCAGCGGCTCCAGTGTTTGGCGGCTAGGCGGGCCATGGGCGGCACGTCCGGGGTGCGAAGGTCGAGCAGGCTGGCCAACCAGCGCGCCCAGCCGGCCATATGGTCGGCCATGCCGTAGCTGTAGCCGGCGCCGATGCTCAGCAGCTCGCCGCGGCGCAGGGCCTCGCGCAGCTCGGGCCCGGCCAGCACCGTACGGAACCTGCCGACCGGGTAGAAGATTCCCTGGCCGGAGTCCCACGGGTAGCGCGGGCTGGCCGTCTGAACCTCGCACTCGGCCAGCACGTCGAGCACCGGGCTGCGCAGCCGAATGTCGGTCGGCTGCAGGGACTCGAAGCGGCGCAGGCGGCGCATGGGTAGCGGTAGCTCGCTCATGGCCACTAGGTGCGCGGTGCTTATGTCCAGGTCGGCATACAGCCCGGCGGGTAGCACGCCCTGGCGCATCGACTCCCGGCGGCCGCCGGTCACGGCTCGCATCTCCAGGGCGCGAGCCTCGGGATCGGGGTCAACTAGCACCTTGGGCGCCGGCCGGCGGTGGCGGTAGCTGCTCCAGCCGGTGGCCGGGCCGGTGATCGACCAGTTACCGAAGCGGCCGGCGTCCCACCAGTCCATGAGCTGGCCGATGGCCCGCGCGGTGATCGCCACGTCGCGCCGGCAGCGTGCGAACCAGGCGGCTTCCTCGTCATGCTCGCCGGGCAGCTCCAGCTTGCGCATGCCCAGCAGGCGGGCGATCTCGTCGAGCCCCGCCGGCAGCCATGACCAGGTGTCGGCCACCGCCAGGCGCCGCGAGCCTTTGGCCAGCCGGCACCAGGGCGAATCGCTGGTCAAGGCGCCCTCGGTGATCCGCCAGCCGCGGTCGCACAGCTCGACTGGAAGGGCGGTCACGGCTAGGTCAAAGTTCAGGTTGTGGGCCATGATCCACAGCGTGCGGTCGGCGCGCGCCAGGCTGTCGATCAGCTCGCCCAGCTCGGCGGCGGTATGGCCGAAGTAGTCGGCCTGGCGCGGCTTGCCGGGACCGTCGCCCTTGCGGCGCAGCAGCCGCGCGCACCATAGTCGTAGCACCTCATGGCCGCTGGCCTGGCCGTCGATCGGCCGCGTTTCGGTGTCGATCACCAGCACCCGGAACGGCGACCGCTCCTGGCCGTTGGGGCGCAGCCAGTGGGTATGGCTAGGCCGGGTCATGGCTGCTCAGGATGGTGCAGTGGACTAGGTGCCGACCGCAGCGGTAGGTGACGATCCCCCAGGGCTGTAGCTCGACCCGGTAGCGGCCCCGGTTGCGACACTGGCGCCAGGTGCAGTACGCACGCGGCCAGCCGGTCATATCGCGTTCAGCATGGGGGCGTCCCAGCTGATGAGCACCTGGCCGTAGCCGGCGGCCATGTCCTGGGCGTAGGCGTCGAGCGTGCCCATCAGCTCGCCGAGCGTGTCGGGGCGGTCGGCGCCGAACACGATGCGCACCCACTGTTGCGACTGGCCGGCGGCGTCCTGCAGGGTCATGCGTACGCGCGCCTCCCACTGGCCGAGCGCCTCTTGGGCGTCGAGCGGGCGGGCGTAGATCGGCTGACCGATCACCGAGCTGGTGATGGCCTGCTCGGGCGCGCCGCGCTCCAGGTTGTAGGCCGCGTCGCGTACCCCGGCCGCGTTGGCCCGTAGATCGTTGACCTGCATCAGCGCGTCCGCGGGCAGCCGCACGCCGGCCGCGGTGGCCTGGGCGTGAATCTCGTCCCACATCTCGGCGGTCGTCATGCGACCCAGCGCGGACTCCAGAATCGGTCCGTAGAAGTAGGCCATGGACCCGATGCGCGGCGGCGGTTCGGCCATTCCCTGGCGCCCTCTAGTGTGCGATGATGGCGGCCCTCGCAGCGACGGCGGGGCTCCTGGTTCGGTCGAAGGGCCGGCGCTGATACCTCGCAGCGCCGGCCCTTCTGTGTGCTAGCCCTCGTCCTCTTCGCCCTCGTCCTTGCTGGCCTTGGCTGGCAGGTGCGGGCCGCCGGGGGTTTCGGGTGCCGAGCCCAGCTCGGTGCCCGGCTTGGGTAGGCCGCTGGTGCCGCTGGCATCGTTGCCGGCTAGCTGGGCCGCGGTCGGCCTGAACGGCTGCTCTTTGTTGGGGTCGGTGGCCATGGTTAGCTGTCCTCCTGCGTTGTGTTCGGGGCTAGTCGCCCTCCGCTGCTGCCGATGATAGGTCCGGCTCGTCGGGCGGGGGCGCCGCTTTGACCCGCTTGCGCGCCTCATGCGCGCGTCGGCTGGGCGACGTGCCGCGCTTCACCACGCGGGTGCTCCTGGGGGCCTCTAGGGCGGCTGCTGTGGCCGGTGTCAGCTCGCCCAGGTCCTGGGCCTCAGCTGCGGCCCATTGCTCCGGTGTAGGCCGTCCTGTGGCCTGCAGGCGGCGCACGACTGCATCCTCGTCGTCGTCCTCGTCGTCGTCGGGCTCGGTGTCGGGTACCGCGGCCAGGTTGAGCGCGGGCTCGGGCTCGGCAATGCCCAGCTCGCTGGCCAGCTGCTGCCCTAGCTGGTCGGCCTGCGCGGCCTGCTGCTGGGCTTCTAGCTCGGCCTGGTTGGCCTGCTCGACCGTGGCCCGGCACAGCAGCACGTAGTGTTCCTGGCACCAGGCGAAGGTGTCGCCGTTGTCAACCCGCGACACGATCCAGTCGCCCAGGTTGGGGCAGCCGGCATAGTCGCAGTGCATGGGCTGGGCCATCGCTCAGCCTTCGACCGCGTGCAGCTGCGGCGCCTGGGCGGCCAGCTCATCGGTGGCCGCTGCGGCGGCGATGGCCACCAGTGAGTCGTGTAGCACGTTGACGCCCCGCCACAAAGCTTCGACCAGGTCGGATCGCCCGCCCAAGGTGACGGCTTCGCTCAGCACCTCCAGCTGTTGGGCTAGAGCTCGCTCGGGGGGCAGGGTGTCGAGCAGGGCGGCCGCCACGGCCGCCCGCTGCTCGGGGCTCACTTGCGGATCACCAGGTGCTGCGGCCGGCCGCCGGCGGCCGACTCGCGCTCGGACTCGGCCGGCGTCACCTTGAGGGGGAAGCCGCCCAGCGCGAAGGCTTGTACTAGCTGGGCCACCACGTTGATGGCGCCAGTCGTGAAGGTCACCGCCTGGCCGGTTTCCTCATCGACCGCGTCGACCACCAGGAACCAGGGGATTCCGCCCTCATAGCTGCTCGGCATCTTCTGAATCGAGCGGATCACCAGGTCGCGGCCCAGGTAGGCCTCCATGCCCTGCGAGCGCCAGGGGGCGTCTAGGTCCTCCACGCTCTGTGCGTCGGCGATGGCCTGCAGAATGCGCTCGTAGCCTTGGGTGCCAGCGTCGGGCACCGCGGCTAGGGTGGCCTCAAAGGGGGCCACCGCCTGGGGGGTGAGCTGCACGCTGCTCGCTTCGGGGGTTCGGGTTTCGGTGCTCACGGTTGGGGACTCCTGTTGTCGGTCACTCCCCGCCCTGGGCGGGCGGGGCAATCGGACCCGGTGTCGGGGCGGCCGGCGCGTGTAGCCGGTCGCGGTGCTCCAGGATCGCGCGGCGGGCCTGGTCGGTCATGGGGTAGTGGCGGTGCCAGGTGACGATCAGCAGCTCGCACAGGTAGCAGTAGGCGCCGTGCTGGCCGTCGATCAGTCGCGCGCCCCACCACCAGCGTGCGGCCGGGTGGCGCAGCTTGGCGCGCTGGGCTAGGTCGAAGTCGCCGGCCAGCACGTCGAGCTGATCGCGCTGGGCGGCGGGCAAGCTCAGCCCCGGCACCGCGCCGGTGTCGCGGTTCAGCTGCGCGGCTGCCTGGCGCCGGCGGACCGCGTACAGCTGCGCCCGGTTACGGCTGGCCATGCGCCACCCGCTCGGCAAACAGCCGTTCGCGTAGCTGATTGCAGTAAGCGCAGCCTTTGACCAGGCGCCGGCCGATATGCCGAGCGTGGGCCTTGCGTTTGGCGATGGCCGCCTGCTCGTCCAGCAGCCTGGCGCGCTCGTATTCGGTGGCCACCAGCGGCACCGCGTGGCCGCCGTGAGCTGGCACCCGGTAGGGGCCCACCCGCGCCGAACAGATACCGAAGGGGTGCAGCGGGTCTAGGCTGGCGTGATCGTAGGCGGCCGGCGCGCCGTCGGCCGCGCACCACCAGGAACGAGTAACTTCCTCCATGCGCTGCGCTCGGTCCTCGGCTAGCTTATTCACGCTCAGCACCCTCCGGCGTAGTGGCCGATGGCGCGCACCAGGAAGTACAGCGGCAGCATGGGCGGGATGAGCACCAGCGGGCCGCCAGTCAGGGCCAGGCTGTCCAGGATCACGGCCACGATCACCAGGATGAGCAGGGCGCGAGCCGCGCCCCACCAGGCCGAACGGGTCACTTCAGCGCGCCTCATCGACGTCGCGGCTGCTGCCGTCGCTCATGATGGCGCGCACTCGGAACGGCCCCGAGCGGCCGGCTACCAGGTACAGGCCGGCGTAATAGCCGGCGCTCACGCTCCAGAATCCGGGCGAGCCGTGGGCCACCGGCGCCGTGCTGACGCGCTGCCAGTCAGTGGGCCGCCCGGCGTACAGGGCGTGCGTGAAACGCAGGACGTGCCAGAAAGTGACGTGACCGGGGCCCACGTAGGCCCGCCAGCCGGCTTGGTACACGCGCTCCAGTGCGGCTAGGTGCATGAACCCCAGGCCGGCGCAGAAAGCGCGCAGGCTGGCGATCGGAACGTGCTCCAGGTAGCCAGCACCTAGAGGATCGCCCAGGGTCACGCTGCCGACGCCGTTGGCCTGGGCGTACATGGCATGCCCGCCGGTGTAGCCTGGCTGGCCGCCCATCGCCCGAATGTCGCCGGGCAGCGACTGATAGGTGCCGAACAGCACTACTCCGAATCCGGGGTCAGACAAGGCGGCGGCGATGTTGGCCCAGCTGTAGCCGACGCCCATGCGCAGCCCGTAGCGGGCCACCAGGCCGGCGGCCAGCTGGGCGCCGTCGGCGCCGGTGTCCTGCGTGCCCATGGCATCCTGCAGGGCCTCGCGCTCGGCCACGCCAGAGGGGTGCCCGCCGCGGTCCACCTTGTTGGCCAACATCAGGCCGCTGGCCGGCACGCAGTCGGCCACGATATGGTCGCCCCACTCGGTGACGAATGGCGGCAGGTAGCTGCTCACAGCGAGCCGCTATCTTGCTCGGACCTGAGCGTCCCGGCAGCGTGCGCGTATCGCTGGGCTTGCTCGTGCGTGGCCAGGCTGTGACTGCCGCCGCAACGTCGGCCCTGAGTGTCAACGTACGAGCAGCCTGCTGGGCGGCTAGGCTCCCGATGCTGCTCGATCCATTCCGGCGTGAATCGCTCGGGCTCGCGGCGGATTAGCGTACCGTCCGGGCGCTGGTCCCAGGCGTTGCCGACGACAACCAGGTGCCGGCGGGTGATGCGCGGCGGTCGCAGCTGGCGGCGCATGGCCAGGGCGCCCATTAGTGCGAAGCGGTAGGCCAGGGCTAGGCCCATGCTCCACTCGTCGCGGTGCTCGGGCCGATGCGCTCGCTTGCGGGTGGCCTGCATTCGCTCCCAGGCCACTTTGGCCAGGTGCTCGGCATTCTCCAGCGGCGTGTACTCAGGGATGTACAGATAGTCAGTCACGGCTCGGGCTCCTATCGGTTCGGGCGCCTGGCCTGGCGCCCCTTACTGCAGAGAGATACGCCGGCCAGGCTCGTGCAGCCTAGCACAGTGCTAGGTCGGCGTGTCCAGTACTTATGTCCTGGCCCGCCGATACGACACGATGCCCGGCCCGCCGGCGCCAGGGATCACCAGCCCGCCGGCTACCGCCTGGGGATCGGGGCGCAGCAGGGCGCTAGCGTACTGATTCAGCCACCAGGCGGCGGCCATGATCTGGCCGGGGCTGGCGTTCTCAATCTGCAGCTGGTGATCGGCCATGCCGGGACCAGTGAACGTCAGCACGATGCGCGACACCTGCTCGGTGCCGTCGTGCTCGGGAGTGGGCTCAGCTGCGGGGCTGGTCATGCGGGGCCTCCTGGGGCTGCTCAGCGGACGGTGGGGGCGGTGGCGAGGGGGGCAGCTGCTCGGCAGCCTGGGCGGCACGCTGCTCGATCGCGGCCTGGGCGTCGGCCAGCGCATCGCCGGCAGCGGCTACTAGGTCGACCGAAACGGGTAGAGTCACGCGCTCGCTCCTGGTTCGCCCGGCAACGGCTTGCCGGCGTGCAGCGAAAGATACAACCAGGCATCATGGGCGGTATAGCCCAGCTGCACCAGCTGGTCGCTGGCCTGCTCGCGAGTCAGTAGCCCCTTGGCAAACGCGCTCCGATAGTCGGCCGCGGTCAGAGTGCGCACGTTGGCCTGGCGCTCCAGGCTCCAGACGCTCACCAGCTGTTCGATGTTGTCGGCCGGCACTTTCAGACTGGCGAGCGTGGACTTCACGGCGGCCTGCGCGATCTTATGGCCGACATACAGGCTGTGCACCCGGCCCACAGCGGCGGTCATGAACCGCTGCGCCACCTCCAGGTCTACCACTTTAAGTAGGTAGTCGGCCTCATGCGCATCGTACTTGATCGACTGCAGCATGGCCGCCGCCTGGCCGCGGTCGGTGATCCGGTCGCGATACAGGGCCAGCATGGCGGCCTGCGCCAGGTCGCGGCCCTTCTCGACCTTCTGCGCCGAGCCGCTGGACAGGTAGGCGGTCACTAGCTCGGGCGGCACCCCCTGGCGTTGCAGCAAGCTGGCCGCCTGGTCGTGACTAAGGCTGCCCTCGCGGTACATGGCCGTGATGGTCCGCGGCGGGGGCAGGTACTGACTCAGCGCGCGGTAGGCGTCAAGCCATTTGTTGCGCCACGGCCCCTCCAGGAAGGCTTGCTCGAAGCTGGTGACCCCAGGCCCGCGGCCGGCCCACGGGATGATCCCGCGCCGCGCGGCTTCGGCCGCCTCCAGCGGGCTGGGCGCTTGGCCCTGCGTGTCGAACAGCACCTGGTAGTAGTCGGGATCGCCGCCCAGCTTCACGTAGCGGTCGAGCGCCTCGGCATGCGTCAGCTGGCCCTCTAGCTCGGCCTGCAGCATGGCCGTGGGGCTGGGCTGTTGCACCGCCAGCTGGCGCACTACCTCGGCCCACTCGTTGCGCAAGTTGCCCTGGGCGATGCCCAGCCGGAAACGCTCGGGGTCGATGATCTTGCGGCGCAGGGCTACCGCCAGGTCCCCCGGTGCCGGCGCCTGGCCGGCCAGCTTTACCAGCACGTCGAAGCGATCGCCGGTCAATCCCCAGCGTTGCGCCTCATGCGCCGCCCGGTCGCGGTCCCAGGCGGTGCGGATCACGGCCTGGGCTGACTCGGCCGGCGACAGGGCCACCGTCGGCGCCAGGAAGAAAGACTCCTGCTGCAGGGCCTGCACGTAGGGGGCGATGGCGGCGCCGATCACCTGCTGGCCGATGCCAAACAGCACGATTTGCTCTAGGGTGCTGTTGCCCAGCAGCCCGCCCAGCGCACCCCCGAACCTGGCCGCCACCTACGCGCGCCCGATGAACGGGGCCAGGAATCCGTGCACAGTCTGATACAGCCCCTCGCCAGCGCCGGCCACCTCGCGCGCGGTGCCCTCCGGGTCGCGCACCGCCTGGCCCACCAGCTCCAGCAGCAGCAGCAGCTCGGCACCGGCCAGCAGCTGGCCGATTAGGTTGGCGTAGCCCGAGCCGCACAGCGGCGCCAGGCACTGCAGCGCAGCCTTGGCAACCGTCAGCTCGGCCACCAGCGCCGCCTCGGCAGCCTTGGCGCGGGTCACCTCCTGGGGAATGGTCCGGGTGCGAACCGTCGTCAACTCGTCCTCCAGGTTGCCCACTCGCACGTCGGTTTCGGTGCGCACGTGAGTACTCAGCTGGGCCAGCGCGGCGCGGATGGCCGCGGCCGCAGCCGCCGCGGTGGCCGCCACCTGGGCGTCGCCTGCCCGGCGGGCGGTCGCTTCGGCCTGCTCCAGGGCCACCGCCGCGGCGCGCGCGTCGGCCACCGCCCGAGCCCTGGCTTGCTCCTCGGCCGTGACTCGGCTGGCGGTGTACGCCTCAGCCTGGGCCACCGCGCTGGCGCGCGCCTGGGGAATGGCGGTCGAGCGCAGGTACTGCGCCAGGCTCATGGCCCCGCTGGCGGTCGCGGCCGCTACCGCCAGGCGGGTGGCCAGGCTGCTGGTGGCGCCCGCTAGGCTGGTGATCTGCCGGCCCAGCAGCCCGGTGCGGCCGCTGGTGGCGTTGGCCAGGATGCGCAGCTGATCCATGACGTATTCGATGCTGGCCGTCGTGGCGCTGATGAATCCGACCACCGCCTGCGGGATGCCGATAACCCACTGAATCAGCGGCCAAACGTTGGCGTTGACCCACGATGCGGCCCAGGCTTGCGCACGCTGCACCCCGACGCTAACCGCGTTGGCCACCTGGCCGCCGATGATAGGAATGCTGCCCAGGATGGCCACCAGCGGACGTTCGAACACGATGCCGGCCACGATGGCCAGCGCCAGGATGGCCAGCCCGAACAGCACCTCGGGCAGGAATCCGATGATGACCGGCGCCACCAGCGCCAGGGCGGCGACCATGACCGGCCGCCTAGCTGGTCAGATTGCCGATGGCGTCCAGGGTGGCGGCCAGCTTCTGCAGGATGGGCCGAACCTGGGCCTCGGTGTACTTGTCAGCCGTCACAAACACCTGCCCGGTGTGACCGGCCGGGGTCTGAATGGTGACCGTGTAGCCCTGCGCGAATCCGCCGGCGTCGCCCTGCTGAAAGTCCGGGCGCTGGCCGATGACCTGGTACAACGCCCCGCCGGCGCCCTTATCGTCCGCGTTTGCCATGCCGATACTTCTCCCTGCTAACTATTCTCGATTGACGGCCGCCGGCGCCGTTTCGGCCGTCCTGGCCCGTTTCGGCGCTATTCGCTCGGCGGCCCCATTCGGATATGGCCCTGAGAGCCCACAGGACGGCCCAGGACGGCCGATAGCGCGGACTGAGCACGCAGAATACCTGTACATGGTCGTCATGGTAGATGGCCGCTGCCACGGTGTACGTCAACGTCGTGGGCCAGGCGCCAGGCCAGGTTCGGCAGGTGCTCGCGGAACAGCTTGCCCAACTGGCCGTAGCTCACCACCAGGCCCGGCAGGCCGCGCCCCGGATTGCCGGGCGGCCGGGGCAGGCCGCTGCTGGTGGGCGGTGAGTCGGCGGGCAGTGGCGGCATCGGTCAGGTAGCCGGCGGCACGGAGTCCGGCGGCGGCGCCGGCGGCTCAGGGCTCACGTCGACCGCCACCGGCGGCGCCGGGGTGCGCAGCTCGACCGGCACCGGCTGGCCGGGGGTCACCGTCGCGCCGTGCGACACGATGCTAGCCGCCACCTGCGAGGGCGGCGCGGCGATGGCGTCAAGTCGGGTGTTCGCCGCGTCGGCGCTCTTGCCCACCCCGTTGGCGATAGCCGACGCCCCGGCCGCGGTGCCGAAGATGGCGCCCAGCACCAGCAGGGCGGCCGCGTTGAGCCCGGCATTCTCGGGCGTGCCGCCCAGGTGTATGGCAGTCGCTACCCAGGCCGCCAGAATCAGCAGCGCGGCGGCCGCGGCCACCGGGGCCGCGTATCGCCCGAACGGTCCACTACTCAAAGCGTCGATCCTCCCCCGGCGTGCCGGGCTGCATTCCGGCCAGGCCGGTAGGTGATCGCATTCTAGGTGCTCAAGTCGAGCGGCACCGGCCCCAGCACCGGGGCCACCAGCTGCGGCAAGTCCAGCTGAAAGGTGATGTACACGCTGTGAGCGTATACGCCCAAGTTGTAGGCGCGCAGCTGCCAGGCGCCGGACTCCAGCTGGCCCTCTAGGTCCCACTCCCATATCTCGTTGTCGCCCACCAGCCATTGACCGGCAGCCCAGGGGATCACCGCCACCCCGGACGCGCCCAGCGCGAATCCCAGGTTGCCGGCCGGCCCCGGCGGCACCCGCACCCGGACCCGGCGCACGATGCGCGCCGGCATGGTCAGGGCCGTCACCTGCGGGCTGGCGATCGGGGTGCTAGCCGGCACGCTGACGGCAAAGTTACGAATCTCGCGGGCCATCGGCTCAATCTAGCTCGGTCGTATACCACAGGTAGCTGACCATGGTTTGCAAGGCTACCTCGCTCAGCACGTCGCAGGTAATGGCCCCGTTGTCGGCGCACGGCAACCCGCCCGGCCAGAATATCCACGCGCCTGTCTTGGCAGCCGCTGTCAGCTCGCCCAGGTTGGCCGTGCTGCTGGCCGCGGCGTCGCGCATGCGCTGCCACAGCGAGCCGGTGTTTGTACCCCGAGCCCCGAACGCCATCCCCCAGGCCCGATAACGGATGCCGGCGCCAGGCGCGGAGAGCATGGTGAAGCTACTCAGAGTATTGATGGTGGCGTTGGTGGTAGTCGCCACGTTGACCCGCTGCAGGTTGACCGGCAGTTGCATATCAGCCGGTCACCTGGTAGTAGGCCACGTCGACTCCGATCGTGAATCGCCCGGCGCCGGTGTCCGAGCGGCAGGTAACCTCCAGGCCGTCGCCTTGCGCACCGGCTACCACCGGGTACGGGATCAGCAACGGCACAAAGGGCAGCGTATCGCTGATCGACAGCGCACCGACCAGCACCAGCGTGGGCGTCAACAGCGCGTTGATTTGCACCGAGCCGCGCATGATTGACTTGGGGTCACCGATCGGCAGCGAGTAGGCGGCCAGGTAGACCAGCACCAGGTACAGGCTGCCGGTGGCGCCGACGATGATCGTCGTCGCCCCCGCCTCGGTCACGTTGCAGGTCGTGCCGAACACCCGCGAAACGGGGGTGGACTGCGGCGCCGCCCAATCCTGAGTTTCAGGCATGGCCGGCGCCTCAGCCGGCCGCGGCTGCTACCAGCTCGACTACTGCGCCGCCCAGCTCGTCCAGGTCGATGGCTCCGCCGCGCCAGGTTGTCTCGTAGACCAGCGACGCCAGCCCACTCCACTGATCCCCAACGTCGATGGCCAGCGTCGAGCTGGACACGATCCAACCCGACTCCAGGATCAGGTGCGGAATGGCGGTCGAGCCGTCGGTACCAACCGCCACGTTGGCCACGTCCTGCGACCAGCTGTAGCGAATCGCCTGCGACGCGGTGGCGTTTGTGTTCGCCGGCACGCGGACCCCGACCGTCGAGCCGTCCGAAACCTGGAGCGCCGGCCGGCGGGTGGCCACTACCGCGCTGGCCGTGAAGGTGCCAACCAGGCTCACCAGCTCCCACAGCACGCCGTACGGCACCGTGAACGTGAACTCTGCGCCGACCGTCGGCTGGGCGATGGCCAGCATGCGCCGCGTGCGACGGTAGGCTACCTGGCCGCTGAACCGCGAGCCCATGCTAGTGCTGCCCGAACGGGCTACCGCCCGCGTGCAAGATCATGGCCAGGCCGACCAGCACCACCACCAGCACCAGCAGGCTTTCGGCCACCAGGTGCAAGCCGATGGCGGCGGCCACCAGGAGGGCCGCCACCATGACCGCTAGGGCCACCATGCCCTAGCTCGCCAGATTCTGGCTCAGCTCGGCCAGGTACAGAGTGAAGCTGGACGCGGCGCCGGTCGCGGCGCTGCTGATGATGCTGATGAACGTCGAGCCGGCGTTGGCGCTGTTGATGACCGGGATAGTGGGCAGCCCGGTCACCTGCGACAGCCGCGCAAAGTAGCTCGGCCCGTACGGGTTATTGACCCCGCCCGGCACCCCACAGCGCAGGTTGCCGGTGTCGATGCCACGCACCGCCAGGCAGGCCACCGCCACGTCGAGCGTGGCGCCCAGCACCGCATAGTCGGTGTTGGCATGCAGCAGCGACTCGGTGGTGGTAATCACCAGGTCGTACCACTGGCCGGCGGTGTTGGCGCCCGAGCCGATGCTGATCAGCACCGGCTTGACGTTCTTCACCAGCCCCTGAATGTCGCCCAGGCTGTGCACCCTGCTGCTCGCGCCAGCCAGCTGCGGCTAGTAGTTGGCCAGCGCGCCGAACGCCTTACCGGCCGCGTCCGCGGTGCTCAGCTCGAAGGTGAGCTGGTCTTGGGCCTCCAGGCTCTGCGGCACGAAACCAGGAAACAGCTCAGCCGGGGCGGTGGCGCCGGGGCCGAACTGAATGCCGCGCACGTTGTCATGCAGTAGCGGGGAGCGGACGCGCCAGGCGAGCGGCGTGGTCACGTCGTCGTAGAACGCGGCCAGGATCAGCGCCGTAGCGCTATCGGGGAAGTTTCGGATGGTCGCGGAGTCGCCGGTGGCCATGACCCCGGCAGCAAGCGTG
>Ga0066709_100002664_pt1 | contig 13173 bp, 10 predicted proteins | sample GraSoiAngelo_158_FD_79665 | JGI IMG/M metagenome (GOLD analysis project Ga0066709, IMG submission 79665) | Grasslands soil microbial communities from the Angelo Coastal Reserve, California, USA - 14_1009_16_30cm | ecosystem: Environmental > Terrestrial > Soil > Grasslands | place: USA... | reverse complement strand
GCTAGGGTGGGCAAAGGTGCAGAGCGCAAGTCGACATGGCAACGCGTCGAGCGCCTTTGCCCACCCTACAACTATGACGATGACAGTCACGCCGCGCGGGCGAGGAAATGCGTGCGCAGCATCTCGCGTGCGGCTCGGCCGGCGTCCAGATCAAAGGCGTTTACCACGGCGAGACGAAAGCCGCCGGGCGGCATGGCGTGGCGCTCGGGCTCCTTGTTTTCGTGAAACGTGATTTGCACGCTCGATACTGTCGGCGTGCGCCGCACCTGCGCCACAAGCGCAGACGGCGGATGGCGATAGCGCCGCCCATGCGGACCGAACAACACCACGCTGTATCCGTCGCGCCGGTCCGCATCGGCGAAGTCCCATCGCCCCTCCTGATAGAGGCGAACGACCGCCTCGACCCAGCCGGCGCCGTAGAGGTCCGGCCATTGATCGCTCATGCGCAGGTGCACTTCGATGATGCGCCCGCCGATGGTCTCGGTGTTGATGATGCCGGTATAGCCCTTGAGATGCCGGCGGATCCACGCGCCGCAATAGTCCTCGATGGCACCATCGCGTGCGGCGTGCACCGTCCAATGGTCGAAGGTGCCTTTTCTGCCCGGCTCGCCCGTCACGTGACGCCACCAGCGCGGCTCGCCGTCGACGAGCGCGACATCCGAGCTAACATGGCGGCCCTCCAGAAGCGTCATCCACATGTGCCCGGCGGTGAGGCTTGCCTCGTACTCGGCCTCCGAGGAGAGAATGCGGCTCGCGATTCCCATGCCCTTGAGATTGACGATCGGCTTGGAAAAGACTGGGAAGCACGGCGGCGGCACGCCGTGCGGCCCGGCATCGAGGCCCTGGCTCAATGCGATTGCGATCTTGTCATAGACCCAGCGATGATCGGGATACCAAAGCCAGGCGTCGCTGTCTTCGGTCGGGATGTTCACACCCGGCGGACAGGCGACGCGCTCGAAATATTGCAGGCGCCAGGGGTCGGCTTCGCAGATCGGCATGCGCGCTCATTCGATTGGAAAATCGTGCCTATAGTTTGGCATCGGTAGGGGGCAACGGCGCGCGTTGCGCGCCGTGCCCACGCGAAGCTGCTCAAGATGGAGACGTCGGTAGGCTTCGCTTTGCCCACGCTGCGAAGCTACTCAGCGGTTCTCGAAGGCCAGCGCGTGAATTGAAAAATTTGCCCCGGCGTCGGTCCACAGGGCGCGGGGAGTCCATCCCGCCTCGCGCGCCAACGCGGTGAAGTATTCGAGCGTGTATTTGTAGCTGTTTTCGGTGTGAATCGTCTCGCCTGGGCGAAATTCGATTGCGCGTCCAGACACGCTGACCTTCTGGCGCCGCTTGCTGACGAGGTGCATCTCGATGCGGTGGCGCTCGGAATTATAGAAGGCGCGGTGCTCGAACCACTCAAGATCGAAATCGGCACCGAGCTCGCGATTGATGCGCGCGAGCAAGTTGAGATTGAACTTTGCCGTGAGGCCGGCTTCGTCATTGTAGGCGGCATGAAGGATGCTCGGCTCCTTCACCAGATCGACACCGATGATCAAAGCTGCGCCGCGTCCCAGCATGCGCCCGGCATGGCGCAGGAATTCGCAGGCTTCCTGCGGCTCGAAATTACCGATGGTCGATCCCGGGAAGAACCCGGTATGTGCCATCCCGGCGGCCGCGGCGGGCAAGGCGAAAGGTTTGGTGAAATCCGCCTCCACTGGAAGCACGGCAAGCCGGGGATAGTCGCGCCGAAGCTCGTGCGCCTCCTGAGTGAGCATCTCGGAGGAAATGTCGACCGGCACATAGGCCGCGATGGTCGGCGCCGAAGCCAGCAAGATTCGCACTTTCTTGCTCGAGCCGCTGCCGAACTCGACCAAGGCCGAGCCCGGAGGAAAGAAGCGCGCCATGTCACGCGCCCGCTCGCGCAAGAGCTCGAGCTCGCAGCGGGTCAGATAATATTCCGGCAAGGCCGTGATCTGCTCGAACAGTTGCGCGCCGGTCTCGTCGTAGAAGTATTTGGGCGGGAGCCGCTTGGGCCGTGCCGTCAAGCCGGCGATGACGTCGCGCGCGAACGAGGACGCCGCCTCGGCGACGTCGTGGCGAACAGCAGCCTCAATCGGCGCAGCCATGACTCACTCCGGTCATCACCTGAGGGCGTTATGTGAGATAATCCAGGAGTCTGAGCCCGCTGAACTGCCAGCGCGCCGACGGATAGAAGAAATTCCGGTAGCTCGCACGCGCATGTCCGGCGGGCGTGGCATGCGAGCTTCCCCGCAACACCATTTGGTTGATCATGAACTTGCCGTTGTATTCGCCGAGCGCGCCCGCCGCCGCGCGATAGCCCGGATAGGGCAAGTAGGCGCTACGCGTCCACTGCCAGACGATCCCGAACGCGTCATCAAGGAGGTTTGCGCGCGCTGCCACTTCCCAATCCGCTTCGGTCGGCAAATGCTTGCCGGCCCAGCGCGCGAAGGCATCCGCCTCGTAGTAGCTCACATGCACAACCGCGGCATCCGGATCGACCGGCCGCAGCCCGCCCAGCGTGAACGCCTGCCACACGCCATCGACGTTTTTCCAATAGCCGGGCGCCTTCCAGCCTTCCGACTCGGCCAGCGCCCAGCCGTCGGAGAGCCACAGCGAGGGCGTCGCGTAGCCACCGTCCGCCATGAAATCCAGCCATTGCGCATTGGTCACCAGGCCGCGGGCAATGCAGGCCGGCTGGAGCAACACCGGATGGGCCGGCCCCTCGTTGTCGAAACTGTATCCTTCGCCCGCGAAACCGATGCGGTGGATGCCCCCGGGCAACTCAGCAAATTCGCTCGCCGCGGGCGGCGCGCTCGGCGAGCGCCAATCGGCCGCATAAGTCGGCGCCAGCGGGTTCTGCGCAAAGGCGTGCAGGATGTCGGTGAGGAGAAGCTCCTGATGCTGCTGCTCGTGGTGCAGGCCGATCTCGACGATGCGCACCACCTCGGCCAGTTGCGAATCCTCCGCGCTCGCCAGCAGTCGCTCGACTCCCGCATCGACGTGGGCGCGGAACGCCGCGACGCGTTCGCAGTCCGGCCGTGTGATGAGCCCGCGCCTGGGTCGCGCGTGACGCGGTCCAGCCGCGACGTAGTAGGAATTGAAGAGATAGGCGAACTGCGCGTCGAAAACGCGATAGCCGGTGAGATGCGGGACCAGGAGGAACTGCTCGAAGAACCACGTGGTGTGCGCGCGATGCCACTTGGCCGGGCTCGCATCCGGCATCGACTGCACCACCTGGTCCTCGGCGCTCAAGGGAGCGGCGCGGCGCTCGGTCTCCGCGCGCACGGCGTGGAAGGCTTCGCGCCAGATGGCGCGAGGATCGTTCGGCGCGGCGGGTGGGAGCGTTGCGGTATCCCCCTCGTCACGGCGGCGACGAAGGACGGAGGACGAAGTCGCGGGCAGCATGCCCAATCCTGGGTTGGAGAAATCGAGACGTGTCAGATGACGAGAACTGCTTGAGGGTATCGATTGTTCCTTCATTATACGTGACAGAGCGGACTGCGGCCGCGGCTCGCGCATAATTTATGGAGACGTGAGCCGGCTGCATCGCCGCGCCGAAAACTGAGCGTTTCTATAGGCTTATGATTTCAGGCCCATGCGCCTGCGCGACCATCGCGCTTACCGTCATGCGGCGGCTCGGAGTGGCAGCGAGTGGCGCAACCAGGAGCGCGCAAGCAGGCTCGCGCGCTCTAAGACACTCCGGTGTCGATTCGCGCTCAAGGTTCAAGCAGACGCTCGGTGCGCCCCGCCTCCCGCCAGCTACTTCGCGGCGCTCGCGCCCGCAGCCGCTGCCAGCCCGTCTTGCTGTCCGGTACCGCCGCTCGCGCCGATTGCGCCGACGATCTTGCCGTTCACGACGATCGGAAGGCCGCCCTCGGATGCCACGGGTTTCTCGGGAAAGGTCGTGAACGCGGTATTACCCGCGGCGTATTGATCCGCGAACGCTTTGCTGGGCCGGCGGAACAACACGGCGGTGCGCGCCTTGCCCTGGGAAATCTCGGCCGAGGCCAGTTGCGTGCCATCCATCTTCTCGAAATAGACGAGCTCGCCTGCCGGGCCCACGATCGCAACCGCCATGCGCCAGTTGTTCTTCTTGGCCTCGGCGACCGCGGCGCCGGCGACAGCCTTGGCCTGCTCATTGCTGATCGGTGCTCCGTAGTCGGGAGGCGGCCCAGCAGGAGCAGGGGAAGGCGCCGGTTGCTGGGCCAGAGCCGTGCCGGCGAGCGCAAGCGCCGAGCCGATGCCGAGCGCGATCAAAACATTTAGTCGCATGTCCTATCTCCAGCTGGATTGTGCTGCCGCGCCGTCTGGCTATTCGGTACCGCTTGCCCCGATCGCGCCGATGATCTTGCCGTTCACGATGATCGGAACGCCGCCTTCGGATGCCACTGGTCTTTCCGGAAAGCTCGTCAATGCCCTATTACCCCCGGCGTACTGATCCGCGAAAACTTTGCTCGGACGCCGGAACAGCACGGCGGTGCGCGCCTTGGCCTGGGCAATCTCGACCGAAGCCAAATGCGTGCCGTCCTTCTTCTCGAAGTAGACGAGCTCGCCCGCCGGTCCCACGATGGCGAACGCCATGCGCCAGTTGTTCTTCTTGGCCTCGGCAACCGCGGCGGCGGCGACGGCCTTTGCCTGCTCATTGGTGATCGGCGCCCCGTAGTCGGCCGGCGGCCCGGCCGCGGGGGCAGCGGAAGGCGCCGGTTGTTGGGCGAGAGCCGTGCCGGCTAGCGCCAGCATCGAGCCGAGGCAGAGCGCGGCCAAGACATCAAGTCGCATGGTCCTGTCTCCAGCTGGACGTCGCGGCGTCATGATGTTGTCGAAAATTGGTCGTCTCCATGCGCCGATAAAGGCCGGGTCCAAGCCACCTTCAGGCGAGCCCTCGATCAACATAGGCGAGTTGCCATTGCGCGAGCAAGAAGTGCGGTCGCCGAAGCGCGAGGCGAGGCAGCGAGGCCGGCAAATATGGCGGGGCCAATGCGCACGGTGACAATGCAAGCGACGCGACCAACTTGGGCAGTGCTGGTGGTGCTGCTGTTGGCAACTCCGACAGCAGCATTCGCCCAAGCGAATTGCCGTAACACCGCCCCCTTCGAGCCATGGCTCGCCGACTTCAAGAAGGAAGCGGCAACCAAGGGCATCTCCCAATCCACCATTGCCGCGGCGTCGCCGTATCTGGTCCTCGACCAGCGGATTATCAACATCGATCGCGGACAACGCTTCTTCGCCCAGAACTTCCTGGAAATTTCCGACAAGATGCTGGCTGGCGGGCGGCTGCCCAACGGGGCCGCGCAAATGAAGAAGCATCAGGCGATCTTTGCGCGCGAGGAAAAGGACTTCGGCGTCCCGCCCTCCGTCATCACCGCGTTCTGGGGGCTGGAAAGCGACTTCGGCGCCGGCCAGGGCAAGGATCACGCCATCAAATCACTCGCCAGCCTGGCTTACGACTGCCGCCGCTCGGAGATGTTCCGCGGCCATCTTTTCGATGCGCTGCGCTTGATCGAACGCGGCGACCTGCGCGCCGACGAGATGATCGGCTCCTGGGCGGGCGAGCTCGGACAGACGCAGATGATGCCGTCGGAATACATGGCGCAAGCCATCGACTACGACGGCGACGGCAAGCGCAATCTGATCAAGAGCGCGGCGGACGTGATCGGCTCGAGCGGAAAATATCTCGTCCATCTCGGCTGGAAGCGCGGCGAGCCCTGGCTCCAGGAGGTGCGCGTGCGAGGGAGCCTCCCATGGAAGGAAGCGGATCTGTCCGTGCAGCATCCGCGCTCGACCTGGGTGGCATGGGGCGTCACACGCGCCGACGGCAAGCCCTTGCCTAACGACAACATGCCGGCATCCGTGGTGCTGCCCTTGGGACGGTTCGGACCGAGCTTTCTGGCCTACGACAATTTCCAGGCCTACCTGAAATGGAATCAGTCGCTGAATTATTCCTTGACCGCAGCCTATTACGCGACGCGCCTGGACGGCGCGCCGCCCATGCACAAGGGCAGCCCGGATATTCCGAAAATCAGCTTCGACGAGACCCGCGAACTCCAGCAGCTTTTGGAAAAGCGCGGCTATGACGTGGGACGCATGGATGGCGTGCTCGGTCTCAAGAGCCGCGTTGCGATCCGCGACACCCAGATCAAGTTCGGTCTGCCAGCCGACGGCTGGCCGACGGCGCAGCTGCTCGCGCGACTACGCGCCGGGCGATAGCTCAGGCCTCGCGGTCCGCGCTTCTGCCCGCGCAAGACCAGCCGAGGACGCTACCCTGCCAGATTGAGCAGCGTACCGAAGAAGCCGGATCGGTCCCGCACCGCCGCCACGTGGCGGCGCAACCAAGCATCAAGGCCCAGGCTGCGGCCGGCGGCATGCAGCGCAAAGAAAAACATCACCATCGCAAGAAATATGTAGGACCACGGCCATTCGGCCGGAGTGCCGGGCCGATAAATTCCGAGCCACAGGTGCAGCACGAATACGATTCCAAGCGCGCCAATAAGCCGCACGCCGAGCCCGAGGATGAGCGACACGGCGAAGGTGAACTCGGCAAGAAAGATGATGGGATTGAAGATATAGAGATAAGGAAGGTAGACCGCGGTCACCAGCTCGCGATGAAACGCGAACGCGGCACGCTCGCCCATTTGTTCGGTCCAGTATTGCAGGCCGCCCGAGACCGGCAACGGCAGCTTCCACAGCATTCCTTGGAACCACATTCCGCCCACGAGCACGCGAACAAACCACGTGCCGAGATGCGCGGCCGTGCGCTGCGACGGGTCTTCCTGCCAGTTTCTGATCGCGATCACGATGCTCGCGATGATGAGCGCCAAAAACAGTGCAACTAAGAGATACTTCCACGAGCCGAGGGCGTTGTAGTCCTCGGTGTTGCCGATCACGAAATCCCAGAAATCAGAGAACGGATTGGGCATGGCAATGTCTCCGATGAACCCCGCGGAAGCGGAAGAATTCGTGCAGGCGTGACTGCCTTACTCGAGGCCAGCCTGATCGGCTGCTAGAACGTACACCGTAACGTGATCGTTCAATAGTTCTAGTTGCTGGTCTCGTTGGAGCTCCACCGCTAAATTCATTCGCAGTGGGACTGACCGAGAGGGTGGTTTGCTCAGCGTCTGGCATGAAGGACGTAACCGCCATGGTCATTTCTGCATCACAATCGCGCGACAGCCTGGCCGAGACGATGGTGGAGCGCAGCTTTGCACTCGGCCTCGGGCTCACCAACGAATGCAATCTGGCGTGCGCGTTCTGCTATCGCGACCCGACGCGGGTCGATCGCTTATCGCTCGACCAGGTCCGCTCGGTGATGCGGAGCTTGCCGGTACGTTCGGTCAATCTCGGCACCGGCGAGAACGGCATGCATCCGGAGTTTCGCGCGCTCGTGAACTATTTGCGCTCCGAGCCGATCAAGCTGACGATTACGTCGAACGGTTATTCGATCGAGGCGCTGGCCGACCCCGACGTAACCGCCTTTCACGATATCGAGTTCTCGCTCGACTATCCAACCGAGCCGGAGCAGGACCAGCAACGCGGCCCAGGAAACTGGCGTCTCATCCATAAACAGGCCGCACGCTGCCGCCGCCTTGGCGTGTCGGTGACGTTCATTGCGGTCATGATGCGGTCGAATTTCGATCGCCTTGCCGAGGTCGCGCAGATCGCCAAGGCTTACGACGCGCCATTGCGCATCAACGTCTATCAATCCGTACGGTCGGATACTTTCGCGCTTACTTATGACGAATATTGGCGCGGCTTTGAGGCCTTGTTTGACCGCACCGACGTGATCGCCATCGGTGAGCCGCTGGTGCGTGCCATGGCGGGGTCGCCGCCGCGGCGCGGCGGCTGCGGGGTGGCGACCGTACGAGTGACGCCGCGCGCGACGGTACAGCCGTGCGTCTATTGGCCCGGAGGCGGCGCGCCGCTCGATCTGTTGCTCGACCGCGGAGCCGACATCACCGATACCGATCCGTTCGCCGACGCGCGCGCGGTGCCCTCGCCCTGCCAGACGTGCAGCTATGTCGCGACTTGCGGCGGCGGCTGCGCGGGGCGCCGGCGGCTGCTGAACGCACTCGATGAGCCGGATCCCTACTGTCCGGTCGTGCGCGGCGGCGACCGCAAGCTCAAGGTGCAGATGGCGAGGAGCCGCGAACTTCCCAAGCTCGAAAGCGCCTGCACCACGATCGTGACGGCACGTTGAGCGAGTGCCTCATGCCGAATAGCCGCAACAAGAGCCGACGGCATGCCATCATCGCGATTGCGACGGCCGCGAGCGTGGCTGTCCCCATCCTCGGCGAGAGCGGTCCCGCTGGCGGCGGTGATCGCAAGATCATCGCCGAGTCGCGGTTCGATGTGACAAATGCTCCCGGGCAGGCGGAGCTGGTGCAGCTCGTGGTGGATTTCCCTCCCGGCGCGTGGACCTCGTGGCACACGCACGGCGGCCAGGCGATCAATCTCGTGCTCGAAGGTGAGATCACCCTGCGACACGCGGGCATGGAGCACCCGTATCGGGCGGGACAGGCCTGGACCGACAGCTCCAGTCAAGTTCACGCTGCAGGCAATACCGGATCGGGCAAGGCCCGCCTGCTCACGAATTTTCTATTGCCTCAGGGCGCGTCGCAAACGACGGTGGCGCAGGAATCCCCGTTCGAGCCGACGATCGTGTATGCCGTGAGCTTTCCTCTGCCGGCGCTGCCTGCCGAAACGCAGATCGTGCAGCGGGTGGTCGATCTCGATCCCGGCTCGCGCACGGAAGGCGCGTTGGCCGGTTTCACGGCAAACCTCGTCCTCGCCGGAGAGGTGACCTACAAGGTCGGTCCGGAACTCAAGCCCTACCAGGCCGGGCAAGCTTGGTCGGCGGGCACCGGCACTTCGGTTGGGGAGCAGAACGGATCGGCCGCAACGGCCCGAGTGTTCACGACCTCTTTGCTGCCGAGAGGAACTGGCCGCTAGCTCAAATCCCGCTCAAGTATTGTGAGCTTGAGCTTTGAGGCGGAGAGGCGCGCGAGCCCCGTCACAGCGCGCAGGTGCGGAAGCCGGCAATCACGTCGTTGCGCTCGGGCGTGAAGAAATTGCGGTAGAGCGGCCGCGCGATGCGCGCACTGCTGGCGAAGCTTCCCCCGCGCAAGACCTTGCGGGCATTGAACCAAGGCTGCGAATAATCCTCGTAAGGATCCGCGGCGAAGCCGGGAAACGCTACGAAATCCGAGGCTGTCCATTCCCATACATTCCCGATCATCTGCCGGCAGCCGAAGGCGCTGTCGCCCGCGGGCAAAGCAGCAACATCGAGCGGACCGTCGAAGGCGAAGCCGAGGTTGGCGCGCTCGCGGCTCGGCGCCGCCTCACCCCAGGGCCAGCGGCGCTTGCTGCCGGCCAAGCGGGTGCCATCCGCGCTGGCTTGCCCGACCGCCGCAGCCTCCCATTCGGCCTCGGTCGGCAGCCGCCGCTTGGCCCAGTTGCAATAGGCTTGCGCCTCGTACCAGTTGACGAACGTCACCGGCGCGTGCGGCGGAAGCCCTTCGACTCGGTCGTGATTGCGCCAGGTCCAGCCGCCGCCCTCGTTGTTGAGCCAGTAGATCGGATGCTCGGCGGCGACACGCTCGCGCCACTCCCAGCCTGCCGCGCTCCAGAGTTCACGCCGGCGATAGCCGCCCTCCTCCACGAAAGCGGCGAAGTCGGCATTGCTGACAGGAGCTTTGGCGATGCGGAACGGGGCGATCTCGACCGTGTGCACCCACTTCTCATTGTCGAACACGAAACCATCGACGGGAGTCGAGCCGAGTTGCCAGCGCCCGCCGGGCACATCGACGTCGCCTTCACATGCGCCCTCGCGGTGGGTCGCCGGATCGCCCAGAGCTTGGGGCCGCGCATATGCATGCGTCTGTCGCGTATAGGCCAGCGCCTCGTCGTGCATGTCCTCGTGCCGGATCGACAGCTCGTAGAAATAGCTGGCGGGGAGAGCGACCCCGCCGGCCAGGCGATCAACCTGCCGGGAAAGCACATCCGCCATGTATCCGAACACCCCATTGCGGTCGGGCAAGTCGAGATCCCATCGCGTTGCATGCGCGACCGTGCTCGAATTCCATAAATCGTCGGCGCGCGCGAGGAGCGGGGCTTGCCCGTGCGCATGACGCAGCGTCCAGTATTCATGGAACCAGCCGACATGCCCGATCTCCCAGAGGATGGGATTGACGATCGGCAGCATCGGCCCCATCAACTGTTGTGTTGACAGGTCATCGGTGAGGCGGCGCGTGCAGTTGCGCACGTCGCAGAGCTGAGCGGCGAGCTCATCGGCTGTGGCGCCGCTGGTAGGCCGGTATATAAGAGCCTCATTCATGAAGATCGTTCTTATCACACCGGCTCGTTCATCGTCACGGTCCGGAAACAAAACCACGAGCATGCGCTGGGCGCAGATCTTGCGCGAGCTTGGGCATCGCGTTCACATTGCCCATCGATACGACGGCCCCGCCGCAGACCTGATGATTGCCCTTCACGCGTGGCGCAGCGCGGACAGCATCCGCATCTTTCGCGAACGTTACCCCGATCGACCGCTGATCGTCGGCTTGAGCGGCACCGACATCTATGACTACATCGATCGTGATCCAGCCTCGACTTTGCACTCGCTTGCATGCGCCAATCGACTCGTCGCGCTGCAGGACCTCGCGCAAAAGCGCGTGCCGCGACGGTTTCGCGACAAGGTTCGTATCGTGCACCAGTCGGCGGGGCCGCTGCGGCGCGGCCGTATCGGGCGCAGGGGCAGTTTCGACGTGGCCGTGATCGGTCATCTGCGCGAGGTCAAGGATCCGTTTCGTGCCGCCGAGGCGGCGCGCCGTCTGCCGGCAAGCTCGCGCATTCGCGTCGTGCATCTCGGCGCCGCCGAGACGCCGCGATGGGCGGCAGCGGCGAAGGCGGAGATGGCGAACAATCCGCGCTACGTCTGGCGCGGCGACCGGCCGCGTGTGGAGGTGCGGCGCCTGCTCAGCCGCGCGCGGGCGATGGTTCTCTCGTCGCTGAGCGAAGGCGGAGCAAACGTCATATCGGAGGCGGCCGCCGCAGGCGTACCGGTGCTCGCCACCCGCATCGACGGCTCCGTTGGCCTGCTCGGACGCGACTATCCGGGCTACTTTCCGGTTGGCGATACCCAAGCGCTGGCGCAGCTGCTCACCCGGATCGAGACCGACGCCGCATTCCTCAAGCGGCTTAATCGCGCGATCGCGCGCCGCGCGCATCTGTTCCGACCTGCGCGCGAAAAGGCCCAGTGGAAAGCGCTCATTGAGGAGATCATGCCAAAATCTCGATCGGCCCGAAGCCCAAGCCGGCGCGCGCGACGGCTGGCGAACTCGTCGGCTCTTACGGACCTGACGAACATGTGATGTCATGCGGTCGGATTTTGCGCTCCTATCGCACCGGACTTACGAGGAATGGCGTGATGGCGACCCGCACGAATTTCTCACGCGTCATTCCGGGGCGCGGGGCGAAGCCCGCGAAGCCGAATCGATATCCGCTGCCGGTGGTTATAGATTCCGGCTCTCGCCGCGTTCGCGGGCTCGGCCGGAATGACGACCTGAAAGGATTGGCATGAAAGGAGCGAGCCATCCCGTGCTCAAGGACGTCGTGCTGGTCGGCGCCGGCCACTCGCACGTCACCGTGCTGCGCATGTTCGGGATGAAGCCGATCCCGGGCGTGCGCCTCACGCTGATCACCCGCGAGGTGCACACGCCCTATTCCGGGATGCTGCCCGGCCTTATCGCCGGCCATTACGGGTTCGACGACGCGCATATCGATACCGGTCCGCTCGCCCGGTTTGCCGGGGCGCGGCTCTATCAGGATGAAGCGGTCGACCTCGATCTCGCCGGCCGGCGCGTCATCTGCCGCTCGCGCCCGCCAGTCCCTTACGATCTCCTGTCGCTCAACATCGGTTCCACGCCGAACACCGCGGGCGTGCCAGGCGCGAGCGAACACGCCATTCCCGTCAAACCGATCGACGGATTCTTGCGTCGCTTCGAGGCGCTGCAAGCGCGCGTTCTCGCGCGCAAAGGGCGCAGCGCCGTGGCGCTGGTCGGCGCCGGCGCCGGCGGCGTCGAGTTGTTGCTCTCGGTCGAGCACCGGTTGCGCCAGGCCGTCAGGCAAGCCGGGTTCGACGCCGGCGGACTGTCCTTCGTGCTGATATCCGACGTCCCCAATATCCTGTCCGGCTTTCCCGCGGCGTTCCGCGCACGCTTCCACGCCATTCTGGCGGCGCGCGGGATCGCCGTTGTCACCGGTGCGCCCGTCACCGCCGTCGAGGCCGGACGACTCATTCTCGCGGGCTATGGTCCGCTCGCGGCGGACGAGATCCTATGGACTACGCAAGCGGCGCCGGCGCGCTGGCTGGCGAAGGCCGGATTGCCGCTCGATGCCCGCGGCTTTCTCCGGGTCGACGAAACGCTCCGGGTTGTCGGTCACGACGACGTGTTCGCGGCGGGCGATACGATCGCGTTTTCCGGCCGCGAGTTGCCGAAGTCCGGCGTCTACGCCGTGCGCGCAGGGCCGCCGCTTGCCGACAACATCCGCCGTACGCTCACCGGCCAATCCTTGCGGCGATTCCGGCCGCAGCGCGAGGCGCTCTATTTGGTTTCGACCGGAGAACGCTATGCGGTCGGGACCCGCAATGGTCTGGTGGTCGAGGGCGCATGGGTGTGGCGCTGGAAGGATTGGATCGATCGCCGCTTCATGCGCAAGTACAACGAGCTGCCGGAGATGAAGCCGGTTGCGGCAACGCTGCCGCCGCTGGCCGACCGCGAGGCGCTCAAGGAAATTTCCGCCATCGCCATGCGCTGCGGCGGCTGCGGCGCCAAGGTGGGCGCCACCGTGCTCTCGCGCGCATTGGCCGAGATCGAACCTGCCGCGCGGGCCGACGTAGTCGTGGGGCTCGACGCGCCGGATGACGCGGCGCTCGTCGATGTCGGCGGGGAGCAGCTCTCGCTGCAAACAGTCGATTATTTCCGCGCCATCGTCGACGACCCCTACATGCTGGGCAAGATCGCGGCGAACCACGCGCTCGGCGACGTCTATGCGATGGGCGGAGAGCCGCAGACGGCGTTGGCGATCGCCACCGTGCCCTACGGGCTCGAAAACAAGGTCGAGGCGGACCTCTCCGCGATGATGGCGGGCGCGAACGAGGTGCTGCGC
>Ga0066709_100002663_pt1 | contig 13174 bp, 10 predicted proteins | sample GraSoiAngelo_158_FD_79665 | JGI IMG/M metagenome (GOLD analysis project Ga0066709, IMG submission 79665) | Grasslands soil microbial communities from the Angelo Coastal Reserve, California, USA - 14_1009_16_30cm | ecosystem: Environmental > Terrestrial > Soil > Grasslands | place: USA... | reverse complement strand
CGTTCCGGGTAAACTGCCTGCGGTGTGCTTGGGCGGACGGCGATCATCCAATAGGCGCCCACCGGCGGAATGCCGTTTGTTGGAATCGTGATCGTAATTTGAACCCCCGTGGTTACGCCGCCTGCATCCGCGAGTTCCACGGTGCCGCCCGCCGGATCGAAGCCCAACTCGGCCTGCCAGATACGCAAGAACACCGGCACGGCATCGTCCAGATACTCCGCCGGCAGCACCTGGTCCAAGACCACCGTGCCGGCCGCCGGATCGTATCCGGCCGCAAGAGTCCGCACCTCGGCACTGGCTTCGGCGATGCAGCGCACGATCGTTTGCTGGTGGAACGGGTCGGACGCATCCGGGTCGCTTTCCAAGATGGCAGCCGTTCGCAGGACTTCCACGAACTGGCCGGATTTCGGGCTGTGAAAGGCGTCCACCGGCGATTGGTTGAGTTGCAAGGTCTTGCTGTCGGGATTGACGGTGACGCGGTAGAGGAAACTGGCATTGTCGTAGCCCCATAACAACTTGCCGGAACCAGCCGTTCCATCACCCGCGTCGCAGATCTGCACGCGAACGAGTTGATTGTCGGCACCGAGATATCCGCCCGTCGCCACCGGATCGCACGGATCGGCCGCCGTCGCCGACTGGGTGAAGCCGACTTGCAACGCCGCCTGCGGAAGCAACTGCATGGTCGGTGGGTCAAACTGAAGTCCGCGTTCGAGCCAGACACCCTGCGCCTGGGCGAGCGCGGACGCGCAGTCGCCGGCTGCCACTGGGAGGCGTTCGACGCGGCGTATCAGCCGCAGGCGCTGCGTCGTGTCCGGGCCACCCAACGCAACATCTTTCAGGTCAGAGTCTTCGACGGCGCTGACTTCCTGCTCGAAGAGGTGCAGGTAAATGAACTCAACCTGTGGACTGGCGACAGGAGAGCCGCCCGATGGGTCATCCGGCTGAATCCAATCTGGTTGGTCAAAGTAGCTGTAGGTAAAGGGCTGCTGGCCCGGATCGGCGGCGGGGAAAACGGCGCGCTGCCCGCCCACGTACATCGTGCCGGGACTGATGAGGAAATCGAAAGGATGCGGTGCGGGCGCAACCAGCGGCGCGGGCGGAACCCACAGGCCAGGGTCAGGCGGACTGGAAATCCCCGGGATACTGATGGCAAAGCCGTCATCGGGCGTGCCGCACGGGCCGACGATGTCCAGCGCATCGGCTTCAATTGCAGCGCTGAGGGTTTCCTGGAGGGCATTGAAATCGCGATCAAGGATGACCCTGCCCTGCTGCATGACGGGGCCTTTGTAACCTAGACGGATGTCGTCGGAAGTTCTGGTTTTATCGCTGGGCATAAATCGATCCTTTGCTACTGGGTTTGACTCAGAATTCTAAACTCTTGGCACTCACAACTGAGCACTGCTACGTGACATAAATCACCACCGGGACGAGTCCCGCGGGCATGAATTCCTGAAACTTAATCAGCAGGCCTCGCTCTTTGATGGGATTCTTCTCTCGGGCGAAGGCGCCCATTTCTGACCCGTCTTCCGCACCTGCGGAAATCGTGTTCTGCGGAGCGGCGGTCGGATCGGCGAGCGGCAGGATGGCCGAATCCGCGGTCGGAAGGAGCTGCCCATAGCCTGGTTGGCCGAAGTCGGTGGAGGTGAAAAGGGGGGCTCCCGGTTTAATCCGCACACTCTCGTATTTTCGCGGCAGCACACTTCCATCAGCCCAGGCGGTGAACCGTACGCAACCGTGCTGCGTGTCATCTACTTCAGCGTAATCCCGAAGGATGCACTCGCTCGCGTCCAGACGATGCACGACTATATCGCCCAGCACGGTGCAACGGAAAAGTTGGACCTCGCCATCGTCCAGGGCGAGCGCGGCGTCGGCTGGCAACGGTTTGGGCGCTGATTCCGGTGGTGAGCTATCGGGCGGCGAACTATCTGGCGGCGATGACAGGGTACCCGGCGTGCTGTTCGGAATCGCCTGAACGATGCTGTCGGTAATCACGAGCGTCTCCACTTTTCCACCCGCCCGCGTGTGGATCGGTCCGGTAATGCTGCGTTCGATAGTGAGCGTGCCGACAATCCCCTCGATCCACAGCCGCGTCGGGACCAAATCCCGACCGTCGGCGGCGACTGCAAAGATCGTGGGTGGCGACGAGGCATACGATGTCGCGCTGGCAGCGCCGCCGGGATCGAGGGTACAGCAGGTGATCGTGACGCAATCGAAATCCCCTCGTAGAACGACATCGCCCCCGCTGATGAAAAGCCCGTCGAGCACGAGACAACTCCCCTTTTCGCCAGAAATAATCCATTCGGTTGACGAGCCGGGTGGCGCCTCCGGCAGCCGGATCAGCGGCCGCTGCTTGTTGTCGGCGCGGAGGGTGAGTTGCCCCTGCACCGAAATGTCATCGGCACCGGGATAGGTCAGTGAGTCCCCGAGCGTCAGTGTGCCGGAGGATGGCACTGCATTGGCACCGGTCAGTATCACTCCGCCGGTCACTTTCGGCAGGATCGGGTCGGGAGTCGGCGGCACCTTCCGCCCCAGCCGCCGATCGTACGGCCCGGCACCGATCTCGGATGAAAAGCCGTAGTGAAATTCCACCCATATACCCGCGGGTGGCGAACCGAGAGGCGGCGAACTGGCGTATTCAAACCGGCCTCGCGCGGGACGCAGCTTCAAGTGATCAGAAGGAATGATGTCGTCATTCACTGCAGGCGTGGGTGTGCTGAGAACGGAGAGCGAATCGGGATACAACCGAACGGTCGTGTCATCCGGCGGGAGCTTTCCGTTGGCGTCGAGCAGCGCTTTCAGGAGGTTTTCGTTGGCATCTAACAATGGCTGGCTGATCGGCGTGGGGAGCTGCGCCTCCACGGGCGACACCCAGTTGCTGCCGTATGCCTCGCCGGTGCGGGACGCCCGCGCGAACAGCGGAATGTCGCGTCCGGTGGGATCGAAGGTAAACCAATCAGGACAACCCGTGACCGCCACCGGCGTCGTCGGGGAGACACCGAAGCTCTTAAGCCGCCACAGGAAGGCGCCCAGACGCGGGATGTTGTGCCAGCCGACCTGCCCACGGCCGCGGCGGAAGTCGGCGGTGTAATAGAATTCGTCGAATGCCGAACGGGCTTTGCTTGCGCCATGGACATTTCGCAGATCGGCAAAACCGCCAATGCCGGTGCGCGTAAGAGGTCCGACCAGACCTTCGGCAAGCTGGAGCGTGGCGATGTCGTCATCCGTCGCCTGGGGCACGCCGATCGCAGGGTCGAGGCCATGCCGGGTCCGGCCCATCCGCCGGAAAAATTCCACGATCTTCGCGTCCCATCCCGTGATGTCGAAAGCAATCTCTTCAAGGATGGCGAGAGTGCCTTTGCGGCGGCGATAGTAGATGGTCTTTGCGACGTCCAAGCGCTGTCCGCGGGCATCGAGATTGGCCACAAGATTCGTCGCGAGCAGATCGCCGATATATGGAATAATCCAGTCGTCACAGGTCTCGATGGATTGGTCTTCCCATAGGCGATCGATGCTGCGCCGCACGATGGCGGCTTGCGCGCCGATGCGGTTGATCATTTCGCGCAACGGACCGCTGCTGTCGAACTGGTCCGTGTCCTCGGCGCGATAAACCGCCGGCAGCAAGCTCCATAGCTTGCCGGCGTAGTATGCCTCGTAATGGTCCAGGTCGCTGGTCATGCTGCCACCGTTGAAGAAAGGGTTAGATGCTGGTCGTCGTCCGGCAGGAAAAAGTAGCTGCCATCCCCCGGATCGTGGCGATCCTCGCACGCACCGGTTTCCACCGGCGGTTCGTCTGAGGAAAAGCTGAAAGCGTGGACCGCCTGAACGCCGGGAACATCGAGGCACGCAGCGTAAACCTGGCTGTCATAGAACGCCTGACCGATTCCCACAACATTCACGCCCAGCAGGCCGTTGTCCGCATCCAGCAGTGCATCATGCACGGTCTTCAGCACGGTCTGCGCGTCGCGCCTGGGATCCAATACCAGCGTCAGGCTCAGGTTGATGACGATCTGCGTGGCAAGCTCGACGCCGGGCCGGCGGTTGGGGTCGGTCGAAGCGGCAATGGCGCTCCTGGCGGCGTCTACCGCTCCAGCGTTGTCTCCCACCCAAATCTTCACAAGCGGGCGCTGCTCGGTGGCGTCGAATGCGAACGAGGCTCTGGCCCGCGTCACTCCGGGCGCCTGGGCGGCGATGGTTTCATAATCATCCGCCGAGACAGCCCGGTTGAACGTAAGTACCGACCGGGGCGCGAGTTGGCGGACCTTCGCAGGTGAATCGGGATCGGAGCCGCCGCCGACCTGCACGGGATTGCGGATCGCCTTCAAGCCCGGTTGCGGCTGGAGGACAACGGTGAGCGACCCGGCATCCGGCACCTGTGTGCCGCTGCCATAACGGTAGCTGGCGGTAACATTGTTGACTCCGGTCGGAAGCCGTGCGCCGTTCTCGCCATCGCCGAATAGAACGTGGGTCTTGCCCTGTTCATCCTCCTCCGTAACAAAAACCTGCGCATCCACAGCCTGGCCGTAGAAACTTCGCAATTCCTTCCACTCCAGGCCGTTGACCCAGACCCGGACGGTGCTGCTGTAATCGTCGCCCGAAACGGATTCCGGACTTTGCAAGTAAGTCACCGGCGCGTTCTGAAGGACGAAGTCCTGTCCTGCTAGCGCGGCATTGCCATTGCCCAGCACCTCGTTGGCGACGGACTTCCCGCGCGTGACTGGCAGGAGGTTGAACAGGACGCCCAGCGGCGGCACTAGAGCCGGAACCGGATCGTCCAATCTTAGATTGGAAGCTGTATCCAGGATGCCGGTGTCACCATTACCGATGGCGTCCTCGACGAGGACTCGCGTATCAGTCAGAACAGTGGGAAACGATACTCCGGGAATAGGTAGGAGGGTAACAGGTTTCCCGAGTGTGTCGGATGCCGCTTTTGATCCGCCGGCGTTGCCGCCTGAGTCCTGGCTGCCGCCTACCGAGGTAGCCGGAGCACTGATCAAAGGCCCGACCTCCTTCCAGCCATAACGCACGCTCACAGTGGTTGCATCGCCAAATCCGAATCCGACCTTATCGAAGGTCAGATAGGTGTGGGGGATGGGAACTCCCGGCGGGTTGTTCTGCGACCCTGCCGGTGGGGGAGGTGGCTGAGTCGGATTCGATGGGTTATTGGCGTAATACACGCGTTCCTGATACGCCGTTACCATCGCCGGCAAAGGAGAGTTGGTCGTATCCGCGGTAGTGGTCTCCAACACAATCGGATCACCCACCTGAATTTCCCGAACGATGGACGCCAACTCGGCAAAGCCTGGAACCACGCCGTTGGTCTCCGAAACAATCGGACCACCCCCCCGAACTCCCCGAACGATGGAGGCCAGCTCGGCAAACCGTGGAACCACGCCCTTAGCGGGCTCATCTCCGATGGCAGATACACCAGAGCTGGCATCCAAATACTGATAAAGGTGGGCGGTCGAGTTGCTCCGCAAAAGCCGATAACTAGATGGGGTCGGGCTGTCGGGCAGATCCTTGCCCCGCGTCACCATGGAGAGGACCACCAGGGTGTTAGCTGGGCCCGAGGGATCCTTCTGCACTGAAACACTCTGAACAAGTCCGACCGCGTAATTGCCATCTGCTCCCTGCCACCCTCTCGAGACCAAGAGAACTTCGTCGCCCGGGCTAAGCGAAGTAATGGTCCCTTGTATGACGGCTGTGCCCGAACCGAGTTGGGAAGGTTGCGGAGGTGGCACAGCGGGGAGTCGATCCGGGAGCCCAATTGACACATCTTGCTTCAACTCGAACACCTGCGGTTGCTTGCCCGGTCCGGGCTTGCTCTGGATTTGAAAACCCTGCGGCAAAGTGAAAGGCTTCGGTCCGTTCGCCAGCGCCGCCAGCACGCCCACGGCACCGATGCCCGGACGCGGCCGATATCCGAGCAGACGGATGAGCCGGTTGACACTTTCCGGCAGGTCAGCCGTCCGCAGGTAAGCCTGGCCGGCGACGCGCTCATTGTAAAAGGTCAGCACATCGGCCAAGTATGCCCACCACTCCACCATCTGTACGGCCAGGTCGCCACTGGCGCCGGGACGCCAAATTTGGTCGATCCTTGTGCCGCTTGCTCGAGTCAGTTCCCCCTCGCCAGGGCGGGCTAGCAGCAGGGCGTGACGGAATGTCGTGTAATCTCCTACTCGATATGAGATTGCATCCAGGGCAGGCGGATTGAAGATCACGCGTGGATGGATGAACGTGTCGCACGGGCAGATGGCTTCGGTCTGATTGTCGCAGCAACTCATTTGCCCCCCCTGATCGTGATTTTCAATGAGCCATGCTCCGGGAAGCTGGTGTCATTGTCGCACCGAATGATTTCATCCGCGCCGACCGCGACCACGTCGGGCATCTCGGCCAGGCCTGCGGTGCGGTTTCGGCTGCGGTATAGGCCACATGTGACGCCGGCAACGCCGGCCGCATTCTGGATGGCACCCTCCAGATCGCTGCGTTCCAATGACTGGCCGAAAGTGAAGTGATCGGGGTCGAAAAACCCCGCTGGAGCGCCAGCGGTTGCCTTGGAACTGAGCGCGGTGAGCACCGCCTCTTCCACGTCCCCGCGGAAAACGTCAGGCCGGGCGCAGAGTTCGACAACCAGATCAATCGAGACATACTTGGCCTCGGGCACATAGGACTCGTATCCGGCCATGCGATAGCGGTTCAAAAGGTTGATGAGTTCGGTCCGCTCTTCGACGGTGATTTCTTCGCTCTGAAGCGGATCGGCCGTGGTGAAGACGGTCAGCCAACTCCCTGTCCAGTGGAACACCGTACCGGCACGTTGCACCCACGGAAGAGTTTCGGCGGCGTCCTGATAATCCTTCGGAAGCACGGCGCGAAACTGCTCCCCGCGAAACGCCTGGGGGGCAAGTCGGCGGACGCGATCGAGCGGCTCCCCGTCGTCCCCGCCTGTGGCCGGAAGCGGGTTGGTCACGCTGCGCACCCTTGTCTCGCTGGCATCCACGTGGTTGATCGCGTCGGCCGCTACGTTGCCGATGGCGCCTCCGCCGACGCGATAGGTCACGTCGAAAACCGCGCCATCGTCGGGAATCTCTCCGAAGGTTCCGTCGCCGAGACGGATCGTGTCGCCGCCGTCGCCGTCATAATCATATTGGTCGGAGCCGTCGAAGTTCCGGCCCAGGCGGGAAAATCGCGCGGCATCAAGCGTGAAGGCGTTGTCGAACTCCTCGGCGTCCAGCAACCGCCGCAGGAACCGCCACTGCGCCTCGGCCGAAGGCAGCCCCCGTTGCGACAATAGGATTTCCGGCTGCGGGGCGTCGTCCGCGTCATCGGGCTGGAGCCATGCGACCGGGCCATTGCCAAGCGTGTAGAGCCACTGGATCGAGGGGTCATCGGCGGTGTCGTTCGGGCCGGTGCGGGCAATCGCGAGGGGAATGTCCCGAGGGTTGTCTTTCGGCTTTGGAATGGCGAAGCTCTCGGAGCTCTGTTCGGAAAACCGCACCGTGTCGGATGCTTTCAGCGTCAATCCTTGCGTTGCGGGGATCAGGTTCCCGGCCAGCGTCGTCCTGGTCAGGTCGCGGTCGGCGACAAGCTTGTCCGCGGACTCCCAGAAAATCCGTGTGACCGCCGTCGGCGCCGCTGCTGCCGGCGGCGACTCGATGCAGGTGAAATAGGGCGGATCGGGCCGGGAATTCGCGGCGACATCCAGCCGAAACAATGGGTCGCATATTTCGGTGGCGGGAATCCCTTTCACCAAATGGACGATCTGGCGGATGGGCGGATCGGCGCTGGTCGCCCCGGCGGTTTCGATCAAAAGCGGCTGGCCTGGAAAAAAATCGTATCCCTGGCCGAGCACATACATATCTGTCGCCCCTGCGCGCAGGCATCGCTCGCTGTCGTCGAACCAATAAGGCTGGATTACCCCGGGGTTCCACGCCGGATTTGTGACTGACATCGGCGAGGCGTCGAGGCGACCGCTCGTGGTGGGATCGATCAGACGGTTCGCCAGGCTGCCGCCCGTTTCAAACGGAATCGAGGCGCCGTCGGGCCCCACCACCGTGACGAGCAGGCCGTCGGGGAGCTGGGTGACGCCCGGGTTGACATCAAACTGCAACATCACCCGTGACGCCGTGGCTGGGCGCGGCTCGTAATCCACTAGCCGCGCGTGGCGGACGACCGATCGGCGCTGCGTCGCGGTTTCTAGCGATGCCTCCGCGGAGATGCGATCCTGACTGTAGCTCAAGTCGTCCGCAAGTGCGGAGAGCGCCTCCAGGAACATCACCCCGAAGTCCGCTTCCGACCGTTCCTGCCAATCGGGATAGCGGAGGGATGAAAAATCGAGGAGGGCCTGCCGGAAACTGAGGAAGTCCTTCGCAAGGTAGTCGATCGGCGGCACGTCGGCCTTCACCGGCGGGCACGGAGGCGTCGTCTCCTTGCAGTCCAGATCGGACGGACAGCGGGCCTTGAACGAGAATACCGTGCTGGCAAAAAATGGGTCGAGCGTGGCGCTATGAAGCGTTAGCGTATAATTGGAGAAATCGCCCGGCGCGGCCACCTTCAAGCTGAGCACGACATGTTCCCCGCCGGGATGCGTGGCGTCGTTCACGGAAGTCACGGTCACCGAGCGAATCGTCTCACCGCCATCTATCGTCGGCGTCGCTGACAATGTTCCCAATGACACCGCGTTAAGACAATGCACGCGCAGCTCCGTCTGTTCGTCGTTGGCGATCTCAACGAAGTCAATCCCGTTGCGCCACTGCGAGGTCAACAAGGCTTTTCGTCTGTCCTTGGAGTCTGTCATTTGACGAGGATTTCGATCGTTTGCTTTGATCGGGTTTCGACCAACAGGTATTCGATCTGGACCAGGATTTGCGAGTCGTCTCCGCCCGGTCCGCTCGAAACGAGCACGTTCTTCACCTCAATCTGGTCGCCCAGCCAGCGATCCAGCGACTTTTGAACGATGAGCCGGGTCGTGGCCTGCAGCGCATCGGAGTTCGGCGCAAAGAGCAGTTGGCGCAGTCCGCAGCCGAACTCCGGCAAGTCGGCTCGCTCCCCTGGAGACGTGAGCAGCACCTGGCGGATCATCTGATCCACATGGATTCCATACGGCGATTGCGCCGCCTGGCCGGACACCGAGTCTATGCGGAACGGAAACGTGTAATCGTGGCGCGACATGACACCTCAAAAATTTCGGATGCGCTTCATTGGCCCGAAACACGCGGTTGGGTGAAAGAAACCATGACCGTTCCTTGCGGCGCTTGGTCGGCGGCAACGCACAACCCAACACTCTCCTCGCTCAGGGTTAAACCACTCATGACCTGGCTCTGCTCATCAGACTGGACCCATTGGACTTGCACGCAGGGATGAGGCGATGTGCCAAGAACGAAAGGACAGGCCGCGATGGTGAACGTGTCCGACGAGCGCAGCAGGAAGTCTCCAGCCGCTTTCACGCGCGTGTTGCTGGTGATCGCCTGCACTGTACCGCCGTGAGGACACATCAGGACACTCGAACTATTGAGCAGGCCGGCCATCAAACCACCTCCAGTGCCCCGTCGTTAACGTTGACCTCCGAATCGCTGACTTCGATTTTGTTCCCCCCGCGTTCCAAAGTGAGGCCGGAATTCTCCAGGCTCACTTTGTTCTCGCTTGAGTCGCTCAGCGTAATTGCAGGAGCATCATCATCGAACAATAACTTGTGCTCCTTGGTCACAATCACCTTGACCGCAACGGCCGCATCATCCGGGGGTTCATCCTTACGCCAGTAGCAGCCCGTCCATATTGGATACGAGACATCCCCGCCTTCAAATTCAATCCACACGCCCGTTCCAACTTCCGGCAGGAAGGCAAAGCCGACCTGCTTGCCGGCATACGGCACACAGGCCACGCACCAGCCGCTTTCCTGGCCGGCCAGCACGGAAGGAATTTTCGCCTTGATCCGCATGGTCGGCGCATCCACCTGCGTGACCGTGCCGCGGTATTTGCCGTAGAAACGGTTGCGCAGACGGTCCAGAATATCCATGATCGCCTGATCGTTCATAAGGCTCCGATCAGCGCCGCGAGTCCGCCCGTTCCGCCGGAGGGCGCAGGGCCGACGGCGTTGCGCATCAGCACGAATTTCATCTTGTGGGAATCGGCGGTGATGGTGTGGCGGACGCTCCAAACATAATACTTGCCCGAGTGCAGGGCGCCGATGCCGTCAATCTGCACCACCGTGCCGGCCCGGAGGATTGCATTGAGTCGCGCCACGTCGGCCTGACCTTCGCATCGAACGAACCAGTCAGCTTCCCGCAGGAGCGATTGTGCGCGCAGGGACAATTCTCCGCCGTCATCCACCGGCGCCGCAAGCAGCACCGTCATGGGTTTGCCGGCGAAATCAGCGAGAGCGCGATCTCCCAGCGGATTCAGGCCGGAGTCGGACGTATCGCCGCTGACGCCATCCGAGTCGTCATCAGTGAACAACGCCTGCCGCGCAATGACCGACGTGGGCCGGGTCACATCCCAATCGAGATCCATCCCTTCAATCGTCCAGTTTTCCGGGTCGGTAAGCGTCAGGGTGAGAACCGGGTCGCCGTCAAGGTTTGCCTTGGCGAAGTAACCGATGCGCTGGCCCGGCTGGTCCTTGCAGGCCACCCGGCAGATTTTCCCGTTGCGCCGGCCCAGCATCCGCAAAAACTGAATGTCCGAACCCCGCTGCATGAGACTGTGGCCATCCTCGGTGTGGGATGGCGAATCGTCCGCCGTGTTATCATCCGCGGGAGTGATCCCGTAGTCGCTGAAAATCGCATTGGCGACATCGCCATCCGTTACGTCCACCCATTCCTTGACGTTCTCAGTGAGGTTCATCAGCCACGAAGCGTCCTGACCCCAGATCGCCAGCGTGGAATTGGTGGTGCCTTTTTCCAAATGCAGCTTCTGGGACAGAATGTAGCCGTCAAAAATGCATTGGGCGGCGGACGACCCGCCACCGCCGATTCCGAGCGTGCCGAGGGCAGAGGCTGCGGCACCCGCGAGATCGGCGGCCGGGGTTGCCACGACCGCAATGTTGGCCAGCGGCTTGAAGCGGCTGTCGGCGACATAAGTCAGGTCGCCGCTATCTGAGCGGTTCACCGGCAGGTTCAGTTGGAATGCACCGGGCAGATCCATGTTTTCCTCCACTTCCAGCGAAGTGATGGAGGTGTAAAAGTCCGCGTCCGCAGGCTGGCCGTCGAGGAGAATTTGATAGCTGCTGGGCATTCGCTTAGGCGGTGACCAATGGGATGCCGATCAAATCACGCGCCGCCAGGGAGTCGGGCACCACGGCATTGTTGGCGTCGCACAGACGCCAGAATGCGGTGGCGTCCTTGAGAAAAGCATTGGCGATCAGATCCAGTCGCTGCCCGTTCGATCGGCGATAATACCCCTGGACCAATGCCGGCCCCGGAAGCGGCAGCCGGAGGCTTTGGATCATTGTGCCGTTCGGTCTCGTCAGCACAAAGGTTCCGGTCTTTTCGTAACGACTGCCTGGGAAAATCACGTACTGTTTCCTAGAATGGGTTGGGTAACATGCCAATGATCGATGCGCCCGCGTCGCCAAGATTTGCCAAAGCCTGGACCTGCCGCAGTCCTTGCGAATAAACGTATGCCACCTTGGCAACCGTCTTGAGCTCGCCTTGCACGCCTTGCAACTCCTCAGGCGTCAGAACGCGCAACGTGACTTGGACGTCTGCATGGATAGGATTGAGCAGCGCATCGTAGAGCTTTTCGGTTATCGTCAGGCCTGTGACTCGGACCGGAACAATCCGTTGTGGCCCCCATACGAAAAGCACCGTGGGCACTTCGGACGCAGGGACGACCGACTTTGCACCCCCGCCTGAAGCCGACAGCCCTAAGCCAGCACGAATCGCCGACGATACTTTTCCGAGCAGCCCGCCACCGAAAGACCCGGCCGGGTACTGCAGCATCTCTAACGCTGCCAGCCGTGTGTAAACGCCGCTCTTAGTTGCCAGATCGGCCCCAACAGGGTTGGCGGTACCGTCCGCGACCATGTCGCTGGAGTCCACGGCAAGGGAGAACGAAAACGTCTCCCCTGGAACGCCGGGGGTGGCCATGGGGTCGGCACCGCTCTTGGGCGCCGCCGACACACCCGGAGCGGCAGACCAAGTGTGCGTAATTGTTTCCGGGTTGAATTGGAACACGATGACGTTCGGGACCGAGCCGATAAACGTGGGCATGAACGAAATCAACGCCCCTTTGATGAATTTTCCCGGCATTAGCGCGCGTTTTCCAAGTTGACGGCAGTCAAGGGAGACGCTCCAACTGCCGCAAAATTTCGGCTACTATTTGCGTAGCCAGCCCATCCGGTTGCACGTTGGCGCCGGCGGCGAGATCCACCCGCAAAGTGCTAAGGTAGCCGCTCGCACCCGGCAGGCCGGCAGTCGCGAGCCCTTGGGCAACCGCGGACGCCAGCCGGCGTGCCGCAACTTCCGACCAGTCCGGAACTTCTAACGTCAACCTGTTGATGGATGCTCCCGGCATGATTCTACGGCCCGCAATTAACCTTGAGTCAGACCAAACGAACGAAATCCCTGCGAAAGGGCGCGAGGCACGGCCACTGCGACCGATGGCGGCACGATGCGCACTTCCAGCAAACCGATGCGAACCCGCGCGCCGGTGTCCGTGCTGACGGCCGCCCGTTTTTCCACACCAGCCGGCGCTTGGGCAAATGGCTCCCGGGAAGCCGGCTGCGGAGGAATCAGGACTGTGGGCGGCGTTTCCGAAGCGCGCTTCAAGACTGGTGCGGCGGAAAAGGTGGTCTGAACGAGGGTGCTGTCATTTGCATTCGCCGGGCTGTGCTGCGATACCGGACGAGGCATCTCCATGTCCAAGGAACTGCGGTCGAAAGTGGCTACGGCCTCGTTGCTTGACCTCGTAGGAGCTCTCGAATGCCGGTTCGGTCTTGCCGGCCGCGCTTGGTCCCGCGCCGCTCCAAACTGCGGCTCGACGTTGGCCAATCCACCTGCGGCTGGTTTTGCCGACACAACGCGCGGCTCAACGTTGGCCGAGACGCCCTGCCCCGCGACGGGCGGACGACTCAAGGGTGCGAGCGACAGTTTGGGCGCGAAGGGTGCGCCTGTGTCGCGAGAGGGAACTGACGGTTTAGACGGCACCGTGACGTAGCGCGTCAGCTCGGAAGGATCGCCGCCCG
>Ga0066709_100002662_pt1 | contig 13175 bp, 7 predicted proteins | sample GraSoiAngelo_158_FD_79665 | JGI IMG/M metagenome (GOLD analysis project Ga0066709, IMG submission 79665) | Grasslands soil microbial communities from the Angelo Coastal Reserve, California, USA - 14_1009_16_30cm | ecosystem: Environmental > Terrestrial > Soil > Grasslands | place: USA... | reverse complement strand
CGGCGGGCGCCACCGTCCGGTTCTGCAAGGCCGCGAGCATCTCGGGGCCGACTCCTAGAACCACCTGAAGCAGGCGCTTCGGGGAGGCGCCCATGGCAAGCGCCACCTGGCCCAGCTGGTCCGCGTTGTATGTGACGAGGTCGGCCCGTGTGAGCACCCAACGCACGAGCCGTTGCGTGATGACGGACAGGCGTGGATCGGTCAACAGGTCGGAGCCCCACGCGCTCACGACCAGGGGGTGGCGTCCCGAGAGGGCGGCGAGGAAGCCGTAATCAGAGACGTAATGTGCGTGCACGACATCGGGGTTGATCCTTGTGAGCTCTCGATAAAAGCCGCCCACTCTCAAACGCGCGGCGGTGACCAGCCGCAACATGCCAGGGAACCGACCCATCGCAGCCACTGATCGCGTGCCCGCGCGGCGGGCACCGGGTTCTCGCGCCCGCACGAAGTGCACACTGGGATTGCCGCCAAACGTCACCCTCGGCTGGTAGTAGCTCAGCAGGCTCACGTCGAAACCCCGCTGCGAGAAGTGGCGTGCCCACCGCTGTACGTGGATGCTGTCAGCGTTACCGATCAGGCAGATCCTCAGGGCTGGCTTCATCGTTCGTAAGAGGGTGAAAACATAGCAATATGCGTCAAGCAGATCGGGCAGAGGCAAGCCGCGGCGTGAGCCGTGAAAACACGGCGGTGGCCGCTGAACACGGGGGGCGGTTGGACGTCAAGTCGATAGTGCTCCCGATCCCACATTTCGACTTGTCTCCGCGTCTTCTCGCCATCTCGAGATATCTGCCGCGCGTCCTGCTCGTCGTGTGGGTGCTGACCTTGCCGCTGGAGTTCACCAAGACCTATTTCCCCAACCAGGCGTTCGAGGTGAGCCGGATCGTTCTCGTGCTGTGCCTTCTGGCTTTCGGAGCGCAGATCGCCATCGAGCGCGGGGAAGTTCGCGTACCCATGACCATGAGCATGCTTGGGTTGGCGCTCTTCACCGTCTACGCCACCGTAAGCGCTGTGGCGGTCGGATCGGTCCAGGGGATGAAGACGGCCGCGGCAATGGTCGCCTACGTGCTGATGATGCTCACGGTGTTCAACTGGACCCGTTCGCACGCGGACCATCGCCAAGTGTGGTCCGCTCTCGCGGTCAGCGCGATCGTTCTTGCAGCTGTCGGTTTGCTCCTATACCTGACCAACAGCTACATCTGGAATCCACCAAACATCGGGATACTCCGCGTCAACGCGACCTTTCACGATCCAAACATCTTCGCGCGATTTCTGGGCTTTGCGATGATGACCATGGTGTTGCTCGCCGCCGACCTGCAGGTCAGCGCTCGACAGCGCGCGTTGTGGGTGGCCGCGGCACTCGCTACCGCCCTGATCATGCCGTTCACTTTCTCGCGCGCCGTCTGGGCGCTCACCTTCGTGGTGGCTCTCGTCGTCATCGCGATGGCCAGGCAGAGGAAGCGTGCGCTCGCGCTGGTCGGCCTCATCGTCGCGATCTTCGCGGCTGTCGCCGTCATCGACCCCTCGGTGTTGAGCCGAGCCGCACTGCTGGCTCAAAACCTCGAGAGTCCCTTCAAGAATCGCGCCTTTCTCGAGCGCGCGCCGTGGCTGAGCTTCCTGAGCGTGCTGCCTCTTGACTCTGTCCGTCAGTACCTGATCGGATCGGGCCTCATCATGTTTGCCGACCATCCGATCTTCGGCATCGGGTTTGGGACTTTCTCGCAATCATTGCTGGGCCCCTATGCGGGCCTCGTCCCACCCGGCGTCGACGACACCGCCTCGCATACCTCGCTCATTACCGTCGTGGCAGAGACGGGATTGCTCGGCCTCGCGATTGTGCTTTTAGCCGGCTACTCCTTCGTCAGGTCGACATGGCGGGCAACCAAACAGTCAACGGCCGAGCGAGCGCTCGTCCTGGCCCCCGCCATCGGCCTGCTGGTGATCGCGCTGACCAGCCAGTTCAGCGGCCGCTTCTTCGAGGAGCCCTATCTCTGGCTCTTCCTTGGGCTGGCCTACTCGGCGCAGGCCGGCCTGGATGGCAGCCGAGGCTACGTTTCTGAGAGCCGCTCGCGCTGAGGCCGTTTGGCGACCGGAGGCTCCTCATCCGGCCGGCCCGTTGTGCGAACTGCCTTCTTGAGGGTCCTCACTACCTCATCGCTGCGCCCTTCCAGCGCCAGCATCTTGAGCCGCTCGATCGTCCACGATAGGTCGCTCTCGCTGGGGAGGTACGGCGCCACGACGTCCAGGATCGAGGCGTCGGTCGTGGGGCGTACACCCTCATCAGGAGCGAGCAGCTGCTCGCTCATCAGCTCTCCTGGACGAAGTCCGGAAAACACAATCTCGATGTCGGCCCCAGGACGCAAACCGCGGGACCGGATGAGCGAATTGGCCAGGTCGAGGATCTTGATCGGGGTTCCCATGTCCAGCATGTAGAGGTGCCCTGACTCGCCCATCGGAAGCGTTCGAACGACCAGGAGCACCGCCTCTCGGATCGTCATCATGAAACGCGAGACGTCCGGGTGAGTGATCGTCACCGGCCCGCCGTCCTCGATCTGGCGCTCGAACAGCGGCACCACGCTTCCCCGGCTGCCCACCACGTTGCCGAACCGCACTGCCCAGCTCGCCGTCGTGCCCTGATGGCCGAGCACGATCTCCTCGCACATTCGCTTGGTGCAGCCCATCACCGAGTGCCGCGCGACCGCCTTGTCCGTCGAGATGAGCACGAATCGCTCGACCGCGGCGGCCTGCGCGCAGCGCAGCGTGTTCCAGGTTCCGATCACGTTGGTCATCACCGCCTGGATCGGATGGCTCTCCAGCATCGGCACGTGCTTGTAAGCCGCGCAGTGGAAAACGATCTCGGGGCGCTCCTCGGCGAAAACCGCGCGGAGCTGCTCGCTGTCCACTATCGAGACCAGGGCCTCGCGGATGACCACGCTCGCGTTTGCGCGCAGCTCCTCCGCGAGGTCGAAGATGCCGCTCTCGTTGATGTCCAGGAGAACCAGTCGCGCTGGATGGAGCGCGGCCAGCACCCGGCACAGCTCAGATCCGATCGAGCCGGCAGCCCCGGTCACCAGCACTGTCTTGCCGCCCACTATCTCTTCCGACGCCTTGATCTCGATATCGCGTTGAGCTCTTCCGACGAGGTCGTCGGCCGACAGCTGGCGCAGCGGCAGTCCGGAGCGGCCGGGGAAGAGCTTGTTGGCCTCGGGCACTATGAAGATCGGCAATCCAGCCGCCAGGCAGATCGCGAAGAGGTCGCGGTGCGGTTGGGTGGTCGGGCCTCTCAGCACGAAGGCGACACCCTCCGCATGAGTCTCTTGAATCAAGCGCCCGAGCGCACTGGCCGAGCCGACCACAGGCACTCCCATCACGGTGCGGCCCTGATCGCCGGGAGCCATCGTCGCAATCGCGACCGGCACCCAGTCGGGGTTGGCGTGCTGGACGAGGATCTTGACTGTCGAGTAGCTCTCCGCATCAGGCACGACCACGAGCAGGCGGCTTCCCGCCCTCGGGGTCGATGAAAGGAGGCGGGGAAGCAGGCGGAAGGCGCCGACGGCGATGACCACGGCGGGCGCCGCCAGCAGCGGCACCAGCAGGCGATACGGCCGGACCTCGCCCATCATGAAGTTCGCCAGCCCGACCAGAAAGGTTGCCTCGAGCACGGCGAGCCCGACGGCGAAAGCATCGTTGATTCCGGCGACCGTCCAGACGCGCCGGTGGAGGCCGAATCGAGTCTCGCCCGCCGCCATGGCCAGGTAGGCCAGCAAGAAAGTCAGCAGCAGATACCAGGTCGGGCCGTTCACGCCACCAGGACGGCCGCCGTAGCCGAGGAACTGGAAGGCGAGCAGGATGAACCAGAAGATCAGGGCTTCGCCCAGGAGAGTCAGGCCGAACCGGCGGGTGATGTTAAGGATTCGTGCCATCGGCGACCGCTCGTCCTCGGCTTCCATCTGGCCCTGGCTCGAAGCCGGCGGCAGGGATTGGGGGGCCATCAGCTGGAGTAGAAGCCTATCCCAAACTCCATCTCGGGCCCTACGCCGCCACCGTCACGGCAACCGGCTGGTACTGCAGGAACCAGAACTGGTGTTCCTTGATCATCTCCAGCTCCAGGACCAGCGACCCGGTTCGCGGCGGGGCCACCGTCACGTTGACGGCAACAGACTGCCCCGGCGCGACGGCCTTGGGGAGCGAGAAGGCCTTGCTGTACACCCAGCTCGCATGATTCGGCGATCCTCCGGCCGATGTCGCGAAGTGGAGCTCGAGGTCGACTCGTGTCGACCCTGTCGAAGGCCAGGTCTGCGTCCCGTTGTTGGTGACCGACACGGAAAAGGTCTGCGCTTTGCCGACGGCCCACGCAGTCGGAACGTGAGTGATGTTGTACGTCGCGGACCAGCCGGGCGGCGCCGCGGCGACGGTCACCGCCGAGTACTGCTTGAACCAGAACTGATGCTCTTTGATCATCTCGGCCTCGAGGAACATCGCGCCAGAGCGCGGTGGCCCGGCGATGCTCACCGTCACGGTCGCGCTTTTCCCGGGCGCGAGGTTCGCCGGCAGGTGGTAGACCGCGCTGGTCAGCCAGTAGGCCTGCTTGGCCGAGCCTCCTGTTCCTGATGTGAAATGGAAGTCGACATCGACTCTCTTGTAGCCCGCAAAAGGCCAGGTCTGGTTGCCGGTGTTGGTCACGGTGACGGCGAACGCCTGGCTGTGAAGCAGCGTCCAGGCCCTTGGCGCCTTGCTGAGGTCATAGCTCGCCGACCAGACGGCAGAGGCGACCGCAACCTTTACCGAGGCCCACTGTTTGAACCAGAACTGGTGCTCCTTGACCATCTCGGCCTCGAGGACCATTGAGCCGGCCCGTGGCGCTGCGACGCTCACGTTGAGGGTCACACTGCCGCCTGGCGCCAGGTCGGCCGGGAGCGCGAAAGCCCTGCTGCTGAGCCAGTAAGCCTGCTTGGCGGAGCCTCCGGCCAGAGTCGCGAAGTGGAGATCAAAATCGACTCTCGTGCTGCCGGTCGACGGCCAGGTCAATGCGCCGGCGTTGGTGATCGTGACCGGGAACGTCTGGCTCTCGCCGGCCGCCCAGCTCGTCGGCACCCTGCTCATGTCGAACTTTCCCGCCCACGGCAATACGAAATGGGAGGCGAGCGCAGACCACAGCTCAGTCGCGCCGCCGCCATAGTTGAGGGTCCAGATCCCGACGCCGCGTAAACCATCGCGATTGGCCAGGTCGTACTTCAAGCCCAGCGAAACGGCGTCGTCCCAGAACAGCTGCCGCGTGCATCCGAACTTCGTGCTGTACCACGTGTCCCATCGCTCCTTGCCCGCCGGATCGTTGGCGTCGCGATGGATGACATACGAGCCGGCTTTGACAGAAGGATCGGTAGCTTCGCCCGACGCGTCGAGGTAGGTGTCGGCGATCACGTCGCTGGTCGGGTGTTGGTATTCGACGGTGCTGCTGCCGACGCACGCCTTGCGGCCGTAGTAGGGGACGCCGAAGATCACCTTTGCCGGCGTAACCGCGGCTGAATACTGGGCCATCACCTTGGTGTCGTTGTAGTAGTAGGTCGTCAGAGGTGAGGTCGGGCCGAGGCAGAACTTTCCGCATTTGGTCGGCGCACGGTAGTAGTTCGAGTACTCCATGTCGTACGCCATCACAAAAAATGAGTCCACGCTCGGGTTCAACCCAGGGACGTCGAAGAAGCCTGCTGGATCGCCGGCAGCTCCTGAGTAGGTGTCGACGGAGAGGTAGTACGAGCTCCCGAGGGAGGCGCGCAGGCTCTTCACGAAGCTGGTCAACGCGTGCCGCGCCCACGAAGGGTCGGATGTGTTGCAAGCCTGGTTGACGCTTTCGTAGTCGACGTTGACACCGTCGACGCCTTTCGCCTTCACCTGGGCCACCGTGTTCTTCACAGTGGTGGAGGTGTGACGCAACGCGTCGCACATGGCGTTCGGATACGTGCCCGATGCATCGCCGTTGATGATCGTGAGCACGACTTTGGTGCCGTGGGCGTGCGCAACCTGGACGAGGCTGGTCAGCTGGCTCGAGTTCCACACAGATAGGCCGGCATCGTTCTGAAAGCTGCCATCCCAAAGGACGTGCAGGCCGAAGTAGGCGACCGTGGAGAGGAGGTCGAAGTTCCAGCTCGGGTAGCCGACGGTGGGATCGCTCAAGCTGCTGCCGAGCGCAAACCCGAACACCTCGCGGCTCAGATGTCGCGGCCCGGATCCGACGGCGGCGGCGCGAGGGGCGGACGCCGGCGCTTCCAGAGTGGCCGGCCGCTCGGCGGCCCCACGTGGAATATCTCGTTGATCTGGGGCTGAAGCGAGGACCGGGGTCGTTCCCCCGGCCAGGATGCCCAGCGCGCAGACCAGTAGGACTCGAGTGCGGAGACTTTGGCAGGACATGGGCGAAGAAGGTCGCCAACTGTACTCGACGCCCCCCGCAGGCGTCAAATAAGGTTGGTTACTTTCATCGGGGCACGATTTCAGGGGTCGGACGCGCGGTCGGAGCGTTTTGACCGATGGCCCGGATCGCCGCGACCTCGAGGGCCGCAATGATCCAGAACTCGGCGCTCATGTCGTTCTTCCAGTAAGGCGAATCGACAAGGCCGTGGGCGAACCAGAGGACCAGGCTGCCGGCAACCCCCCAAAGCAGCGCGCGGTAAAAGCCGTGCGCCTGCGTGAAACCGCGCCAACCGCGGTACATGAGGCCTAAGAAGATCACGGCAAACGCGACCATTCCCAGCAGCCCCACCTCGACCCAGAAGGTCAGCCACATGTTGTGCGGGTAGATCTCCGGGATCGTGCCGCGAAACACGTAGTGGTAGCCGCCGAGGCCGTTGCCGAAGATTGGGTGGTCGCGCAGCATGGAGAACGTGTCGTTGAAGATGCTCAGCCGGCCGCGAATGGTCGTCTGAGGATCGCTCAGGTCGAACTGTCCGGCGAACTTCCTCTGCACCAGAGGCACCTGCAGGAGCACCACTGTCACGACCACCACGGCCGCGGCCAGTGGCACTCGGGCGCGGTGCGTTGCGATGGCGACCACGGCGAGGACGGCGACGGCGAAGTACGCGCCGCGCGAGAGCGTCAGCGTCAACGCCGGAAGCAGGAAGGCCAGCCAGGCCAGGGCAAGCAGCCGGTCCTTGCGCCGGTCGGCGAACATGACGAGGCCCGCCGCCAGCGCGAGGGGTGGCTCCAGATACATGGCAACCTCGGGACCACTTGTGTACAGGGCGGTGGGCGGAGACCCCAAAACGAATGTCCCCTGGATCAAGGTCACCAGGAAGGCGCCGATGTTCAAGAGCGCGAACATGGAGCTGCCGACGCCAAGGCCGAGCAGCACCCCTCGCATGTCGTTCGGCCGGCGCAGCAGGTCGATCGCTACATAGAAGATCGCGATGGGCTCGAGGAAGTAGGCGCGATACAGGCCCAGCGCGTGCCAGCGATCCGGCGGCACGAAAATCGCGCTTGCGCCGGCCACCAGCAATAAAAGGATTGGTATGTCGTATGGGGTGCGGTTGAGCCTGAGGGAACCTTCCTCGCGCCGCCCCAACAGGTAGAGAGCGACCGTCGCGACAACGAGGCCTTCGAGCAATGTCGTCGAGATGGGGCCGTACTTCCAGCGGACGACATAGAGCGGCAGGCACGCCGCTGTGACCCCGAGCGCCACCGTGGAGCCGCGAATGAACTTGTTCGTCGGGACAGATTCGGCCTCGAGCCTCGTCTGGGACGCTCGGGGAACGGCTGTCGCGCGTCCAACAGCGCGTCTAAGCATCGTTCACCCGGGCAATTGTCACACTACTCCCTGTGCCCAAAAGGTTCCTCATCCTCACGCAGCATTTCCCGCCGGAAGTCGGGGCTGCGCAGATCAGGCTTCACGCCTTTGGCAAGCAGCTGCAGGCCAGGGGACACGAGGTGCGCGTAGTGACCGCGATGCCCAACTACCCGCGTGGCGAGGTGTTCCCCGAATACCGCGGCAAAAGGGTGGTGCGCGAGGTGCTCGACGGCCTGCATGTGACACGTACATGGATCCGCCCGGCAACCGGGCGCAATGTCGTGAAGCGACTCCTGGGCTACTGGTCCTTCGCCATCTCGTCGGTGCCCGCCTGCCTGCGCGAGCCCAAGCCCGACTTCATCTTTGTCGAGTCGCCACCTCTATTTCTTGGATGCACAGCCTACGTCTGCTCCCGTCTGCGAAGGGTTCCATTCATCCTGAACGTGTCCGACCTCTGGCCCGCATCCGCCCGCGAGCTGGGAATCGTCCGCAGCAAGTCTCTGCTCTGGTTGGGCGAGCGCCTCGAGCGATTCCTGTACCGAACGGCATATCGGATCACCGCCCAGACTGACGGGATTCGCGCGCACATCGCCTCAATGGTGGGGCCGGGCAAGGTGATGACGCTCTACAACGGTGTCGACACGTCTGATTTCAAGCCGCGCAACAACACACGACCCGCATGGGTCTCGCCGCACGAGCAAGCGTTTCTCTACGCCGGGACCCTTGGGTATGCGCACTTCTGGGACGCCGTCCTCGAAGCCGCCGAGCTGCTGCGAGCCCGGCCCCAGATCGTGTTCCTCCTGGTGGGAGACGGCCCCGAGAAGGCCCGGCTGGTCGAGGCGGCGCGGCTGCGAAACCTGAAGAACATCAGGTTCGTGGAGAGGCGGCCGGTCACCGAGATGCCGGCGCTCTTCGCAGCCTGCCTGGCAACCGTGGTGCCGCTGCGCAAAGGCGAGCTGTTCAAGAGCACGAGGCCGTCCAAGATATTTCCGGCGCTCGCGTGCGAGAGCCCGGTCATCTTCAGTGGCGAAGGCGAGACCGCCCAGCTGCTCCTACAGAATCGATGCGGCATCGTTGTCCCGCCCGAAGATGGTCCTGGACTGGCCGAGGCGGTCGCGCATCTGGCCGATCATCCCGAAGAGGCCCGCGAGCTTGGACGGCGTGGCCGTGCGCTCGTCGAGCGCGAATACGGTTGGGACACGCTGGTCGGGGCATGGCTGCACGAGCTTCCGGCCTGATCGAAGCCGCCGGCAGCACGACCGGCGACCCTGTCACGTTCCTTATCTATTCGCCGTTCCCCAAGTACTCCGGGGGACGCGAAAACTGGCTGCACAATCTGGCCCCGCATCTAAAGGAGAGCGGGCGGCCCGTCCGAGTGATCGCGTACGCCACGGACCGGGCCCCGTTCCACGCCGTCGAGCAGTCGGGCATCCGCGTTGCCGCGCTCCCGTCGGTGAGGTACTTCTACGATGCCTTCCGTTTTGTGAACCGGCTGACGCTGGGCTTGCTCAAGTACCTGGACATCTTTTTCTTCTACCCGATGGTCGCCGCGATCTATCTGGCTGCCACTCGACCTCGAAATCTCGTCTGCATGAACCCCATACCCGAAGGCATGGTGGCTCTCCTCGCAGGCGTGCCGTACGTGGTTTCGGTGAGAGGCGAGGTCTCCAAGGGTCTGTCTCATCCATTCACCTTTCTGGAGCGTCCATTGGCGTGGCTTGAACGCCAGGTGCTGCGTCGAGCTCGCAAGGTGCTCGCCAACGGCAGGGATACACAGCAGCGCCTTGCCGGCTCTGGCATTGCCTCCACAGTTGTCCCCAACGGGGTCGACTTCCGGCGATTCGCGGAGCCGGCTCCGCCTGGTGAGCTTGGGATCGAGCTGGAGCAAAAGGCGCACGGCAGACCTGTTATCGCGTTCATCGCCACCTTGGACGCGATGCACGGCGTGGTTGACGCTATCGACTGCGCGGCGGACTTGAAGACTCGCGAGCCCAACTTCGTCCTCGCGATGGTTGGAAAAGGGGATGCGAGGCCGTTTCGAAATCGAGCGGATGGGCTCGGACTCGCCGGCTGGGTCGAGTTCATGGGCGAGACCGATTCGGTGGTGGAGGTTCTACAGCGATCGTCCATCTTCCTCGGTCTCAGCCGCGGGAACGGCATGTCGATGTCAGCGCTGGAGGCAATGGCAGCCGGCGTTCCGATGGTCGCAAGGGACGTGCTGACGTACCAGCAGCTGATCGAAGACGGGAGCTCAGGCTTGCTCGCAACCAGACCTTCTGAGTTTGCCGAACGCTGCCTCGAACTGCTGCGCAATCCGGCGACCGCGCGTTCGCTCGGTCACAAGGCGCAGGCCGTGGCGCGAGATTATGACTGGCCGCGGATAGCGAAGATCTTCCTGGCTGAGATGGGTTAGGCGGACCGGCTTTGTGCGGGTGGCCTGTCGCGCACGGCGGAGATCGCGACTACCTCGAGAGCAGCCAGGATCCAGAACTCCATGCTCAGGTCGTTCTTCCAGTAAGGCGAATCGACCAGGCCGTGGATGACGAAAACAACCCACGCCGCGAAGATTCCCCAGAGAAGGGGCCGGTAAAAGTCATCGGCTGAACCGAACGCTCTCCATGCCCGCCAGAGCAAGCCGAAGAGGATCAGCGCGAACGCCGCCAAGCCGATAAGCCCAACCTCGCTCCAGGTCGTCAGGAAGATGTTGTGGGCGTATGGCTCGGGATGCAGGTTGCGTGTTCGGTAGTGGCTCATCACTGTCTGGTAGCCGCTGATGCCGGCGCCGAACAGCGGTCGGTCGCGCAGCATGCGGAGGGTGACTGACCATATGGCCTCGCGCAGCGCCAGGGTGGAGTAGTGGGGATCGAGCTGGTGCGCGAGACGAGCAGCCACGAATGGAATCTGTGACAGAGCCGCGCCGCCCACGACTGCTGCGCCGACCAGTCCCAACCGCAGTCGCACGTTGCGGACGCTGAGCACGGCAACAACGGCCATCACCGCACCGGCCAGGAGTGCGCCTCGCGACAAGGTGCACGCGAGGGCGGGGAGAACTAAAGCAAGCACCCCCAACGCGGGCCATCGGGATTTCCAGCCGGCGGCAAACAGCACGAACCCGGCTGCCACGGCGGCGATCGGCTCCAGGTACAAAGCGACGGCATTGGGGTTGATACCGAACACTCCGGGTGAGTTGTCCGGGTTCAGGTGTCCGCCGATCAGGACGCCTGCGAACGTCACGATCACGGCCAGCGAGAATAACGAAGCGCTGAATGCGCCCGCGACCAGCACCGGCTTGAGGTCTGCAACCGACTGAAGAACAGCAGTCGCCACGTAGAAGATTGCGATCGGTTCCAGCAGGAAGGCGCGAAAGATACCGAGCGCGGCGCGGTGGTCGGGCGCGACGAAGATCCCGATCACACCGCACAGCAGAAAGACGAGGATCGGCATGTCGTACGGCGTTCGCTTCGGCAGCGGCCCGCGATGGCGCCAGACGGTGAGGGCGTACAGGGCACCCGTGAGCAGCACGAGGTTCTCGAGAAGAGTGGTCGGAAGCGGGCCGGCGTGCCAGCGGACGACATAAAGCGGCAGAGCCGCCGATGTGCAGGTCAGCGACCACCGGGTGAGCCGCAGGAGGTCAATTTGTTTGGACTTCAGGTCGCCGATATGTTAGCGACGCGCGATGGCGGCCCGGCGCCGCGCCCGGGCTGTGGAAAGCGCACTCTGGCTACATTCGCGCTCGCCAGTTTTGCCGGAGCCAAACGTCAGTCGAGACATGAGAGGAAGGGCGGCGTTGCAAGGTGCGAGCTCGTGTCAATCGTGGTGACAGTCAGCTGACCTCGTTTCCGCTTCGGTTGCCAGGTCTGTCCCTACTGCTCTTTGCCCTCGCAGGCTCATCCGCCGACGCCTCAGCGGCGTCGCTCGCGGCGGCAAAGCCCGATTACGCACCGGCGGTATGGGTGCCGGCAAGCGCATCCAACTACACGATCGCCAACCGGCCCCATGACTACCCGGTGGACATGATCGTCATCCATGACATCGAGGGCAGCTACGCGAGCGCGATCAAATCATTTCAGGATCCGAATCGCCACGGGTCGGCCCACTACATCGTCTCTTACAAGGGACAGGTCACGCAGATGGTGGCCGAGAAGGACATCGCCTGGCATGCGGGCAACTGGGACTACAACACCCGGGCGATCGGGATCGAGCATGAGGGCTACGCCGGCATCAACACCTACACGTCGCCCGAGTACTACGCAAGCGCGCGCCTTGCGGCGTCGATCTGCTCTCGTTGGGGGGTGACGATGGATCGCGCGCACGTGATCGGCCACAACCAGGTACCCGATCCCGACAATCCCAAGTTGTTCGGCGGCTCGGATCACCACTGGGATCCAGGGCCGTACTGGAACTGGAAGGGCTACCTCGTACTGGCCAACAACTACGCCAATGCCTTGCCCAGCCCGCCCCATATGGTGCTTCAGGCAACGGCTTTCAGCGGCGACGGAACTGCGACTGTGCGCTGGAAAGCTGCACGCACCTGCCATACCCCGGTCGACACCTATTCGGTGATCGGCCAGCCTGGCAATTTCCAGGTGACAGTGCCCGGCAATGTCACAACCGCGTCGTTCACCGGGCTCACCAACGGCGTCGACTACACCTTTACCGTCACTGCCTCCAACTCCGACGGAAATGACAGCGTCGGATCCAACCACGTGATGCCCGGTCCGGCGTGCGCGAACGCGAACCTGAGCGCCAGCCCGGCGGCACCGCAGTCAGCGGGGGTCGCCGTGCGGTTCACAGCCGGGTCAACGGTGTGCGCGAATCCCCGATACCAGTTCTCCATCCAGGATGCGAACGGAAACTGGACCACCAAGCAGACATTCGGCGGCAACACCTGGAGCTGGGACAGCTACCCATACGCCGCCGGCTCCCACACGATCCGCGTCTGGGCCAACCATGCGACAGCGGATCCCAGCCAGCCTGAGTCCTATGCGGAGCTGACATACATGCTCACTCCGTTCTCGATGACGCATTGGCACGCTCAGTACGACACCAGCAAGGTTCCAGTGAGCTGGGTGGCGGGGAAGAGCCAGACGTTCCCGGTTACCGTCACCAATGCCGGCGACGTGACCTGGCCCTCGACCGGCCAGGGCCGGGTCGACCTCGATCTCCACTTCGCCACGTCGCAGGGCGGTTCAGCCAACAAGGCCCACTGGCTCAACAGCAAGGCCTTCCAGATGCCGGCGGACCTGGGCCCAGGCGCAAGCGTGACCATGAACGTCACGTTCGCGGCACCTGCCAAGACGGGCTCGATGGTGCTGGAGGTCGAGATGATCAAGGAACAGGACTTCTGGTTCCAGCAGTGGCAACCGGCCGCGGTCAACGTCGCCACGCCGGACAAGGCGGCCGG
>Ga0066709_100002659_pt1 | contig 13185 bp, 10 predicted proteins | sample GraSoiAngelo_158_FD_79665 | JGI IMG/M metagenome (GOLD analysis project Ga0066709, IMG submission 79665) | Grasslands soil microbial communities from the Angelo Coastal Reserve, California, USA - 14_1009_16_30cm | ecosystem: Environmental > Terrestrial > Soil > Grasslands | place: USA... | reverse complement strand
CTGTTGTTCCCGTCCGTGACCTTCGCTCATCGGGACGACTATCTGGACGAGACCTTCGTCTACCTCACCCTCGGCCGCCACGAGGTCGAAATCGAGGGATGGGCAGAAGCTCGCCGCGACACGGACCACCGGACGGCCGGCTGGTATACGGGCGCATTCGAGTACGGGATCTCATCCCACTGGATGGCGGATGGGGCCGCACAGATCTTCCACCGGGGTGACGGTCTCCAGTTCGGACGGCTGCGCATCGAAACCCGCGCTCGATTCGCCGAGGAGGGAAGGTGGCCGCTGGACGTCGCCGCATCCACGGAGTACGAGCACGAGACGCGGGCTTCCACGGGGGTAGAGAACGAGGACGTGCTCACCCCTCGCCTCGTACTCTCACGCGATGTCTCGCGCGATCTCAACACCACCCTGAACCTCGATTTCCCCGTCAGGCTCTCAGGCGAGCGGGATATCACATTCGCCTACGCTCTGGGCGTCCGCTACCCGGCCGAGACCGTCGTGCGCGTGGGCACCGAGCTCAAGGGCGATCCATCCGAGCACACCGCCATCGTGTTTCCTCAAGTCTGGTTCGCCCTTCCCAAAGAGCTGACGCTCAAGTTCGGCACCGGAATCGGCCTCACGCCCCGGACCGACCGTTGGGTGGCGCGGGCCGTGGCCGAGATCGAATTGTAGGTCGGACGTGTCGGAGCGCCGAAACCGCGTCGGACGTCTGAAGCCGGCCCGCGGCGAGGTCGAGTGATTTCTACGAACTGGAGGAGAGATGCGAGACCAATCTTCGAGGCCGCACGTAGGCGTGGCTGGGATGAGACCTGGCCTTTCGGTGTTGTACGCTGCTGTGGCCCGTGCGGTCATCTGCCTCGCACTCCTCGGCGTCCCCTGCAGAGCCCGAGGCCAAAGCGATGCCCCGATGCAATCGGTGCATCCCGAACTTCGGTTGCGGGTCGAAGCGCCGCTCCTCGCGGCCGGCGCGACGCTCCTCGTTGTAGGGAAGAATTTGAGCATCGCCCGCAGGTCCGTCCCGCCCGGGGGCCTCGATCCCAGCGACATCCGCTGGTCTTTCGACCGGGGGGTCATCGGCGAGCGCAGCACGCGCGCCGATACACAGAGCGACTATTTCCGCGACGCGGCCCTGGCCTATCCCATGGCGCTTGCGTTCGCCTCCCAGCCTTCCGGGACGCGCGTGATCAGTACTCTGCGGCGTTCGCTCCTGTACGCGGAGGCGCTCTTCGTCGCGGAGGGATTATCCAAGGTCATGAAAGGGGCCATCGATCGCCCGCGGCCCTTCACTTATCTACCCGCCAATCAGCGGCCGAACAATCCCGCGTACGATGTCAGCGCCGATCATGCCTTCCAATCGATGCCTTCGGGGCATGCAATCAGTACGTTCTGCTCGGCCGGCTTCGCGATGGCCGATCACCTCATCTCACGGCCAGATGCGAGTTGGAAAGAGCGTGTCGGGAGTGCATTTGTCGGTGGCTTCCTGGCGGGCACGACGGCGGGCTTGCGCATTGAGGCAGGGCAGCACTTCCCCTCCGACACGATCGCCGGCGGGCTCATCGGCACCGCTACGGGCGTGGCGGTACCACTCGTGCATTATTACATCGGTCCCGCGGACCGACGGACCGCGCTGCCGTCGGGGCGTGCCTGGCGGCAGGCCATACTTGGCGAAACCGTCGGAATCGCCGTCGGTATCCTCGTCGCGGAAACATACTGATCGCACGCGGGCCGTCGCCGCGGATATCAGGCCCAGAGCCCGCATCGAGACCACCTGCTGGGGTATAGAGCCTGGGACCGAACTCTCATTCATTCCCTTGACTCCCCCGAACACAGAGGGAACATGGGCCTGCCGAAAAGGGGCCGCATGTACCCGAAGTTCGCCACACCCAAGACGCTCACCAAGGCCGAGCAGCGGCGCCTTCTACGCGCAGTTCGTGCCCACGGCTCCCCTAGAGACCGGGCGCTCCTGTCGCTGGCCCTCAGCACCGGGCTCAGGCTCCGTGAGCTCGCAGGCCTCAATGTGGGCGACGTCAGCGTCGGGAAGGCGGGGACCGCTTGGAGGATCCAGTTCGTGTTTCGGGAGTGGCAGGCAGCGGCGAGATTCGAGTCCGTCTATCCCTTCCATGCGCTCCGGCATTCGGCGATCACGAACGTCTACCGGGCCACGCGTGACCTTTATCTGACCCAGCGCTTCGCTCGCCACTCTAGTCCGCTCACGACCACCATTTACACTCATCCTTCTGACGAGGAGCTCTACGCGGCGCTCCGCGGGATCAAGACGTGATCCGTCGCTGGGAGCCGATGCGCGCTTGTGCCTGAGGCTCGCGAGACGTACGATCGTTGCCGCTTGATTCTGAGCCAGGGAGGGGGTGGTAGCCGTGACGCGGATCATTTCCGCGCTGGTAGATCCATCCCCGACGCTGCAATCCTGACCGGCCACGTTTTTCGGTTGTCGTGCGTACGAGCACTTCGCGCGGGGTTGGGAATTGCGAGGCTCGGACCGGTCACCGAGGCGGCAGCATCAGATCCAAGGATCTGAGGCCCATGACATGGACTGGCGTGGAAACGAGTTGAACAACCGGAAGGCGCCCATCCCGCAATGGGGTGGGCGTCCCACTTTTCCTAGCGCTCCAATTCGGAGCCACCTCAATACTCTCGCAACCCTTGTGACGCTCCTTTCCCTGGCCAGTCTTGATGCCTATGGAGGAATTCGACATGCTCCGTTTGACCCCAAGGCTTATGCACCGTATGTGTCTCGAGGTACGGCCCGCATATCGGGCCAAGGATTCGCGAGAACCAAGGGTGGCGACATCAAAAGCGCGGCGGGATGCAAAGTCCTCTTAACGCCATTGACGTCCACTTCTCAGGCCTGGCTCGAGTCAATTGCTGAGGGTGGATTCGATTTGGATCTGCTGGGACCTCGTGTTCTCCACTACAGCTTGCTTACTACAGCTGACGCTGAAGGGCGATTCAAGTTTTCGCGGCTTGCAGGTGGATCCTATCTGATCGTCACCAGCATTTCTTGGCAATACGGACTAGGCGATAAAGAGAGCGTCGAGGTTATCTTGGCGGGTCGGGTAAGGGTGGCTCGAGCAGAACACGCCGACGGGATCGTGCTGGAACCGGTCGGCTCGCGCACCGGGGTCCTTGCCGAATGACCCGGTTCGCAGAGGTACGTTAGGCCCGCTGGAAAGGATCTCCCTCTTCATCTCGAGAAAGCTCTCTTGAGTTCATTCGACCTGGCCGCCAACGAAACGCCAAGACGCTACGTGGCTTTTCTAGACATTCTTGGATGGTCAAGCCACGTTCTGAGTGATTTCGAATCGGCTCGCGGCACTTACGATTCCATGCTCGAATTCTTTCGGCTCGGCACAGATAGCTTCGCAGGGGTGGATGCGGTGAGGATCGTCTCTGACTCCATCCTCGTCGTTGCACCAAAGCCCTGGCCTTTGCTGCGCGCGGTGAATGTCCTGCACCACGCTACTTTGATTAACGATTGCCTATTGCGGGGCGGTATTGCCTTCGGACGTCATGCCGAGCTTGGACAGCTCCCCGAGAGCCGCATTGTGAGTGAGCCGCTGATTGTCGCGGCGCGCCTTGAGAAAACCATACGGCACCCATGTGTCGCCATCGATTCATCTGCTCTGCCCGAGGTAGACTGTAAGGAGCTCTTGGCTGCCGATGTCTTCCTTCGCCCATTGCTATTCTACGAGGGACGCTGGATTGTCAAACCATTCAACATCATGTGGGGATTCTCTGCCGCCACCAGAGTCACACAACTACGCGAGAAATATCCAGAGCACACCCCGAAGTACGACTGGTTCCTGCGCCTGTATGAGGCCGTCAAGAGCCGCCAACCTCTTGTCCCCTAGGTATCCTTGTCCCGCTAGAACTCCCGGTCCCGCCGCGGCGGCCACTCAATGCCCTCGTTCCGCATCGCGCGGATATACGGCCACATAATGGGCCGCATGGAATCATCATCCTCGTCGAAGACGTTGATGAAGCAGTCCCCGCATGATCTTCGCTCCTGCTCCGAGGCGAGCCAATCGTAGGTGAATGCTAGGGAATAGTGATTCGTACCCGTACGGGATGTACCGATAGGACTTCGCCCCGGTCTCCTCGTCCTCGATCAGCTTCTTCGCGTCGGAGGCCAGGTGCTCTGCGAAGGTATCGAGGAGCGGCACCCACCTCGCCGGCGTTCTGCCAGGGCAGCGTGACCCCCACCACGACCGCCGCGGGGCCGCCTAGGGCCTCAATATCGCATACCAAGGGCCAAAGCACTGGACCCCGGCAGCTCTCGGCACCGGGGCCACCTATCTCGACCGCGAACCGGAAAGTTCCCGTTTCAGTGATCTGGGGTTCTCTCAGTAGATGTAGCTGACCCCAACCTGAGTCTGCAGATGTTCCACGACTCCAAGCTGCACGTACGGGTCCAGGTGCCCCCACAGGGCGAGGCTCGCCCCGCATATAGCGCCGAGGTTGTTACTGGACGCGAGTGCGGATTCAGGATAGATGCCGCGATGTTCGGATGTGCGGTCCCTCAGGTATGCAGGCGCGACCCAAACGAGTGCATTCAGTAATCTCCTCTTGAATCCTCGTTCGACCTGCAGGGCAACTGAGGTGCCCTCGGCCGCCTTGTCGAAGTGCTGTATGGACTGATCGAGCCAGGTGTGCCGATACCACCTGAAGCTGGCCCCGATGCGATAAGCGCCCGCGATGACGGGGTAGAAGGTAGCACCTCCACCGATCCCTAGCCCTTGGTAGATCCTGCCGGGATAGCGCGAATCCGTATACGGGCGTTCATAACTGCCCGTCGCCATGAATACGACACGGTGCGCAACCGTCGCATGAACGAGTAGGCCATTACGGGTCCAGCCCGCACTCCACCGGTCCCCATTCGACAGCTTGAAATCCCGATAAGTCCGGTGGGCGAAGACACCGACCCCGGCCGAACCCACGTCGGGTACGGCTATCGGCTGGGCGCTGGCATGAGTCGGCGCCAGGGTCAACCCGATGACCAAGAGTGCGAGTCTATTCACCCTACCTCCGATCGCGCTCCGGTCCGCGCACCCACCCACTCAGGTGACGAGAGAGCCAGAGATCAAGAGAGCCGCATTGTGGCGGATGGGCCCTTCCGGTAGCAAGTCCCCGAGGCTGCATCGGAACGCCGTTTCGCGGCCAACAAACCCACTCGTGCCGCTACACTGCGCCAAGCCGCGCCCTGACGCGTAGATACGTGAAGGCCCCGATGCGTTCCCGCGCCGGGGCCCCTATCTCCACCGCGAACCCAAGAGTTCGCGTTTCAGTGATCTGGCTCCCCGAACGTAACCCTCTTCAAACTCGCTTACTCGGGCTTGAGGCTCTGCCGTCCGCCGACTTTCCTTGAGGGACCATCCACAGATCGGACCCCATCGGATTGAGGGGCAGGTATTGCGCTATTTCAGAACTACACACCTCCCTTGTTTCATCCCCTCCGAGGTCTCGATCCTGTAGAAGTACACGCCGGAACCAAGACGCTTTCCTTGTCTATTCAGCCCGTCGATGCGCACCGATTGAGTACCCTGGCCGAGATCCTGCCTGTCCAGAAGTGTCCTCACGAGACGTCCGTTCGTGTCGAAGAGAGTAACACGTGCGAATCCAGGGAGCTTCATCGTAAATGTGATCCACCCTTGCGGGTTTAGTGGGTTTGGCGAGACTCCATCGGGGTGCGGTGCTTGGCTTTGGGAACTCGATTCCAAGCCGGACGCGAGTGCCGCGCCGGCAGGAGCGTTCGTGCCGTCAGCCCCGGTCCAGTCGCCAGCGACCTCCTGGGGAGCAACGCCCACCTGTGACGGATCATCCGTATACTTGAGCGTGTGGTCGCCGTCCTTCCCGATGCACAACGATCCGAATGAGGTGTGGAGGTCGGGGCGGATCGACGTCGTTGATGCAAACGAGAGGCGGGGGTCACCTGAGGCGGCCGTCACTGTTAGGGTCCCGAGCTGGTGCTTCCCGGGCGGCAGCGGTGTCAGGCCCCCGTGCCCGGTGTAGAAATCGGTGGCGTTGCTGAATTCTCCAAATCCGTCCCCCATGGTGGCGATGAGATTGGTATACGCGCCCCATTTGACCGTCCCGCCGGCCGCATGAAGGATGAATTCATAGGAGAACATCGTCAGCGGTTGAGATGGGGAACGCGCGTACACGGCTTTGGATCCGTCCTTGTTCGTATCGGTTCTAAGCCAAATCGAGACCCTTGTCGGGCCGGTCGCGTTTAGCCGGTCGCTCGCCGTAGAGAGGCCATCGCCGTTGCTATCGACGTACAGATACTGCGCTTTGGCTGGGTTCTGCGCAGTGACCATGACGATCACCGCACAAGCTAGGAATAACACCGATGTCTTCCTCATAGTAGGTTACCTCCCGCAAACATCGTTCCAGTCGCGATTCGTTCGTTCATGGGTTGTTCGGAACGTCACACTTGTGATTCGCGTGCGCGTTCACGAAATTGAGGTCGATTGAGTTTACAAACCCACTATTGTCAAAGTCGCGCCACCAGTTTAATGGGTCTGCAGAATCTGGCTCATTATAAATAGCATGGGAGGCGACATCGTTGTAATCCAGGCTATTAACGACTTCACCTTGATTTGCAAGGGTTGTAAGCCCGGCGACGAGGTCTGCGTTCTTCATCGACAGTTTGTAAGACCCGTTTGCAGAGCCGCTCGTGAGCCTTCCCTGGAGCTTCACACCGCGCACATATACCGGAATCTCAGAATCGTAGTGGCCCCACTTGCGCTGGGGGTCGCGCAAGCCAACGCCAGGGCTTCCGGGGGCGCTACCGATCAGGGTGATGTATGCGTTCCCGCTCGCGTCTGTTGCGGCATCTGCGCTGATTGTTCGCAGGTCCGGGCAAGCGGCCAGGGGATTGTACTGGGAATTGGCTATCACGGAGTCGGACCCGGCGCCCGAAAACCCCTGAGCCGCCGTCCCGCCATTAAGGAGAGCAAATATCTCTGCAGGATCGATCCCCGCGATTCCGGCACCCAGCGAATCGCGCACGACGATGTGGAGACGGGCGCTGTGATTAGAGACGTCCACGTTGGGGCATGTATAGAAATACTTAAGAGCATTGGTGCCCACTGTCGGGTTGGCTACGGCATCGGCCTCCGGAACAAAGAAGGACTGAGAGGCGTTCGGCGCGGTCAGGGTGGGCGCTGCCACAACTGGGGAATACCCGCCCCACCGGAACACAACCTGTGACGGCTGACAAGGATACCAGCCAATCCACTCTAGCAGGGTTGTGTACACCTCATAGACGTATGTACGCAACGTGACGGTGGTCGGACCATAGGCGGCCGGCTCACACCACCCGGTGTTGTACAGGGCCCGCTGCGAAGCCGGAAGCACCTGGTCGGCAATCGGCCACCCTTGCGTTGTCTCCAGACCCCAAACGTGCGCTTGACCCATGTTGACTGTCTTCTGTACCTCGTGCCGTCGGACTGCGTAGGTTCCAGGAGCGAGACCGGGGACATTATGGATCACGCAGGTGTAGGGACTCGGCGGGCCACCTAGGTCAGTACCGCCCACAGCTTCGTATCGTTGAAAATACGCATTCGTGAACTCCTTCAGCAGCCGACGCGCGTTCAGCCTGCCGTACCCGGTCGCTTGGTCAAATCCAGACGCCCCGATGTCATCAGCTCCGCTGATCCTAAGATACGCTCGGACATCGGTGCCGTAGATATCACCTGGGGCCCAGCCCTGTTGATAGGCACGCCCAATCAGAAGCGCTGCTGCCCCCGCCACATGCGGGGCCGCATACGAAGTTCCATTTCCAAAAGCATAGGACCCCGATTGCACTGGAATTGCGTGATAGATGTCGGCGGCTTCCAACCCGGCAATTCGATTACCGCCAGGTGCCATGAGGTCAACGTAGGGTGCCTGGTTTGAATATGTCGCAGCGTTTCCATCGTTGCCGAGGGCGCCGACGTTCAATACCCCCATCTCCTGGAACTTGTTCGGCCATTCACCGTCACGATGAGGCTCCGGCATCGCACAAACTACGAGCACGTGGTTCATGTATGCGTACGCAATCGCATCCCCAAGTAGCGTGTAATAGTTCGTCATTCCCCAGCTGACGTCAATCACCTGGCATCCCAAGTCGACAGCATTGACTATTGCATCATGAACCGTAGCGGCATCAGAGAGGGTTATGACTTCGGAGATAATGGGATTATTCCACACGATACCAGCCATACCCTGAGCGTTGGACCCGGCAGCGGCAGCAATACTGGCTACACCGGTCGCGTGGATATCGGAGCCCGTGGTGCCAGTTACACGGCCTCCGAACTCCGGATGGAGAGGGTCGACGCCCAAGTCGACGACTCCAATCCGGACGAGCGGTGAGCCAGTCGAGTAGGCCCAAGCCTGCTCGACACCGATATCCGCTCCAGGTCTTCCGGACGCCTGACCCGTATTCTTTACAGCCCATTGGAGCTTGAGATCGGGGTCGTTGGGGAGGCTTCGCAGTTCGATACTCTGGTTCGGGTCAGCGAAGACAACGTCCTCAGTAACCCGGAGCTGCTCAATGAGCCGTTCGCGCATGGCTGACGTCGCAACTCGTATCCGATAGACATTAGACATGTCGATCGTCCGCACTGCCCGGCCGTCGCGTGTTACATGGTATGATTCCGACCTCTTTGCATCCGGGCTTACTCGCTCGATCTGCAGCACGTTCGGATGCGCCAACACGTCGCGCAAATCACTTCTGAGACTTGCAAGTTGCGGTGCTACCGCGGCATGCGGGCTCGGAAGACCTACGGCACCATCCCGGACCTGTATTATGATTTCCAAGTTGGGATCACGTTCGGCCGCCGCAGCCGCGCCCGCAAGTACTCCTAGTACTGCGACCGTCACACTGATCAAGGCTGATCGCGAGAACATTGGAACACCTCTCCTCTTTTTGAAAGGAACAATCCCGAACCGTCCCGAAGGAATTGGGCGTCCTGCAGTGACTGCGCCAGGATTCAGCCGAGCCAAGGTGCTGATATCGCGGTCGGATGGAGATCGCACGGTGGTTCCCTTGCGCTGTGTTGAATTGTCGAACGTTTCATGCAATGTGACTCTCTTGGCACGGCTAGCATTCTCCGAATGCGCGGCGCGCATGACTTCGTCGGCATGTGGACTGAACTGTCCTTCACAGATGAGAGGGGAAGCTTAACGCCCGGGACGGTGGGGGGAAATAGTCCGACAGATGCAATTTGGATCTATGATGGCCGGTGATTCCCTTCTAGACCGGTCTAGACCGTAGTTGCAGCCAAAATACTCACGTCCGCGCCTGCTATTGAACTGAGCTAGAGGAAAGCCGAGAGAGGGGCCGACGCGGAGGAAACGAAGCTGATTAGGGCCTACGATTGAATGTTACTTGGTAGCGATCAAGGGTCATAGGATCGATGAGCCAAATGGTTCCGTTGACGTAGGACGTATCGTTGTCGATGAATCGTACGTAGGCAATGCGAGTGCCGTCCGGGCTCCAGTTGAACTCGGGGGCTACGCTTTCGGTAGTCAGTTGGCGAACTCCTGATCCGTCACGATTCATTAGCCAGAGCTTGTCACGAGTATTGAGGTCACTGCCTCGTGAGAGGAATGCGATGTGGGTGCCGTCCGGTGACCACTTCGGTGAATTAGCATTGGCCTGAATACTCACAGGTTGAACGCCGAATGTGTCGACGACAGCAATGCTCGTCGCGCTCGAGCCGAATCGTACGAATGCGAAAGAACTGTCATTCGGCTGCCAATCTGGTGAGATCCATCCTTCCGACGGACCGACGAAATGGTCTCCTCCGCCCGATGCAGCGCTGATGCGTATGCCTCCTCGCCCAGTGCCAACATAGTAGAGGAGTCGGGTTCCGGAATTGCTGACCGACGGTCCGAACGCCCCCTCGGATGAATTCGTCACCTGCATTTCCGAACCAACAATTAAAGAGTCTGCCTGGACCGTGATTCTCCATACCTGCCCTTGAGCTTCGTAATAGAGGAATTGCCCATCGTGGCTGAGTTCAAGCCCGCCCAGCTGGGCGGGATAGACGCGCCGCATTGTCTCTGAAGCCAAATCGAGAGCACCGATTCCAGCGCCTGTCGAATCTCCGATGTAGTAGTACAGGTGAGAACCAGGAGGAATCTCCTGGATCCGTGCGAGCGGACGATGGTTAAAAAGTAGATGCTGGCCGTCTGCTGCCCAAATGACGCTGCCGTAGGGAGCAAACGACTCTACTACGACGATGGGGAAATCGTGCTGCCGGAAGCGGGACGTCTGATCACATCCAAGGGCCAGAATGAGAGAGAGCGGAGGTAACCATCGTAACCTCATCGGGTTTGCTCCCATCGATGGGCCTGTGGAGTCACACGTCTGTTAACGCTGATAGTAGCAATATACACACGAACGAACCGTGCGGTCCACGTAGTCGAGTGATGGAACGAACCCGGCGCCTTCCACTTACCCCTTCCGGTTATCACGCAATGGAGTGCCGGGATGCATGGCCGCGGCTTCCGACCGGCTCGGGACCTTCAGTTTCGCAAGAACGTGGTGGACATGATTCTTGACAGTCGCAGTTTGGATGAAGAGCCTGTTGGCGATCTCCTTGTTCGAGAGCCCCTCGCTTATTAAGCTCAGCACCTGCTGCTCGCGTCGGGTGAGATGGCCTAGAACTGATCCCCTCGGGCGTCCCCGTGATAGTAACGAAACCCGATGCGCCAATTCTGCCGCTACCTTTGGGGAACACTGCAGCTCCCCATCTAGCGTGTGCCTAATCACAGCTATTAACTCATTGAAGGTTGCATGACGCGGAACGAACGCCGCGACGCCAATCTCAGCAAGTGCCACAATCTGTTCATCACTTCCCTCTAAGCCCAACGCAACGATCCGGGTTGAAGGGGCCCGGCATCGAATCTTGCGTGTAATCCCGGGAAGTTCTGCAAGACCCGTATCAATGATGATCACGTCGGGCGGCTTTCGGGCAAAGAAGTCTTTTGAAGCGCTTTGTTGGTTCGAAAGGTCGGCACAGTCGATATTTAATTTGTGGGATATGGCCGAGAGCAGAATCTCGCGGTACGCACGAACGGGTGAAATGACTCCGAGCGTCGCCCCGTGGGGACTCTTGGCGCCCATGGAACCCCCTGCTGGTCATGTCACATGGTGGACGGCGTTCCAATAGCAAGAGGGGACCAAGCCAAAGTTCCCGAACTAGAGGTTTTTAAGGTGTACAAGTGGGAAGTTCGGCGGCTTATGCGCACATCCTGAGCCAGCTGCGATCGCGAGAGCGGCAGCTAACACTCCCGAGCGCACAACCCTGATCTCCGCAGCCCCGGGCAGGGGCGCTTCCCGAGAGAACGTGACTAACAGTGTAACTCTTCGCGGCTCGAGAATCAAGGTAGAATCGCCCAGTCCGTGCATGGAGTTGCTGCCCGGAGCCGACATTCGTCTTTCGTATAAAAGACGAGCGTTGGGCATCCATCCAGCGTTCTTGGGAACAGTCAAGCTAAGGAACCGGCATCCCAGCGGCAGTTTTGGCGGCTAAAACACGGGCATCCTGGATCGGTGCGAAAACGCGGTCGCGCCTAGTACGCGACGGAACTAGGAATTGCGCCAGTCCGGCGGACACGGCATAGACCTCCCCGCAGGGGAGAAAAGTGCCACATAAACGCCCCCAGGCGCCCAAAACGTGCGGCATTTCTGCACCGGAGAGCGGCAGACGGGGGGTATTTCTGCCCCGGAGCCTCCCAAAACACCAGTATTTCTGCACCGGCGGCGAGCGTCGGAGCTTTGGCGTCTCGAGCCCTCCCGGTCTCGCCGATTCTCAACGGAGCCCACTGATCACTCTCACGGGGTCGATGTGAAGCGAGAACCCATTCCGCTTCACGTCAGCCAGGTAGACGGACTGCGGAACGGTCGCATGGTCGTACTGCACCCCGGCGAGATCCCCAAGGTGGAGGCCGATGCCCCAGCCGAACGTTTGCCCTATGACGGTACTAGTCGGATCATCAACATGGCCTTCCCGATAGGAGAATATGTTGGCGACCGTGATTTCCCAACCACGCCTGTTCACCTCGTCACCGGCAACGGTGCCCCTCAGGTAACGCTGTGAGCGCTCGGACGTGCTGCCATAGGAAACGAGAGGGGTCAGGAGCTCGTAGATCCAGGTCCTCCCCGCTCTATGCCAGCTATTCTCGACGGACAGCGGGAGCGCAATTCCGACGCGAAACGCCCTACCCTGGCGGTGATCCTGGATGACGGGGAGAGTGGTGCCGGTGCTGTACGTCACGACCCTGTCCCCGTCGTTCTGCTCGGCCGCGCCGTAGCTCGCCTCGATTTTCACGCGGAGGATTGATTCGAGCCCCGGAATCATTCCCGGGTAACCGATCGCATCATACGGCGTCACGCGGAGTAGGTAGCCGCGGTCTCTCTCGTTCACGCTTGCCGAGCCGAAGAATGCTGCTGTTCCCTCTTCGTGGTACTTGACCCGCTTCCAGGTATGGCCAAGCGACACGTCCCCGAAGCGGCCAATTGGCGGCAGATGGTGCCCAAGTGCGAGCCCCGCGTTTTCCAGAGCCTGAGCCACGTTCATGCCGACGCCAATCGTATTGTCGTCTTCGGTCGTATGGACTTTCCCCACGTCGTTCCCATTGGCATCAGTCACGACCGTGATCCCGTAGTCGACCTCGTTCCCTCCGACCGCGTCGATCGGCCACCCTGCCATAGCTAGGCCGATTCCCCAGCGGCCCCAAAGCATTCGATTGGTCGTGAAGAAGACGTCCTTCGCCAGATCGGGCACGAGCTGAGTCTTGCTTCGCTCGTATCGGAGTCCGCGGTTATAGGGTAGAAGGGCCGGATTTGCCCAGTCATTCAGATCGCTACCCCACAATACCGCCGTTCCAGTACGCCCCATCCCGGAGAGACGAACAGATGGATCGATGCCGGTAGACTGAGCTGCGGTGAAGCCGAATTGTGCCTCGGACCGCGTCCCGATGAGGGCAATCGGCAGTATCGCAATGAGAAGAAGGATCCGGGCCACGAACGCCTCCTTGAGTGCCCCCCGTTCTTAGGGCCACGAATTATGGCAGGATACTCCGGTCCGAGGAGGGTCCTGCATGCGAAAGAGCCGGTTCAGCGAGGAGCAGATCGTTGCCATCGTGCGTGAGAGCGAGCGGGAGGGG
>Ga0066709_100002658_pt1 | contig 13186 bp, 9 predicted proteins | sample GraSoiAngelo_158_FD_79665 | JGI IMG/M metagenome (GOLD analysis project Ga0066709, IMG submission 79665) | Grasslands soil microbial communities from the Angelo Coastal Reserve, California, USA - 14_1009_16_30cm | ecosystem: Environmental > Terrestrial > Soil > Grasslands | place: USA... | reverse complement strand
GAAACCGCAATGAATTCGGCCGGGGGCTCGGGTGAATCGTTCGGGGACTTGCGGGCATCTCCGTCGAGCGGCTCAGTCGAGAGCGAAGCAGTCAGCAGAGCCAACTGTTCCTTGCTGAGGACTGGTTCGTAGACGCGATTGGTTCGGAGGCCCTTCCCGACGACCTTGACCGACGTTCCCATCGGCACCGCCACAATGATCTGGACAGGCTCCGGGAACAGCGGTCCCCGCACCGTTACGTTTGGCTTCAGATCTGATCGAACCCTCGAATGCAGGTGCCGGTGTGGGAGTTGATTCGGCTGGAGTAGCCCAGTACCCGCGGTCGTGGTTTACGGTTGCGGTTCGTTTCTCACGTTGCCCGCATCGTGGTCGCCGTTCCGTTCGCGGACTTTACGATATTCCTGGCGAGCCCATTCTTCAGCTTGCCGCAGTGGATCATCTAACTCTCGATGTCGCACAACCGCAGGCAACCCGCGAATGCCGCGGATGGCGTCGGCTGCTTCCAGCAAATCCTTCGGATCAGCCATATGCAACTCCTTCGCCTACATTTGACGGCGGACTCGGACAACGCCGCTATAGAATCTACAGGATGATAATCACTCCCGAGCGCTTCTGGCAAGGCTACTCGTGGGAACAGTATCTCGGACGCATTCGCCGGAACCGCGAACTGTTTCAGAAATCCTATGACGCGGTGGAACTGACCGGCGAAGAGGTCGATTGGATACAGCGATCGGGGTGTGTAAGATGTTATTGTCACGGTCGTAATCGCCCCAATGGGGTTGAAACGCTGCGAACCGAGTTGTAGTGGCGAGTTGCTCCTCGGAGACACCCACGGCCTGTGCCGGTGGGGATGTTACGGTCGCCGTGAGCGGGAGCGTCACGTCTCTGAGGTGCGTCTCCCCATCCGCCGTGGCGTAGATCTGCGCGTATGTGACACTCGTCGGGAGTCCACCCTGCGAGGTAGCTTTTTGTATCTGTCCGCTTGCATCTTTTCCGCCGGGCGAGCCGCGGCTTCCACAAGCAGCGAGGGCGAAAACTGCAGAAGCGACAGCGAAGGTCAACAAGTTCTTCATGGTCTAGAACACCTATTTATTCAGAAGGTTGAATAACTGGCTGGCGCGGATGACAAGTTCAACCTGAAAGAAGTCGGAACCATAACGCGCCGCGTCCAGATTGACAAGAATAAGGGTAGGCTGGCAGGCGGCGTTGCCTCGGTGACCGATTGCAAAATCGAAGTGGAGCACGTGGATAAGAAGTAGAAACGGGTCAGCGCCTGGCGGTCACTTTGCGAGGCAACAGCGCCGGTAGGGGTCACGATAAACCGGATCAACTCCAGCACCCCGACCACGGCCACGCCAACCAATCGGAACGGCACCAACACCAGCCACACGATTGGGTAGAGAACGCCAGCATGATCTCTTCAGGCGCATCTCTGGGGTGTTGACCTTACCGAGGGATTGAGGTCGGGAGTAACTCCTTGTAGGACGTCTGGCGATTGTGATAAATACAACTACCTGTAAATTCAGTATCTATCGGATGTTTTCGGTGAGTTGAACACGGCCAGGAGGTCCGTTTGGCTATGCGCCGCTTGACTTCTTTGATTTTCGTCTCAGTTCTCCTCGTGATCTCGCCGGTGTTTGCTCAAGCTCCTTCCCAAAAGAACGAACCCCAGCCGCCGAAATCAGAAGCCAAGCCAGCGTTAAATGCAGAAAAATTGGCTGTCGAATGGATGGACCATCTGAATGCTCTGGACGACTGGTTCATCTCGATGGATGGCAAGGAACACCCTGAGGAAGTTGTCAATCGCATGCTCGAACTGTATGCCCCGGATGCGATTCAGTTTGTAGCCCCCTCTGAAGATCAGATCGGAACGGTAATGCTCAGAGGAACTGATGCCATTCGAAAATGGATGGACACCTTCGCTCGGAGCTATGTCGACTTGCAGTACAGAATTAATGTCCAGACCGGTGGAAGAGAGCAAACGATAAACGTCATTGATTCGATGCCGTTGCCGTGTGGCGGGCTTGCAGTCGCGTTTGAAATCAGAGCTGTTTACGGCCGGCGTGAGGACCGGCGCACCTTCACAACGCCCGGAGCTGTGTTCCTTCAGTTTCGTGATGACGGAAAGATCCAGCGTTTAAGGCTATTCCTTCAGAAGGATGAAGCCACTGAATTTTTTCCGTGAGACCTGGCGTTTAATTCCCGCGAAATATTAGGCACAAATCAACGCTATCGAGAATCGGTTTGATGCCTGGACTCGTTTGATGCTTGGAGGCCTAAGATGCGTAGAGCAAAGATAGCGCTTTGGGTGGTCATGTTCGCGTGCTTATCCCTGAGAGTCGTGGCGCAGAAGGACAAGCCGCAGACCCCACCTGCGCAGAATCCGATCGACGATAACCGGATGGAGAAAGCGCACGAGAGCTTGTTTGCCCCACAAGCGGCTCCAGGTGCAGATGCCAGCCGGCTGACGGAGCAGCTGGCTTCCACTTTGCCGACAGCCGCATCATCGGCGCCGATTCCCCGAAAGAACTTTATCGATGAACATATCTTCGGCCGAATTGAGCGTGATCGCATTCCTCACGCAGCTCTCGCTGGCGATGAGGAATTCCTCAGGCGCGCTTACCTGGACGCAACCGGCCTGTTGCCGCCGATCGAGAAGATCAATGAATTCGTTGTCGACAAAGACCCGCAAAAGCGCGACAAGCTGATCGATGCACTGATCGGCAGCGACGAATTTACAGAGCAATGGGCGTGGTTCTGGGGTGACCTTTTCAGAACCAAAGTGGCGGCGTTCCATATCTGGACCAAACAGTGGCTGAAGGTGGACCGGCCCTATAACGATGTTTTTTACGACATCGTCACCGTCACGGCGAAGAATCACCAAGAGGTGCCGGCATCAGGTTTTTACAATGTGCCGACGTACACGGCAACACGCAACCTGTCTCCGACCGACGCGGACAACTATTACTTTCTCAATCGACTCGACTGGATTGATGAATTCAGCGTGGACTTGGGCCGCGTGTTTTTGGGTATCAATATGGATTGTTTTTCTTGTCACAATGGCGCCGGTCACGCCGATAGTGTCAATGTGTTCTTGGGGCGCATGAAGCGGGAACAATTTCATCAGCAAGCTGCGTTCTTTGGAAACTACCGCCGACTGATTGGTACATCCCCCAATGGTGCGAATACGGGCGATGAACACTCGATCATGGACGACGCGGCGCCCGGCTACAACACCGCTTATGATGCGCCATACCACACCGCGGCCGAGTCCCGATTTCCGCGTAATGGAAAGTCATACCAGCCCGCGTTTATCTTGACAGGCGAGAAACCGAAGGCCGGAGAGAATCCACGCAAGGCGCTGGGGCGCATCCTACCGAGTCATATTCAGTTCGCGCGTGCAGCGGTGAATCTGATTTGGGGTAAGTTGATGGTAGTCGGCTTCGTCGAGCCGTACGACAACTTCGATCTGGACCGCCTCGATCCAAAGAACCCACCGCCGAAACCATGGACGATTCAGCCGACAAACGTGGAGTTATTGAACGCGCTCGCCGAGGATTTTCGTACTCACAATTACACCATCCATCGTTTGATGAAGCTGATCATGAAATCGAATGCGTATCAGCTTTCAGCGAAGTTCGAAGGTGAATGGAAAGAGAGCTATGTTCCTTACTATCCGCGCCGGTTCGTCCGTGTGCTGAGCGGGCCGGAAGCGGTCGATCTGATTGCTCAAGCTACCGGTGCGCCGTATTCACTGTCGTATATGGGGGAAAAGCTCACGCGCATCAAGCAACTCAGCCAAATCCTTGATGTGGGTGGCGCTGCGCGCGGTGGAGGATCGAATGAAGGGACGCCAGTTTCGACGTTGATGCAGGCCTTTTTCCAGACGAATCGTGACAATCCTGCAGTGACTGGAAACAAGGCGACATCTGTGCAGGCCATGTTGATGATGGCTTCACCGGTCGTAACCAAACGTATTCGTGCCGAAGGCAGCACGCGGGTTGCGGAACTGTTAAAATCCGGCAAATCCGACAATGAGATCGTCGATAATCTTTTCCTCGCGAGCGTTTCTCGTCACCCGACTGCCGGTGAACTGGAAGTGGCAAATCGAATGATGGCCGAGAGCCGGAAAGAGGCAGCCGAAAACATCCAATGGTCGCTGCTGAATTCCGCGGAGTTTTTATTGAATCACTGAAAAGCGGGATATCTCCAGTCAGTTGTATGAGGTGACGCTAAGTGCCATGGGAGCACCGCAGTGCAGGAGGAGCCAATGATCATAAAGAAAGAAACGACAGAGTATCTTCCCCGCCGCCGGGTTTTTTTGAAGCTGGGAGGAATGGCTTTAGCAAGCACCTTCGTGGGCGGTTTCGCAATGCCCCTCAAAGTTCGCGCTGCTGGGAAAGCGAATCCCCGACGGAACGCGCGCTATGTCCTCTTTATCGAATTGCCTGGTGCCATCAGCCCGCCGGACAGCTGGGATTTCAAGGAAACCAAGGAGACACCGAAGGACTTCTTCCCGGAAAAAGTTTTTTCCGAGTTCTATGTTTCCAAGACCCTGTTTCCTAACTATGACAAGTGGATGACGCGGGCATCACTGGTGCGTTCCATGCGGGCGAATGAACTGGTGCATTTCCCCGGCCAGTATCATACGCAGACCGGACGGAACCTGAATGTCGCTGTTGCCAAAGAGATCCCGGCTTTTGGCAGCATCATCGCAAGCGAACTGGAGAAGGAGCGGCGCGAGTCGGATGTCTTACCCACCTATGTCAGTTTTAATCTCTCCAGAGGGCGCGTGGGTGGGGTCGGGTCCGGATTCCTCCCGGCGCAGTTTTCGGGATTGGACCTTGACACCACTTCCGTGTTTAGCAGCTTTGCGGGTGACGACGAGGATGAGAAAGGGGGCTCAGCGCTGGACAAGCGTTGGCAGTCGCGCGGTAGGATGGAAGAGGTTTCCCCCTTTAACGACGCGATAGGCGAGACGGTTTCAGAATACAAGTCCTTTTATGAGTATGCGCGGCGGATCCTGAATGATAGTCGCTGGAAGAAGATTTTCAAAGTCACCGAAGAAGAGAAAAAGCGCTACACCAATGATTTCGGCATCAGTTGCCTGCTGGCTCGCAACGTTCTGGCGGCCGATGCTGGCGCGCGGTTCATCTATATTAATGACTGCGGAGCCGGCGGGAATGGGCCTTGGGATCACCATACCTCCATCTTCGACAGGCGGAAAAACGTCAACCTGTACACCACGTGCAACAGCATTGATCGCGGAATAGCCAATCTCGTTCAAGACCTCTCAACAATGCCGGGTAAAGAATCCGGAAAAACATTGCTCGACGAAACGATGATTATCGTGACCAGCGAATTCGGACGCACGCCTGTCTTGAACGCCGCGCAGGGTCGCGATCATTACGGCGCGTGTTACACCACGATCTATTTGGGAGCGGGCGTCAAGCAGGGCCGGATCATCGGTAAGACCGACGACACGTGCACGAAAACCGTCGACGCTGGATGGAAGTATAAACAACGCCCGGCTATGGACAACACCGTCGCGACTATCTATTCCGCTTTGGGCATCGATTGGACCAAGAGCATCAAAAATACGCCGTCGGGTCGCGATTACGATTACGTGCAGACCGCGCCGATCGGGGGCTCGGAATTTAATGCCGTTGATGAAATCGCTGAATTATTCGTGTAAATAAGTATGAATCGGAGGGTTGCAATCACGATTGTTTGCATTCTCTGTGCCGTTATTCCAATAGCGGCACAGACAACCGCGCCTGAAGGCATGGCGTTAATTCCCGCCGGTGAATATTGGATGGGCCGTGTCACATTCTTTTTCGTCGACGCGGTGGGTTTGTTTGAGCGCGATCGCTCGGATGATTATCCTGCGCACCGGGTCTACGTGGACGCCTTCTATATGGACAAGTACGAGGTCACGAATGCCGACTACGCACGGTTCATTGAGGCCAAAGGCGTCAAGAAGCCATGGCATTGGCCCCAGGGTCAGATCCCCAAAGGTGAAGAGCGTTTTCCGATATACAACGTCAGTTGGCAAGAGGCTGATGCGTATTGCAAGTGGGTCGGCAAGCGTCTCCCAACTGAAGCGGAATGGGAAAAGGCCGCGCGGGGAGGCCTGGATCGAAAACGGTTCCCGTGGGGCGACGAGGATCCGGGCTCGGGCGGCGAAGGCGATCCCGAAGGCTATGCAGGCCGCGGCGGCAGTCGTCTGGCGAACATCGGCTCTTATCATGCCGCGATACGAGTCGGTTCTTTCCCGCCAAACGGCTACGGGCTCTTTGACATGGTCGGCAACGTTGCGGAGTTTACTAGCGATTGGTACGACAACGGGTATTATGCGAACAGTCCCAAAGACAATCCGAAAGGCCCCGAAACGGGCCTGTATAGGGTTATTCGCGGCGGCAGTTGGGCTGAACGCGACCCTCGCGCTCTGATGAATCATTACCGCAACTTTACCGATCCCGAACTGCGAGCTTCCTCGATCGGTTTCCGCTGCGCTAAATAGCTGCCCTGTTGAAACCCACGGATGGCTGCCCTCTGAGACAATCCAGCATTCGGAGGTTCTGAGTGAATTCTAAGTTGGCACTTGCTGTAATTTTGATTTGCGCTGCGGTAATGACGATCTTCGCGCAACAAAAACGGCCCTATGACGCCATCATGAAGGATGTCAACGCCACTTTCGCGAGCCTCAAGAAAAATCTCGACTCCAACAGTTTGTCTTCCGCTGCAGAAGATGCAGCCAAACTAGAAAGTTTATTCCACGAGACCGAAACATTCTGGTCGGCTTTCAAGACGAAGGACGCGATCGATTCCTCGAAAAGCGCTCAATCGTCGTCTCAGGCAGTCGCTGCCGCCGCGAAAGAGGGGAATGGACAGAAAGCTCAGGCCTCTTATGGCTCTATTGGGAAGTTCTGCAAAGGTTGCCACGATAACCATCGTGAGCAGATGCCTGACAAATCCTTTAAGATTAAGCCGTAAACCACAGGCTAAGCAGCGGCTCGCCGAACGGCTGTCGATGAATCGGTTCATGTTCGCGCCTTGAATGCCGTACGCATTCATTGTGAAAGTCCGAGTCTCCGAACGCGACGAGCCGTCACTTAGAAATTCAGGTAAAAGCCGAGTCGTACCATGCGCCCACGCACGATGGCGGCCACGCGATGATAGGCCGGGCCCAGCACAGTCGCGCGACCCTGGGTCGCGTTCGTATTCGTGACATTAAAAACGTCCACGGTGGGTTCGGCACTAAACTGCTCGCCTATCTTGAACGTTTTTCTTGCGCCGAGGTCGCCCATGTTGACGCTCGGCAGGCGGTTTGTCCCCCGGGGCGCGACGGCCACGGACTGCGACACCTGTGTGAGCGTGACGGTATTGGAGCCGACGGTCACGGTATCCAGCTCTGGGAATCCCGTGAAGTGTTGCAGGTTGGCGCTGAGGAAAATCCCGTACGGCAACTCGTAAAAACCCGCCACCTTGGCGGAGATTGGAACATCGTTTCCGATGACCCCGCGGCGGAACGTGAAATTCGGGTTGTTAAGATCCGATGTGCCGTAAACATCACCGACGTTTTTGCCGTAGCTCAGGCCGCCCATCACCATCCAGCGGTTGCTTAAGCGTTTCCTCACGGTCAAGTCCAGCCCGTTGAAATGACTATCCAACTCGGAGAAATTATCAAACAGAACGTCGAATTTGCCGCGCGTTGCTGGAGCCTGATCGTAAACGGTGACCTGCTGGCCGCTGTTTTTTTCCGTCACTAACAGGGGAGTGTAGGTTCCCCGCGGTACCAGCAAGTTCTTCGAACCGATGTTGCGCCGATTTTCTCGATGAAAGAAGCCCAATGAGACTACGAAATCCGCAAGAAGCTGTCGCTCGATTTCGACCGAATACTCGTTTGTGTAGGGTCGTTTCAAGTTGAGGTTGTACCGGTTGGTCGTACCGAAATTGAACCCGCTGGATGGGCCCAATTCATCCAGCTGCGGGATACCATCGCCGTTACGGTCGGTCCACGTTCGTGTGTCGTTCGTTAGAGTGATCGGATTCACACGTCCTGGATGGGCGGTATAGACTCCAATGTAGTATCGGTTGGCCGCGAGTTTCAGGGCCGTCTTGCCATCGCCGAAAATGTCGTAGATCAATCCAAACCTCGGCGCTAGATCGAGCCAGTTTGGAACATCCGTAATCTTGTCGAAGCACTTCGCGCTGACGAAAATCGTCTGCTCCTGGCATAGAGCCGGCACCCAACCCGTGGTCTTTTGCAACCGCAATCCCAGATTCAAAGTCAGTTTGCGCGTTGCCTTCCATTTGTCCTGAATGTACACCGCCTGGTCCTGAGTGAACAAATTTGTGCGCGTAGGTGTGTTGTACGTGTTAACGGAATCCGGAACACCATTACGAAAGACGGCGCGCAGTCCGGCCGGGTAATGGGACAATCCAAAAGTGTGGGAGTCGACAGAGTTACGCGTAAACTGATATCCGACCTTCAAATTGTGAGCTCCGGCAACGTAGCTCAGACTGGAATGTGCGTATTTTCTGCTGTCCCAGCGCGCATCCGAATAAGTCGGTTGGGCCACGGTGTACGTGTTTGTCACGCTGTCAAAACGGGCGATATCGCCCCTTTTTACTTCCTTCTGCGTGTCGTCACCGTCCTGTGTTGTGATGAAACGGCTTACCATGTTCTCCAGGACGAGCTTGGGTGAAAGCGTCGCCGTCCAAGTCACCTGGTCCATCGGATTGAGCAACTGCTGTATTCTCGTCGCACGAGCTTCGTAAAAGTCATTTGCCGTCGTCAGTTGGGTTAACGTCCGCTTGAGCGCTACCCTGGTGTTGAAGCGGTGAAGGTAATGGACCTGCATGTCCGGTTTCACTTGCCACGAGAGCTTGATCGAATAATCATGCTGCCGGTTATCATCTACCATCTGCGTGCCGTCGGCGTTGTAGCTGCCCACGCGCAACTGATTCAACTGTGCCAGTTGTCCCGTGGCCGAAAACCACAGCCTGTCGCGCAGGATCGGCCCTGAGAAGCCGGCTGCGGAATTGTACAAGCTCTTCATCTTGGCACTCGGCGAGAGGTTGGGATTAGCCTGAAGCACGCGCAGGGGAATCGCGGCTATAAGGTCGGTACGGAGCGCCGGCGTGATATTGTCGGAGTTCAGCCGGCCATTTGTGCCGATAAAATTGAAGTACCCATGAAAATCATTCGTGCCCGTCCGGCTCACCATGCTGTAGACGAGGCCGCCCCTCTCATTTTCAGCGGGAGAGTTTCCGGCCTGATAGTTGATCTCTTGAAACGCAAACGCGTCGTAGTACCCTCCTGCCGTGCCCGGGCTTCCTCCATTGCTGGTTTCCGTACCGTCGATTAAGAACGCGCCCTCAGTCTGAAGGCTGCCGTGTATAATGCCCGTGCTCTGGGCCATGGATTCCGATCCGCCCACGTCATACTTGCCCATGACCACGGCCGGCACCATGCGTCCGATCGACCATAGATCCTGGCCTGTTGGCAGTTTGTTCAGAATCTGCCGTTCCAACACGATCTGGTTGAATACGGCGGTTGTATCCAACAGCGGCGCCTCTCCGGTCACAGTGACTGTGTCCGACGTCTGCCCCACCTCCAGCGTCAGGTCGACACGAACGGTGACGTCGGCGTTGACAACAATATTCTGGCGAACCACAGTGCGGAATCCCGGCAGTTCCGCCTTCACGCTGTAGGTGCTACTGGGCACGAGCCGCGTGAACTGATAGATGCCGCGCTCGTCCGTTACAGCCTGTTGATTTCCGCCGATCGTCCCGGGATTGGAGAGAGTAACGTTCGCTCCCGGAATGACGGCACCTGTCGCATCCTGAATGGTTCCACTAATCGCTCCTACCGATTGCGCCATCGCGAGGGGCGAATTGTTGGCGAACAGCCACAGAGCCACCGACGCAATCGAAATTGTTCTCTTGACCAAGAATCTTGTTTTCATGGCTTGGCCCCCAATCAGAGCTTCAGGACAGCAAATGTTTAGTGTTAAAGACCAATTCACACCGCATGAGATGGCACCTTTGCGCCTTTTGCCGCAGCAGGTATCCACCTTCTTGGAAATGGCACTTACGATCTTCTCCACATGGTGAAAAGTCAAATGAAAATGTAGGCAATCGGGTGAAGGAGCGTCCGCTGAACCTTGGACACGCGGGATTCGGGGACTTTCCCAAATTTCAGGTAGCCGATTGCCACCTTTTCCACATCGAGATTCCGGGCCCGGACTGCACCTGATTTCCGTTAGGTGTGGGCCGTGCCTGGTGTGCTGGTGTGCGCAAAATATTGACTTGCCGCCATTGCTGGGTTGATACTGCGCCAAATCGACCTCGAAAAGCCCTATAGATCATGATCGCTGCAGTTGACCTGAAGACTGCACAACGTGATCAAGTAAGACTCCTATCATTCGGATCTCGGAAGCTCCGAATGGTGGGAACGCACACACAAATGGTGTTGCTTTCAAAGGAGGGATTTGTGCGTGGAAAATTGAAGATAATGTCGTTAGGAATCGTGATTCTTGCTTTGTGCACCGCTGCGCCGGGTTTTTCGCAGACAGCCTCGACGGGCGCGTTAACCGGCACCACGACCGATGTAACGCGCGCCGTGATACCAGGCGTGGAAATCACGCTGACTAATGAAGCCACGAGCGAGTCGCGCTCGGCGGTCTCGAACGAGAACGGCAGCTATTCGTTTCAACTACTCGCTCCTGGCGCCTATCGCCTGGAAGCGGCGTTATCGGGGTTCAAGACGGCCGTCGTTTCCGGCATTCGGATCAGCGTGACCGAAACCACGCGCGTGGTAATCCAGCTCGAGGTTGGCGGTTTGTCGGAAAAAGTGACTGTGGAGACCGCACCGGTGATGGTGCAGCAGGAAAGCAGCGCGCTCGGACGCGTCGTGAATGAAAATGTTGTTGCAAGCCTTCCGCTGGTGAATCGGAACTTCACCCAGATTATCGGCTTGTCCCCTGGAATTACGATCGATGTGACCCACGCCGGCGAGCTTGGACGGGGCAGCGGAGGGATGACGACTGCGCGGACCAGCGTCAATGGCGGTCGAGCCTATGACAATAACTTCATGATCGACGGTATCGACGCCAACGATTTTCAACAAAGCGATGCCGGCAATACGGGCGGTACGGCCGTCCCCAATCCGGACGCCATTCAGGAGTTCAAGGTTCAGACCGGCCAGGTTGACGCTTCGTTTGGCCGGAATGCCGGCGCTCAGGTGAACATCATCACCAAGTCGGGGACCAACGATCTTCACGGCTCCGTATTTGAGTTCTTCCGCAATGAAGCGCTGAATGCGAACGATTTTTTCTTCAATCGTAATGGGCTAAAGAAACCAGTCGTGCGGCAGAACCAATATGGAGGAACTATCGGAGGGCCCCTAAAACGCGACAAGCTGTTCTTCTTTGGCTCGTATCAGGGTACGCAGCAAGCCATAGGAATCGCGGCCGGAAAAGCCCGAGGTATTTGCAACTCGACCATCTTCTCGCCGCCGTTAACCGATGACCGCTCGGCCGCGGCATTAGGCGGGTTGTTTGCGGGACAGAGGGGGCAAAATGGAGGCACGGCAATCCTGGCCGATGGATCCAATATTAATCCGATCGCACTGCGGCTGCTGAACCTGCGGTTGCCCAACGGCAATTACTTGTTTCCCACTCCCCAGACGATTGACCCTAGCTTGCCATTTGCGCGTCAGGGATTCTCAGCTTTCACCGATCCGTGCACCTTTGACGAAAAACAACTTATGGCCAATGCGGACTACCTGCAGACGGACAAGAGCAAATTTGCCTTCCGGTATTTCTTCTCCAACAGCCTCTCGAAGGTTTCATTCACAAACAACTCCGCTGCTCCAGGCACTCCGTACGATCTGCATGTAAACGCCAGGGTGGCATCCGTGTCCCACAGCTATGTATTCAGTTCGCGAATGTTCAATGAATTCCGAGCAGGCTTCTTCATCGTGCCGTGGAAGCAGGACTTCATCAAACCGCCATTCACCTGGACCAGTGTCGGCGTCTATTCGCCCTATCCCATGATCGATATTCGGCCCGGCATCACCATCACGGGTTCTTACCAGGCCAGCTACGGAAATGACAAGGAACAGCCGCAGAGAACTTTCAGTGGGTCGGACCATCTTTCCTACATCTATGGGACACACAATATCCGTTTTGGAGGCGGCGTGAGGCGCTATCACGATGAAGTCCTGGACGCCTGGACCAGCGGCACTCTAACGTTTCAAAGTTTTCCGGATTTCTTGTTAGGCCAGAGCGCGGCGCAGAACGGTTCCAGCTTCAGCAACATATTCTCATCCAGCTACAGCGTCATGCCTCCGGACTGCATGTTGCGGGCGTGGGATTTCTCTAGCTATATCCAGGATGATATGAAGCTCACCTCACGGTTTACGTTCAATGCGGGTCTTCGATTCGAACGGTTCTCCCACCCGTGGGATCGTCTTGGTGATGATACGAATTTCGAGCTGCGTCGTGCGAATCCGAACCCACCGCCGGAGGGTACATACCAGGGTTATGTCGCAAGCTCCAAGTACAATTATCTCAGCCCGAACAAGCCGCCGCTTCCCCCCGGCGTCGTTCAATTGGACAGGGTGTCCGTTCTCGATGGCAATGGGGAGAATACCTTTGCGCCACGCATCGGTTTGGCGTGGCAGGTGCTTCCCAACTCGAGCCGTCTGCTCCTGCGCGCCGGTTACGGATGGTATTACACCCGGTCCGTGGGGCTCATCTACAACTACATGGGTGCGACGGCGCGTACGAACCAAAACCGCAGCGGGCAATTTAACGCAGCAGCAACGTTCGAGAACCCGTTCCAGCCCCTTCCGCCAGCGTACACGACGGATCGACATACCTGGATTTGGACCGAGCCGCCCTATTCACCCACAACAGCGTATAACGTCACCATGCTGGCTCCGGATTATCGGCACGCGTTGACCCAGCAGTTTAGCCTGAACATCCAAAGCGAATTCGCACGGAACTTTCTGTTGGAGGTCGGCTATGTCGGATCGAGAGCGACTCATCTGGATCACGGTGTTTCGCCGAACCAGGCGGCGCTAGCGAACCCCCCGAATCCGATCCGGGGTGTCTCCAGCAATACGGTGGCCAACATACCCCAGCGGGTTGTCATCCAAGGCTTCCAGCCGACT
>Ga0066709_100002657_pt1 | contig 13188 bp, 10 predicted proteins | sample GraSoiAngelo_158_FD_79665 | JGI IMG/M metagenome (GOLD analysis project Ga0066709, IMG submission 79665) | Grasslands soil microbial communities from the Angelo Coastal Reserve, California, USA - 14_1009_16_30cm | ecosystem: Environmental > Terrestrial > Soil > Grasslands | place: USA... | reverse complement strand
TTCGCGCGGCCGAGCAGTCGCGCCGCCGCGAGGGCGTCGCCGGCCTCCGCTTCGTACGAGGCGATGCCGAACAGCGCCCAGAGCTGAGACTCGACGAGCCCGATCTCTTCCGCGGCAGCCAAACCACGACGGAGGAGCTCGTGCGCGCGTGCGCCCTCACCGAGTCCATGTGCCGCGTAGCCGAGGTTCGTCAGCGCGCGTGCACGCCGGTCGAGATCGCCACGCGCCTCGCCGATCGCCAGGCTTTCCTCGAACAGCTCGGCAGCCCGCTCGAAATCCCCTTCCTCCATGTACATGCTGCCGAGGTTGTTCGTCGCGACCGAGAGCAGCCAACCGTCGTCCTGGCGGCGGGCGTGCACCAGCGACTCCTCGTGCAACGCGCGTGCCCGGTCGTGGTCTCCCTGCATGCTCGCGGCTATCCCGAACATGTGGATCGCCAAAGACACTCCGTGCTCCAGTCCGGCCTGCCGTGAGAGCTCCAGCAGACGGCCGGCCCACTCCTCACCCTCGTCGAGATCGCCCTGCCACAACGCCAGGAGAGCCGCGCCCCACAGCGAATCGACGAGGCGCCTCGGCTCGACGTCGCCAGTGAGCGAGAGCGCCGCGGCCAGGAAACGACGGCCCTCAGTCCAGTGCCCACGCGTCTGCCAGTAGAGCCAGATCGCCCCCGAGAACCGCAGTGCGGCGTCTGCGTCCTCGCACGCAAGGAGGTGCTCGAGCGCTGCCCGCAGGTTCGCGTTCTCGGCCTCGAGCCGGTCGAGCCACTTCCGAGCCTCCCGCGCGCGCAGCTCCGGGCGCGCCTGCTCGCCGAGTGCGACGTACCAGGCCGCGTGACGGTCACGGAGTTAGCTCGCGTCCGCGAGCCCGTCGAGCCGCTCGGCGGCGAACTCGCGAATCGTCTCGAGCATCCAGTAGCGCTCGCCGCTGCGACGGACGAGGCTCTTGTCGACCAGCGAGGCGATCCCGTCGAGGTCGGCGCCGCAGGCCTCCTCGGCGGCCTCCAGCGTGCAGCCGCCGGCGAATACCGCGAGCCGAGCGAACAGATCCTGCTCCGACGGCGTCAACAGGTCGTGGCTCCACGCGATCGTCGCGCGCAGCGTGCGTTGCCGCTCGGGTGCCGACCGCGATCCGCCGGCGAGCAGCGGCAAACGTTGTTCGAGCCGTTCGAGCAGGGCCGGCAACGAGAGCGCCTTCACCCGCGCAGCCGCCAGCTCGATCGCGAGCGGGAGGCAGTCGAGACGCCGGCAGATCTCGCCCACCTCGCCGTTGGCCTCGAAATCGGAGTGAACCGCCACAGCCCGCTGTCGAAACAGGTCGACGGCTTCCTGCTCCCGCAACGGCTCGACGGCGACCTCCCACTCCCCGGCGACGTGCAACGGCTCACGGCTCGTGACGAGCACCGTCAGATCCGGGCACGAAGCGATCGTCTCGGCCAGGCCCGCCGCGGCGTCGAGCAGATGCTCGAAGTTGTCCAAGAGCAAGAGCAACCGCTTGTCGCCGACGGTCGCCGCGAGCGTGTCCTTCGAGCCGAGCGCCTGAGCGGCGGCGGTCTCGACGAGCGTTGGGTCGGCCAGCGAGGCGAGCGGGACCCACCACACCCCGCGATCGAAGTCGTCGGCGGCCGCAGCGACAGCCTGCAGCGCCAGCCGCGTCTTGCCGCTTCCGCCGGGCCCGGTCAGCGTGACCAGCCGGACGTCGCGACGCCCCAGGAGCTGCGCGACCTCCTCGATCTCCCGCTCGCGGCCGAGAAACGGCGTCGCAGGCACGGGGAGGTTTGTCTGGTGCAAGGTCTGCAGCGACGGGGAAGGACTCGGTACCGAGCTGAAAGAGCCGCTCCGGTGCGCTCAGGTCCTTCAGCCGGTGCAGGCCGAGGTCGCGCACATCGACGCCGGCGAGGTCCGCCGTCGCCTGCGACAGGAGCACCTGCCCTCCATGCCCGGCAGCGGCGATCCGCGCCGCCCGGTGCACGTCGATGCCGACGTAATCCTCGACCTCCGGAAGCGGCTCCCCCGTGTGAAGCCCCATCCGGACGCGCACCGGTCCGTCGGCAAGCGCGCGCTGCGCCGCGTCAGCAGCGGCGACGGCGTCCGACGCGCGCGCGAACGCGACGAAGAAGGCATCGCCCGCGGTATCGACCTCGACACCGTGATGCCGCGCCCACACGTCGCGCAACACACGGTGGTGCTCGGCGAGGACATCGGCGTAGCGGTCGCCGAGCTCCCGCAGCAGCCGCGTCGACGCCTCGATGTCGGTGAAGAGGAACGTCACCGTCCCGGTCGGGAGCTCCCGCTGCACCTTGCGATTCTCTCCCTTCCGGAGGCGGACGACCACCGTGCGCCCCGAGATCAACCGGCCTCACCGAGGCCGAGACCTGAGGACTCGGCAACCTGCGTTCAGGCCGCCTGAGGATCGACGATGATCTTGCCCCGGGCGGTGCGCTCCACGAGTGGCCGGATGCCCTGATCGACGCGATCGTCCAGTGGGATCACACGATCGAGCACGGTCTCCGCGAGATGCCCGCGCGAGATGATGTCGAGCGACTCCGGGAGATCGACATCGCAGATGTGTGCGACAGCCGTTCTGATCTCGACTTCGCGAGTCGTGAGCGCGAAGAGGTCGATCTCGGTTGGGCTGGGCTGGAGGCCGACGATGAGCACGCGACCGCCACGTCGCGTCGCTTCGATGGCTGTCTCGGGCGATCCGGGCGCACCGGACGACTCGATGACGACGTGGGCGCCGTCTCCCCCGGTCACCTCCACAATCGCGGCTGCAACGTCTTGGCTCCTCGCGTCGATGACGGACTCCGCCCCGAGTCTCCGCGCCGTCCGCAATCGCTGATCGTCGATGTCGACGGCGATGAGGGGCGAAACGCCCTTGGCCGCGGCCGCGCCGAGGATGAAGGAGCCGATGCCGCCGACGCCGATGACGACGCATGTGTGACCCGGCTGGACATTTGTCCGCCGCAGCGCGTGGAGCGCGACGGCGAGCGGCTGTGCCATCGCAGCCGCATCGTCGGAGCACACGTCCGGCACGTGGCGACAGACCGCTGCAGGCGTCTTGACGAGTTGCGCCAGTCCGCCGTTGAGCTGCAGCCCGAGTGTCAGATAGGTCGAGCAGAGATTGGTTCGTCCGGCGCGGCACCACTCACAGTGACCACACGAAACAGCGGCGCCGGAGACGACCCTGTCACCGTGAGCAAGCCCGTCGACCCCTTCGCCGATCGAGACGACGCGTCCTACGAACTCGTGTCCGAGGGTGACGGGCGGGCGGGTCAGGAGTGGCCCGTGCGCCCACTCCGACGAGTCCGTGCCGCAGATTGCTGCCCGGACGACCTCGAGCACGACCTCGCCGGGGCCCGGGTCGTCGGGCTCCGGAACCGACTGGATCCGGATGTCGTGCCGACCGTGGTAGACCGCGGCCTTCATGTGCCGGTCGCGAGGTGGACTTTGATGTTGGCAGCCGTGTCACGCGCCGCATCGAGCGCGTCGAGCGCGTCCTGGAGCGGGAAGGTCGCCGTGACGATCGAGCTCGCGTCGACGACCCCACTCGCGAGGAACCGGATCGTGCGCGGCCAGAGGCCAACGGAGCCGATCAGGCCACGCATGCGGAGAGCTTTCGACTGGATGAGCCCGAGCTGGGCCGCCACCTCGGCGCCGATATTGATGCCGACGTAGACGATCCGAGCTTCTTGACCCGCAACCTCGAGGGCCTGCGCCATCGCCGCAGGGGCGCCGGCCGCCTCGATGACGACATCGAAGCCACGGCCACCCGTGAGGGTTGCGACACCCTCCGCGAAATCGTCCGCCGTCGGGTCGAGTGCGGCCCGTGCTCCTATCTTCAGGGCCTTGTCGCGCCGAGCCTGCTGCGGCTCGAGCAGGACGACGCTGGCGTTGTTCGCTGCCGCGGCCATGACGCAGAGCAGCCCGATTGGCCCACCGCCAAGAACCGCGACCACGTCTGCAGGGTCGACTCCGCCGGCCAGGACGGTGGCGTTGTACGCAACGGAGAACGGCTCGACCATCGCGCCGTCCGTGAAGGAGAGACCCTCGGGCAGCCTGTGAAGCCATTCACCTCGGGCCGTGAAGTACTCCGCATCCGCTCCGTTGATGGAGAAGCCGAAGTGGTCGCGCCCGGCAGGACCGACGACGCATTCGCCGACAACCGAATCGCCGCGCCGCAGCCCACGCACGGCCGACCCCGTCTCGACGACCTCTCCGCACCATTCGTGTCCGGGGATGACCGGGTACGAGACCGGGATGATGTAGCGACCCTCGTAGAGCTCGAAGTCGGAATGGCAGATCCCCACGGCGCGTGACTTGACGAGGACCTCGTCAGGGCCGATCTGCGGCTCTTCGATGTCGGTGACGACCGCGTTGTGTGGGGCTTGGAAGACGAGGGCCTTCATGGTTCTCCTTGGTCTCGGTTCAAGGCCGCTGCGTGCCCCGCGGGGGGGCGTGATTCATGGAGATAAGGACCTTCATGTCCTCGGTGGAGACCGAGCTGAGGCGTTGGAAGCCTGACTCCGCCTCGTCCATCGGCACCCGGCCGGTGACGATCCTTTCGACAGGAAGCCGTCCGGATGCAATCTGAGCGGCGACACGCGGCCAGTCGTTGACGCCGTAGCACCAGCTACCGACGATCTTGAGGTCGTTGAGTGCCCACAGCATGGGGTCGACCTCGCAGCGGCTCACGTGCAGACCGACCTGTACCACAGTCCCGCGGCGCTTCACGGCTTCGGCGCACGTCCTGAACGCGTCGCCGAATCCGGCGCACTCGATCGCGATGTCGACACCAAGTCCATCGGTCCGCTCCCGCAGCTCCGCCGGCACGTCGGCCGCTGCCGGATCGAACACCTCTCCGAGGTCGAGCCGCCTGGCCCGCTCGCGCCGCGACTCATTCGGCTCGGTCATGTAGACGGAACCTGCTCCCGCCGCCGCGGCACAGAGTGCGGCGAACGCCCCGATCGGTCCGCCTCCGGCGATGAGGACGCTGTCCCCCGGGCGCACCGGGCCGCGTGAGACACCGTACGCGGCCACCGCGCACGGCTCGATGAGCGCGCCCTGCTCGTCCGTGACGGCGTCCGGGATGCGGAACACCTGGTACTCCTCGAGGTTCGCGAGCTCCGAGATCCCGCCCCAATCGGCGCTGAGGCCGGTGCAGGCCATCGTCACGCAGAGGTGCTGCAGGCCGCGCCGGCAGTAGTCGCAGCGGCCGCAGTAGATGAGCGGCATCACCGAGACGCGGTCGCCGACGGCGACCCGCGTGACCGTGGAGCCAACGGCGACGACCTCGGCCGAGAACTCGTGCCCGAGGATCTGCGGCAGTTCGGCGCCGGTGAGCGGATGCGGTTCAGCCGGAGTGACAATCGGTCCGCTCGTGTACTCGTGCAAGTCGGTGCCGCAGATCCCACACCAGCGTGGGGCGACGGTGACCTGCGTCGGGCCGGGCGGGCCGGGCTCGAGCACGTTCTCGATCCGCAGGTCGCCGGCAGCATGGAAGCGGAGAGCACGCATCACGGCACGATCCGTTCGCTTCGCAGACGCGCGAAAAGGTCCGTGAATGAGGACTCGGTGTCGCGCACACCGTGGAAGCCGAGCCGCCGGCTGTGCCCCATGTCCGTGAACGTCTCGATCGTGCGGCCGAGATCCGCGTCCGTGTGCCACCAGGATGCGAGCACGTCGACGCTGAAGTCCCGAAGGCCATGTCGCTTCACGATCTCCGGCCAGACCTGGGCGGCATCGGCCATCTGCCCTTCGAGCGGTAAAGGCTCACCGTCGAAGGGCACGGGCTCGACATCGAGCGCAGCAGCGAGCTTCGGCCACATTCGTCGCCAGCGGAAGACGTCGCCGTTGACGATGTTGAGTGCCTGATTCGCGGCAGCCGCTGTCGTTGCCGCCCAGACGAGATGATCTGCTAGCAGGCCGGCGTCGGTGACGTCGGTGACGGCCTCCCATTGCTCGCGTGAGCCTGGGAAGCGGAAACCCCGCCGCGTCTCCCGGCAGATGGCTGCGTAGACGGCGAGAGTCACGCCCATGTTCATGGCGTTCCCGAGAGCCCAGCCGATCAGCGTATGCGGCCGGTGGACCGACCACGTGAATCCGTCACGGGCAGCAGCGTCGAACAGGATGTCCTCCTGCACGTAGTAGAAGTTCTCGTACGGCAGCCGAGGTTGATCCTCCGAGAACGGCGTGTCGGGCTGAGCCTTGGCGTACGCCTCGAACGGGCCCAGATAGTGCTTGAGCCCCGTCACGAGCGCCACGTGCTGGACGGACTTCTCGCGTGCGGTTGTATCGAGGAGGTTCTGAAGCATGCGGCCGTTGACATCGCAGTTCTCGGCCTCCGTGGGCCGCCTCGCCCATGTCGTGAAGAAGACGTGCGTGGGAGCGATGCCGCCAACGGCTGCGGCGACGGCTTCAGCGTCCTCGAGGTCGGCCGCGATCGGAGCGATGCGCGCGTCGAGATCCCTCGGTTCGCGGCAGAGTCCCGAGACCTGCCAGCCGTCGGCCAGGAGGCGTCGAGCGACGTTGCCTCCGCTGATGCCGGTGACGCCGACCACAAGCGCGTGTCGTCCGCTCACGAGCGCTGGCCGGGCACCGGCACGCCCCTGCGACGGACCTGGCTGTAGATGATCGCGGCGGCGACGATCAGCAGCCCCTGGAAGATGTACTGCCACTTTTGGTCGAGGCTTAGGAAGACCGTAGCGTTCAGGACTTGAACGCTGAGCCCGGCGCCCAGCAGCGTGCCGATGAAAGTACCTCGCCCACCGAGCAGGCTCGTCCCGCCCAGCACCACTGCCGTGATCGACGTAAGGGTGTATCCGGTGCCTTGTCCCGGATCGCCGACCCCGAGCTGTGCGAGTAGCACGATCGCGCCGAGAAGCGTCAGGAGCGATGCTCCGAGGTAGCCGAGCAGCGCAGTCGTGTTGACGGGCACGCCGACACGGCGTGCCGATTCCTCATTCGACCCCACCGCGCGTAATCGCATGCCGAACCTTGTCTTGCGGAGGCCGAGCTCGAGACCGAGAGCACAGAGCACGAATACGACGAACGCGACAGGTACAGGCCCGACCTTCGTCGAGATGGCGTTGGTCACCGAGGTGGCGATGTACCCGTCGGGCGCGGAGCGCAGCCTGAAGCTCAGCCCTCCCAGTCCGATGTACGTGACAAGAGTCGCGGCGACGGGCGTGAACCGCGCAAAGCGGATCAGGGCGCCGTTGAGAAGACCCACTCCGGCAGCGGCCGCGAGCATCAGAGCGAATCCGAGCACCCACACCGCGGGCGAGCGACCGTCGAGCACGAAGAACGACGCCAGGACGACCAGGAAGCCGGCAAGCGGCCCGACGGAGAGATCGATGCCGCCGAGGAGCAAGGCGAACGTCTGTCCCAGCGAGATGAAGCCGAGCGCCGCGCAGGCGAACATGACGGCGTTGATATTGAAATCCGAGAGATAGCGGCTGTTGTGATGCAGGACGTAGGCGCCGAGAACGGCGATCACGAGCGCGAGGACGACGACAGGGGCGTAGTCACCCTCGATGAACCGTGCGAGCCGCGACAGGCGGCTCCGCTCCTCTGCTCGTCGTCGCGCAATCTGCGCGGCCGCGTGCATTGTCGCGCTGATCGCCGCATGAACGATCCGCTCCTCAGTGACGGCGTCGCCTTCGAGCGTCGCCACTGCCTGTCCGCGCGACATCACGACGACGCGGTCGCAAAGGCCCTCGAGCTCCTTGGTGTCACTCGAGGCGACGACGACCGGCACTCCGCCGGCGGCGACTTCGCGCAGGATCCGGTAGATCTCCGCGCGCGCGCCAACGTCAACCCCCTGCGTCGGCTCGTCCGCGACGAAGATCACGGGCTCGGAGAGCATGGCTCGCGCCATCACGATCTTCTGCTGGTTCCCCCCCGAGAGCGACGAGACCGGCGCCTCGAGTGAGGCCGCCTTGACTGCGAGCTCGGAAAGCTCGCCTTCAACCGCGGCGATCTCGCGGCGTCGACTCACGAACGGGCCGAACGTGAGCCGGTCGAGCGCGGTCAGAGCTGCGTTCTCGCGCACGTTCAGGTCGACCATCAAGCCCTCGGTCAGCCGATCGGCCGGCATGTAGGCCGCGTTCTTGAGCAGCGACCGCCGCGAGAGCTCTCTCCCGCCGATGATCACCGAGCCCGTGGAATGCTCACGCCCGGCGAGGGCGCGCAGGAGCGCCGGCTGCCCGTTCCCGACGACCCCGGCGATTCCCACGATTTCCCCCCTGTGTGCGCTCAGCGAGATCTGGTCGAAGCCGTGCCCGCTCAATGCCTCGACGCGCAGAAGCGGTGCCTCATCGGCCACGGCTGAGTGCTTGGGCGGGAAGGTCGCGCCGAGGGTGCGACCGATGATCATCGAGAGTAGGTCGGAGTCCGAGATCGCCTCGACCGGGGACGTGCCGCGAAGGGCGCCGTCGCGCAGGACAGTCACACGGTCGGCGATCTCGCGTACCTCGCCGAGCCGGTGCGTGATGTAGACGACGGCCGTCCCGTTTCGGGCGACATCCCGTACCGCGGTAAAGAGGAGATCGACCGAGTCCTGAGACAACGGCGCCGTGGGCTCGTCCAGGATCAACAGCCGCGGCGAAACAGCGAACGCCTTGCCGAGCTCGAGGAGGTGACGACGCGCGACGCTGAGGGACGAGACGCGGTCCTCGAGATGACCGCGGAAATGGACGTCGTCGAGCAGCGAGCGCATCGCCTTCCTCGGATCGGGATCACGGCGGCGGAGGTGCTCGAGCCCGACGGAGAGCCGGATGTTCTCCGCCACGGTCATGTCCGGCAGTAGCGCCGGATGCTGATGGACAATCGCGATCCCGAGCTCCTGGGCGAGAGCCGGCGTGAGACTTTCGAAGCTCGAGCCGTCGACGACGATCGTCCCAACGTCCGGCGTCGTCGTCCCCGAGGCGACGTTCATCAGCGTCGACTTGCCGGCGCCGTTCTCCCCGAGCAACGCGTGCACCTCGCCCGGGAAGACGTCGAAGGAGACGTCCGTGAGCGCAGCGACGGCGTCGTAGTGCTTCGAGATGCCGACCATCGACAACGTCGGATGGACGACGTTCCCACCCGTCGCTGAGTGCGTGGTGACGATGGCTTCGTTGAGCACGACGAACAATCCCGTCACGCGGGTTGCGCGCGGCAGCCGCGGACCGCCGCACGCAACCCGTGTGCCGTGCTTACTTCTTCACCAGCTTGGCCTGAACTGTCGCCGGCAGCTTCGCCGAGAGGTAGATGTCGCCCGGAAGGCTGGGCTTGCACTCCACCGGATGCGGCTTACCGGTCGTCGAATCCTCGAATACGAGTGATGGGAAGTGCGTCGTCGCCGGCTTCTTGCCACCGGTCGCGAGCGCCACGGCCCAGTCGATCGCGAGGCGCGCATGGTCGTTCTGCGTCGACACCGTAAAGAGCTTGAACGTCGGGTTCTTGGCCACGTTCTTCTTCCAGAAGCACCCCAACACGTTGCCGTCGGAGGTTGCCAGCGCCGGGATGGTTCGACCGCTCTTCGTGAACTCGGGCAGCGCTCCAACGAGCGACGGCCCGAAGTCGGACACGATCACGTCGATCTTCTTGTACTTCGCGATGTCGGCTGAGAGGACCTTCTGCGACAGCGCGGGATCCCAGTTCGTCACCTCGAACGGCTGCTCGCCGATGAACTTGTACTTGTGCGTCGGGTCGAGAATCTTGTGCAGTCCCTGGTTCTCCTCGACGCCCTGGCTGTTGCCCTTGGGGCCACTGAGCATCAGCACGTTGCCGCCCTTGGGAAGCACGCGCAGGATCCAGCGCCCCCAGTTCTCCCCCGCCTGGGCGAACGGCGTGTCGATGAAGACGTTGTAGTCGACGCCGGCCTTGCCGCCCGGTGTGACGCGATACGGCACCGTCACAACGCCGGCCTTGTACGAGCTGCGAAGTGCCGGCAGGATCGCCTTCCCCGCATCCGGGAAGACGACAAGTGCAGTCAGGCCCTTTGCGACCATGCCCTGAATGTCGGAGATCGCCTTTTGGGTGTTGCCCTGGCCGTCCGCGTAGGTGAGCGAGGTCACGCTCGGGCACTTCTTCGCCTCGTCGCGCGCCGACGCGGTCGTCACGAGACGCCAGCTGTTTCCGCCGAAGCCGTCCGTCAGACCGAGCGTGATCTTCTTCGGGCCACACCACGACGGCACCGCCGTCGGCCTCGCGGACGACGTCGCCGCGGAGAGCATGACCCCAACAGATGTGAGCGCAAGTGCGAGGAGCACCACGCTTCTCCTCATGGTCATCGTGCGTTGTCCTCCCTTTCTTGTCGGTGATCTGTCCACGTCCCGTTTGAACCGATGTCAGGTGGGCGCCACGCCCGCGGATCGACGGCCGGGAAGCCGCCGTAGGACTGTCCGCCAGTCGACGGTGTAGAGCGCGACCCCGACCGCGAGCGCCGCCGCCTGGACGAGCTGACGGGTGGCGTACGTGACGCCGAGGGCGAGCACGAACTGATCGAGTTGGGAGAGGAAGAGTGCTGCGACCGCGGTGGCAACGAGGTTGCCGCGACCGCCCAGGAGCGACGTTCCCCCGAGCACGACGGCCGCGACCGACGGCAGGAGATAATTGTTTCCCTCGTAGGCCGTCGGCTGATTGACGATGCCCGCGTGGAGAATCGCACCCAGGCAATAGAGGATCTGAGCCCAGACGTATGCGCCGGTGCGATGGCGTTCGACCCTGATTCCAGCGATGCGAGCGGCAGTCGGGTTTGCGCCGACGCCCTCGAAGCGACGACCTGACGGGGTCACCTTGATTACCGCCGTGACCAAGGCGGCGGCGACGACGGCGAAGTACACAGGCTTGGGAATGCCCAGCCAGAGACCGCCGCCCACCCTCGCCAGACGTGCCGTGGTCGTGGTCGGTATCCCGGCGGTGTACCAGAGCACTGCTCCATAGAGCAGCGCATTCGTGCCGAGCGTGGCGACGATCGGATTCAGGCGCATTCGACCGATCAGGAACCCGTTCACCGAGCCGGCGGCGACCGCGGCGAGGAGGGCAATTCCGATCGCCGGCAGGAGCCGGGCGTTGTCGCCCGCTGGATACTTCGTGACGATCACCACATAGAGCGAGAACCCGCCGGCGACGGAGAGGTCGATACCGCCCTGCATGACGACGAGGGTCTGGCCGAGAGCGGCGATGGCGAGCGCCGACGCGAACGGCAGCATCGTGAGCAGCACGCCTCTGCTGAGACTCGACGACGCGAACAGCCCGCTTGCTGCGAAGAGCGTGACCGTGGCCACGGTCACGGTCGCGAGACCGCGGGACAGCCGCCTCCGTGCATCGTGTGCGAGCCGACCTCTCAGCAGCACGCGACGGGCCTCCTCAATTCCCTCGATCGGACGAGCTGCGTTCCTGCGTCCACTTGGCGGACGATAGTAACGCGCAGCTCAGGTGTTCACAAGTAGTAAGCTAAACACCGTGGTAAGCGTTCTCCTAAACTGAACAACGATCTGAAGTCACCTGGTCGGGCCGTTGACGACACGGAAGGAGCGAGAGCCATGAGAATCGCCTCGCGCGGGGCAACGATGGCCGTCGATTGGGAGCAGCGAATCGACTTCGCCAGGCTACGCAGCGAGCGCTTGGAAAAGGCTCGGGCCTCGTTGCGGGAGTCGACGCTGGGCGCGGTGCTGCTTTTCGATCAGAACAACATCCGCTACGTCACGAGCACTCATATCGGCGAGTGGGCCCGGGACAAGAGCGCGCGCTGCGCCCTGCTCCCCCGCGACGGCGAGCCGGTGCTGTGGGACTTCGGGTCGGCGGCGAAGCATCACCGGCTGTACGCACCCTGGCTCCCGGAGTCGAGCTGGCAGGCAGGCGTTACGTCGATGCGTGGCGCGATGCCGCGCGAAACCGGCATGCCCGATGCACTCGCCGCGCGCATTCACGGCGAGCTGGCTGACCGCGAGCTCGCTGACCAGCCGCTCGGAATCGACTTGACGGATATGGAGACCCTCTACTCGTTGCAGCGCCGTGGGGTCGAGACGGCCGATGCCCAGCCGGTCATGATGCGAGCCCGCGCCCTGAAGACCGAAGACGAGATTGCGCTGCTCGACCATGCCGCGGGAATCGTCGACGCGGTGTACGAGGAGATCTACCGCCTGCTCCGACCGGGCGTGCGCGAGCATGAGGTCGTCGCACGGGCGATGCAGTTGCTCTTCGAGCTCGGCTCGGAGCAGGTGGAGGCGATCAACGCCGTCTCCGGCGATCGCTGTAACCCGCACCCGCACGTGTTCTCGGACCGGCTGTTGCGGCCAGGTGATCAGGCGTTCTTCGACGTCATCCACTCGTTCATGGGCTACCGGACTTGCTACTACCGCACGTTCAACGTCGGCGGCGTCACACGGTCGCAGATCGACGCCTACCAGCAATGCCGTGCGTGGCTCGACGAGGCAATCAGCCTCGTTCGTCCGGGGGCCACAACGGACGAGATCGCAAGCGTGTGGCCAACCGCAGCGGAGCTGGGGTTTCCCGACGAGCAGTCGTGCTTCGGGTTGCAGTTCGGACACGGCCTCGGTGTCGGGCTCTACGAGGCGCCGATGATTTCTCGGGTGCACTCGCTCGACAGGCCGATGCCGATCGAGGAGGGCATGGTGTTCGCGCTCGAGACCTACTGCGCCGCCACGGACGGTCACTCCGCCGCGCGGATCGAAGAGGAGGTCGTCGTCACCGCCGAAGGCTGCCGTGTCATCACGAGGTTTCCGGCCGAGGAGCTGCTCGTGTGCGGCAAGACCTACGTGCAGGGGGCCGATCTGCTCGAGCTCGAGACAGCCGGGGTCTGAGGAGCCGAAGGATCGGGATGGGACGCGTCCAGGATCGTGTCGTGATCGTCACGGGTGGCGCCGGCGGCATCGGCGCGGCGGCATCTCGAGCGATAGCCACCGAGGGAGGGAAGGTCGTCGTGGCCGACCTCGATGCCGAGGCGGCGCGCGCCGTGGCGAACGGGATCGCGTCTGATGGCGGAGCGGCGACGTCGGTCGGCGTCGACGTCACCGATCGCTCGCAGGTGCGGGCGATGATCCGGACAGCGGTCGAGACCTTCGGCGGGCTCGATGTGATCTTCAACAACGCCGGGATGAACCGGCCCCGCGACTTCATGGACGTAGACGAGGCGAACTTCACCGAGATCGTGCGGGTGAACACCTGGGGCGCGATCGTCTGC
>Ga0066709_100002656_pt1 | contig 13193 bp, 7 predicted proteins | sample GraSoiAngelo_158_FD_79665 | JGI IMG/M metagenome (GOLD analysis project Ga0066709, IMG submission 79665) | Grasslands soil microbial communities from the Angelo Coastal Reserve, California, USA - 14_1009_16_30cm | ecosystem: Environmental > Terrestrial > Soil > Grasslands | place: USA... | reverse complement strand
GTTCCGGATGTTCGCGCCGGAAATCCTCCAGCCGCATCGTGGCGTTGAGGCGCCAGCGGTCCGGTCCGAGTTTCTCCATCACGAATCCCTGCGTTTCGACTTCGCCGCGAATTTCGCCGATCATCTCCTCGAGGATGTCCTCCATGGTCACCAGGCCCGCCGTGCCGCCGAATTCATCGAGCACAATGGCAAGGCCGCGTTGCTGGCGCTGCAAACTCTTCAACAGTTGCAACAGGTTCATGCTCTCCGGGACGAACGAGGGAAACTCGATCGCATCGGCCAGATCAATGCGCGGGTCAAGCAACAAGGCGCGCGTGTTGAGGATGCCGATGATCGTGTCGGGCGTTTCATCGTACATCGGCAGACGACGATGTTTGTATTTGCGCGCCGCGGCGATCATTTCTTCGACCGACAAATCGTCCGGAATGCAGGCCATTTGGGAGCGGGGCTTCATCACGTCACGGGCCGTGCGGCGGTCGAGGTTGATGATTTGGAGGATGATTTCCCGTTCCGACTGCGCCAACGTTCCCTGCTGATACGCCAGGTCGAGCAGCTCCTGATAATCCTCATCCGAGAGGGTGGCCTGCGGCTGGAGCGACCGGGGCACGACCGTCCGCAAAATCGCGCTGTTGGTCCGCTGCGCGGCCTGTTGCAACGGGCGGGTGACCATTTGCAGAAGCGACATGGGCCGGGCCACCAGCAGGGACCAGCGTTCCGGCGCGCGGACCGCCAGCGTTTTGGGCACCACTTCGCAACCGATCAAAATCAGGGTCAAGGCCGCCACCAGCAACACCAGCGTCATCCATAACGACCATCCGCCGCTCAGCGCCAGCCACAACGGAATCGCGACAATGGCCGCGTTGGCGAAGGTGTTGCCCAGCACGATGGTCGCGAGCAAGTCTTGCGGCTCGGCCAGCAAGCGCGCGACCACGCCGCCGGCAGGGAGTGAGCGTTCGGCCAATTGACGCGTCTGCCATTTGCCGAGCGAAAACAGGGCCGACTCTGCCACCGCGAAGAAAAAGCTCGCGCCGGCGAACAGGAGGACAGCCACCACAGCCCACAACGGCGTCAGCATGAGCGAACTATCGGGCAAGAACCACTCAGGCAAAAGGGAAAACTGGCGCTCAACCATGGGGTTTCGAGCGAGCGGAGCCCACAGCGCGAGCTGGTTCAGGCGCTCTGCATGTGTTTAGCGCGATGTTAGGGACGGCGCGCTGCGCAGCGCGCTGCGCCGTCCCCGCCCACGTATTAGTGGGCGGAACGAACTGACCGAGCGGGCATTGGCATTCGAAGGAGTTGCGCCGCTGCACGCGGCGCGGACATCGCAAGCGCGATGTCCCTACCTAACCTACGCTAAATAGATATGGCGCTCTCACACCTGAAAAAAGTACAAGCGCCCAATTGTTGCAAATTGATGCGCGTGCTGTTCATTGCGCAAAAGTGACGTCAGAAATCCTCGCATCATCGCATTTTCGCATTCCGGCGCCAACTCAGCCGTTGACACCGCTCCGACCTTTGTTAGGCTCACGGGTCGTTTCGCTGACTTTACCGACGAATTTAACCGAAATCACTCCGCTTTTGAGTATGGGCAAGATCAAGAAATACGTTTACCTGTTTGGAAACAAGAAAGCTGACGGCCATGGCGCCATGAAGGCGCTGCTGGGCGGCAAAGGGGCCAACTTGGCGGAAATGACGCGCATCGGCCTGCCTGTCCCTCCCGGCTTCACCATCAGCACCGAAGTCTGCACGTATTACTACGCCAACAAGCGGACTTATCCAAGGGACCTCCAACCCCAGATCGAGGTCGGCATCGCCAACATGGGAAAAATCATGGGCACAAAGTTTGGCGACAAAAACGCCATGCCGTTGCTTGTCGCCGTCCGTTCCGGCGCGCGCGATTCGATGCCAGGCATGATGGACACGATATTGAACCTCGGCCTTAACGACGAAACCGTGCTCGCGCTGGTCAAGGCGACCCGCAACGAGCGTTTCGCCTGGGACTGTTACCGTCGCTTCATCCAGATGTACGGGGACGTCGTGCTGGGTGTCCAGAAACTGCCGGGCCAAGATCACGAGCCGTTCGAAACCGTTATCGGCGCCCTCAAGGATGAACGTTATGGAAATCATGACCTCGAAGACACGAGGCTGACGACCGACGACTTGAAAGAGCTGGTTCGCCGTTTCAAAGCGTTGGTGAAAGAGCGCACCGGCAGGGAATTTCCGAATGATCCTTGGGACCAACTCGACGGCGCCATCGGCGCAGTGTTCGGCTCCTGGATGAACGACCGGGCCATTGTCTATCGCCGCAAATACAATATCCCCTCCGAGTGGGGCACCGCCGTGAACGTGCAGGCGATGGTCTTCGGCAACACCGGCGAGCAGTCCGGCTCTGGCGTCGCCTTCACGCGCGACCCGGCGACCGGCGAAAAGGTTTTCTATGGTGAATTCCTGATGAACGCGCAGGGCGAAGACGTAGTCGCCGGCGTGCGCACACCGGAGCCGGTCCAGAAGCTCGCCTCTAAACAGCCCGCCTCCTACAAGGAACTCGAACATATCCGGCAGACGCTTGAGCAGCACTTCAAAGACATGCAGGACTTCGAGTTTACCATCCAGGATGGCAAAGTGTTTATGCTCCAGACCCGGAACGGCAAGCGCACCGGCCTGGCCGCCGTCCGGATCGCCTGCGAAATGGTGAAGGAAAAGCTCATCGACTGGGGAACCGCCGTGACGCGCGTCCCGGCCGAGCAACTCGAGCAGGTGCTGGCGCCGGTGTTTGACCGCGCGGCGCTCAAAGGCGCGACGGTGATCGCCTCAGGTCTGCCGGCCGGTCCGGGCGCGGCCTGCGGCCGGATCTATTTCAATGCCGAACGGGCAGTCGAAGCCGCCAACATCGGCGAAAAAGTCCTCCTGGTCCGCGTGGAGACATCGCCGGAAGACCTGCGCGGAATGATTGCCGCCGAAGGCATCCTCACCGCGCGCGGCGGTGTCAGTTCGCACGCGGCGCTTGTGGCGCGGCAGATGGGGAAAGTTTGCGTGTGCGGCGCCAGCCAACTGCAGGTGGATTATCAGGCCAGGACATTGACCGTCGGTCCACTGACTTGCAACGAAGGTGATTATCTCTCGATCGACGGCACCAGCGGCAACGTTTACCTGGGCCAGCTCAAAACCGCTCCGAGCGAGGTCATTCAAGTGCTGTTGCAGAAAAGTCTGTCGCCCAAAGACAGCCGAATCTACCGAAACTTCGAGCAGTTGATGAAATGGTGCGACCAGGCTACGCGGCTGCAAGTCCGCACCAATGCGGACAATCCGGAACAGACCGCCAACGCCGTCGCGCTCGGGGCCACGGGCATCGGCCTCTGCCGCACGGAGCACATGTTCTTCGAGGGTGACCGTATCGACGCGATGCGCGAGATGATTCTCGCCGAGAAGACCGACGACCGGAGGAAAGCGCTCGCGAAACTGCTGCCGTATCAGCGGGAAGACTTCGCCGGGATGTTCCGCGAATTGAAAGGCCTGCCGGCGACCGTTCGATTCCTCGACCCGCCGCTGCACGAATTCCTGCCGCACGATCATGCCGCCCAGGCTTCCCTGGCGGAGAAACTCGGCGTGAGCGTGGAGAAGATTGCCAAACGCGTGCATGAATTGCATGAATTCAACCCGATGCTCGGTCATCGCGGCTGCCGCCTCGGCATCGCGTATCCGGAAATCTCCGAGATGCAGGCGCGGGCCGTGTTCGAGGCGGCCGCTTTGGCGCAGAAGGAAGGCATCAAGTGCAAACCGGAAATCATGATTCCCCTGGTTGGCTTCCCGAAAGAACTGCAACTGCAACTGGAAGTCGTCCACCGCGTTGCGGGGGAAGTCGCCAAGGAGCACAAGGCCAAATTCAGCTATCTGGTCGGTACGATGATTGAAGTGCCGCGCGGCGCGCTCCTGGCCGATGAGATCGCGAAGGACGCGCAGTTCTTCAGCTTCGGCACCAACGACCTGACGCAAACCACGCTGGGCATGAGCCGCGATGATTCCGGCTCGTTTCTGCCCGCTTACCAGGAGCTGGAAATCGTGAAGCGAAATCCCTTCGCCACGATCGACCAGACCGGCGTTGGTCAGCTCATGCAAATCGCCGTGGAACGGGGTCGAAGGACGCGGCCCGACATCAAACTCGGCATCTGCGGCGAGCACGGCGGCGATCCGGATTCAGTGAAATTTTGCCATCGCATCGGCCTCAGCTACGTGAGTTGCTCGCCGTTCCGAGTGCCGGTCGCGCGCCTGGCTGCGGCCCAGGCGGCCATCGAGGAGAAGAAAGCGGCGAAGCGGACCTGATTGGCTGACGCGGGCCTCCGCGCCTCCGGGGTAGTGGCATCCCGATCCAATCGGGACTCGTGCGAATCGTGCAACCGACACACCGGTGAGACGCCCATGCGACTACCGTCTGAAAACCAGACTCCCGGGGTCCAACGCTAAACATATACCTGGAGGACTCACCGAGTTCGAGCGGAGCGGAGTTTCAGGCGGAATGGCGCGCGACGGCGTTCTTGCTTTTTCTCTCAAACGGGGATTTAGTTCCCACTGTTCCGACACCACCCAGCAGAACCGTTGCTATGACAGCTTCCAGACAGCGCAGTCAGTGGCCGGGCAAGCCCAGGTTTGAACGCGCTTTCACATTGATCGAACTCCTGGTTGTCATCGCCATCATCGCGATCCTGGCGGGGTTGTTATTGCCCGCGTTGGCCAACGCGAAGGAAAAGGCCAGCCGCACTGCCTGCGTCAACAACAACCGTCAACTCGCCCTGGCCATGCACATGTATGCCATGGACAACAACGACTCCATGCCCTGGCCGAACTGGGCGAATAATTACGGCCCTGGCTGGCTTTACCAACCGGTGAGTGGCCGGCCGCCGGATCCGCTTCGAAGCAACGAATGGCAATATATCGAGGCGGGTCGCTATTGGTCATATCTCAGGATTTCCAGGGCTTACATTTGCCCGCTCGATCGAACCAATGACGTATCGTGGGTGAAGCGGGTGCCCAAATTGTCGAGCTACATCATGAACGGCGCCGTATGCGCTTTCGGGCGATTCCAAAATGGGAAGACCTACAAACTCGGCGCATTCAATCCGTCGGCCTACGCGATGTGGGAGCCGGAGATACGGAATTTTGATGGCGTTTACGGCTCAAACCGCGGTCTCGATGCCAGCCAATTTCCCAACGAAGAGGAAGGGATCGGTCATCGTCACAAGAAAGGCGCGGTGATCACCGGGTTCAGTGGGCAGGTTCACTTCATTACCTACGATCAGTTCCAGCGCGAACAGAAATTGAACAAACCCGGCTTGCTCTGGTGCGTGCCGGACAGCCCCACTGGCGAATAGCGGCGAAAGCGCCATGACGATGAATCCACTTCGCGGCGCCGGTCAGCGGGCCTGAATTTTCTCCGGCGGCCGACCTGCTGCCGACGTCCCTTCAGCGCGGCCTTTCCTCTGTTGGCAAGATGCCAGATACCTGCTTAGCGCGCTACGGGCGCAGGGCCGTAGCGCAGATTTTCAATCTGCCGTATCGCCGAATTGCATTCGGCAGGGCGTCGGAGGGGTTTAACGCGTTGGCTCTCGCAACGCCTGGCAGAGTTTAACTCTGCGATACGGCAGAGTATAACTCTGCGCTACGAGGTTGCGCTAAACACCTACGAAGCCGGCAAACTGCGGCGTCACGGCGGCCCTGCGGCTTTGCGCCGTTGCGCGCTGCTGCGCAGGCGTCGCGGAATCCTTCCGCAAAAGTCAGCAAGAATCGGGTCGCCCGAGCACAGACAAAGAGTATGCTCTCAGACAGATGAATGCCATCATTTCAACTGAAGAACCGGTGATGCTCGCGAAACACTCTCGTCGCACAATTGGCACACCGCGCGGTTTGAGCGAACGGCGCGCGGTGGCGAACCAATACGCTTCTCTTCAAACGGAAGACGTCGTTGAACTCTGCGCTCTGGCCCTGTTGTTCCTCTGCGTGCTGGTCTGGATTATCCTGGCGGCAGACTCTGTCAGCCCGTTTTTGTCTTCGATCCAACCATGAATGTTATGAAGCTTTTTCCTATCAACGGCGACGCGGACGTGCAGGCGTGGGAGGATTATAGGCGCATCGCGCGGGCCATCACATTTTTGCAGGAACACTTTCTGGCGCAGCCGGACCTTACGGCCATCGCGAAGCACGTTCATCTCAGCGAATTTCATTTCCAACGCCTGTTCACGCGCTGGGCGGGCGTAAGCCCGAAACGGTTCCTGCAGTTCCTGACCGTTGAGCATGCGAAGAAGCAACTGGCGGACTCGAAGACCTTGCTGGACGTGACCTTCGACACCGGCCTGTCCAGTCCGAGCCGGCTTTATGATTTGTTTGTAACTGTGGAGGCAGTGACGCCGGGCGAATTCAAATCGCGCGGCGCCGGATTGCGCATCCGCTACGGACTTCACGCAACCCGCTTTGGCACCTGTCTGCTGGCAGTCACCGAACGTGGCATCTGTTGGTTGGCGTTCGTGCATCACGAGTCGAATTCCGAAGCGGTCGAAGAGCTGAAACGACACTGGCGTGGCGCTCACGTAGTGGAGTCTCCTTCGACAACTGCGCCGTACGTTGAGCGGATTTTCTCACGGCGCCAAACCAACGATGAAACCCCGCTGAATCTTCTGCTGGCGGGAACCAATTTTCAGCTCAAGGTCTGGCAGGCATTATTGCGAATTCCAGTCGGCGCGGTGATTTCCTACCAGACTCTGGCCCGCGAAGTTTGCAGCGCGCGCGCCTCCCGGGCCGTGGCGAACGCGGTTGCCCACAATCCGATTGCCTATTTGATTCCCTGCCACCGCGTCATTCGCAATACGGGCGTAATTGGCGATTATCGCTGGGGTGGCGTGCGCAAGCGCGCGTTGCTGGCGTGGGAAGCAGGGCACGAATTCCGGGGAGACCGCGCTTCTTCAGTGCCGGATTTCCAGAAAAAGGACGCGGTGCAAGTTCACTGAACACATGAGGCAAATCCGCTGGCCGCTGTCCTCTCCCCGCTCGGAGCGGGGAGAGGATCAAGTTGAGGGGCGCGTCGCATTGCGTAGGCCAGATAGGCGAAGGCGAACGCGGCGACGCAATCCTTTCGTGTCGTATTTTTGGGCTTCTTTGGACTGAGGTTTCTCCCTCGCGAAGTCCTATTTGGTCCCGTTCAAAAGATTGCCGACCGATTTTGCGGCGTCGCCCGCGAGCGCGGTTTTGATTTTCCCGCTGAGGTCATCCACCGTCTTTTGCTGCTCGGGCGTCAATTTGAAGCTGGCGAGTTGCTTGAGAACGTTCGCCGCGTCCGCATATTTCGTTTCAGACACAAGTTTGGAAGCCTGGTCGATCAAGGACTGGACTTTCAGCTTGTCGGACGGTGCAGCAATCTGCTCTTTGCCTGCTTGCACCTGTTCCTGGGCCTTGGCTTTGAGCTTGTCGGCTTCGCTGGCGACCAGTTCTTTTGCTTGTTGCACCTGCTCCTGGGCCTGAGCTTTGAGCTTGTCCGCCTCGACGCCCGCCTTTTGAGCAACGTCCTGGGCCGTTTGCTGGACTTTGTCTTTCATTTCGGTCGCGGCCTTTTGCAAGGACGCAGCCGTGTCGGACGATTTTTGATTTTGCGCGGAGGGCGCCGCCGGTTCTTCCTTCTGGCCGCAACCGGCCAGGAGCAATGCCGCGGCAGGCACGATCACCAAACAACGAATCCAACTGCACAATTTCGTTTTCATGGAACACCTTTCGTTCGGGTTCAGACTTGTTATTGGGGCTGCACGAACCCGGTTGAACTCAGGATAGAAGCAAAGATGGAGCGGAGCAAGCCGGCGTTCCTGAAGGAGATTGTTTTCGGCCGATCGTTCGGACACCCACGCCGATTCTGGCGACAAGATGGCCTGGCATGTGTTTAGCGCCGCAACTGTGATCTGAGCCGGGGCGCGGCTTTCAGGCCGCTTCACGGTGAGCAATTTCCTGACGCGTGGGTTTTCCGCTATAGCTCCGCGTCTGTGCCACGTGGAAGCGACGTAAACGTCGCGCTCCGTCCGCTCAGCGGTGGCCACGCTAACTAAACAGACGATGCCGGCAGCACGCTAACCAGATGCACGCCGGACGAGGAGCAAGCCGCGGTTCAGCAGAAGATTGTTCTGGGATGCCCGCAGTCCCAACCATTCAGGTGGACAAGCAGGTCAGCCTCTCCGCGCGTTCTGCTTGTAGTAATTGATCAGTCCGTTGGTGGACGAGTCGTGACTGGTCACTTCGCCCGGCACAGATAGCTCGGGCAGGATGGTTTTCGCGAGCTGTTTGCCCAGTTCAACGCCCCATTGGTCGTAGGAGTTGATGTTCCAGATGATTCCCTGCACGAAAATCTTATGTTCATACAATGCGATCAGCGAGCCAAGCACGCGTGGTGTGAGCTTGGGGAACAGGATCGAATTGGTCGGGCGATTGCCTTCAAAGACCTTGTGCGGCACCAGTACTTCGAGTTCGGCGCCGTCCAAGCCCGATTTTTTCAACTCCATACGCACTTCGTCCTCGGTTTTGCCGCGCATGAGCGCTTCGGTTTGCGCGAAAAAGTTCGACAATAGAATGCGATGGTGCTCGCCCAGCGGGTTGTGCGACTCCAGGGGCGCGAGAAAATCGCAAGGGATGAGTTTCGTTCCCTGGTGAATCAGTTGATAAAAAGCGTGCTGTCCGTTCGTACCCGGCTCGCCCCAGATGACGGGACCGGTTGCATAATCCACGGGTTGGCCGTCGCGCCGGACGCTCTTGCCGTTGCTCTCCATGTCGCCCTGCTGGAAATAGGCGGCGAACCGGTGCAGGTATTGGTCGTAGGGGAGAATGGCCTGCGTTTGCGCGCCGAAAAAGTTGTTATACCAGATGCCGAGCAGGCCGAGGATGACCGGCAGATTCCTCTCCAGGTCGGCTGTGCGAAAATGCTCGTCCATCGCATGCGCCCCCGCGAGCAACTCCGCGAACTGCTCCGGGCCGATGGAAAGCATGATCGACAGGCCGATCGCCGACCAGAGCGAGTACCGCCCGCCCACCCAATCCCAGACCGCGTACAGGTTGGTTGTGTCGATGCCGAACTCGGCGACTGCCTTTCCGTTGGGTGGAACAGGGACGAAATGCTGCGCGAGGGCTGACTGTTGTTTCGTCGCGTCGAGAAACCAGCGTCGCGCCGTGTGGGCATTGGTGAGGGTCTCCTGGGTCGTGAACGTCTTGGAGGAAACGATGAACAATGCGCTTTGCGGGTTGAGCGGGCGCAGTGTCTCGGCAATGTGCGTGCCGTCCACATTCGACACAAAGTGCAGATGAAGATTCCGCCGGCTGTAATGCTTCAATGCCTCAGTGGCCATGACCGGGCCGAGGTCGGAACCGCCGATCCCGATGTTGACAATGTCGGTGACGGCCCTGTCGGTATAACCCTTCCAGGCGCCGTTCCGCACGCGCTCCGAGAAATCGGACATCTTCTTCAACACCGCGTTGACTTCAGGCATCACGTCCTTGCCATCCACAAGAATCGGGCGGTTGGATCGATTGCGCAGCGCGACGTGCAGGACAGCGCGGTTTTCCGTGACGTTGATTCGTTCGCCCGCGAACATCTTTTCCGCCCAGCCTTTGACGTCGGCCTGCCGCGCGAGGTCGAACAGCAGGCGCATGGTTTCTTCGGTGACGCGGTTCTTGGAGTAATCGAGGAGCATGTCACAGGCTCTGACGGAGAACCTGTCGAACCGCTTTGGATCGTCAGCGAACAACTTTCGCATGTGCAGCTGTGCGATTGCCTCGAAATGCTTTTGCAGCGCTTTCCAGGCGGGAGATTCGGTTAGACTAGGATTTCTTGCCATACGCTTTATCCACGAAATATGTCACCAACAAAGAAATGAGAGCGGTGCTCAAAGCGCCAACAATGGGAAATCGGACGCGCTGAACGCCAGTCAGAACATCTGAATCGTCGTTAAGGATCTGCATGTAATAACCGCCGAGCCCGATGGAAACCAGTCCAAACAGGATAGCTACGACGCGAGCTGGCCACGTGCGTGCCAGGAAAATCGGAACGAGCCCGACGAGATAAGGAAAAAACAATGGATGCACGATCTGCAATAAATCATAAATCGAAAGACCATTCGCGAGCAGCAACCACTCTCTCGCCAAAAGTCCGAACTCATCGTCCCACCGGATCTCGCCAGGTGGTAACAAAACGAGCAAATCGTGAGCTACTCCTAGCTTGGCAGCCTAGTTGCGGCAAGATATAAGTCGGCCATGAACTCAAAGGCGCTTGTCGCGCTCCTCCTTGCCTCGATCTCCACCTTTGCCGCTGCGCCGCCCGAACCCAAGTGTCGCGCCGTGGACGTGGATACCCAAATCGAAATCGGCTACGGCCTTGCGATTGCCGATGTCGATGGCGATGGCAAACCGGACATCCTGCTCGCCGACAAAAAACAGTTCGTCTGGTACAAAAATCCGGCCTGGGAAAAGTTCGTTCTCGCCGAAAACCTGACCAAGGAGGATAACGTTTGCATCGCTGCGGCGGACCTTGACGGCGACGGCAAATGCGAAATCGCCGTCGGCGCGGGTTGGAATCCCGGCGACACGGTCAATAGCGGCGCCGTGTTCTATCTGGTCCCGCCGAAAGACCGCACGCAGAAATGGGAAGCGGTGGTGTTACATCACGAACCGACGGTTCACCGAATGCGCTGGGTGAAAAACTGGCAGAACGAACAGGAGCTGGTCGTCGCCCCGCTGCACGGGCGCGGCAATAAAAACGGCCAGGGCGACGGTGTCAAAATTCTCGCCTACAAAAAGCCACCCGATCCAAAACAGGAGTGGACGACCCGCGTGATGAACGACGCGCTGCACATGACGCACAATCTCGACCCGGTGCAGTGGGACGACGACCCGGCGCAGGAGTTGTTGATCGCGTCGCGGGAAGGCGTCTTCGTTCTCAACTGGGACCCGGATTCAAGCGCGCTCAAGGCGTCTCAGCTTTCCGGCACCGAAAGTGGTGGAGCCGGCGAAGTCCGGTTGGGCAAGCTGGGCGGCGGCAAGCGGTTCTTTGCCACAGTCGAGCCCATGCACGGAACGAACCTCGTCGTTTACACGCCGCCCGCCAAGGACGACGGCAAAACGCTGTGGACCCGTAAAGTCCTTGATTCTTCTCTGGTGGACGGCCATGCGCTTGCGTGTCGCGACCTGATTGGACTTGGCGCAGACCAGGTTGTGGTCGGCTGGCGCGCGATGAACAAGCCGGGCGTCAAAGTCGGCATTAGACTCTTCACACCCCTCGACAAGGACGGGAACGACTGGCGCATGACGTTGATCGACGACAACACGATGGCCTGCGAGGATTTGACCGTCGCGGATTTAAACGGGGACGGGAAGCTCGACATCGTCGCCGCCGGTCGCGCGACGAAGAACGTGAAGATTTACTTTAATGAGGGTGGGCCTGGTGGGAGGTAGGGAACGAAGGCAGGGCGACGCGCAGACAGTCGCCTGCCGACCACGTGGGGTGCTTTTAGGAGCTTGTTTTGAAAATGGATGTGGCATTCCCATGTATGTGTTTAGCGCTCCAACCAAGATTTGCTAAGGGGCGCGGCCTTCAGGCCGCTTCACTGTCGCATTTTCCTGCGATGTTGGCTTTTCTGTATGGTCCACGTGTCCGTGCCACGCTGAAGCAACGTAAACGTCGCGCTCCGTCCGCTCGCCCAGCGACCGCGCTATACAGATACCATCCCAGCGGGATGCCAGAAATTAGCCGGTGGTCGGAGCGAAGCGAAGACCACCGGCCTTCTCTGAAATGAATCGGCACCCTGGCAGGGGTGCAAGATCGGACGACGATTCTTCCACACCCATCGACTCGGGCATAATTGCGAATTGAATTGGTGCTCGACGGTGGGGTAACCTCGGCGCGTTGCCAGCAAATCACCGAACCGCATGGCCACTCAAACGATTGAATCGGCTCCCGCGAATCCAGCTCCTCCCGCCGTTGCGCCCTACATCGCTCCCGAGACAAATCTGCCGGAATTCACGCCGCGCGCGCTGATTCTCGGCACGATCCTCGGCATGGTTTTCGGCGCTTCGTCGCTCTACCTCGTCTTGAAGGTGGGTCTGACCGTCAGCGCGTCAATTCCGGTTGCGGTCATTTCACTCACGCTGTTCAAGCTCGCATCCAAGCTGTTCGGCGTTCGCGATGCAACGATCCTCGAGAACAACATTGCGCAGACCGCCGGTTCCGCTGGCGAGTCGATCGCGTTCGGTGTGGGGGTCACCATGCCGGCGATCATGATACTTGGGTTCGATCTGGAACTGACGCGGGTCATGCTCGTCGCGATTCTCGGCGGCGCGCTCGGCATTCTGATGATGATCCCCCTCCGGCGCGCGCTGATCGTCAAGGAACACGACACTCTAAAATATCCCGAAGGCACGGCTTGCGCCGAGGTCCTCAAGGCCGGTGCGTCCGAGGAGTCGCGGGCGGCGGCGTCCGAAACGGCGAAGGCCGAGGCGCGAGCCGCAGCGGCGGCGGGGCTCGGCCAACATATCGGCGCGAAAATGATCTTCGGCGGTTTTGGCATCGGTCTGGTTTACAACACGCTGATGAAGGTGTTTCGCGGCTGGAAGGATACACCGGAGAAGATCTTTGGCGAGCCGTTCAAGGGCGGCTCGGTGGGCATGGAAATCACGCCGGAACTTCTGGGAGTGGGTTACATTATCGGGCCGAGGATCGCTTCGATCATGTGCGGCGGGGGTGTGCTGTCGTACCTCGTGCTGATTCCGATGATCAAGTTTTTCGGGCAAGGCTTGTCCTCCGTGCTTCCACCGGGTGGCAAGCTGATTCATGACATGGGCCCTAACGATATTCGCAGCGCATACATTCTCTACATTGGCGCGGGCGCCGTGGCGGCCGGCGGCGTCATCAGCCTGATTCGCTCGTTGCCGACGATCCTGCACGGATTGAAGGGGGGTCTGGCGGATTTCCAGCTTCAACGCAGCGGGAGTCCGAGCGGAGCACGGACTGACCAGGACTTGTCCGTCAAGTTCGTCGCCAGCGGTATCGTGCTGCTCATTGCTGCAATCCAGTTGGCGAGCCCGCTGCACATGAATTTGATCGGGGCCCTGCTGATCGTGCTGTTCGGCTTTCTTTTTGTCACCGTCTCCTCGCGTCTCACGGGGGAGATCGGGTCTTCGTC
>Ga0066709_100002653_pt1 | contig 13195 bp, 14 predicted proteins | sample GraSoiAngelo_158_FD_79665 | JGI IMG/M metagenome (GOLD analysis project Ga0066709, IMG submission 79665) | Grasslands soil microbial communities from the Angelo Coastal Reserve, California, USA - 14_1009_16_30cm | ecosystem: Environmental > Terrestrial > Soil > Grasslands | place: USA... | reverse complement strand
CCGCCGGCGATCTGCACGCGATGTGGTCGGCCCATGTCAGGAACGTAGGCGCAGTCAGGGTCCGTGGCCACGCGTCGCGCGGCTGGACATGTTTTGGAACGCCTGCTCTTAGCGTTTTTCTACAGAAGCACTAGACTCGACGCGGGAGAGCATGGGTTTCATGGGTTACTTCAACGGCTTTGGCGGCCGCGACATGGCCGTGGATCTCGGCACGGCGAACACGCTCGTCTACGTGCGTGGGCGCGGGATCGTCCTCTCCGAGCCCTCGGTGGTCGCGATCGACGAACGCAGCGGAGAAGTGCACGCAGTCGGCGTCGAGGCAAAGCGCATGCTCGGCCGCACCCCGGGCACGATCTCGGCCATCCGCCCGCTGAAGGACGGCGTCATCGCCGACTTCGACGTCACCGAGCAGATGCTCCGCCACTTCATCCAGAAGGTGCACCAGCACCGCTTCGCGCACCCGCGCGTCGTCGTTTGCGTCCCGTCGGGCGTGACCGGCGTCGAGAAGCGCGCCGTCGAAGAGGCGACGCTCTCCGCCGGAGCAAGAGAGGCTCACCTGATCGAGGAACCGATGGCCGCCGCGATCGGCGCCGGCCTCCCCGTCAGCGAGCCGACCGGGAACATGATCGTCGACGTCGGCGGCGGCACGACCGAGGTCGCGGTCATCTCGCTCGGCGGCATCGTCGTCTCGCAGAGCCTCCGGGTCGGCGGCGACGAGATGGACGAGGCGATCATCAGCCACATCAAGAAGGAGTACAAGCTCCTGATCGGCCAGCAGACGGCCGAGGAGATCAAGCTCGAGGTTGGCTCCGCGTTCCAGCTCAAGGAAGAGGTTCAAGCCGAGGTCCGGGGCCGCGACATGCTCACCGGTCTGCCGAAGACGATCGTGATCAGCTCGGAAGAGGTTCGGCACGCCCTCGAGGAGCCTGTGGGCCAGATCCTCGACGCGATTCGCTCGACGCTCGACAAGACGCCGCCCGAGCTGGCGGCGGACATCATGGACCGGGGCATCGTGCTCGCCGGCGGCGGAGCGCTTCTCAGCGGCCTCGACGAACGGCTTCGCCATGAGACGCAAATGCCGGCGCAGCTCGCCGAGTCGCCGCTCACGTGCGTCGCGGTCGGCTCGGGCCGCAGCCTCGAGGTGCTCGAGATGATGAACCGAGCGGCGAAGTCGCGCGCGAAGAGCCGCAACGGCTACAAGCGCTAGACCTTTCCGCGCAGTTCGCTAACCTCAAAGCCCGTGCCTAGGAATCGCAGCGTGCGGGTGGCGGCGCTGGGCTCCCCGGTTCGGCGCACGGTCGCCCCCTCGTACTCGTCACGGACGACCGGTCCCCTGAGGCGGCGGATCGTCGTCGGACTACTCGTCCTCCTCTCGCTCGCCCTCATCACGGGCTACTTCCGCGAATCGTCGAACGGCGGCCTGCACGGCTTCCAGAGCGCGGGCGCCAGCGCCATGCGGCCGTTCGAGGTCGGCGCCAGCCGGGTCGCCCGCCCGTTCCGCGACGCGTACGGCTGGGCCTCGGGCCTCTTCCATGCGAAGGCGGAGAACGACCGGCTCCGCAAGGAGGTCGACCGCTATCGTCAGGAGGCGATCCGGAACTCAACTGCTGCCACGGAGAACATCAAGCTCGCTCGCCTGCTCAAGTACCGGAGGGGGTTGACCTATCCGGTGGACTTCTCGAAGAACTCGGTCGCCGCGACCGTCCTCCAGGATCCCGCGAACGACTTCGAGCAGGCGATCGTCATCTCCGCCGGCTCGAGCAAAGGCATCCGCGTCCACGACGCCGTCGTCACCAACCGCGGGCTCGTCGGCGAGGTGACGAAGGTGACGCACGACGAGGCGCAGGTGACGCTGCTGACAGACAAGGAGAGCGCGGTCACGGCCAGGGACCACCAGACGAACGCGATCGGCATCGTCCGCCACAGCCAGGGCGCGGAGGACCTCCTTTTCCTCGACCGCGTCTTCAAGAACAAGGTCGTGAACAAGAACGACCTCGTCGTCACGGCCGGCCGCCAGCAAGGGCAGCTTTCTCCGCTCTACCCGCGCGACATCCCGATCGGCCGGGTGACGAAAGTCGGGCAGACGGACATCGACCCGTTCCAGGACGTGCAGGTGGAGCCGCTCGTCGACTTCACGTCCCTCGACGTCGTCCTCGTGCTCGTCCCGACGAGCCGCGCCGTGCCGTGATCCTGCCCGCGGCGAAAGCGGCCGGGCTCTTCTTCTTCGCCGTCGTGGTGCAGGTCACGATCGTCGAGTCGATCGGGATCCTCGGCGGCTCGCCGGATCTCGTTCTCGTCGCGATCGTCGCAGTCGCCCTCGCGCAGGGATCGATCTTCGGGGCCTTCGCGGGCTTCTGGGCGGGACTGCTGCTCGATGTCGCCCGGCTCGGGACGCTCGGCTTCACCTCGCTCCTGCTCACGCTCGCCGGCTTCTGGATCGGCCGCTACGGCGAGACGACAGGACGGGACCGGGCGCACGCGCCGCTGCTCTCGGTGGCCGTCGTGACCGTGCTCTATGCCGTTGGGTCGGTCGTCATGCACTTCCTGCTCCAGGAGCCCTCCTCCGCGCGCGTCGCGCTCGTCCACTCGCTGCCGGCAACCGTCGCCCTCAACCTGCTCCTCGCCTTCCCGGTCTTCGCGCTCGTCCGGCGCCTCTTCTCGCCGGCGGCGCCTCACACGGAGGTCGAGTTCGTCGGCTAGCCGGCCCGTACCGCTCCGGCCCGGCCGCTTCCTGCCGCGCGACCCGCGCGCCGAGACGCCGTACCGGCTCACGCCGCAGCTCGTCTTTCGAATCGGCATCCTCGGTGCGCTCGTGCTCGCCGCCTTCGCGGTCCTCTTCTTCCGCCTCTGGGCCCTGCAGGTGCTCTCCGGAAGCCAGTTCCTCCAGGCGGCGGAGAACAACCAGCAGCGTCCGCAGCCCATCGCGGCCCCGCGGGGACCGATCACGGATCGCTTCGGCCGCGTCCTCGTGACGAACGCGCCCGGGACGGCGGTCCAGATCACGCCCGCCGACCTTCCGAAGCACGGCGCCTACGCGGAGCTCCGCCGCCTGACCGCGATCCTCCACGTCCCGCTCACGGACGTCACGACCCAGATCGCCAAGGCGAAGCACCTAGGCGACACGCTCACGCCTGTGACGGTCAAGGATTTCGTCCGGGAGCCCCAGATCAGGTACCTCTACGAGCACCAGAGCGAGTTCCCCGGCGTGACGATCGCCAACTCGTTCCTCCGGCGCTACAAGTTCGGCGACCTCGCCGCCCAGCTGCTCGGGTACGTCGGAGAGATCTCTTCGACGCAGCTGGAGCAGATGCACGGCTACCGGCTCGGCGACAAGATCGGCCAGGGCGGGATCGAGGCCTCGTACGACAAGTTCCTCCGCGGCAAGGCGGGGCTCAAGCAGGCCTTCGTCGACTCGCTCGGGCGTCCGACGAGGCCGATCGAGGTGAAAAGCCTGCCCGTCCCGGGCTTCGCGGTGCGGCTGACGCTCGACGCGAAGCTCCAGCGGGCGGCGCAGAAGGCGATCGTCGACGGGATCAACCGCGCGCAGGCGAACCAGCAGTGGTACGCGAACGCCGGCGCGATCGTCGCGCTCGATCCGCGGGACGGCGCGATTCGCGCGCTCGCCTCCTACCCCACCTACGACCCGGCGGTCTACGCAGGCCGCAGGAAGCGAGACCTCGCGCCGCTGATCGACCCGAAGGTTGCCGAGGCAGCGGACTTCCCGGCGCTCAACCGCGCGCTCGCGGGCGTCTACCCGCCTGGCTCGACCTGGAAGCCCGTCACGGCCCTCGCCGCGATGGAGGAGCACATCCTCGACCCAAACGCCTCACTTCATTGCACGGGCCAGCTGACGATCGACAAGCAGGTGTTCAAGAACTGGGACCCGTTCGCAAACCAGTGGATGACGCTGCCGACTGCGATTGCGCAATCGTGCGACACGTACTTCTACCAGGTGGGCAAGCGCTTCTACGACCTCCCGGCCGACCGCGGCCAGCCGCTGCAGAAGTGGGCGAAGAGCTTCGGCTTCGGCCAGCCGAGCGGGGTCGACGTCGGCCCGGAGGAGCCCGGGCTCGTCCCGACGATCAAGTGGCGCCAGCAGACGTACACGAAGAAGACGGATCCCTACGGCTGGCAGATCGATCGGCTCTGGAAGTCGGGCGACTCGGTCCAGCTCGCGATCGGCCAGAAGGACCTGCAGGTGACGCCTCTGCAGATGGCGCGCTTCTACGCGCTCCTGGCCAACGGCGGCAAGCTCGTCACGCCGCACGTGGTCGCCGACATCGAGCAGCCGGGACCGGACAACGGGCCGATCTCAGGGCCGCTCGTCCTCCGCCGCTTCCAGCCGCCCACCAAGGAGCTGAACCTCGACCCGGCCGCGATCTCGGTCCTCCGTGACGGCCTCTTCCAGGCCACCCATTCGGGCTCGGGCACCTCGTCGGGAGTCTTCGGCAACTTCCCGATCGGGGTCGCCGGCAAGACCGGGACGGCCGAGAAGATCGTCACCGTGCACGATTCGACCGTGCTCACGAACACTTCGTGGTGGTGTGGGTTCGGCCCGTTCGCCGGCCCGACGCTCGTCGTCTGCGCCGTGATCGAGAACGGCGGCTTCGGCGGCGCGGTCGCCGCACCGGCGGCGCTGCAGGTGTTCGAGCAGTACTTCGGGAAGAAGGCGAGCGGCATCGCAACGAAGCAGGCCGACTGATGGTCGACTACGCCACCACCGAGCGAGTGATCGCGCGCCCGCGCGCCCGCGCGCGCGAGGCCTCCATACTTCGCAACCTGGACTGGGCGCTGCTGCTCGCGGTTGCCGCCCTGGTCGGGTACGGGCTCTGGGCGATCGCCGGGATCACGAAGCACGACCAAAGCAACCCCAACTACTACGTGACCCGCCAGGCGGTCTATGCGTTGATCGGGGTCGTCGGCATGGTCGCGTTCATCTTCCTCGAGCCCGCCTTCTGGCGGCGGCACGCGAAGGTCGTGTACGGCCTTGTGATCGCCGTGCTCGTGGTCGCGCCTGTCTTCGGCGCCGAGGTGCGGCACACGAGGCGCTGGATCGACATCGGCCCGTTCCGGTTCCAGCCCTCGGAGTTCGGCAAGCTCCTCCTCGTCCTCTTCCTCGCCGCATTCCTCGCTGAGCGAGGGAAGCGCATCGCCGAGCGGCAGACGACCCTCGCCGCGACCGGGTTCGCGCTCCTGCCGATCATGCTCGTCTTCCTGCAACCGGACTTCGGGACGGCGATCGTCTACGCCGCGGTGCTCGGGGCGACCCTCTTCGTCGCCGGAACCCGCTGGTGGCACCTCGCCGCGCTGGTTGGGGGCGTCGCCTTCGCCGGAGCCTTCGTCCTCTGGCTCGGCCCGGCGATGAGCGTCGACGTTCTCAAGCCGTACCAGCGCGCGCGGATCACCGGCTTCACGAATCCGTCCCAGGATCCGGGCGGCTCGACGTACAACATCAACGAGTCGATCACCGCCGTCGGTGCGGGCGGCGTCAACGGACGAGGTCCGAACGGCGCGACGCAGACTGCCTACAACTACCTGCCCGAGCACGCGACCGACTTTGCCTTCGCCTCGCTCTCCGAGCAGCGGGGCTTTGTCGGCGCGACGATCCTCCTGCTCCTCTACCTGTTCGTCATCTGGCGCGCGATCAAGGTGATCACGCTCGCCCGCGACGCATTCGCCGCGATCGCCGCCGCGGGGATCGCGTTCGCCTTACTCATCCAGATCTTCATCAACGTCGGGATGACGGTCGGGATGGCGCCGATCACGGGCATCCCCTTGCCGTTCGTGAGCGTCGGCGGCTCGTCGATGGTCGCGAACCTGCTCGCGATCGGCGTGCTCCAGTCGATCTGCCTCCGACGGCGCTAGGCCCTAGGACTTAGCAACAAACTGTTGCAAAGTGGTAACCGGTGCCGTCCGGTCAGGGTCCTAGCCTTTCGCGCATCAGCGAGGAAAGGGCGGCATAGCGATGGCGACGATGAAACGAGAGGCGCAGGAGCTGCTGCTGATCGAGGAAGCCGACGCCTGGTTCGAGTACCTCGCCGCGACGAGGAGTCAGACGGCTGTGCGCTATCTGGAGCTCGAACCCTGGGCGTGGGCCCGGCTCAACCAGCGCCTGCGGGCAATCAGGACAAAGCGCACAAAGCTCAGACCAGCGGCCTAGAACGGCGGCTTCCTGCGCGCCTGCTAGCCTGAGGCTAGATGTTTTACGCCTGTTCACGCTGCGCGCGCACCGCCCGTCGGGCGACGACTGCGCGCGCGCCTAAGAAGGAGATTTCGTTTGCTGAAATTGTTTCGGCGCAAAGCGCGCGAGGAGAAGGCCACCAGTGACACTGCCCCTCCGGAAGCACCACCTGCAGTAACCCAGCCGCCCGCCGAGGCGGGCGCACAACCCACCAAGAGACGAAGGCGCGGCTCCCGCGGGGGTCGCAACCGGCGCAAGCCCGCCGCCGCGCGCACTGACGCGACAAAAGACGAGGCCCCGGCCAAGAAGGCCGAGCAGGCCGCCAGGTCCGAGCGGAAGCCCGCACCCAAGCCTCGCGGCGGCCGCCAGCAGCAGCGGCGCCGCCAGCCTCCCCGCCGTCCGCCGCTGCCGAAGGCCAAGCGCGAGCTCCTCGTCTCGGTCGACGTCGGCGAGCAGCGAGTCGCTGTGATCGAGGACGGCCGGCCCGCCGAGGTCTACCTCGAGCGGCCCGAGCGCCGTTCGATCGCGGGCAACATCTACAAGGGCACCGTCGACAACGTCCTCCCGGGCATGGAGGCCGCGTTCGTCGAGATCGGCCTCGAGAAGAACGGCTTCCTGTACGTCGACGAGATCGTCACGCCGGAGCTCGAGGGCCGCAGGCAGGGTCGCAAGATCCAGGACCTGCTGAAACGCGGCCAGGAAGTGATGGTCCAGGCGGTCAAGGACCCGATGAAGTCCAAGGGTGCGCGGCTCACGACCGAGATCTCGCTTCCCGGCCGCTTCGTCGTCTACGTCCCGAGCGGTGAGGGCCTGGGCGTCTCGCGCCGGCTCGAGGACGACGAGCGCAACCGGCTCCGCGACATCGTCAAGGAGATCGCGCCGAAGCAGGGCGGCGTCATCGTTCGCACCGCTGCCGAAGGCGCCTCCGCCGAGGACGTCGAGCGCGACCTCCTCTTCCTGCAGAAGCTCTGGAAGTCGATCGAAGCGAATGCGGCGAAGTCGAAGGCGCCCGCGCTCGTCTACCAGGAGGCGGAGCTGCCGCTTCGCGTCACGCGCGACCTCTTCACGGACGACTTCGAGAAGGCCGTCGTCGACCACGACCTCACCTACAAGCGAATCGTCGGCTACCTGAGGAAGACGTCGCCGCACATGGTCGACCGCGTCATCCGCCACCGCGAGAAGACGCCGCTCTTCGAGCAGACGGGCGTCGACGACGCGATCCGCTCCACGCTCTCGCGCCGGGTCGACCTGCCCTCCGGCGGCTACCTCGTCTTCGACTACGCCGAGGCGTTCACGGTCATCGACGTCAACACCGGCCGTTTTGTCGGCTCGCGTTCGAAGAGCTCGGGCGCGCGGCTCGAGGACACGATCACGGCGAACAACCTCGAGGCGGTCAAGGAGGTCGTCCACCAGCTGCGGCTGCGGGACATCGGCGGGATCATCGTCATCGACTTCATCGACATGGCGAACCCGAAGAACCGGGCCACCGTCGAGGGGGCGCTGAAGGCCGAGCTCGAGCGCGACCGGACGAAGACCTACGTCGTCGAGATCTCGCCGCTCGGCCTCGTCGAGATGACGCGGCAGAACGTGACCGAGGGCCCGCGCGAAATCCTCACGGCGAAGTGCCCGACCTGCGGGGGCGACGGAATCGTCCTTTCGACGCACTCGGCCGCAATCGACGCAGAGCGCCGCGTGCGGGCGGTCGCTGCCGGGGCGAAGCGGGGCGTCGAGGCCTTCCGGGTCGAGCTCGAGGAGCACGTCGCTGCGCATCTGATCGGCCCCGGGGCTTCGCGCCTCGCCGAGATCGAGAGGCTGGCGAAGAAGCGGTTCTTCCTCGAGGGCAAGACCGGAGTGCCGCTCGACCACTTCAACGTGGCCGCTGAAGGCAAGCTCGCCGACATCGCGCCGAAGGCCCCGGTCGCGGAGGGCGCGGAGATCCGGCTCGAGCTCGTCGAAGTCGGCCTCCACGACGTGAATGCAGGCATGGGCAAGCTCGACGGCCTGTCCGTCTGCGTCGCGGACGCAGCCAAGATGATCGGCAAGAAGGTGAAGGTGCGCGTCGAGCGCGTGCTGGACGGGACGGCGTACGCGACCCTTGTGCAACCGGCGACGGCGCGCGCTGACGGCGCCCCGATCACGGCCGAGGCCGAGGCTGAGAAGCCGACCCGCGCTCCACGGAAGAAGGCGGCCGAGGCGCCGAACGCGCAGCCAGAGGCGCAGAAGGAGCCAGAAGCAGAAAAGGAGCCAGAGGCAGAGACGGAGCCAGAGGCAGAGGCCGAAGCGCCTGCCGACGAGACACCCGCCGAGCCGAAGCCGAAGAAGAGGACGAGGCGGGGCTCACGCGGCGGCCGCGGGCGGAAGCGCAAGCCCGCTGCAGCGGCGGTCGAGAACGGTCGGCCCGAGGAGGCTCCCGCCGTGGCCACGATCCACGTCCCCTCGCCGGATCTCGGCAAGGACGGCGAAGCCTCCGCAGAAGGCGAGCAGCCCGTGAAGAAGAAGCGCACGCGCCGCGGAAGCCGGGGAGGTCGCAACCGGCGGAAGAAGCCGGCGGCCGCCAAGGCAGAGCCTGGGGCGTAGCGCAGGCCGATCTCAGATCCAGCCGAGGTCGCTGAACTGAGGCATGCCTCCCTGCCAGACCGCCCAGATGCCGATGAGCAGCGCGCCGAGTGCGAACGCAGACGCGCAGGCGACCAGCAGCGGCCGCCTCGCGGCGAGCGCCCAGGGCAAGAACAGGGCTGTCGTGGCCAGCTCGAGCCACCACGTGCCGCCCTCGACGTCGATCGTGAAGAACGTCCAGCCGAGCATGACGACGCTGAGAACGGCAAGCCAGGGCTGAAGTCGAGCCGGCCGCCGCTCGGCGAGGCAGAAGGCGAGGAGGAGCCCGAACAGCCCGAGGTGCCACTCGGCGTGACCCCACTCCTCGTCCCAGAAATGCGTCACGCGCCTCGCTTCTCCCTGCAGCGCCTCGTGGCCGATCGAGTTCGCGGAAAGGTGGATCCCGTGCCCGTCGACGTAGAGGACGGCCGCCACAATCGCGACGGCGATGGCGAGCGTCGGAGCGTCGAGTGCCACGAGGAGAACCGAGGCGGCGCCGACCACCACGAACGGAGTGAGCAGGTCGATCCAATCCCCGGCGGTGTCTCCGGTGAGGGACGTGACATGGTGGAAGACGAGTACCGCCGCCGCAAAGGCGAGCAGGGCGCGGTCTGTGCTCGGTCTGCCCACAGCCCGCTAGTCAGCTCTTCCGATGACCGTCGCGTCCGGTCGAAGGAACGCGATGTAGATGGCCAGCGCACACGCCACCATTACGGCCCAGGCAACCGACAGCGACGGGTGCAGGACGTTCGGGATCTGCCAGCTCGTCCAGTCGCGCTTGACGACCTGCTCGATCCACAGATCCTCGATCTGGTTCGTCACGCCGTAGACGAGCATCAGTGCGAGGTAGGCGGCAGTCAGAGTCCGCAACAGCGGCCGTCGGATCGTGCCGAGGTGCCGCGACAGCAGAAGCGCGGTCACGGTCAGCAAGAAGCCGTCCATCCCGTGGTGATGCCCGTGATGAACGGCTGCGTGCGAGTAGTTGGAGCCCGGCTCGGGCCGAATCTTCCCGGTCTGGAAGATCCAGCCGAGCACGGGCACGCCGTCCAGGAAGAACCCGAGCTCGGCGGCGATGTACGGCGACGCAAAGAAGAGCGACAAGCCGCCGACGACCAGACGTGCGATGTCGCCCGCGCGACTCGTCCGGGGGAGGCCACGCCGGCCGCGCAGGCCCGCCCAGACCGTCAGCCCGACCGCTAGCACGACACCGATGACCGCCGGCAGGTTGGCCCACTTAGGGTCGAGGTGGCTCTCCGTTTGAACTCCTGGTATCGCAACCGTCGCGCAGAGCGCCAGCGCGACGATTGCGATCAGTTCGGCACGACGGTCCGCCAGCCGGTCGACGACGATAGCCAGCACCGCGACGGCGGCCAGCGCCGCGGAGAAGCTCAGGAAGACGAATGCACGGCCGGCTCCACCCACGAAACCCGAGTTCGTGACCTTCCAGAGAACCTGCGGTGGCAGTCGCCAATACGTGGCGAAGACGGCGCAAGCGGTGAAGCCGTAGAGGAGCCAGACGCCGTACACGTCGCGTAGTCCCGCTCTTTGCGGCCGGGCGGCGTTCACGGCTACACTGCCTCCTCGCGGGCGGCTCGCCCGCGTTTCCACGCCTATGGCTGACTACGCGATCATCTCACTCGGTGGCAAGCAGTACCGCGTCCGTGAGGGCGAGAAGCTGCTCGTGGACCGGGTCAAGACGGATGAGGGAAAGACATTCCATCCCGACCTGCTCTTCGTGGGCGGGGAGGGCAAGGCGGATTTCAAGCCGAAGGTGCAGGTGACGGCGAAGGTCGTCGGCCACGTGCTAGGCGACAAGATTCGGATCGGCAAGTACAAGGCGAAGAAGGGCTACCGGCGCCACACCGGCTTCCGCAGCAGGCTCTCGCAGATCGAGATCCAGTCGATCGGAGCGAAAAGCGCCGCGAAGCCGAAGAGCGAGCCGGCGAAGAAGCCTGCGGCCGCGAAGAAGCCGGCTGCATCGACGAGAAAGAAGGCGGAGTAATGGCGCACAAGAAAGGTCTCGGCTCGTCGCGGAACGGTCGCGACTCGAACGCCAAGCGCCTCGGCGTGAAGATCTACGACGGCCAGACCGTCAAGGCGGGGATGATCCTCGTCCGCCAGCGGGGCACGAAGTTCCGGCCCGGCCCGGGTGCAGGCATCGGCCGGGACGACACGATCTTCGCCAAGCGCGACGGCAAGGTCGCGTTCGAGGCGAGCGGCGACCGCCGCTTCGTCGCGGTTACAGACTAGGAGCGCCGTGTTTCACGATCGCGCGCGCATCCGGGTGCAGGCCGGGCGCGGCGGCGACGGCGCGCTCAGCTTCCGGCGAGAGAAGTACGTGCCGAAGGGCGGGCCGGACGGGGGCGACGGCGGTCCCGGCGGCGACGTCACCCTGATCGCCGATCCCGACCTGCGCGATCTCTCGCGCTTCCGCACGAGCCGCGTCTACAAGGGCGGACGTGGCCGGGGAGGCGGGGGGTCCGGCAAGCACGGGGCAGCGGGCGAGCCGGTGGAGCTGCGTGTTCCGGCAGGCACCCAGGTTCTCGAGGAGGGGGAGCTCGTCGCCGACCTCGCGAGCCCGGGCGCGCGCGTCGTCGTTGCGCGCGGTGGTGCAGGCGGCCGCGGGAACCGCCGCTTCGCGAGCGCGACCAGGCAGGCGCCTCGCTTCGCCGAGGTGGGGCAGCCGGGAGAGGAGGCCGACCTCGAGCTGCGGCTGAAGCTCCTGGCCGACGCGGCACTCGTCGGAATGCCGAACGCCGGCAAGTCGTCGCTGCTGACGCGGATCTCGAACGCGCGCCCGAAGATCGCCGACTACCCGTTCACGACGCTGGAGCCCGTCCTCGGCACGCTCGATTCGCCCGACGGCCGCCAGCTCGTCGTGGCCGACGTGCCGGGGCTGATCGCGGGCGCCAGCGAGGGCGTGGGCCTCGGTCACGAGTTCCTCGCGCACCTCGAGCGGGCGCGCCTGCTGGTGCACGTGATCGACGTCTCCGAGGGAGATCCCGCCGAGCGCTTCGCGGTCATCGACGGCGAGCTCGCGGCCTACGGGGCCGGTCTCGACCGGCTGCCGCAGGTGCTCGTCCTGAACAAGATCGACCTTCTTCCCGAGCCGCCGGAGCTTGGAGTGGAAGACGAGCGGATTCGCGCCGTCTATGCGGTCTCCGCCGCGACGGGGGCCGGCGTCGAGCTCTTCCGCCGGGGGCTCTTCGAGCACTGCCCCGAGCCGGAGGAGAGGCCGGCTGCAAAGCCCGAGGGTCTCGCCGACTTCCTCGTCTACCGGCCGCAGGCTCGGGCGCGGCGCTTCCGTATCTTCCGCACGGACACCGGCTTCCGGGTCGCCGGCCGGCCGCCCGGAGACGAGGAGCTGGCGGCGGCGCTCCGCGCAGCGGGCGCGAAGCCGGGAGACGAGGTCGCGATCGGCGAGGAGCTGGTGAGCTTCGAGTGATCGGGCTCCTCGGAGGCACGTTCGACCCGCCGCACAACGGCCACGTCGCGCTCGCGCGGGCGGCGCTCGAGCAGCTGCCGATCGACCGGCTCGTCGTGCTCGTCGCCGAGCGGCCGGGGCACCGCGAGGTCGTCGCCGACGCGAACCCCCGTCTCCGGCTTGCGCAGGCGGCATTTCCCGATGCGGAGGTGCAACTCGACCCGCATCCCTTCACGGTCGACGCGGTGCGCGACGGGCGCTTCACTGACGCGGTCTTCATCGTCGGCGCCGACGAGGGCGCGTCGTTCGACCGGTGGAAGGATCCGGACGAGGTTCTGAAGCACGTCAAGCTCGCGGTGGGAACACGGTCCGGCTATCCGGAGCCCGAGCTAGAGCGCTACGGCGATCGGATCGTCCCATTCCAGCTCGCGTCGCCCCCGATCTCGTCGAGCGAGGTGCGCGAGCGGGTGGCGAGGGGCGAGCGGATCGACGAGCTCGTGCCTCCGCGCGTTGCTCAGCTGATCGAGGAGCTAGGCGTCTACCGCTAAGCGGTGGCGTGCTCGATCGACGGCACGTCGTCCCAGAGCTCCTCGAGCCGGTAGTAGTCCCGCGTCTCCGGCGTGAAGACGTGGAGGACGACGTCGAGGTAGTCGGCGACGATCCAGTCGCCCTCGCGCTCGCCCTCGACCGAGTGCGGCAGCACCTGCTCCTCGTCGTGCTTGAGGCCGTAGCGCACGTCGTCGACGATCGCCTTCGTCTGCCGCGGGTTCTGGCCCGAGCAGATGACGAAGAAGTCGGTGTACGCGCACACCGGCCGCATGTCGAGGATGACGATCTCCTGCGCCAGCTTCTCCTCGGCGAGGCCGGCGATTCGGCGTGCTTGGTCGAGTGAGTTCAGATTTCGCTAGTCCTTTTCCGTTCGCCCGGATTGTAGCCCGGGTCGCGGGTGTCCCAAACGGACACGGCCCAGCCGAGACGATCGGTACGTTGGCTGG
>Ga0066709_100002652_pt1 | contig 13196 bp, 10 predicted proteins | sample GraSoiAngelo_158_FD_79665 | JGI IMG/M metagenome (GOLD analysis project Ga0066709, IMG submission 79665) | Grasslands soil microbial communities from the Angelo Coastal Reserve, California, USA - 14_1009_16_30cm | ecosystem: Environmental > Terrestrial > Soil > Grasslands | place: USA... | reverse complement strand
GTGCCGGTCGTTTGAAGTGGTGATGATGACGGCGTCGGGCCCGCGCTGAGAAAGGAGAGTCTGTAAGTGCTTGATTTTATGGAGCGGCCTATCGGAATCGAACCGACACCTGAACCTTGGCAATGTAGATAAGCCATTGTATATCAATGACTTATGAGACACGTAAAGGAACACTTTGTAACATTTTGAAGCACTTAGAGCAGGCAGAAACCCCTACTGTTCCCACGGTTGCTCCCACGCAACCGTGAGTCTAGAAAGGGTTCAGATGTGAGTTCAGATGTACCACGCGGAAACGGGTTGGCACCCATTTTGAACGGCTACAACCGTGCGTATATTCGCTTTTTGTTAGGCAGGAGCGGACAGATCAGTCACCAGCTACGGCGGCGGGGCCTACCGTATCACGACTCTTATCGATTTCTGTTGAATCTGCCCTCTCGAACGCGGGAATCTTTGTCAGTTCTCCCGAAGCAGATTGGAGGATTCGCGCCAAGGCAAGACTCAAGCCCCCGCCTATTTCCTCCATGAGAATCTCAACATCAACGGGCAATGGAACGTTCCAATCAGGATAGACGCGGAGACTACCGATGGGACCGGAATTGCGCGTGGCGAGGTCAATGCTGAGCCTCGCCGTTCGGAGATTGGTTGGCCCCCAGAAACGCCGGATCATGCAGCTCTTGGGGATTCCGCGAAGCTTCGTTTTGCTGAATCGGGAACTCAAGGCCAGCTCGAAACCACAGAACCCCGGGCGTAAGCAGGTCTCCAGCAGCTCGGTTAGTTGCATCGGATTGCGGACAGTGCTCAACCTTGCCACGGTCTTCCAGACGGTCGCATTGAAAACAAAAGCTCGCGCGTGACGCTGTAAGGTTTTCCCAATATCCGATATCTCTCGGAATTCGTTATAACCAAGTCGCTGTATCCCTAGAAATGCAATCAGGAGACTTACGCCGCCCACGGCTACTGACCCACGCCCAAAGCGAGGCGACAGGAACAACAAGCTCAACCCAACGCTGGAGGCTGACACGCCGTAAAGAATCCCTACCGCTTGCCGGTGACTCAAGCCCATGTCCAGTAGCTTGTGGTGAATATGCTTGCGATCCGGGTCAAACAGCGCGCGACCGCTAAGGATCCGCCGCAAAAAGGTTAGCACCGTGTCCGTGAGCGGAAGTGCGAAGGCGATCAGAGGAATGACCAAACTTCTAAGGCTAGCGCCGCCGTTCTTGGCTTCGGCAAGAACCAGACCGCTCAGAACAAAACCTAGAAAGAGACTACCTGAATCGCCAAGAAAGATCGTCGCTGGATTGTAGTTGAAACTAAGAAAGCCGAGCACCGCACCGGCAAGGGCTATTGCTGCCATGGCAACAATGACTTTGCCCGTCAAGAGGGCCACAACAAATATGGGCACCGTGAGGAGCACTGATGTGCCTGCGGCAAGTCCGTCCAGCCCATCGATGAAATTAATTCCATTGCACACCCAGACGACCCAGCACACCGTCATACCTATACTGAGAACATGGCCAAAGGAAATTCCCGAAATTTGCAAATCAAACTCGGGAAAGCATAATCCGTTCCAACATAGCCACAGGGCCCCGCAAATCTGAACTAGCAGCTTGGTTCTCGCCCGCAAAGCTCTAAGATCATCAAATAGGCCCGTAGCAAAAAGCAGAACCGCCGGCAAAAGAATCTTCAACGGGTCTCTTCCTGCCGGACTTGGGAGGAAGCCAAAGCGCGAACCCAGATAGAGTAAAAACAGTGAGCAACAAAAAGTTAAGAAAATGGCGACGCCGCCGAGCCGAGAGATGGGCTGGCGGTGAATGTGATGCGAGTCCGGCTCTGGGAGAATGCCGAATCGCTTCGACACCTCACGGACGACCCAGGTCAGGGCGGTCGATACAACCAGACTGGCTGCAAAAACCAGAAGATATGATTTCATCTTGTTAACGGAACACACCAAACCGGAATGCTAAGCTGGTTGGCCCGAAAATTCTGATACATTGCAGAAGAAAGAACAACCAATATTTGTTCCAAATGCTTAAATTGGTCAACTGACCTTGAGACAAGAGATGCGTGACGAATCGTAGGGGCTGCCTGGTAAACATTCTAGGCAAGGCCCATGATGGGCCCCAAGCTCGCCGTGGCATCCGCCCAAGGAATCGTCGTGCTTCCACAAGCAGCTAGTTATCCACTAATTTCAAGCAGATAGAGTCCGCCCCGGCCAAAGTCGCAGCAGGTACGAATATCCACCTCGGAAGCGTGCAAGGATTCAGCCTTTGTGCCTGCTGCTTATTAAATGTAATATTATGTTCGCGGCTCGGGATATCTTTCGCCATATCATTGCCTTGCCGTGAGAGGTCAAACGAAGAGGGCCACGTAAATGGCAGGTGAGGTCGTTTTCGTCTCCAAGAAAGTGCGGTGAAAATCTTATCGAATTTCTAGTACCACTTATGATTAGAGTGCAGCTGGCTGCCGCCCCTCAGAGACCGCCACGGGTCGCAGACCTTCTCAGAACTCGCTTCAGGCGCAGCCGTACTGAGCGTAGATGAGGCACTAAGAGACGTGGATTCAGGAACGCAGGAGTAACTGGAGTTGAGCAAGCCTTCTATACAGACCGAGACTGCTGGGCCTGAGTTGTCGCAGGTGGAGTTAACAATCACTGACGCTCCAACCAATGGTGACGCTCACTTTCTGGATTTGCTGATTGTATTGGCTAAGCGCAAATGGATGATCGTTTCGCTGACCTTCCTTTGCGCAGTCGTATCACTGGCTTATTCGCTTTTGCTCCCGAAAACTTATACTGCAAACACCAAGATCCTGCCTCCACAGCAAACTCAATCCGTCACTGGTGCGATGCTCGGACAGATGGGATCGTCGCTTGGATCGCTTGCCGGACTGGCCGGCAAGGACCTCGGCATCCGAAATCCGAACGACCTCTATGTAGCCATGCTGCAGAGCCGCACGCTGAGTGACGCTCTGATTCAGAAGTTCAATCTGATGAACGTATACAAGGTCAAGCGGATGATGGATGCTCGCAAACGTTTAGAGGACGTGACCGATATCGATTCGGGCAAGAACGGCGTGATTTCAATTTCAGTTCAGGACCGTGACCCGAAACGTGCCGCTGATATCGCGAATGCGTACGTGAACGAGCTCTACAAATTGAACCAAACGCTGGCGGTGACCGAGGCAGCGCAGCGCAGGCTATTCTTCGAACAGCAACTGCGTTCGGCAAGCGATGATCTCGCGCGGGCCGAACAGGACATGCGGAAGACACAAGAAACCACTGGCTTAATTCAGTTAGATGAGCAGGCAAAAGCGCTTATTTCCTCAGTCTCGATAGCACGCGGCCAGATCGCCGCGAAAGAAGTACAGATCCAAGCAATGAAGACGTTTGCGACACCACAGAATCCTGAGCTGATTCGCGCAGAAGACGAACTGCAAGCCCTAAAAGCTCACCTCGGTGCTCTACAAAGGGATGTAAGAGGACCAGTCGGGGAACTCCAACTGCCCACAGGCAAGATTCCCTCAGCAGGGCTTGAGTACGTACGCCGGTTGCGTGACGTCAAGTATTTCGAAACCATCTTCGAACTACTGGCAAAGCAGTTGGAAATCGCCAAAATTGATGAGGCAAAGAGTGCGGCCGTTATCCAGGTTCTTGATCCTGCCGTACCTCCCGAATGGAAATCAAAACCCAAGCGTGCTGTGATCGTGATCGCAGGCACGATAATCGGCTTGTTCGCAGCAATTACGGCTGCTTTCCTAGGGGAAGCGGCGCGATACGCCAAAACTCAGCCTCATCTATTGAGGCGTTTGAACCTGCTGAAGCGATACTTGTTCGGAAAGCGCACCGAAGCGTAGGGCTCGACAGAGAATGGGCAGATCGTAGTCAAATTACGCCGTTGTATTACGTCAAATCTCGCCGGATGAAAGTGAAATGGCAACTAGCTGCATCTCAAATACGCCAGCGGATGAAGCGCAACCAGGCTCACCAAAACAAGGGGGAGGCTTGCTGCGTCACACCTTTGTTTACGGCGCGGCATCTCTGTTCGCGTATACGCTCTCAATGGTCAAGGCGGTGGTCGTTGGGCGGCTCTTTGGCACCACGCCTGAGATGGACGCCTATGCGTTGGCGATTCTGTTGCCGAATTTGATTGGGGCATTAGTTAGCAGTACGACAGCCGGAGCCCTCGTACCCGCTCTGGCAAAAGCCTCAGAGGAAGGCGAAGAAGCCCGGGCAACCGTCTTTCGAAGCGCGCTTGCCATTTTTACCGCAGTTTCGCTTTTGGTGACGCTTCTGATTGCGCTTTTCGCCTCGCCCTTGGCTCATCTCGTGGGCGCAGCCTTCGATCCCTACCGATCGACATTGACGGCCAGGATGCTGCGCTGGGCCTCGGCGCTAGTGGTTTTAACCGGGTTTTACGCCGTCTGTTCCGCCGAACTCCTGGCGCGCAAACGCTATTGGGCCGTAGGCCTCTCTCCGGCGCTTGGCACGGCCGTTTCCCTCGCGATGATCTGGAGCGCATCGAAGCCCAGCATCGATATTCTGGCCTGGTCCTTGGTGGCTGGCGCAGCCGTGCAAGCTGTCATTCTCGTTGTTCCTGCCTGGAATGCTTCCCGCGGAGGGTCGGTCGGATGCGGGAGCAACGTGCATGTAAGACACAGCCTGGCCGCTCAATTCAGTCTTCTTGGCGCGGCGATGATCGGAGTGGCCAACAGCTTTATCGATCAGACGTTCGCGACGTGGCTGCCGAGCGGGAGCGTGAGCGCCCTGAACTATGCTGGCAGTTTCAACACTATAGCCATGCAAGTGGTTGTGATGGCTCTGAGCTGGGTGGCGCTGCCAGATTTCTCCGAACTTGCTGCCGCTGGGAAACTAGAGCAACTCCGGGCGCGTGTGCGCCGTGCGGTTATTCTCGCCGCGATGCTTGCAGTTCCCGCTTCTCTGGCGGTGTTTGCGTTCGGGCGCGAAGCAATCCACTTGATCTTCGAGCACGGCCGCTTTGACGCTCACTCCACGAGAGCAGTGTTTTCAACGTGGGCCGCGTACAGCGTGGGCGTGGTGCCGGCAGCCATGGGAATGATCATCGTTCGCCTGATCAATGCCATCGGCAAGAATACCCTTCTGTTCCGTATTGGGATGCTGCTGCTTTTTGTCAACGCTGTACTGGATTACGTCTTCATGCGTTTGTGGGGCCTCTTAGGCATCAGCCTCAGCACCAGCTTCGTCTATTTCATCTCGTGCGTCGTGTTGTTCTTAGTCGTAAGAGAGCATGTAGGTGCGATTTTGGATCGCCGGACCATTTTGCTGGTCGTAAACGCAATCGTGTGCGCGGGGTTATCCATTATCCCGATAGCAGCTTGGCGTGCGTTGAGCGTGGGAACAATCGCGGTAACCACGCTGCAGGTTCTCTTCTTTCTCATGCTGCTTATCGCCACTTACTCGATGACACGGCTATTACGGTTCCAATGGTCCGGCTTCCGCGGCATGAGCCGCATCCCCTTTCACGTCGCATTCGAGGGGAATTAGATTATGGCGGCCTCAGGCACAGAGTTAGCAGTCGCAACCCCGCCGGAAGCTCGCTTTGCTTTTGGGAAGAATTGGGCCGAGTTTCTGGCCCATGTAGGAGAGCGCCAGGTTGCAGCGGCCACGGAAAGCCTACGGCAGAAATTGGGAGATCTTACGGGCAAGACCTTTCTTGATATTGGATCTGGCTCGGGCCTGCATAGCCTTGCGGCATTGCGGCTGGGAGCTTCGCGGGTCCACTCATTCGACTATGATTCCGATTCCGTGGCAACGACTGCGGAAATGCGGCGCCGCTTTGCTCCCCAAGCGGCGTGGACCATAGAACGCGGGTCCGCGCTCGACATCGGATATCTCCGGTCGCTCGGCACGTTCGACGTTGTTTATTCCTGGGGGGTTCTGCACCACACCGGTGATATGTGGACCGCCCTCGGAAATGCCATCATCCCTCTCGCCCCGAATGGCACGCTATTCATCTCGATCTACAACGATCAGAGCTACATCAGCCGGCGTTGGAAGCGATTGAAGGCGTTTCACAACAAGTCCGGAAGAGCAGGCAAGCTCTTGGCCGAAATTGCGACCCTGCTGATTACATGGGGGAAAACCATCCCCGTGGATATCGTCACGGGTAAGCCTTTTCGGAAACTTGAAATCTGGAAACAGTATGCGCGGGAAAGAGGCATGTCCCCTTGGCACGATGTAGTGGACTGGGCCGGCGGTTACCCTTTCGAAGTCGCCAAGCCCGAGGAGATCTTCCACTTCTATAAGAATCTGGGACTAACTCTGGAAGGATTAAAGACTTGCGGAGGCGGCAAAGGTTGCAACGAGTTCCTCTTTAGGAGAATGGCAGTCCGATGAGGCGCACTCGCCTGACTTACGTTATCGGATCCTTGTCTTGGGGGGGCTCGGAGAGCCAGCTTATAGAGCTTTTGAAGCATATAGATCGAAGCCGATTTCGCGCCTCGCTCGTATTGTTCGAGGCAAGCAATCTTGATAGAGAGTCTGGCCTGGTTGATGAAACATTTTCACTTCAGATTCCTTCAGTATCAAAGTCAAAACCGATGGTTCGAGGAATCTACGCTCTTGCAGCGATGTTGCGCCTTGCAAAGTACCTGCGACGTACAAAGCCGGATATCGTGCACGCGATTCTGCCGGCTTCCTGCATCCTTGCGGCGCCAGCGGCAAGGCTCGCCCGCGTGCGTGTCGTCATTGCGGGCCGGCGGTCCATGGCGGACTGCTATCGTACTGATAAGCTGCAAACCATAGCCGACTGCACGGCAACTCATTGGTGCGATTATGCCGTCGGGAACAGCGAAGCGATTCGGCGCGAGCTGATCGAGACCGATGGGTTACCTGCGGAACGCGTGGGAGTAATCTACAACGGTGTTGATACGGAGCGATTTCGTCCAGGGAATCGCGAGTTACGGCAACACTATGGATGGAGCGACGAACACGTGGTATTCGGTGTTGTTGCTAATTTTATTCCCTACAAGAGGCATACTGACTTCATTCGCGCCGCGGCCTTGATCGCCAAATCAGACCCAAACGCCCGCTTTGTCATGGTTGGTGAAGACCGCGGAATCCTGGAGAACCTCAGAAAACAAATCCATGACACTGCTTTGGAGCAACTCTTTACCATTATCCCAGGAATGCACGAACCCGAACGGCTCTATCCGGCGCTGGACGTTTATATTTGCACTTCTCAAACCGAAGGGCTGTCTAACGTACTCTTGGAAGCGGGAGCTTGCGGCTTACCGGCCGTAGCCACCCAGGTTGGCGGCAACCCGGAAATCATCAGCGATGGTCATAATGGATTTCTAGTCCCTCCTGCGACCCCGGAAGCCGTTGCCGCGAAAGCTCTGTTGTTGGGGTCAAATCCGGGCCTGCGCGCTCTTATGGCCGACCGCGCCCGCCAAAGAGCTATTTCCCAATTTTCTATGGCGGCCATGGTCCAGGCTCACGAAACGCTTTATGGGTCTCTATTGGGGGCGAAAGAGCAGTCCAGCCCCCTGCGACAGTTGGAGGAGTTGACTTCGCGTGATTCTTGAGAAGGTCCTTATTTATGCGGGGCTTCTATTATTAACCGCCGCCGCCCCCTATTGGTCCATGTTGGCGTTTGTCGTGTTTTCTCCGTGGAACGCGCTGAACGATTTGATCGGCTGGGATCCGCGTCTTCCGTGGTCTTTTTTCCTGGCGCTTCGCGCCTGCTTCGAAGGCTGGAAGTTTAAGCACTTTCGATTTCCTCCGCTCGCCATTTGGTCGTTTTGCGCTTTTGTTTTGGTAGCCGGGATTGGTTTAGTTTTTGAGACAGAGCGTGTGTTGCCAGCCGAGGTCGCGAGCGCCGCGTTCTTATTCTTATACTTCTTGGCTGGCGTATTTTCCGCTTATAGCATCATCAAGCTGAGCCGTGGTGAAAAGAAACTGAAGTGGCTTGCGGTCGCAGCAGCTTGCTCGATCGTGTGCGCAAGCGCCGTCGGCTTGCTGCAAGCGGGCTCGTCCTATTTCACAGGGGAAGCGGCAGCTCGCATTCCAGGTACTCTTGGCAACCCGAACTATTTTGCGGCGTACCTTTCGATCGGGGTAGCTACTATCGTGCTCCTTTTTCGATTGCGAGTACTTCCTCGTGCTGTCTGTATCCCCGTATGCGTCATTGCGGTGATCACGTGTCTTTTACGCTTTCGCGCATGGGAACAGTAGCCTGCTTGCTTGGAATTACTCTCGCTTTACTCGTAAAACCAGAAGGCAGACTGATTGATCTTCGGCTGTTGGCTGCTCTAGGTGTCATGGGCGCCGTCAGCATCGTGCTTGCTGTGGGGTACTTTGCCCAAGTGCGCCGGAGCCTGACATTCTCCAGCGATCCCAATCAAGCCGAAACGGCTTCGATCCTTCAGGAGGCTGAAGATCTGTCGCGGCTTGAGGCAGTGCAGTTTGCGTGGAAAACATGGGAGGAACATCCTATTCTTGGCGTGGGCGTCAACACTCTTGCAGCGCGAAACTTGAAGGCAACGGGAATCTACGCTGCCACTCATGACACTTACATGCAGGTATTGGCTGGAACGGGCACAGCTGGCTTTCTATTGCTATTCACCTTGATCATGTCTCTGATAAGAAAAATCCCTCAGCCAAACCGCAGATACTTATTACCGTTCTTCGCTGTGTTCTGTTTGTGTTCGTTCTTCGGGGACTACATGCAGTCCATCGAGATCTTGGTCTTGTTTGCGATTCTGTTTGCTTTACTCCAGCGGGACGGCGGTTCACAGCAAAGCGGATTGGTGTACTCCTGATGGTCACTTACTACGGTCACTTGGATGACGCGTACCGAGAGTATCCGGAAAAACTTTCCGCTCTCATTCGTTCGCTCCGCCCAAAGCGGGTAGTCGAGATCGGAGGTGGAGCGAATCCCTCCATTCCACTGGCCACTGTAGCCGAACTGGGAATTTCCGAATACTCCGTACTCGATATTTCGGAGGCCGAGCTCTCGAAGGCTCCCGCTGGGTATAGAAAGGTTGTAGCTGACATCTGTGCGGACCAGCCGATCGCCGGTGGATACGATTTTGTCTTCAGCCGCTTTCTTGCAGAGCATATACCCAATGCGCAAACGTTCCACCGGAACATCTACAGAATGGTAAATCCGGGCGGGATAGCGTTTCATTTTTTCCCCACCATGTTTTCGTCCGTTTATGTATTGAACGTTCTCATCCCCGAGCGCGTGGGGCAAGCTATCCTCGCGCGCCTTGATTCTGAGCGGCGTCAGGAGGGGCACGCGGGGAAGTTTCGCGCGTACTATCGCTGGTGTCGTGGTCCCGTGATGCGTCAGGTCGAGAGGTTTCACAGGCTCGGATATGAAATCGAGGAGTACAGCGGTTTTTTCGTCTACTACTACTGGGATAAATTTCCACTACTCGGCAAGCTACACAGAATAAAAACCAGGCTATTGATGAAGCATCCGATTCCCGCGCTCACCAGCCTTGCTTGGTTAATTCTCAGAAAACCGCTCTCTCAAGGATATGCAAATGCAAATTAGCGATGGGATGCGCAATCCGTCTCCGTCGCGGGGCGCGTTTGCTGGCAACTCCCTGTGCAACGCCTCCCCTTGAATGGTTGCGCGAACTTCAGGTGCGTTCCGTTATCGACATTGGCAGTGCGTAATTTCTTGCTAGGGGTTTTTCAAGAGAATGTGCGGCATAACCGGATTTTGGACTACTAAAGCGGGCAGCGACTTGGCCGAAACGGCCCGTGAGATGGCCTGGGCGATTCGGAACCGCGGACCGGATGATTGCGGCGAATGGACGGACACGGCTGCGGGGATTGCGTTAGCCCATCGGAGATTGTCGATCCTCGATCTCTCTCCGCACGGCCACCAGCCCATGCTCTCGCCTTCCGGGCGCTATGTCATGGTTTTCAACGGAGAAGTCTATAACTACGAAGAACTGCGCAAGGATTTGCCCCGTCAAGCATGGAAGGGGCACTCCGATACGGAGGTGATGCTTGCCGCGTTCGAGCAATGGGGCATCGAAGGCAGCCTTCGCCGCTTTATCGGGATGTTCGCGTTCGCGCTCTGGGACCGGGAAGAACGCAATCTGTGCCTCGTGCGCGACCGCCTGGGCATCAAACCGCTTTACTATGGCTGGCTTAATGGCGCGTTCTTTTTTGGGTCGGAACTGAAGGCGCTTCGCGCGCACCCCCGTTTCGAGCCCAAGATCGATCGCGGCGCCCTCGCCTTGCTGATGCGGCACAACTACATTCCCCACCCCTATAGCATCTACGAAGGCGTCAAGAAGCTGCCGCCAGGAACTCTCTTGAAGGTCGATTCGCCCAAGCAGGAGTCCCAGCCAGCGGCTTTTTGGTCAGCCCGCGAGATTGCAGAACAGGGCAGCCGGAACCCCGTGGCACTCGATCCACAGGCCGCAACGGACCAATTGGAAGAATTGCTGCGCGATGCAGTGAGACTTCGCATGCTGGCCGATGTGCCACTCGGCGCATTTTTGTCCGGCGGGATTGATTCGTCCACTGTCGTTGCACTCATGCAGTCAATGAGCGCAAGGCCAATTCGCACGTTCTCGATTGGATTCGAAGAGAGCGGCTATAACGAAGCGCCCTACGCTGCAGCCGTTGCGAGACATCTGGGCACCGATCACACGGAACTTTACCCCAGTCCCGCGGACGCGCAAGCAGTCATCCCGCAATTGCCCTACTTTTATGATGAGCCGTTTTCGGATTCATCGCAGGTTCCAACGTACTTGGTCTCCCGCTTAGCCAGACAATCCGTGACCGTTGCGCTTTCGGGTGACGGGGGAGACGAGCTGTTCGCGGGCTATCCGCGTTACGCGCTGGCGGCGAAGACGGCTTCGTCTCTGAAGTTGATCCCCCGATTCGCGCGCAACGGAGCGAGGCGAGCGCTGCGTTTCTTTTCCGCCGAGACTTGGAATCAGTTGTTCCAGCGCATGGCCCCGATTATTCCGAAAAAACTGCTGGCACGCCGGCCCGGCGAGCAGATGGATCGATTAGCAAGCTTGTTGGAAGCCGACTCCGATCAGATTTATCTCTCAATCCTTTCACACTGGGACCCGCCATCGGAATTGGTTCTCGGTGCCGTGGAGCACCCGACGGCGCTGACAGATCCGCACCGGCAAGCATCATTGCGAGATCCCATTTCACGAATGATGTACCTGGACCTCGTCAGTTATCTTCCAGATGACATCTTGACGAAGGTCGATCGCGCGAGTATGGCTGTCAGTCTGGAAGCACGCGTGCCCATCCTCGACCATCGCATCGTGGAGTTTGCCTGGAAGCTGCCCATGTCGCTGCGAGTGCGAAATGGCCAGGAAAAGTGGCTGCTTCGACAGGTGCTCTACAAATTTGTTCCGCCCCCATTGATCGAACGGCCTAAGATGGGATTTGGCATACCGATTGGCGTTTGGCTTCGGGATTCGCTCCGAAGCTGGGCTGAGGAGTTGTTGGATCCCATTCGGCTCAGCCAAGAAGGCTTCTTTGATCCGGTGCTTGTGCGCCGCGCCTGGAACGAACACGTCAGCGGAGCACGAAATTGGCAGTACCACCTGTGGGACGTCTTGATGTTCCAGGCGTGGTTTACACAATCCCATTCGCGGGACGGGATTCGCAGCTATGCGGCTTCGCAGTGATTCTCGAACAATTTCGCCACGACGAGCCATGGCCTCGGTTGTGCTGGCCGCGATATCCGTTCTTTTTATCCGAATTGTTCCAGCCATTGCGAAGCACAAGGCGGCCCAGCAACCCTCTCAACAGGAACAGCGTTTTGCTTTTTGGTACGAGGACTGGAAGCCGGACACCTGGGACAAACTACAGCCCGCAAACGTCCTGATCGGGGTGCCGGCCAACGCCGTTGCGGAGATCCACGGAAAGGGCGGAAGCGCCCTGCACTATGTAACGTTTTATCAGGCAAAATTCGGCACTGTTTTCTTGAAGAGCCAGGATGATCTGGCCGCCGTGGGATTCCATACGCCACAAGGGTATTTGCCTAGCGCCTTTGGCGGGGAGAACAACTACGTTCTGTGCTCCAACAGTCAGGAACTCCGTACTCGCGCACTGGCATACGTCGACGAAATCATACGAACAAAAAAATTCGACGGTCTTTTCGTTGATAACACGTATCTCCCCCCGGCTACCACACAGGTGTGCGATGCGAAACATGCTCACGTCACTCCCGGCGAAAATGGCGGCAGCGCTTATGTAGATCTTTTGGGCGCTGTCTATTCGGCAGTCAAAAAAGTAAATCCGTCAGCAGTAGTAATGATCAATCCTGGGAATCCGGCCAAGTTCATGCTGCAGAGCCATGGTCATACGGCGTGGGACTTCTCCGATTACACGCTATGGGAAAGCTATGGATATGCATCGGCGGTTGGTGCTGGCCATGACCGTTGGAAACAAACGATTGAAGCCAGTTTTGATCTGGCGAAGTCTCCGAATGCACAGAGGGTACTAGCCCTCTCATATCCCAAGACTGATACAGAGGCCCTTTATTCCTATGCTGTTGCAAGCGCCTTTGGATTTAGATATACCGCAAATCTTGGAGTGTCGGAGCAGGGAAAAGAAGGGGCGGGAGGACACTATGGGATCTTTGCGCCAAAGCTCCCGAATCTGATTGGGTCGCCAGCGAATCCACCGCCGGCCCCGGGGACGACCGTCCTGAAGCGCGAGTACAAGAACGGGACCTGCATTGTGAATCTCGGTCAGTCAGATTACGTGGTCGTTGCCGATCGCAGCGCTACCCTGTATGCTGAAAACGGCTCTTCGAAATTGCAAAAGGGACAACGATATAGTCTTCCGCCCGGCAAGAGTGCGATTCTGAAGTACTGAAAAGCTCAGCCAAGAATTTGATCGTCCAAACAGGGGAACTACATACGAGCCATGCAATTATTTACGGTTATAGCCTCGTTAGCGGCAATTTGCGTTCTCACGCCGACGCAAGGGGTCGCCCAAGTTGTGCATTTCGAGGAAAACGTTACAGCCAGTAATGCGACATTTAGCGCCGACCTGTCGAACGTCTCCTCGACTGCGGGTTCCGCACTAATCATCCGTAACAACTCATCGAGTCCACTAAATTTCCCTTTTGTCTGGAACTCCAGTTCGCCCGCGCCAGTGACCTCGGTCAGTGCATTTACGCCCTTGGCTTCGGCCGCCAGGTCAGACGAAGCGTTCG
>Ga0066709_100002650_pt1 | contig 13198 bp, 7 predicted proteins | sample GraSoiAngelo_158_FD_79665 | JGI IMG/M metagenome (GOLD analysis project Ga0066709, IMG submission 79665) | Grasslands soil microbial communities from the Angelo Coastal Reserve, California, USA - 14_1009_16_30cm | ecosystem: Environmental > Terrestrial > Soil > Grasslands | place: USA... | reverse complement strand
TATTACTTCTGGACAGCGGCTCCCTCACAGCAGGATCAGCTTTCGCTGTCATCACCCTTGTCGTCGTGGTCGCTGGAAGCAACGACTTGCTCGACACGTTTGACTTAAAGCAACGCTCTCCAGGTAAAGGTACCCGAAGAAGGCCAAAAGCACCACCCATTGAACAGAGCGGCCATGACCTGACTGCTCATTGCATCCAGCGCCGTATCGGTGTATGGTACCAATCCGGTAAGCCAGACGTCGGAATCGCCGTCCGTTTCGTACGCCCGGTTCTTTGAGGGGGGATAATGCTCAAGGTTTTCGCGTTTCTCGTGTTCCTTCCGGCATTGCACGCACAGACTGCCTCATCTGACCAGATTCGGTCCGCCTCAAAGCGCTCCATCGCCATGGTCCAGCAGGGTTCGGCGGGCTTCTACAAGTTCATGGACTGCTTCTCCTGCCACAACCACGGTCTGCCGATGCTGGCATTCGGGATGGCCCGCGAGCGGGGCGTTCCCGTCGACGAGACCGCCGCAAGCCAGGTGGCCGCGAAGGGGCTGCTTGCGAGTCCGGACTTTTCCTCGATCGATGGTGCGGTGCAGGACTCCATGATCATTGATCCCGCGGCTTCGGACGGGTGGGCGCTGATCGCTGCGCATGCCGCGGGACTGCGTCCTAATCTCGTCACGGCCGTGTACGCACGGCGTGTCGCGAATTGGCAGCGGCCCGACGGACACTGGCCCATCTTCGATATCCGCCCGCCGCAATCCTATAGCCTCATTACGACCACTGCGGTAGCATTGCGCGCCATGCAGTTGTATATGCCCGCGCAGCTCCACAAGGAAACTGGCGAGCGTCTGGAGCGCGCCAAGAGCTGGCTTCTGACGGCCGAGCCGCATAGCACCGAGGACTCCACGTTTCGACTGTTCGGCCTGCGCTGGGCGGGTGCGACGCCCGCTCAGGGGAGCGGCGCCGCACGCGACCTGCTCGCTCTTCAAAGGTCCAATGGCGGATGGGCGCAGCTGCCTCACATGCAGCCCGATGCCTATTCCACGGGTGAGGTGCTGGTGGCGCTTCATGAAGCCGGGGGAGTTGCAGTCACCAATCCCGCCTGGCAGAAAGGGTTGCAGTACCTGCTTTCAACCCAGGACAATCATGGCGCATGGCATGTGCACACCCGGATGATTTCGCCAGCGCCCGTCAGCCCCGCCTACTTTGAAACCGGCTTCCCCTACGGACACGACCAATACCTCTCTACGGACGCGACCTGCTGGGCTGCCATGGCACTGATGTTGGCTCTGCCGAAAACTTCAACCCCGGCTGCCCCGCAGTCGCTGACAGCCCTTTCCCCTAAAGGTTTGGCACCATGGATGGAGACGGCGCTGCTCGGTACCGCTACGGAGTTGAAGGCGCTACTGGACGCCGGTCTCGATCCGAACAGCAAAACAGCGGAGGGGACAACCCTCCTGATGATGGCAGCCCTTGACCCGGAGAAGGTGAAGCTGCTGATCGACCGAGGCGGCGACGTGCGGGCGAAGGCCAAGACCGGATTCACCGCCTTGATGGTGGCGACAACCTATCTCGGTACTGCGGAATCCGTAAACTTGCTGCTGGCGCACGGTGGCGAGGCGCGCCCGGGCGCCGGAGTCATATTCGATGCGTCGCCGCTCTTCCTGGCATCACTGGCGGGTGATCGTGATAATGTCGCGCTACTGTTAGCAAAAGGGGCGGACCCCAATCGGAAGATGAAGATGATCGGTACGTTTTCCACCAGTCCTCTGTTCGCCGCGGTCGGGTTCGGCGACCCTGCCGTCATTAAGGCGCTGCTGGCAGGGGGGGCGGATATCCGAGAAAGGGATCGCGACGGGATGACCGACCTGCATTGGGCTGTGGTTGGCAACCGCTTGGCTGCGGTGAGAGCTTTGTTGGCAGGCGGAGCAGACGTGAGCGCCGTGGACCGCTTTGGCTATACCCCCCTGTTCTACGCCGCAACTCTCGATTTTGGCGATGCAGAGACTGCAACGGCGCTTCTCCAGGCAGGCGCCAACCCGAACGTCAAGAATAAAGATGGCAGGACCGCTTTGGCGCAAGCGAGCGAGTATCCGTATGTCCGCGCTGTTCTGGAGGGGGCGGGCGCAAGATAACGGCGCAGGCCACGATCGAGAGGCTCGAGCAAGCGAATCCCCATAGTCCGAAAATAGTCAGGATCGATGTAGGCGATTCCGACATCCTCTCAAAATTCGATCCGGTGTTCTTGTGCGACCGTTATCTCCGGTCCACAAGCATTTCAGTCAAACGAACAGCCGCTGACCGGTGGCGGATCTTCGGTCTTGCTTAAGCGATTTGCACTTTGGCGATCACTCACCGCGGAACTCTTCAACTGATCCATAAGGTTCCGGTCTCTCAAACCTGGAGCTGTTTTCTCTGGGCGCACGTCCATCCGCCACCTGTCGATTGACCGACAGACGATTCCGGGCCCGCGGGCCGAGCTTCGGCCCACCGTCCATAAGCGGAGCCTCGCATGCGCCCGCCGATTTTATTCATCAGATCCATTTCTGTCGGGCCTTAGTTCGTCCGTCCGTCTTCTGGTACAATCGTGACACTCTCCGAGATTGGCAGCTTTGTTCCAGGAAGCAGAAAAGTTGGCTCAATCTTCTTGGCCTTGATTAAGGCGACAAATGGGCCGAGGCAAACGCAAGTCAATCCTTCCTAGTTCATCGTTCGGAGTTCGTAATGTCGGCCGTACGCATTGCTCTCCTGACAATTCGGCTGGTCATGCGGACCAAGATTGCTTTCTTCTTTACCTTTATCTTCCCGCTGGGTTTTCTTTTCGTGTACGCAGGGCTCTTTGGCCACGGCAACCCGCAGGCCGTGGCCTATATGTTCGGTCCGGTCGTAACGCTGAACATCATGGGGAGCGGGTTCTGGGGCCTGGGGCTGCAGTCGGTGATGCAGCGCGAGCGTGGCAGCCTCCGCCGCTACCGGCTGGCGCCCATCGGAGCCGGCACCATGGTGTCAAGCAGTCTGCTGGCCAACTATCTGCTCGAACTGCCCACCATCGCACTGATGGTCTTTTGCGCCGTCGTCTTCTTCCATATGCCTCTGAAGATCGGCTTGGGCACACTGCTGGTTCTGGTCAGCATCGGGACGCTGGCCTTTGCCGGATTCGGCCTCACCGTCGCCAGCGTGGCCAATACCATGCAGGAAGCCCAGGTGTACAACAACGTCGTCTGGCTCACGCTGCTCTTCCTCTCCGGCACCACGGTCCCGCTGCCGGTATTGCCGCACTGGGTTCAGAGGCTGGCGGCATTTCTGCCCGCGACCTATCTGGTGAGTTCGTTCCAGGGCATCATGATGCAATCGGAGTCGCTACGGGCACACTGGCCGGAAATGCTGGGCCTGACGCTCTCCGGACTGTTCGGGCTGCTCTTCGCCTGGAGACTCTTCCGCTGGGAAAAAGAAGAGCGTATTCCTAACTCACGCAAGTTGACGGCGCTGCTCTTCCTGATTCCTTTTCTGGTTATCGGTGCTTGGATGAATGCACGCCGGAATCCAACCGCCTCGTGGGCGAGGTCCTTAGACCTGTTGGAGCGCGCCACCCACGCAGGCAAAAGCGCCTCGCACTCCTCGGGCGCAAAGAGCGCTGAAGGAGGAATGTTGCAACCGAAGGGGCGGGTTGTGCCAGTGCCACCACGCTTGGAATCCGGCTTGGTGAGTGACTTTGACGAGGGCTCAACCCCCACTTCGAACTTTGGTTCAGGCTGGGTCGTTTCCATGGACGCCCAGATGGGAGGAAGGTCAACGGCAGATATGAGAATCGTGAGTGGTGGAGCCGAGAGGAGTAAAGGCGCGCTGCTCGTTTGGGGAAGCGTTAGCCCTCTCAGCGCCTATCCCTGGGCTGGTGCAATGTTCTTACCGGGTGTGCAGAGCTTCGCCCCGGCCGATCTGTCGTCCAAGAAAGAAATCAGCTTCTGGACGGAGGGCGACGACAGAACATATCGCCTTATGCTGGTGGAACGCAGCCTCGGCCAGAAAACAGCCACCCAGAGCTTCGTCGCCGGCCGCACCTGGAGGCAGCACAGCTTCCCGCTTTCAGCTTTTCAAGGGATTGACCCGCACCAGGTCCGCGGCATCCTGTTTGCCGCCGGCCCGGCCCCAGGCAAGTTTCGCTTCCAGATCGACGACGTCTGGTTCAAATGATCTCCGCATACTTCGCTCGAGTTACGCCAGGATCACGGATATCTTAGGGACGAAATGACCGGCTCCCTCCCCTCCCGCAGGAGGCGAAGGGAGAACAGAAGGGAAGAGGCCTAGCATTCCTTCCCCGCGGCGCTGCCAACTCACTCAGTCTGACCCGATTCTTCGTACTGCTGCTTCAGCTTTGCCACCACTGCCGGATCCGCAAGAGTCGTGGTGTCACCCAGCAGGCGTCCCTCGGCAATATCACGCAGCAGGCGGCGCATGATCTTAGCGCTGCGGGTCTTCGGCAGCTCAGACGTAAAGAAGATATCGTCCGGCCGCGCGATGGCGCCGATCTTATGAGTCACGTGTTGCTTCAACTCCTCGCCAAGTTGGTCGCCCGCCTCCACACCTTCCTTCAGGGTGACAAACGCGGCGATGCCCTGTCCCTTAACCTCATGGCTCTTTCCGATTACAGCGGCTTCCGCCACTGAAGGATGGTCCACCAGCGCGCTCTCGACTTCATAAGTGGAAATGCGGTGACCGGAAACATTCATCACGTCATCCACACGGCCCAACAGCCAGAAATAGCCTTCGTCGTCCATCTTGGCGCCGTCGCCGGTGAGATACTTCCCCGGATATCGTGACCAGTACTGCTTAACGTAACGATCCGGATCACCGTAGATAGTGCGGAACATCGCCGGCCAAGGCTGGGGGAGAACAAGGTACCCTCCGGCGCCCGGACCCACCTTCTGACCCCGTTCGTCCAGTACTTCCGCTTCAATGCCCGGAAAGGGCAAAGTCGCGGAGCCGGGCTTCGTGTGGGTGATCCCAGGCAGAGGCGTGATCAGGATCATGCCCGTCTCCGTCTGCCACCAGGTATCCACGATGGGGCAGCGCTCGCGCCCGACGTTCTGGTGATACCAGATCCAGGCCTCGGGATTGATCGGCTCGCCCACGGTGCCGATCACCCGCAGCGAGGAAAGGTCGTATTTCGCGGGCCAGTCGACGCCCCAGCGCATGAAAGTCCGTATGGCGGTAGGCGCGGTGTAGAAGATATTCACGCCATACTTCGCCACCATGGACCAGAAGCGTCCGCGATCGGGGTAGTCGGGCGTGCCCTCATACATCACGGTGGTGCTCCCGTTAGCAAGCGGGCCGTAAACAATGTAGGAATGCCCTGTGACCCAACCGATGTCCGCCGTGCACCAGTAAACGTCGTCTTCCTTAACGTCAAAAACGTAGCGATGCGTGGCCGCCGTGCCTACCAGGTACCCTCCGCTTGTATGCACGACGCCTTTGGGCTTTCCCGTGGTGCCGCTCGTGTAGAGAATATAGAGCATGTGCTCAGCGTCCATGGGCTCGGCTTCGCATTTGTCACTGGCTTTGGCCATCAGCTCGTGCCACCACAGGTCGCGGCCCGGCTGCATGTTTGCAGGCGCTGCCTCGCCCACCCTTTCGAGGACAATCACCTTCTCAATTGACGGCGTGGCTTCCAGCGCCTCATCAGCATTGCCCTTGAGCTTGACCACGCTGCCGCGCCGCCACGCGCCATCACCAGTCACGAGGACCTTGGCTTGCGCGTCGTTGATGCGCTCCCGCAGCGAGTCTGCGGAGAAACCACCGAACACGACGCTATGAGGCGCACCGATCTTGGCGCAGGCGAGCAGGGCAACGGGCAGCTCTGGCACCATACCCATGTAAATCGCTACGCGATCGCCCTTCTTCACCCCTAGCGACTTCAACACGTTGGCAAACTTGTTTACTTCACGCTCCAGCATGCCGAAAGTGAGCACCCGCGAATCACCCGGCTCGCCTTCCCAGATGATCGCTGCCTTGTTGCGGCGCGCCGACTTGGCATGCCGGTCCACGCAGTTGTACGTAACGTTGAGCTTGCCACCCACGAACCACTTGGCCCAGGGCGCATTCCACTCGAGCACCTTGTTCCACGGTGCGAACCACTCGAGTCGCTTCGCCTCTTCCGCCCAAAATGCTTCCAGGTCTCGCCTGGCACGCTCGTAAACCGACGCGTCTCCAGCGTTAGCCTGCTTACGGAAGGCCTCGGATGGCGCAAACGTGCGCCGTTCCTGCAACAATGCTTCGAGGTTTTCCTGGTTCGCGACGGTTGCATCTGCCATGGCTATGAGTCCTCCGAGTCCCGATCGCTATGAGCGACGAGGCAGCGCGGTCGTGCCGCTGCCGGTAGCGCAGACAAAGCTTGTCGTGCAATCTCTACATAGGCGCAAGGCCAGTGCTGGTCGCCGCACCATTCAACCTTTATCCAGCTCCCTTAGTGTAGGCTTCGTCCAGCAACTCGATTACGTGCATCACGCGCCGGTGACTTCCCGCGCGCGCCGCGCCTGCCCGCAATTGTAAAAGGCATCCGGGATTGGCCGTGAGGATCACCTCTGCCTTGGTCTCCTCAATTCGGCGCATTTTGGACTGAAGCAGCCGTTCCGCCATCTCGTTGTGCGCCACGTTGTAAATACCGGCGCTCCCGCAGCAGACTTCTGCTTCCTTGAGTTCGATCAGTTCGACACCCGGCACCGCGGCGAGCAGCTTGCGCGGCGCCGAGCGTACTCGTTGCGCGTGCCCAAGATGGCAGGGGTCCTGATAAGTGGCTCGCGTTTTGATTATTCCAAAGTCGCGCTTGAAGTCAATGCCCGCCAGGAATTCCGTCGCGTCTTTCAGGCGTGCGCTGAACGCTTTCGCCGGTTCCAGGAGCTCCTTTTCCTCTTCCTCGAAGAGCTGAGGATATTCCTTCAACACGGAGCCGCATCCCGCCGCGTTGGTAATGATGGCGTCAAAGTTGCCGCTGAGAAAGGTCTGAATGTTCCGCTTGGCCAGCCGCCGCGCCAGATCGCGAAACCCCGCGTGAACGTGCAGCGCGCCGCAGCACCCCTGGTCCTCGGGTATGACCACTTCGCAGCCGTTCCGCGCCAGCACACGTACTGTCGCATCGTTGAGCCGAGCGAAGGCCAGGTTGGCGATGCAGCCGGCGAAGAACGCAACGCGATACTGTTGTTTATCCTCGGCGGGAACCACGCTACCCAGGCGTTCCGTGAAGAAGGGTGCCTCCATGCGTGGCGAGAGGCGCGCCAGGTTGGCGAGGTTCCCCGGAAAGATCTTCAGCATGCCGGAACGCAGTACTGCCTTTTCAAGCCATGATCCCTGGTACAGCCGCAGCAGTTTCCCGGCGGTCTCGAGCCGACGCCGGTACGGCAGAAGCTGCTCGAAAAAGAGCCTGCGCAAGATACGCTCGAAGGCGGGCCGGCGATAATATTTCTGGATTTGCCCGCGTGCCGCCTCCACCAGCCTCCCGTATTCGACGCCGGAAGGGCAGGCCGTCTCGCAAGCCCGGCAATCAAGACAAAGATCGATGTGTTCGACGAAACTCTCACCCAGCGGCAGTCGTCCGCGCTCCACCTGGATCATCTGGTAGATGCGGCCGCGAGGCGAGTCCATTTCCAATCCCAGCTCGCGATACGTCGGGCAGGCGTTCAGGCAAAGCCCGCAGTGGATACACTTGGAATAGTAGTCCCAGCGAGGCGCTTCGCCCGGACCGTAGCCGGATGTGCCTTGGTCAGTTTCTGCGATCATGCCTGTTGGCGCACGCCGCGCAAAGAAAATGGCGGCTTGAGATTCACAATCGGCCGACGAACCGGCCAGGCGCAAGGGTAGTTGTCGGATCCCAGGCCTGCTTCACCTTCCGCGTCATCTCGAAATCGTCGCCTGGGGTTCCCCATACATCTACCTGGGCCTTTACTTCCGGCACGCACCACTCCACTACCAGACTGCCGCCCTGGGCGACAGCCGCCGCGCGCAGATTTTCAATGAAGCGCGGCAGCGCAGCCTTCTGCGTCCTTTCGAGCAGATAGAGGCGAACCACGCCTACGCCCGGCAGGGCAATGGTTGCCAGACGCACTGAGTCGCGAGCGGCGCTTTCTTGGGCCTGGCTGATGAATTCCTCACTCGAAGCAATCGGCAGTGCCGCTCGCACGACCACCGGGCTTGGATAATCGTTTCCGATTGCGCTGCAGAAGTCGGCCATACGAGACCACGCAGACTCCGCCTCCTCCGCCTCTTCGCGACGCAAGGAAACCCCAGCGTCTCGGCCCAACTCCTCGAGCACGCGCCCATACCGCTCAATAATCCGGGACGAGCCTCCCGCCTCAATCCAGATCTCGGCTCCCACAGTGGCCGAGCCTGGACGAACGAGCTTCGCCGCCTCGGAATCCAGGAGGACCATTCGCATCGGCTCGAGCGGCGACTGCTGAAGGCCTTGCCGTAGTTGGCGCGCGCTTGAGAGCGTCCCCGCCGAAAGCACGAAAGTGGCGCGACCCACGGGCAGCGGGTGGAGTTTCAAACTCGCTTCCACAATCACACCCAGCGTTCCATATGATCCGATCAGAAGCTTGCCGAGATCGTACCCGGCCACGTTCTTTACCACACGGCCCCCGGTTCGAACAATCTTGCCCTCCGTAGTGGCAATCTTCATGCCCAACACCAAATCGCGCGGCCCGCCAAAAAGCTGGCGCAGCGGGCCGCTGGCGTTCGTCGCCAGAATGCCGCCAAGGCTGGAGCGTGGCCCGCCGGGAGGGTCGAGCGGGATCCACAGTTTATGGCGGGCGACGAAATGTTGAAAGTCACCAAGCTTCATTCCGGGTTCGACGCTGATCACCAGGTCAGCCGGCTCGTAATACCAGACCTGGTTCATCTGCTTCAGCGAAAGAGCCACGTCGTAGCGCCGGGGCGTGTTACCGACCGCGATCTTCGTCAGGTTGCGGCAGGGAATTACGGCCAGATCATGGTCCTGGGCGCACTTAAGGACGGCAGCCACCTGCTCGGCTGAGGACGGGTAGACAATGCTCGTGGGAATCTTGCCGTCCACCTGATAGGTCTTGCAGATGCCGGAGTCCGAGACAACCTGCGACTCGCCGACGATGGCGGCGAATTGCGCGCGGATCGACTCAGAGGCGGCAGTGGCTATTGTCACGGGCGCTCTCTTACACGAAGAGCAAGGTTACCTATAAAGGATTGCAAAACATGGTGACAATCTCGCCCGGAGCGCCCATATACCCGCCCGCGCATTTCGGCGCCGAGAACACGCCGCTACAGCGAACCGCGTCACTATGATTTGCGTCCTTCTTTGACCAAGGTGGCCTCCCGGGCGCGCCTACGCAGCGGCTCCGGCACTGACCTGAACGCGCAACTCCCCGCATATTTTACCCGTCGGCAGCACCTTGCCCGGGTTCAGCATCCCGGTCGGGTTAAACGCGGCCTTTAACTTACGCATCATTTCCAGATCATCCGCGGAAAAGATCAGCGGCATCATCTCGTTCTTCTCGATACCGACGCCGTGCTCGCCGGTAATCGAACCGCCCATTTCGGCGCATTTCGACAGAATCTCCTGCCCGGCTTTCAGCACACAGCGCGACTGCTCCCGGTCGCGGTTGTCAAACATCAGCAAGGGGTGAAGATTGCCGTCGCCGGCATGAAAAATGTTCCCCACTTTGAGCCCGTACTTGAGGGCGACCTGCTCGATATGCTCCAGCATTTCCGGAAGTCTGGTGCGTGGGATCACGCCATCCTGAACGTAGAAGGCCGGGCTGATGCGTCCCAGCGCGCCGAAGGCGTTCTTGCGTCCTTTCCAAAGCAGGTCGCGCTCCTGGGCGTTGGCAGCGCGACGTACCTCACGCGCATGATTTTCGGCGCATACGGCTTCGATTTGCTCGGTGTGCTCTTCCACGGCCTCCACCAGTCCTTCAACCTCGATCAGGAGAACTGCGGCCGAGTCCATGGGGTAACCCGCGTGGGTAGCCTCCTCCACGGCGCGCAGAGTGAACCCATCCATCATCTCGAGGGCCGCAGGCGTGATACCACGCGCGGTAATGGCGGCCACCGTGCGCGTGGCGCCTGCGACGGTGTTGTAGATAGCCAGCAGCGTGTTCGCAGCTTCAGGCTTGCGCGTGAGGCGCGCCACAACTTCGGTCACGATGCCCAGGGTGCCTTCCGAACCCACCAGCAGTCCCGTAAGGTCGTACCCCGCCGGGTCGCAGAACTTCGTCCCGGTGTGAATCACGCTCCCGTCCGACAGCACCACTTCGAGTCCGAGTACGTGGTTGGTGGTTACCCCGTAGGCCAGCGTGTGCGGTCCTCCGGAATTTTCCGCCACATTACCACCGATCGTACAGGCCTTCTGGCTGGAAGGGTCAGGTACAAAGTAGTAACCGTGGTCGGAAACAGCCAGCGAGAGGTCGAGATTCACCACACCTGGCTGAACCCGGGCACGTTGGTTTTCCAGGTCGATCTCCAGGATCTTCTTCATGCGCGCGAAGGAGACGACGATGCCGCCCTCAGTTATCACTGCTCCTCCGCTCAGCCCGGTTCCCGCGCCCCGGGCGATCACCGGCACCTTGAGCTTCGCGGCGAGCTTCACGATCTTCACCACCTGCTCCGTGGTCTCAGGAAACACCACGGCATCCGGCTGGCGTGAGGCCGAGAGCCCGTCGTATTCGTACAGCATCAGGTCTTCGGGACTCGAGAGTACGCCCTCGCGGCCTGCAATATAGGCTAATTCACGGATGAGGGGATTTGCGGCCATCGTGGTGGAAATTCAGCCGAAGCGTTAAACCCGAGCTTCGCGAGCGCAACGCGACATTGAACACTTCAAGACAGTCCGTTCCGCACTTTGGGCGCGCGTGTGCAGGTACCCCGCTTTGAGTATACGGGTACCCGACTTCGAGTATATCGGACAGGTCTAAGTGGGTCAACGAGACGTGATTTGGCAGGTCACCGTGGTCCAAGTGGAGCGCCAGTCTTAGTTTGTTGGGCCTCCTGGTTAGCACAGCGGAGCATCAAAAGAAGGGAAGGCAATTTGCAAGGGGTATAGCTGTGGCTGCTTTTAGACAGCAAATTTATGTACTGGATTGGATACCGCCATGAAAATAATCAGGAAAATACCGAAGCTCTCACAGTCATGTTTACCTCTCCTTGTACTGCTGCTGGCTGGTTTGCTGGCAGTACCTGTTCATTCCCAGGAAAACCCACCCGGACGCGTGGCGAGGCTCAGCTATACGCACGGCAGTGTCTCGATACAGGCATCCGGCCAGGATCAATGGAGCCAGGCCTCGGTGAACTACACGGTGACCACCGGAGACCGGCTTTACACCGACCAGGGTAGCCGGGGTGAACTCGAGGTAGGAACCTATGCCGTGCGGCTCGCGGAGACCACTGACTTGACTTTCGCGAACCTGAACGACCAGACCATGCAGCTCGGCCTCGGGCAAGGTTCGATTCGAGTCAGTGTTCTGGAGCTGCCTTCGAACAACGATGTTGAAATCGACACACCCAACGGCGCCCTCACAGTCACAAGCCCCGGACGCTACCGGGTGGACACCGATCCGAATAACGACACAACAATCGTCACGGTGAACAGCGGCAGCCTCCAAGTGAGTGGCGGGGGAGCCGATCAGACGGTGCAAGCAGGACAAGTCGTACAGCTGACCGGCTCGAACCCGGTGCAGGTCGCTTCGGCGCCATCCCGTGGGCCGGATGATTTCGACCAGTGGAGCTCGAGCCGCGACCGCCGTCTGCAGCAATCTTCCTCGGCACGTTACGTAAGCCGGTCAATGCCCGGCTACAGTGATCTCGACACGTACGGTCGTTGGGACAATGTGCCTGAGTACGGTCCCGTCTGGTACCCATCGGGTGTTTCGGCCGACTGGGTGCCGTATCGTTACGGCCGCTGGGCCTGGATCGACCCCTGGGGCTGGACGTGGGTTGAAGACGAGCCGTGGGGTTTTGCGCCGTTCCACTACGGCCGTTGGGCACGCATCGGACCCCAATGGTGCTGGGTGCCTGGCCCGGTGGCCGTCGCGCCGGTGTACGCGCCCGCGCTGGTGGCCTTTGTGGGTGGATCGGGTTTTTCCGTCGGTATCAGTGTTGGAGGTGGTGGCGGATTGCAAGGATGGTTCCCGCTCGGTCCGCGTGAGCCTTACGTGCCTTGGTACAGGCACGGCGGCGACTATGCACGTCAGGTGAACGTGACCAACGTGCGGAATGTCACGAATGTCACAAACATCAACAACGTGACAAATGTAAACAACATTCAGTACGTGAACCGAAACGTTGCCACGACCGCGGTGCCCGCGAACACATTCCGCAGCGGACAACCAGTCGCGCACCAGGTAGTGCGGGTAGCGCCACAGCAGCTTGCCAGAACACAGGTGGTGGCAAAGCCGACGGTGACTCCGGTCCGACAAGCCACTATGGCTGGCAAGCCTGTAGCGGCTCCCCGGGTTCGGGCGAATCCGCGCGTAATAGCCGCGAGGACTGGAGCGCGGCCCGGCGTTCCTGGAGCAAGTACGACCCAACCACCGGCGGCGGCCAGACCCGGAGCGCCGGCCAATGCACCCGTGCGGCCGGGCGCCCCTGCCGCGCGCACTACGCAGCCACCGGCTGTGACAAAGCCTGGGGCGCCATCGGGGCCGCCGAGCGGGGCTCGAGCGCCCGCCGGAAGGCCGCCAACAACAAGGCCGCCCGTCATAACCAGGACGCCTCCGCCGGCTCCGGCTCCAAGTCAACCCAATCGCGCCCCCACTCCGGCGCCGGGCGCGAGGAATCCGTCAACTGAGAGGACTGCACCTGAGAGGACTGCGCCGCCCCGGACGGAGCCACAGCGGACGCCTCCGCATGTAATTACCAGGGAAACGCCTCCGCCACGCAATGCCCCAACAGCAGCGCCGCCCGCTTCGGAGCGCCCGGCACGTCCACCTGAAACGCGGGAACCTGAGAACGACCGAGCAGCGAGACCGGCGCCGCAAGTGCGCCGCACTGAGGTACCGCCGCGTTCGGCTCCCGCACCGGAGGCTCGACCGGCACGGCCTGCGCCTTCCGAGCGTGCCGCACCAGCGGCAAGGCCAGAACCCAGACCAGCGCCCTCTGAACGGGCCGCACCCGCATCCAAGTCGAAGGAAGCCCCTCGGCCCGGCGAGGGACGAGACCGCGAGGACAAGGGTCGGCCATAACTTTTGCGGGG
>Ga0066709_100002649_pt1 | contig 13205 bp, 7 predicted proteins | sample GraSoiAngelo_158_FD_79665 | JGI IMG/M metagenome (GOLD analysis project Ga0066709, IMG submission 79665) | Grasslands soil microbial communities from the Angelo Coastal Reserve, California, USA - 14_1009_16_30cm | ecosystem: Environmental > Terrestrial > Soil > Grasslands | place: USA... | reverse complement strand
GCCCGACGCGCGGATGAGAATTGTAGCCATCACGGGGCGCGCTTCGAATTCCCCGGTAGCTCAACGACTTCTGCGCGCGGCCCGGCGACTGCCTTGGGGGGGGTCAACCGCCGCGCGTCACGGCTTCGGCCGAAGGAAGGTCGGCCGCGCTCCAGCCGCCGCCGAGCGCCTCGATCAGGAGCACGCTGTCGGTCATCCGGCTTGCGAGGATGCCGATCGCGGCTCGTTCGTTGGTGAGCGCGGTCGTCTGCGCCGTGATCACGTTGAGATACGTGACGGTGCCGGCCTTGTACTGGTTGGTGATCACCGCGACGGACTGCTGCGCGAGCTTCACGGCGCCATCCTGGACGCGGGCTTCCTCCTCGAGGATGCGGAGCGCGGCGAGGTTGTCCTCCACCGCCTGGAACGCGGCGAGCACCGTTTGCCGGTAGGTTGCGACGCTCGCCTCGTGCGCCGCGCGCGCCTGCTCGGTGCGCGCTCGCCGGAGCCCCGCGTCGTACACCGTCTCCGACACCGTGCCGCCGACCGACCAGAACCGCATCGGCCACGTGAGCCACTTGGCTGCGCTGGAGCTCTCGAAGCCACCCTCCGCACTCAGCGTGATGGTGGGGAAGTAGGCCGCCTCCGCGACACCGATCTGGGCGTTCGCCGCGGCGACGGCGCGCTCGGCGGCGGCGATGTCCGGGCGGCGCTCGAGGAGCTCCGATGGCACTCCCAGGGGAACGCCGGGCGGCGTTGCGGCGAGGGGCGCCGCGGGCAGCGAGAACGTCGACGGCGCCCTTCCGATCAAAAGCGCGATCGCGTGCTCGAGCTGCGCGCGCTGAATGCCGACGTCGATCGCCTGCGCGCGCGTCGTCTCGAGCTGGGTCTCCGCCTGGAGCACGTCCGCCCGCGACACGACGCCGGCCTCGTACTGGTTCCGGGTGAGCTGGAGCGATTTCTCGAAGTCGGCGACCGTCGCCGTCAGGAGCTGCTGCTGCGCGTCCTGGGCGCGCAGCAGGAAGTAGTCCTGCGCGAGGGTCGCGCGTGCGCTCAGACGAGCCGCCTCGAGATCCGCGGCGCTCGCCTGGGCCGTCGCCTGCTGGGACTCGACCGTCCGGCGGATCCTCCCCCACACGTCGGGCTCCCACGACGCGTTGATGGGGAGCGAGTAGTCGTTCACCGTCGTTCCGTTGCCGATCGTTCGGTTGCCGGACCCGCCGGACGTGCGGGAGCGCGTCACGCCGACGCCGATCGACACGGTCGGGAAGTACGCCGCCCGTGCCTCCCGCACCAGCGCGAGCGCCTCGCGAAACTGCGCCTCGGCCGCGGCGACGTTCTGGTTCGAGATGTCGACCTGCTCCTCGAGCCGGTTCAGCTCCGTGTCGCCGAACATCTCCCACCACGGGCCGCGGAGGAGATCGGCCCGCGGCTCCGCCATCTTCCAGCCCTCGATCTCCTTGTACGCATCGGGGGCCGCGACCGGGGGCCGAACGTAGTCGGGGCCGACCGCGCAGCCGGCGACGACGCTCAGCAACGCGGCGCCGAGAGCGAGCCTGCGCATCATCCCCTCGCCGCCTCCGGTGACGGCGCTGGACGCTTCGCCGCGCGCCGGAACCACAGCCGCACGCGGTCGAGGTAGAGGTAGACCACCGGCGTCGTGTAAAGCGTGAGCGCCTGGCTGACGATCAGCCCGCCGACGATCGCGATGCCGAGCGGACGGCGGAGCTCCGACCCGGTCCCGGTCCCGAGCGCCAGCGGCAAGGCCCCCAGCAGCGCCGCCATGGTCGTCATCATGATGGGCCGGAAGCGCAGCAGGCACGCTTCGTGGATCGCGTCCTTGGTGCTCTTGCTTTCGTCGCGCTCCGCCTCGAGAGCGAAGTCGATCATCATGATCGCGTTCTTCTTGACGATCCCGATCAGGAGGATGATCCCGATCAGCGCGATCAGGCTGAGATCGGTGCCGGTCAGCATCAGCGCCAGGATCGCGCCGACGCCCGCCGAGGGCAGCGTCGAGAGGATCGTGATCGGATGAACGTAGCTCTCGTACAGGATCCCGAGCACGATGTAGACGCTCGCCAGCGCGGTAGCGATCAGCACGGGCTCGTTGCGAAGGGAGTCCTGAAAGGCCTGCGCCGTGCCCGCGAAGCTCGCGTGGATCGACGGCGGGAGGCGAGCTTCCTGCGCGGCCGCGCTGATGGCGTCGACGGCGTCCCCCAGGGACACGCCGGGAGCGAGGTTGAACGAGATGGTCACGGCGGGGAACTGGCTCTGGTGATTGACCGCCAGCGGGGCGGTCGAGCGCTCGTAGTGCGCGAACGCCCGGAGCGGGATCTGATCACCGCTCTCGGTGACGACGTAGATGTCGCGCAGCGACTCCGGGCTCTGCCAGAAGCGGGGCGCCGCCTCCATGACCACGTGATACTGGTTGAGTGGCGTGAACATGGTGGAGACCTGGCGTTGGCCGAAGGCGTCGTAGAGGGTGTTGTCGATGAGCTGGGTCGTGATGCCGAGCCGCGCAGCCGTCTGGCGGTCGTACTGCAGCGAGGCGTCGAGGCCCTTGTTCTGCTGGTCGCTGCTGACGTCGGTCAGCAGCCGGATTCCGCGCAGGCGGCCGAGCATGCGCGGGCCCCAGGCGTTGACCTCGTCCAGGTTCTCGCCCTGCAAGGTGTACTGGTACTGGGCGTTGCCGAGACGCGCGCCGATGCGGAGGTCCTGCGTCGCCTGGAGGTAGAGGGTCGCGCCGGGCACGGTGGCGAGCTTCGGCCGCAGACGGGCGATCACCTGGTCGGCGCTGGCGCCGCGTTCCTCGAGGGGCTTCAGCGCGACGAACATCCGGCCGGTGTTGGTGCCCGATCCGCCCGGGCCGGCGCCGCCGGTGAATCCGACCAGCGCGGCGACGGCGGGATCGGCCTGGACGATGCCGACGATCTGCTGCAGGCGCGTGCGCATGGTCTGGAACGACGTCCCCTGATCGGCCTGGATGCCGCCGTTCAGCCGCCCCACGTCCTGCTGCGGGAAGAATCCCTTCGGGATGATCGTCAGCAGGTACACGTTGAGCCCGACGGTGAACAACGTGAGCCCGAGCGTGAAGGCGGAATGCCGCAGCATGAAGGACAGGCTCCTGTCGTACAGGCGAAGGATCCGGTCGAAGACGCGCTCGCTGACACGGTACATGCGGCCGTGCTCCCGTTCGGCCCGCAGGAGCTTGGCGCACATCATGGGCGTGGTCGTGAGCGAGATGACGAGCGAGATGAGGATCGCGATGGACAGCGTCACGGCGAACTCGCGGAAGAGCCGGCCGACGATACCCCCCATCAGCAGGATCGGGATGAAGACGGCGACGAGCGAGAGGCTCATCGACAGGACGGTGAAGCCGATCTCCCGCGCCCCGCGCAGCGCCGCCGCCATGGGCAGCATCCCCTGCTCGAGATGGCGAGTGACGTTCTCGAGCACCACGATCGCGTCGTCGACCACGAAGCCGGTGCCGACGGCCAGCGCCATGAGCGAGAGGTTGTCGACGCTGTACCCGAGCAGGTACATCGCGCCGAAGGTGCCGATCAGCGAGAGCGGAACGGCGACGCCGGGGATGAGCGTGGCCCGCACGTTGCGGAGGAAGAGAAACACGACCACGATCACCAGCATGATGGCGAGGAGCAGCGCGCGCTCCACGTCATGCACCGAGGCGCGGATGGTGGTCGTCTGGTCGACGATGATGCTGAGATCGATCGCGCGCGGAATGGCCGCCTGGAGCTGCGGCAGGGTCGCCCGGATGCGGTCGACCGTCTGGATGATATTGGCCCCGGGCTGTCGCCAGATGATGACCAGGACCGATGGCTTCCCGTTCGCCATGCCGAAGGCGCGCACGTCCTCGACCGAGTCCTCGACGGTTGCGACGTCCGAGAGCCGCACCGGCGCCCCGTTGCGATAGGTCACGATCAGGGGCGCGTAGAACTTCGCGTGGAGCAGCTGATCGTTGCTGGCGACGTCCCAGGTCTTTGCATCGTCCGCGATCTGGCCCTTGGGGCGGTTCACGTTCGCGCTGCCGAGAAACGCGCGCACCTGCTCCAGGCTGATTCCGTAGCGGAAGAGGGCGGACGGGTTCAGCTCGACGCGCACGGCGGGCAGGGAGCTGCCGCCGACGATGACCTGGCCGACGCCCGTCAGCTGCGACACCTTCTGCTGCAGGATCGTCGAGGCGACGTCGTACATCCGTCCGGTGTCGAGCGTGTCCGAGGTGAGCGCGAGCACCATGATCGGCGTGTCGGCCGGATTGGACTTGCGCCAGCTCGGGTTGGCGGGGAGGTTCGCGGGCAGATAGCTCCGCGCCGCGTTGATCGCGGCCTGGACGTCGCGCGCGGCGGCGTCGATGTTGCGGTTCAGGTCGAACTGGAGCGAGATCGACGTCGAGCCGAGCGAGCTCGACGACGTCATCTCGGTGAGGCCGGCGATGTGGCCGAACTGGCGCTCGAGGGGCGTCGCGACGGAGGACGCCATCGTCTCCGGGCTCGCGCCGGGGAGGGACGCGCTCACCCCGATGGTCGGGGAGTCGGTCTGGGGCAGGGGCGATACGGGCAGGAGCCCGAAGGCGAGCGCGCCGAAGAGAGCCAGGGCGATGGTGAGGAGCGTCGTGGCGACCGGGCGCCGGATGAACAGCTCGGAGATCCCCATGGCTCAGCCCGCCAGCGCTTCCGGTGACGAGACCGAGGGCTCGCCCGGGCCCCGGTCGGCGCCGCCTGTCCGCCACGCGGTGACCCGGCGGGCGAGCCGGTCGAACATCAGGTAGATGACCGGCGTGGTGTAGAGGGTCAGCACCTGGCTCACCAGCAGACCGCCGACGATCGCGATGCCGAGCGGACGGCGGAGCTCCGAGCCCGTCCCCGTGCCGAGCGCGAGCGGGAGGCCGCCGAGCAGCGCGGCCATCGTCGTCATCATGATGGGTCGGAAGCGGAGGAGAGACGCCTGGTAGATCGAGTCGAGCGGCGTGTGACCCTGGTTACGCTCGGCGTCGAGCGCGAAGTCGATCATCATGATCGCGTTCTTCTTGACGATGCCGATCAGCAGGATGATGCCGATGAGCGCGACGATGCCGAACTCGGTCCGGCAGATCATGAGCGCGAGGAGCGCTCCGACGCCCGCCGACGGCAGCGTCGAGAGGATCGTGATCGGATGGATGTAGCTCTCGTAGAGCACGCCGAGCACGATGTAGACCGTGACCAGCGCGGCGAGGATGAGGATCGGCTCGTTGGCGAGCGAGGCGCGGAACGCCTGCGCCGTTCCCTGGAAGGCTCCCTGCACGCTGGCGGGAAGCCCGATCTCCTGCTCGGCCCGAGTGATGGCCTCCACCGCGGCGCCGAGCGAGGCGCCCGGCGCGACGTTGAACGACAGCGTGACGGCCGGGAACTGCCCCTGATGGTTGACGGCGAGCGGGGCGGTCCCCGGCTCGAGGTGCGTGAACGCGGCGAGCGGCACGTGCCCGCCGTCGGGCGTGCCGAGGTAGAGGTTCTGGAGCTGCTTCGGGCCCTTCTGGAACTCGGGCATCACCTCCAGCACGACGTGGTACTGGTTCAGCTGGGTGAACATGACCGAGACCTGCCGCTGGCCGAAGGCATCGTAGAGCGTCTGGTCGATCATCGCCGGCGTGATGCCGAGGCGCGACGCGGTGTCTCGGTCGACGACGAGCGCCGCGCGCAGCCCGCGGTCCTGCGCATCGCTCGCGACGTCGCGTAGCTCCGGCAGCGTCTTCAGCTTCGCCACCATCTTCGGCGCCCAGGTGCCGAGCTCCTCGGCGTCCGGATCCTCGAGCGTGTACTGGTACTGCGTGCGGCTCACGCGGTCCTCGACGGTCAGGTCCTGGACCGGCTGCATGTAGAGCGTGATTCCGGACACCGTGGCGAGCTCGGGCTGCAGGCGCCGGATCACGGCGCTGGCGTCGATCCCGCGCTCGCCGAGCGGCTTCAGGTTGATCTGGATGCGGCCGCTGTTGAGCGTGGTGTTCGTCCCGTCGACGCCGATGAAGGAGGAGAGGCTCTCGACCGCGGGATCACGCAGGACGATGCCGGCGAGGGCGCGCTGCAGGCGTGCCATCTCGGGGAAGGAGACGGTCTGCTCGGCCTCCGACACGCCGAGGATGACGCCGGTGTCCTGGACGGGGAAGAACCCCTTCGGGATGACGATGAAGAGGAGGATCGTCGCCACGAGCGTCGCCGCGGCCACCAGCAGGGTGGCGGTCTGGCGGCCGAGCACCCAGCGCAGCGTGCGGCCGTAGAAGGCGATCACCCGCTCGAAGGCGTGCTCGGAGACGCGGTAGAAGCGCCCCTGCTTCGCGGTCGGGGTGTGCGTGAGCAGCCGCGCGCACATCATCGGCGTCAGCGTGAGGGAGACGACGGCGGAGACCAGGATGGTCGTGCTGAGCGTCACCGCGAACTCGCGGAACAGCCGGCCGACGATGTCCCCCATGAAGAGGAGCGGGATCAGGACGGCGATCAGCGAGATGGTGAGCGATACGATCGTGAAGCCGATCTGCGCGGCGCCCTTGAGCGCGGCCTCGAGGGGCGGCATGCCCGCCTCGATGTAGCGGGTGATGTTCTCGATCATGACGATGGCGTCGTCGACGACGAAGCCGGTCGAGATGGTGAGCGCCATCAGCGAGAGGTTGTTCAGGCTGAAGCCGAGCAGGTACATGACCGCGAACGTGCCGACGATCGAGAGCGGCACGGCGACGCTCGGGATGACGGTCGCGGAGAGGCTCCGGAGAAAGAGGAAGATCACCATCACGACCAGGGCGACGGTCAGCATGAGCTCGTACTGCACGTCGCTCACCGACGCGCGGATCGTGGTGGTCCGGTCGGTCAACACCTTCACCTGGATCGAGGCCGGCAGCGTGCTCCGCAACTGGGGGAGCAGGGCCTCGATGCGGTCGACGACCTGGATGATGTTCGCGCCCGGCTGACGCTGGATGTTGACGATGACCGCCGGCGTCTCATTCATCCAGGCCGCCTGCTTGACGTTCTCGGCGTCGTCCACCGCGCGGGCGACGTCCGAGAGGAGGACGGGCGCCCCGTTGCGATAGGCGACGACGAGCGGGCGGTAGTCCTTGGCCGACAGCACCTGATCGTTGGCGTCGATCGTGTAGGCGCGATGGGGGCCGTCGAAGCTGCCCTTCGCCAGGTTCACGTTGGCAGTGGTGATGGCGGTGCGCAGGTCCTCGAGCGTGAGCCCGTAGGCGGAGAGCGCGGTCGGATTCGCCTGGATGCGGACGGCCGGCTTCTGGCCGCCGCCGATGCTGACCAGGCCGACGCCGGGGAGCTGCGAGATCTTCTGCGCGAGGCGCGTGTCGGCGAGGTCCTCGATCCTCGAGAGCGGCAGGACGTCGGAGGTGAGCGCCAGCGTCAGGATCGGCGCGTCGGCCGGGTTGGTCTTGCTGTAGATGGGCGGGGCGGGGAGGTCGTTCGGGAGATAGGTCTGCGCCGCGTTGATGGCCGCCTGCACCTCCTGCTCCGCCACGTCGATGTTGAGGCTCAGGACGAACTGGAGCGTGATGACCGAGCTGCCGCCGGAGCTGCTCGAGGTCATCTGCTGCAGCCCGGGCACCTGTCCGAACTGCCGCTCGAGCGGCGCCGTGACCGAGGACGCCATCACGTCGGGGCTGGCGCCGGGGTAGAAGGTCAGCACCTGGATCGTCGGGTAGTCGACCTGCGGCAGCGCCGAGACCGGGAGCTGCCGGTAGGCGACCACGCCCACCAGGACGATCGCGAGCATCAGGAGTGATGTCGCGACCGGCCGGAGGATGAAGAGCCGCGAGGGACTCATCCCTTACCGGCGGGCGCCGTCGCGCCGTTCGTCTGCACCTCGACCTTGCTGCCCTCCTGCAGCTTGTCCACGCCGGTCAGGACGACGACGTCACCGGCCGCCAGGCCGGTGTCGATCGCGGTCTGGCCGCCCTCGGTCGGGCCCAGCGTGACCTGCCGCACGGTAACCGTGTGGTCGGGCTTCACCACGTAGACGAACGTGTTCTGCGCGCTTCGCTGGATCGCCGCGTCGGGCACGAGCGTGACGTCGTGCTTCGTGTCGATCAGCAGCCGGGCGTTGACGAACTGGTTCGGAAAGAGCGCCCCGTCATCGTTCGGGAACGAGGCTCTCAGCTTCACGGTGCCGGTCGTCGGATCGATCTGGTTGTCGATGGTGAGGAGCGACCCGGTCGCGATCTTCTTCTGCTGCGCACGGTCGAAGGCGTCGACGGGGAGGTGCTCTCCCGCGTTCAACCGCTGGGCCACGGAGGGAACGTCATCCTCGGCGATCGTGAAGATCACGGTGATCGGCTGGATCTGCGTGATGACCAGCATCCCGTTCGTATCCGCCGCGTGGACGATGTTCCCCGGATCGACTAGGCGGAGACCGACGCGTCCGGAGATGGGCGACGTGATGCGGCAGTAGTCGACGTTGGTCGCCGCGGCGTCGATCTGGCCCTGATCGAGCTGAACCGTGCCCTCGTACTGCCGGACGAGGGCGGCCTGCTGATCGAGCGTCTGCTTCGCGATCGAGTCCTTCTTCCAGAGGCCCTGGTAGCGGGCGAGGTCGAGGCGTGCCTCGCTGAGCAGCGCCTCGTCACGGGCGAGCTGTCCCCGCGCTTGCAGCAGCTGCGCCTGGAAGGGGCGCGCGTCGATCTCCGCGAGCAGATCCCCCTCGTGGACGAGCTGCCCCTCCTGATACAGCACTCGCATCAATTGCCCGTCGACCCGGGCGTGGATGGTCACGGTGTAGACCGGCGTGACCGCGCCGAGGCCCGTCAGGTAGACGCCGAGGTCGCCCTGCGTGGCCGTCGCGGCGACGACGGGCACGGGTGGAGGCCCGGGCGCGTCGCGCGTCGCTGCCTGGGCTCCGTCGCGCGGGCGTGTTCGCGTGACGAAGAGGATGACCGCCACGAGCGCTGCGGTGACGAGGATGCCGACGAGGACGCGCGGACGAATCTTCACGGGACGGCTCCGTTACTGGCGGCGCGCATGCGCCGCGCGTCCCTGGAGCCTGGCGCCTGCTCGTGGGGCCCTCGCGCGCGGCGGCATGGGCCGGCCGAGAGGCCGGCGGGCGAGCGCAGGCCCGGCCGGGGCTCGAGGGAACGAGCGGGGCGCGCCGAGCGCGAGCGAGGGCGGAGCGACCGCGGCCATGGCAGGCAGTGGGAGAGGCGGGGTCGGCGTCGGCGCCCGGAGGACGGGCTCACCCAGCCGGGTCATACGGGGCACGCCGGCTCCGGACGCCGGAAACCCGGCGGACGGATAGCCGAGCGCGAGCGGTCCGCTGGCGCTCTCGGTGCGTGGCGCCGCTGGCTGCGCGCCGCTCGCCGAGCGTGGCCGGTCGCTCCCGTCGTGGCGATCCCAGGGCGCCATCGTCCGGCGCGGCCGATTGCCGAGCCGCACCGGGGAGTGCGTCACGCGGGTGATCTCTCCGACGGTGGGGCGGCGATGCCGTGCGCCCGCGTCGTCGATGATGCGCTTCGGCACGTGATTCGCGTCGAGGACCGCGTGCTTGAGATTGGCATCGCAGAAGTCCGCTTCGTCGACGAAGACGAAGTTGCTGACCACGACTCCACCGAGCGGAGAGAGCGGCGCCCAGCCGACGAACCCGTCGCCCGAAAACCAGTCCACCCACGCCGGTCCCCAGACGTCTCCCGGCACCCAGACCCATCCGAAGCTCGGCGAGAGGACCCATCGCCCGTAGTGAAGCGTCCAGGCCCAGGGTTCGTCCGAGTCCCAGGTCCAGCCGTCGCCCGTCCAGTCCCAGGAGCCGTCGACGTAGGGCTGCCAGTCCTGGTCGGTTGCGGGCTGCCACACGTGTCCGTAGGTGCCGTCGTCCACCCAGGCACCGTAGGGCACGAGGGCCTGCCCGTAGTCGCCGGGGGCCACGTCCGTTTCCTGGGCCAGGATCCGCGTGCTCGCGCCGAGGATCAGCAAGAGCGCGAGAGCACACGCGAGGTTCGATCTCATTCGCCTCTGCGGAAACCCGGTCATGGCGGTCATCGGTGCACGAACCGCGCCATGGCCGCGGCGCAGGCCCCGGGGCGGTTCACCTGCCCGTTCTCGTGACAGGTGTCCGGGACGAGGACAGCACCTCCCTCCCCGGGGGTCGGTCTCGGGGCCGAGGTGCGCGACGGTCCCGGCCTTGCTACATCTGTCGCAGCGTGAAGTACGACCGGGTGTTCCGCCGCTTCCTCTCGATCACTCTCGTCGCCGTGGTCATCTCCGGCCTCTCGCTGATGGCGGTCATGCGCACGCTGTCACTGGGTCTGGCGCAGCGGGTCGAGCGCGCGCGCGAGGCGGTCACCGAGGAGCTGGATCGCCTCGCCTCCGTGCCGCCGTCGCCGGCCGCGCTGGTCGAGCAGACGGCGACGAGCTTCGTCGGCGTCCGGGGCGGCTGGCTCGACGCACGCTCGCGGGTGGCGCAGCTGGAGGCGCTGCCGCCCGAATGGCGCGCGCCGCTCGAACGCACGCTCGCGGAAGCGGAGGCGTCGCACGCGCGGACGGTGACCACGACGGCGATCGGTCCATCGACGCTCGTGCTGGCCGTGGAGCCCGGACCGGCCCGTTTCGCCTGGACGGGATACCTGGTGCACCCCTCGATGTTCTCGCACGAGTGGCGCTGGATCGCGGCCGGGCTCGCGGGCGGGACCCTTCTCCTGGTCGTCGTCTCATTGCACGGCGCGATCGCCTTCCGCCGGGACCTCGGGGTGCTCCAGGCCACGCTGACGGCGCTCGGGAAGGACCTGACCACGCCCGTGCCTCGCCCGCGCCTCGCCGAGCTCGACAGCGTCGCCGGCGGGATCGCCCGCCTGGCTGCCGATCTGCTCGCCTCGCGCGATGCCACCGAGCAGCTGCAGCGCGAGCTGGCACAGAACGAGCGCCTCGCTGCGCTCGGCCGGGTCGCGGCCGGCGTGGCCCACGAGGTTCGCAACCCGCTCGCGGCGATCAAGCTCCGCCTCGACCTGACGGCGGCCGGGGATGGCTTGCCCGAGTCGGCCCATCAGGCGCTCGAGACGGCGTCGCAGGAGATCGCGCGCCTCGACCGTCTGGTCGGGGACCTGCTCCTGGTCGCCGGCAAGAAGATGGGCCCCCGGCAAGCGACCGACCTCGGTGCGCTGGCGCGGTCACGGGCCGAGGCGCTCGGCACCTGGGCGGCGACACAGCGGGTGGCCTTGCACGTCGAGGGCGAGGGCTTCGTGACCGCGGACCCCGAGTCGGTAGCGCGTGCTCTCGACAACATGCTGCGCAACGCCGTCGAGGCGGCGCCCCCCGACACGACGGTGGAGGCGCGTGTCGTCGCCACGGCCGGCGCGATCGAGGTCCGGGTGCGGGACCAGGGCCGCGGGGTCGAGCCGAGGCGACGGAGCGAGCTCTTCGAGCCCTTCTTCACCACCAAGGCCGAGGGCACCGGACTCGGCCTGGCGATCTCACGCGCGATCGCCCGTGCTCACGGCGGCGAGCTGACCTACACCCGCACCGGCGACGTGACCTGTTTCGCGCTGTCGCTGCCGCGCGACCGGGACGTGGCGTGATCGCCGTTCTCATCGTCGAGGACGAGCCGGGCGTGCGCGAGGGCCTCGGACGCGCGGTGGCCAAGCTCGGCCATCGTGCGGTGCCCGCGGCGGGTCTCGGCGAAGCGCGCCGGCTCGTCGCCACGGAGTCGGTCGACTGCGTGCTGCTCGACCTCCGCCTGCGCGACGGCGACGGCCTCGAGCTGCTCCGCGAGCTGCGGGCGGGCCGGCACCGCGACGTCCCCGTCATCGTGGCCACCGCGTATGGGGACAGCGAGCGCACCATCCAGGCGATGCGCGACGGCGCGTTCGACTACCTCACCAAGCCGTTCGATTTCCCGCTGCTGCTCGCCACCGTCGAGCGCGCGGTCAAGCAGCGAGCGCTGGTGCAAACGCTCGCGCCACCGGCATCGCTCCCCCCCGCGCGGGGCGGGCTGGTCGGCACCAGCGCCGCGATGCTCGGCATCTGGAAGCTCATCGGCCGGGCGGCTGCCTCCGAGGCGCCCGTGCTGATCACCGGCGAGACCGGCACCGGCAAGGAGCTCGTCGCGCGCGCCGTCCACGACTACTCGACGCGCAGCGCGGCGCCGTTCGTCGCGGTCAACCTGGCCGCGCTGCCGCCGACGCTGCTTGAGAGCGAGCTCTTCGGCCACGAGCGCGGCGCCTTCACGGGCGCCACCGCGCGCCGCCCGGGACGGCTCGAGGCGGCCGGCGGCGGCACGCTCTTCCTCGACGAGGTCGGTGATCTCGACGGCGCGCTGCAGACGAAGCTCCTGCGCGTGCTGTCGGACGGGAGCTACGAGCGCGTCGGCGGCGATGAGCGTCTCGTGAGCCGCGCGCGCATCCTGAGCGCCAGCAACAAGGCGGTTCGCCCGGGCGAGGCCGGCTGCGTCCTGCGCGACGATCTCTACTACCGCCTGGCGGTCATCGAGATCGAGGTGCCGCCCCTGCGCGCCCGTCGGAGCGACATCCCGCTGCTGGTCGCGCACGCGCTCGAGGGTACGGCCGCGCGCGCGGTCTCGGAAGAGGCCATGGGTCACCTGCTGGCGCATCGCTGGTCGGGCAACGTGCGCGAGCTGATCCACGTCATCCAGCGCGCGGCCGCGCTCGCCGGCGGCGAGGTGATCGACGTCCCCAATCTGCCCGACGGCGTCCGCGACGAGCGCGAGCGCTACACGCGCGAGCCGGACGACGAGGGAGTCACGCTGCACGAGGCGGTGGCGGCGGTGGAGAAGCGACTGATCGTGCGCGCGCTGGCGCGCGCCGGCGGCAACCGATCCGAGGCGGCGCGCCAGCTCGGAATCGGGCGATCGCAGCTGTACCTGAAGATCGAGGAATACGGGATCGACGTTCCCGGCGGGCGGGGTGAGGGTTCGTCCGGCTGACGACTCAGTACTCACCCCGGGCGCGCTAGGTGGGACGGGCACTTCGGGCCGTAGGGGCGGGACTGTAGCCATCACGCGAAGTCCATGCGCTAGTTCTGCACGGCCGATGCATGATCCGCTCGGCCGGCGGACCGGAGCAGGACCCGCATGCCTCGGCGCGCCACGAGGGTGTACGGAGCGGGGACGATCTTCGCCTCCCCGCCAGGGAGCGGGACATCGTCGGCGACGAGCGCGGCGGGGCCGTCGCGCCAAGCGCGCTCGAAGACGGCTCGTGACGTGAAGAGCCGCTCGGTACGGCCGGCGAGGTACGTGGGGGG
>Ga0066709_100002648_pt1 | contig 13207 bp, 12 predicted proteins | sample GraSoiAngelo_158_FD_79665 | JGI IMG/M metagenome (GOLD analysis project Ga0066709, IMG submission 79665) | Grasslands soil microbial communities from the Angelo Coastal Reserve, California, USA - 14_1009_16_30cm | ecosystem: Environmental > Terrestrial > Soil > Grasslands | place: USA... | reverse complement strand
GTCAGTTTGTATTCGGGATGGATGCCTGTCTTCATGTTGGTGCTGTTGCTCCGCTAGTTATCAGTCGTGAGTCGTGGATCGTGGGCCGCGTTTTAGGCTACTGCCGGACTCAAGACTCATGACTCACGACTCGAGACTCGAACGCGTAGACGCTGATGCGCTTGCGCTCTCGAGTTGCTTGTTCGAACCGAACCTGTCCGTCAATCAGAGCGAACAGGGTGTGATCGCGTCCTATTCCTACGTTGCGGCCAGGCCGAACGACGGTGCCGCGCTGGCGCATGAGGATCGAGCCAGCCCGCACGATCGAGCCGTCGCCGCGTTTGACGCCCAGCCGCTGGCCCTGGCTATCGCGACCGTTGCGCGAGCTACCGACGCCTTTCTTGTGTGCCATGGCTTTCTGTGTGCCTCCTGTTTGTCAGGCCTCGGTATGTTCGGGTGCTTCTTCGTCGGATGGCGGCCCGGCCTCGCCCGCTGAGACGGGCATCTCAGCCTCGGTCGCGGCCTCGGCGGGCGTCACTTCCACCACTTCAGCCGAAGGCACCTCTTCTCCCGCCGGGGCTGCTCGCGTCGAGTCGCCCGGCCGCGCTGCGTCAGCCGCGGGCGCCGATTCCGTGCTCGGGCCTGGCCTCGCTTCGGTGGCGCCCGCGGTCGATTTGCCGTTCAGCACAATGTCCGTGATACGTAGACGCGTGAGCGCCTGTCGGTGACCGGTCTTGCGTCGGTAGCGGACCTTGGACTTGTAGCGGAAGACGATGATTTTCTCGCCGCGGGCGTGTTCCACCACTTCCGCGCGGACGACCGCGCCTTCCACGCCAGGCGACCCGATCCGAGCGGCGGCGTCGCCGTTGCCGGCCACGAGCAGCACTCGTCCGAGGTCGAGCACCTCGCCGGGCTCACCGGCTATTCGCTCCACGGCGATGGTGTCGCCGGGCTTGACGCGGTACTGCTTACCGCCCGTTTCGACAATGGCGTACATCTGCTTCTCCGATGGCTCCCAGCGTCAAGCTGCCGCGCAAAAAGCGTATGCAAGAAGACGCCGCGGGCGCACAGGAGCCACGCGGCCGTCAAAGTATACATATTATGCGAGACTCCCTCTCCCTCTGGGAGAGGGCTGGGGTGAGGGTGCGTCAGTCGCTCGCCGGTGGCAGCGGCGGCAGCTCGGCCAGCGACGTGACGCCGAGATACTGCAGACACTCGGGCGTGAGCGCGAGCAGCGCCGGGTGGCCAACGCTCTCGCGGCGTCCGACCTCGGCGACCAGATTTCGGCCAAGCAGGGTAGCCACTGCGCTGTCGGAGTTGACGCCCCGCACGGCGTCGATCTCGCCCCGCGTGGCTGGCTGACGATAGGCGATGACCGCGAGCGCCTCTAGCGCGGCGCGTGACAAGCGCACCGGCGGCGGTGCGCCGAGGTAGCGCTCGACGATCGCGGCGGAGCGGGGCGCGGTGGTCAAAGAGAGTCGGTCGTCGAAACGCTGCAGCGCCAGCCCGGTCGGCGGCTCGCGATCCAGCAGCTCGCACAGCTCGCCGACGCGCTCGACAGGAATCGCGAGGAGTCGCGCCGCATCGGCGATACCGATTGGACCTGAAGCGGCGAAGAGCAGCGCGACCAGGTGGCCAGCGAGCGCGGCGTCTGGCTCATGGGCGTGCAGTACGCCGTCAACGTCAAGCTCGCCGGTGCGCAGCGCGCCGTCGGCAACTTCGCCCCGGTGCAGCAGCACCAGGGTCGACCCTTCGTCCGCCTGTCGGCGTGCGCGGGCAGGATCAAGCCTGGACACGCAGCCGCATTATAGGCCGCCAGGCCAGCAGAATGATTATGACAACCAATGCGCCCAGCGTCACAAACGCGCCACGCTTGAAGCTCGCCGAGTCGAAAAAGACCTCGACGTCGTGGTCGCCTGCGCTCAGCGGCACGGCGCGAAACAAGGCATCAGCCCTCAGCACGGGAGTTTCCACGCCGTCGACGCGAGCGCGCCAGCCCGGGTACCACACCTCACGCTGCAGCAGATAGCCGGCCTGACTCAGCGATACCCGCGCGGCAAAACGCTCGGCACTCACGACGTCGGGCGCAATGCTTTGCGCGGCCGCCCGCGGCGAAACAGACGAAGCGTCGCCTTCGAGCACCACTTCGCGCGTCGAGTCGAAGTCCGGCGCCGAGATGCGAGCCAGTGCCGCGGCCTCGTCGGCGGCGCGCGTCGCCCCAAACACCACCAGCGACAACGGCACGGGGTTGGGGCGCGCAAACAGCCGAAGGTCGCCGAAGTCAACCATCTGCAGGTCTGGTCGGCCCGGCGTTTCGGCGTTGGCGACCAGATAGCGCACACCCAGCAGGTCAAGCTGGCGGTCGGGCGGCAGGCTGTCGAGGCGCGTCAACAGCACTCCGTCGGGCCGCGGTGATTGCACCAGCGTGCCGCTCAGGTGCAGCCAGCGCAGCAGTGGCAACACGCCGCCGTCGTACCCGTCGGCAGTGTTCAGTCCGTATTGCAGGGGAACGTTTGGCGTGAGCGTGTCGTGCCACTTCTGGGCAACCAACACCGACTCAACCACTGGCTCGGGCAGCGACGTGAGTCCCGCGCGCACCTCGTCTTCCGCGGCGGGCACATACTCGGGCCGCGCCAGGCTGAGCAGGCGCTCCTGGTCAGTGACGCCGTGCGCGCGAAGCCAGTCGACCGTCTCGCCCTGGGTGAACGCCGGCGGAGGAGCCTGGCGGGCAGGCGATGCTTCGGCGGCGGCCCACAGCTCCGTCCCCGTCATGGCGACCAGCATTCCGAGCGCCAGAAGCGGTCGGCCGACGTGGGGAAGCGCTCCGATCGCCAGCGTCGCGGCCGTGATCGCCAGGAACATGAACGGCGTCCGCCGCTGCGCGAACGGCTCGCCTTCCTGTTGCTGCCAGGCAAGGCCCACCACCAGGACCACCACGACCAGAGACAGGCGCGCCCACAACCGCCCGTCGCGCACTCGGACGACGGCGCCGCGTCCGATCCAGTCCGCGCCCAGTGCGGCCAGGCACGCCACGCCGAACTCCCACAAGAGCAGCCAGCGCGCAGGCACGCGAAACGTGTCAAAGCCGGGCACTGACGAAAAGACGAGCGGATACAGGCCGTTGTTCTCGCCCAGCGCCAGGAAGACGCCGAGGAAGCTGACCAGGAACCCGAACAGCACCGGCCGCCCGCGACCACCCATAATCGCCAGCAGCCCAAGGGCCACGGGTGTTACGCCCGCATAGCCGAGGTACTCGGTATACGGCACGTTGATCCAGTACGGCGGCAGTAGCGCACGCACAGCCAGGTAGGACGGCAACGAGCCAGCGACGGCATCGCGCCAGTTGACGCCCTCGCCTCGAATCGACAGCGGCGCCAGCTCGAGCGTCGGCATCAGCTGGGCAGCCGAAAGCCCGCCGCCCAGGGCGCACATGCCAGCACCGCCGATCGCGCACCAGACGAGATTGCGCGGACTGCGCCACGGCGCGCCAACTACGCCGAAGATCCCCAGCACGATCAGCGTCATGTACGTTTCTTGCGGATGTCCGGCCAGCAGCTCCATTGCCAGCGCCAACGCGCCGAGCGCGAGCCAGTACACCTTTTGCGATCTGGCGAAACGGTCGTAGGCCAGCAGCACCGCTGGTAGCCAGGCCGCGGCACTGATCTGGTTCAGATGCCCGACCTGGCCCACGGCGAAGCCGCCAAACGCGTATGCCAGTCCGCCCACCGCCGCGGCGAGGGGCAGCACGCCGAAGGCGTGCCTCACCAACAGGTACGTGAAGAAGGCCGCCAGAAACGCGTGCAGCACGAGCTGCGCCGAGTAGACCGCCTGCACCGGCCCCAGCACGAACAGCCACGAGGGCGGATACAGCACCGCCGTCTGCGGATTCGCCAGAAACGGCGCACCCAGGAAGAGGTCGGGGTCCCAGAGCGGGATATGTCCCTCGAGGAGCGAGCGCGCCAGGAACACGCGCTGCGGGTAGAAGTAGACGAACGCGTCGTAGTCGACCAGGACCCGACCCAGGAAGACGAGCGGGTAATAAAAAATGAGCGAGGCCGCTAGCAGCCCAATCGCCGCGGGCGCGTCTGGCGCCAGCGACCACCTCAGCGGCACGCTGCGCCGCCACCTGAGCATCCTGACCCGCGGCGCCGCCGTCGTCGCGGTCACGGCCAGCCGGTTATCCACCAAACGCCGCCACGGCTCCCCGACATCGCCGAGAGCGCGTCGTCATGGCAGGAGGCGATAGCGGAGCAGCGTGAAGAGGACGACGAAGCCGTCCTTCCAGGAGATCTTCTTGCCCTCGTTGAACTCGCGCCCGGCGTACGAGATCGGCACCTCGTAGATGCGATAGCCCATCTTCAGCATGCGCGCGGTGATCTCGGGGTCGAAACCCCAGCGAGGCTCGCGCAGCCTCAAGCGCCGGGCAATATCGATGGTGAAGACCTTGTAGCAGGTCTCCATATCGGTGAGCGTCGTGTCGAACAGCGCGTTACAGAGCAGCGTCAGAAACTGATTGCCGAGCGAATGCCAGAAGTACATCGCGCGGTGCTCGCCGATGAACCGCGAGCCGTAGACGACGTGGGCCTTGCCCGTCTGAATCGGCCGCAGCAACACCGGGTAATCGGCCGGGTCGTATTCGAGATCGGCGTCCTGAATGATCACCACGTCACCGCTGGCGCACCTCAGCCCCTCCTGGACCGAGGCGCCTTTGCCGCCGTTCCGTTGGCGCAAGCGCAAGGTGATATCGCCGCACTCGCGCGCGCGCTTCTGGAGAAGCTCACGCGTCCCATCCGTCGAGCAATCGTCGACGACGATGACCTCCTTATCGACCGGCACCGCGTGAATGCGGTCGATCAGCTCAATGACCGTCTGGCGCTCGTTGAAGCACGGAATGACGATCGAAGCTCGGAGGGTGATGGGCGTGAGGGCATACAGGGGCAGTGCTGGGGTGTTGCTCACTGGGTGCCGGGTAGAAAGATCCGATAGTTAGCGCCGTTGACGTGGACGCTGCGATCCAGAAAGTAGAACTCACCGATCGCGGTGAGCACCGGTTCTGGGTACAACTCTGCGTCCAGTACGACGATAGCGTACTTGTGCGCCCGCAGGTCATTCACCATCGGACCGGCATCCCAGAGACCTGCGTGGTACAGGTTGCGCAGGTGAGTCGCGTTACCGATGAGCGGCAGGCCGGCGACCACCGCGAAGCTGGGGTCCTCGGACAAAGCCGGGCCGTTCGCGCCACGGATCTCCGCCGTGATCATCTGCGCCGCCTGCTGGTCTTCGAGCGTCGGCGCGCGTCCCAGGAACGGGCTTTGTGGGCCTCGATCGGGCAGCCAGGGCAAGACACCGCTCAGGCCGGCGTGCGACAGCAATAGAGCCTGGATGAACAGGGCCGCGCCGAGGCCAACGCGCAGTCTGGCCGGCGGCGCGGAGTCGAGGAAGCGGGCCAGCCAGACCGCCGACAACACGCTGGTCGAGGCGATCGCGCCAAGAAAGTACGACTCACCGGCGCCCCATTTCGCGACGCCGAGGGTCGCAACGCTCGACGCGAGGGCGTACAGCCCCCACGGCGACCAGCAGCGGCGGCGGAGCATCCACACACCTTCGGCAGCGGCCATCGCCAGCAACACGCAGTGCAGTAGCGAGAAATTCGCCAGGTACGCGGCGAGCTGGCCAATATCGAAGGGGTTCGCGTTGCCCACCACCACGTTGAGCCAGAAAGCGCCATGCGTCAGCAGCATCAGCAAACCAACCCCGAGCGTGCCAGCCGCGGTTACGATCGCGGCGCCGAGCAGGCCCAGACGCGGGCGCCGAAGCAGCACGGCCAGCACGCCGGCCAGCACCGCGTCGACTGCCGTGGGTTTGGCGAAGAGCGCTGCGACGAGCAACAGACTGCCAAGCACAACTCGCCGCCGCGTGGGTGTCTCGAGCAGCGTGAGCCCGGCGACCGCCGCCAGCAGCGCCAGACCGTTGACGCGCGCCAGCGGCGTCGTATGAAAGACATACGGAGAAGCCAGGAAGAAACCGGCTGCGAGCAGGCCCGCTAGCGACCGCCCCGACAGGCGCTGCGCCGCGACCGCGAGCACGCCAGCCGCCGCAACCGCCGAGACGGTCGATACCAGTCGAGCCGCGGCGAGTCCAGGCCCAAGCCACGCCATCGGTATCGAGACGAGATAGCTCCACAGCGGCGGGTAGTTCGACGAGTAATACGGAAACGCAGCGTTGTCGGTATACGGCAGCTGGCCGAGGTTGATGAGCCAGCCACTCCACGCGTCGTAGCCTTCGCCCTGATCGAGATCGAACGGGAAAGCCGCGAGCTGAAGGGCAAACTGCGCATAGGCGAGCGCGTAGACCACCAGCAGCAGCAGCGTCGGCCACAGCTCGATCGCCTCGAAGCTGACGTGCACGAACGCCAGTCGAGCTGGCCGCACGTGCACGTGCCTAACGCGCTGCATCGGGCCTAACGCGCTGCATCGGGCTGCCCCTTCAGGCTCACCAACGAACAGCAGCGCGGGCGGCAACAGTTCAAAACAGTGGCAGCTGATCCAGTGACGCCGCCGTGACCTCGGCCGCGGCGGCTTGTGCGGCCGCCGCCGCGCGCTTCTTTTTCACCTCCGCCAGGAGCACCGGGATCTTGCGGAAGTCCTCCTCGTACGCGCGCCGCACCTCCAGCGTGGGCGTCCTGAGAATGGCGGCCGGGTGATACATCGCCAGACAGGTGATCCCGTTCCACTCGCGTGTGCGCCCGTGCAGCTCGCGCATCGACCCTGGTCCGACGAAGCGCGCCATGGAATAGCGGCCCAGCGTGACAATCAGGCTGGGGTCGAGCACGGCGATCTGTCGCTGGGTGTAGACGTCGCACGTCTCGACCTCGTTGGGCAGCGGATCACGATTGCCGGGCGGACGACACCGCACCACGTTGGTAATGAACACATCCTCGCGGCGCATGCCGATCAGGCGCAGCATCTCGGTCAGCAATTGCCCCGCCGCGCCGACGAATGGACGGCCTTGCTGGTCCTCGTGAAAGCCTGGCCCTTCGCCGATGAACATGATCTCGGCAGTCCGGCTGCCCTCGCCAGGCACGCCGCGCGTCCGCATCTGGCCCAACTTGCACAGCTGACAATCGCGGACATCGGCGCCGATCAGCTCGAGTGAGTCGCCCACCAGGCGCGCAGTTTACCCTGTATCCATATGCCTGGGCCCCTCTCCGGCACGCGCGTTGTCGATCTAACGCGCGCTCTGGCCGGTCCCTACTGCACGCTACTGCTGGGCGACATGGGCGCCGATGTCATCAAGATCGAGCTGCCAGGCACTGGCGACGAAACACGCCAGTGGGGCCCCCCGTTCGTCGCCGGCGAGAGCAGCTACTTCATGAGCGTCAACCGCAACAAGCGCAGCGTGACGCTCGACCTGAAGTCTTCGGCCGGCACGGAGGCGCTGCGCCGGCTGACGCGCTCGGCCGATGTGCTGGTCGAGAACTTTCGTCCAGGGACCATGGAGCGTCTGCGCTTGAGCTATGCACAGGCCGCCGAGCTGAACCCGTCGTTGATCTTCTGCTCAGTCTCAGGCTTTGGGCAGAGCGGTCCTCGCTCTCGTCAACCCGCGTATGACGCGATCCTGCAGGGGATGGGCGGAATCCAGTTTCTGTCGGGCGAGCCAGACGGCGGGCCAACTCGTATGGGCGTACCCATCGCCGATATCACGGCTGGCATGTTCGCCGCCTTTGCTGTGGCTTCCGCGCTCTACTGGCGCGAACGCGATCCCCAGCGGCGCGGCCAGCTCATCGACGCGTCCATGCTCGGTGGCCAGGTGGCGCTGTTGACGTATCAGGCTGGTCGCTACTTTGCTACGGGCGGGGCGCCGGGTCGGATCGGCAACCGCCACGCCAGCATCGCCCCGTACGAGATGTTCAAGACCAGCGACGGCTACGTGAACATTGCGGCGGCCAATGAGCCGATGTGGCAGCGGTTCTGCCGCGCCCTCGACCTGACCGACTTACTCGCCGACCCGCGATTCGCCACGAATCCGGAGCGTGTCGAGCATCGCTCGGAGCTGAGCGCGGCGATCGAAAAGCGTCTTCTCGGGCTCAGCATGGCCGAGGTGATCGAACGCCTCGAAAAGGCCGAGGTACCGGTTGGCGCGGTGTACGACCTGGCCCAGGTCTTCGCCGACCCGCAGAGCGAACACCTGGGCATGGCACTTCCAACGCGCCACCCGAAGGTGCCCGATCTGCGAACGACAGGCTTTCCCTTTCGCCTGTCCGAGACGGGCCCCGAAGTTCGCTACCCTCCCCCGCTCCTCGGCGAGCACACCACCGAAGTCCTCCGCGAGTTGGGCTACACGGACGCCGAGATCGCCGCCTTCGTGGTAGAAGCTCCCCCCTCTCCCTCTGGGAGAGGGCTGGGGTGAGGGGTGCTTACGAGCACGAACGCTTCCGCAACTACGCACCCCTCACCCGCGCTTCGCGCGGCCTCTCCCACAGGGAGAGGCAACTTCTTACACGTCTGCAGCGGCCGGAGCAGGCGTGTTGAGCGGGGTGCCAGCCTCGATCCCGAACGAGACGACGCCCGGGATCAGCCATTTGGTCCACTGCTCGTCGACACGCCGCTGGAAGAGCGCGTAGTCCTCTTCGGTGAAGTGCGCGAAGCGACCTTGCTGGGACAGGTACTCGCGCACCGGCTTGCGCTTCGCGCGCCCCGTGGCAATCGCTCGAGTGGTGCCGTTGAGCTTGACCGTGTGGTCCTCCATTTCCCACAACGACCAGATACCCGTCTCGATGGCGAGCTTGCCAAGCTCGTGCGACAGCTGCGGGTCGTAGTGCCAGCCCTTCGGACACGGATCGAGCACGTGGATGAACGCCGGCCCGCCGGCCGCCAGGCCCTTGCGCACCTTGTTCATGAAGTCAACGCCGTACGAAGCGCAGGCCGTGGCGATGTACGCCGCGTCCGGATGACCTGCCACCAGCGCCCCGGGCGTGTTCTTCTTCCAGCGAGTGTGCATGATGCGCCGCTTCTTGCCAGACGGCGAGAAGGTCGTCACCGCGCCGTACGGCGTCGAACCTGACAGCTGGATATCGGTATTCGCGTACGACTCGTTGTCGTACAGGATGATCAGGAAGCGATACTCGGCGTGCGTCAGTGCCGCCGAGATGGCGCCCAGGCCCATGTCCGCGCCGCCACCATCGCCGCAGAAGGCGATGACGTTGATCAGCTCATTCGCCAGCTTGCCCTTGCGCATGAGCACCTTCAGGCCTGCCGCGGCGCCCAGCGCGGCCGAGCCGGCAGCGCCAAGCTGGGTGTGCATCCACGGCACGACCCACGGCGTCGTGTAGTAGCTCGTGTTGGCTACGTACATGCAGCCCGTCGAGCCGAGCACGATGGTGCGCGGTCCGGCCGCCTTGGCGATGTACCGCATGACCAGCGCACTCTCGCAGCCCTGGCACGTGCGGTGGCCCGAAACGAAGTATTCGGTGTACGGGACCTGCTTGACGGTTTTGATCGAGCTGAGATCGACCAGCTCGGCCGGTGGGGTGGTTGTGAGGGTCATGTGAGTTACTCCCGAACCCCGATCCAGTGAACGTTGGTCTTCAATTCGCCCGCGGTCGCCTGCTGCAGCAGGTTGAACATCTCCTGGCCGTCGGCAGCGGTGAACTCACGACCACCAAGTCCACCAATGATGTTGATCATCGCTGGCCGCTTCGGGCTGTCGTAGAACGCGGCGCGGAATTCGGTGAACAGGACACCACCATGGTGCGGCGAGCCGAAGCTGTAGTCGCGATCGATGATGCCGACGCCCTTGAAGCGCCCGAGCCGCTCGACAACTTCGTCGGCCGGGAAAGGCCGGAACCACTTGAGCCGTGCGAAGCCGACCTTGTGGCCCTGCTCGCGCAGGCGTCGCACGATGACGCGGCCCGGCATGGCGATCGTGCCCTGGCCGACGAGCACATAGTCGGCATCGTCGGTCATGTACTCCTCGACGAATGGCTCTCGCTGTCGGCCGGTCAGCTCGTAGTACTCCCGGTAGGCCTCGCGAATGACGTCGGGAGCGCGGCGCATCGCCGCGTCGTTCTGCTTGCGGATCTCGGTCAGCCAGTCCTGGTCCACCTGCGGCGCGATCGTGATCGGATTATCCGGATGGAACAGGCGGTCGCCCAGGTCGTACTTCGGTAAGAACTGCTCGACCACCTCTCTGGGCGGAATCTTGACGAGATGCTGCGAGTGGGTCAGGAATGCACCGTCGGTGCTTACCGCGCACGGCAGCATCACGCGCGGGTCCTCGGCCACCTTGTAGGCGATCACCGCCGCGTCGAACGCCTCCTGACCCGTTTCCACCCAGGTCATCAACCAGCCCAGATCGCGGACGGCCAGCGCGTCGTTGTGCTCGACACCAAAAGCACCGGGATCGTCCAGCGCGCGGTTGCCAACGTTGGCCACGACCGGCAGGCGCAGCCCCGCCGTCACGGCAATGGCTTCGAACGCGTAGAACCAGCCGACGCCTGAGGAGCCGACGAACGAGCGTGCGCCTACCGCGCTCGCGTGCTTGACGAGCTCGAATTGCGAGTGTTCGCCTTCGGCGACGATGTACTCGCAGTCCATCTTGCCATCGGCGATCATCGCCGCCACGGCCTGCATCACGGCGTCGTAGGGCCGAATCGGGTACGCGCCGACGATGTCCACGTCGGCCAGGCGCAGCGCGTGGGCGATCGCTTCAGAACCGGTGAGGAGCAGCTCCTCTTCCTCGAACTTCTTCGGCCGAGCAGCGTTGGATGTCGTGTGTGGTGGGACAGCGATAACCATGGCTACTCCTCACCTCCTGTCACCACCGGCTGCTTCTGCTTCTTACTGGGGTAGTCGGGCTGCTGGTGCACCGCGGGTGTCTTCTTCGCCTTGTCGATCAGCTCCGGATGGAGCGCGATGCCGTGCTGCTGCAGGAATCGCCGGTAGCCCTCGGGGTCGCTTGCGTACATCGGATAGAGATTGTCGTTGTTGTCGAACGCCAGCTCGTTGACCATCGTGATGCAGTCGGGCACCGGGCAGACTTCCTCGCAGATGCTGCAGCCGATGCACGCCTCGTACACCACCTCGTAGGTACCCTCGGGGGTTACTTCGAAGCATTCGTCTGGGCACTGCAGCCAGCACTGGGTGCACTTGATACACGTGTCGAAGTTGACCAGCGGCCGTCGCGTGCGCGTGCTCCACTTCTTGTAGAGCGGGTTGCGCGTGCCAACCTGCATGGCCTCGACGACGATGCCCTCGCGCATCTGCGTCCAGCCGGGCTTCTGGTATTCCTCGTGATCCACCGTGCTGCCTTCGCCCGGCTCGACGTGACGGATCTTGATCTGGTCGTAGATGGCGCGGGCCGCCTCCACGCGGGCTTCGTCGTTGGTCCGCTCACGGACGATGTCGAGGACGGAATCGAGTGTGAGGATCTGGGGCGCGACGCGCGCCACCGCGACCAAACACTTGAAGTCGGTGTTGTCGTCGTTATCGACCCACAGGCCGGCGAAGCTGGCCGATCCTTCGGGCGCGAAGACACCGGCGTGAACGGGGCTCGGCACGACCACCAGGTTGTAGGCGTATGGCTTGACTTTGACCGCCCTGAGCAGCTCGTCGGGTTGCTTGTCGGAGGTGACCACCAGTGAGCCGCCAGGCACCACCAGCTTGTTGATCGGCTGGACGCCGTACCACGCCCACGATTCGACGCCCTTGCACATGGTGTCGTCTACGACGATGGAGACGTCGACGCTTTCGGGCTCGTAGCGCGCAAGAGACGACTCGAGCTGGACCTCATCGGTGGCGACCACGGCGAAGTTCTTGGCCGGGATACCGTTGCGCTCGGGCGAATCGCCGTAGCGGGCGAACGCGGTACCGACCTTGCCCTCCTTGCGGGCGCCGAGGACGACGCCGCGTGAGATGCGGTTGGCGAGCCGCTTCTGGAAGATGCCGCGGTACACCACCTCGACGGACCAAGACGCAGACGTGGTCGCGGTGCCGTTCTGATGCGGCGAAGCGGTTCCGCTGGCGGTTGGAGCACCCATGTAGTGCGTCTCCCTCGGTGAAATGGCTGGATGGTCGGACCAATTCTTCACCTCATGCTAGGCCTCGCCTCACCGGGGTGTCAAGGCGTTCGCGCGTTCGCGCGTTCGCGCGTTCGGGTTCGGTACTCCCTCTCCCTCTGGGAGAGGGCTGGGGTGAGGGGTGCGTACGAGCTCGAACGCTTCCGCTCGTAGGCCACCCTCACCCGCGCTACGCGCGGCCTCTCCCAGAGGGAGAGGCGGATCACGCGCAACGCGCAACGCGCAACGCGGAACCCGGAACGCGCGAACGCGCGAACGGCGCACTACCCTACGGGCCATGCCCGACTATGCGTACATCCTGTCGACCACCGACGGCCCGGTCGGCATCGTCACCCTCAATCGGCCGAGGCAGCTCAATACGCTCGCCCGCCCGCTCATGGCCGAGCTGGTGGACGCGCTCGAGCGCCACGACGCGGACCCCGGCATCCGCGCCATCGTCGTCACCGGCGGCCCGTCCGTGTTCGCCGCCGGCGCTGACATCAAAGAGATGGCCGACGCCTCGGCCGCCGACATGCTCCTGCGCAACAACATTGGCCTGTGGGACCGCGCGAAGCGCATCACCAAGCCGTTGATCGCCGCGGTTGCCGGCTACGCCCTCGGCGGCGGCTGCGAGCTCGCCATGCTGTGCGATGTCATCGTCGCCGCCGAAAACGCGCGCTTCGGCCAGCCGGAGATCAACATCGGCCTGATCCCCGGCGCCGGCGGCACGCAGCGCCTGACACGCGCCGTCGGCAAGTATGTGGCCACCGACGTGATCCTTACCGGCCGCATGCTCGGCGCGGAAGAGGCCCTGCAGCGTGGCCTGGCCGCCCGCGTGGTGCCGCCGGAATTGATCGTCGAGGAAGGCGTCCGACTCGGTAAGGAGATCGCTCGACGCGCGCCGATCGCGGTTCGCCTGGCCAAAGAGACGATCACCCGTGCGTCTGAAGGTCGCGTCGACGACGGAATCGAGCTCGAACGCAAAGCCTTCTATCTGCTCTTCGCCACACAGGACTCCCACGAGGGCATGCACGCGTTCATTGACAAACGCCAGCCTGCATACGAGGGCCGCTGAGCCATGCCCGAAAGCAACGATCAGGTCCTTGTAGACCTGCACGATGGCGTTCAGACCGTCACGCTGAATCAGCCCACAAAGTTCAACGCCCTGTCCGC
>Ga0066709_100002647_pt1 | contig 13210 bp, 15 predicted proteins | sample GraSoiAngelo_158_FD_79665 | JGI IMG/M metagenome (GOLD analysis project Ga0066709, IMG submission 79665) | Grasslands soil microbial communities from the Angelo Coastal Reserve, California, USA - 14_1009_16_30cm | ecosystem: Environmental > Terrestrial > Soil > Grasslands | place: USA... | reverse complement strand
GCACAATCGGTGCAATGGAATCGACGGTCAAAGCCATACGGATAATTCAAATCGCAATGCTGGTGAGTATTGCATTGTATGTCTTCATCGGGCAATCGCTTGCCTCCGCGGCAAGGGCATCCAACCCTGTAATTTTTTATGTTTTGTCGCTGGCAGCTATCACCATTGTGGGGGTGATCCTGGTCGTACGACGAACGCTGGTGTTGCAATCGGAGGCGACACTCAAGACACGGCCGACCGATGTAGCCACTTTGAATCGGTGGAAGTCCGGCTACATCGTCACTTATGTACTCTCCGAGTCATTAGCGGTATTCGGATTGGTCCTCTGTTTTGTCGGTTTCACTCTATCCCAAGTGGCGCCTTTCTATTTGGCTGGGTTTATCCTCATGCTTTTTTTTAGGCCACGGCAGCCCTCTGCTGAGTTAACTTAATCAATAGGACATCTAATTTGTTTACGGAGGGACTCCGTGTCCATTACTGGCCCGGAAGAGCTCGAAGGCATGCGTGCGGCAGGAGATGTGGTGCGCCGCGTCATTGAAGCGATGAAGCAAAATGTGCGTCCGGGAGTAACCACCGCCGAGCTCGACGCCATCGGCGACAAAGTGATGCGCGACGAGGGTGCACAATCGGCGCCGGCACTGGTCTACCATTTTCCCGGAAGCTCGTGCATCAGCCTGAATGACGAGGCTGTGCACGGCATCCCAGGCGAAAGGGCCCTGCGCGAGGGTGACCTGCTGAAACTCGATGTGACGGTGGAGAAGAATGGCTTTATGGCCGACGCGGCGGTCACCGTGCCGGTAGGTACCGTATCAGAGGAATCTCAGCGCCTGATTGCCTGCGCGGAGCGTGCCTTTGCCAAGGCAATGCTGGTGGCGCGTGCCGGGTTCCGTGTTTCCGATATTGGACGCGCCGTCGAGCGCGAAGTCCGCCGCGATGGTTTTTCCGTGATTCGCGACCTGGGGGGACACGGCATTGGGCGTACCATCCATGAAGCACCTCGCGTTCCCAACTACGCTGATCCCCAAGCCACTCAGGTCCTGACCGAAGGGATGGTAATTACGGTTGAGCCCATCATTGCTGCCGGAAGCGGCAGAGCCACCTTGGCAAAAGACGGTTGGACGGTGCAGACTGCCGATCACAGGCCTTCTGCTCACTACGAACACACCATCGTCATTACCAAGGGCAAACCGATGGTGCTAACCGCGGCAGAAGTGCTGGGACGCTGAGTCGAACTGGCAACTGGCAAGCGAAACCTACTTAATTTGGCAGGTGGCAAGACCACGCTTCTCCAGGTATTGCTGGTGGTACCCTTCGGCCTCATAGAAGGTGGTTGCCGGAGCGATCTGCGTCACGATTGGTTTGTTAAACCGTCCTGACTTCTGCAATTCATCCTTGGAATTCCTGGCAGCGGTTTCTTGCTCGGGAGTGTGGAAAAAAATTGCAGAGCGATATTGGGTACCCGAATCCGGCCCCTGACGATTGAGCTGCGTCGGGTCGTGATTTTCCCAGAACACGTTTAGCAGTTGCTCATAAGAGATCTTTTCGGGATCGTATTTCACTTCTACTGCTTCGGCATGACCAGTCTGGTCGGAGCAGACATCGTTATAGGTGGGGTTGGAGGTTTGCCCTCCGGTGTAGCCGACGCGAGTTGAAGTAACTCCGGGCAACTGGCGGAAAGTTGCTTCCACTCCCCAGAAACACCCAGCGGCGAAGGTTGCTTTAGCCATTGTTCATCACTCCGTGATCTTTGTCGCGCAACATTGCGAGCGACAAGGCATTCCCGTAGCATATCGCAAGCCCGTTTTGCTTCTCCACTATTGGTGTTATACATGTAACGTTATTGAAATGATTATAACTCCAACTTCGCGCGCACCATCCAAGCAGGCGCCGTGGCTGCTGCTCATATTCAGTCTTCCGGCAGGCCGCGCCAGCCAGCGCGTCGAGGTTGGCGTAAGCTGCAACGCTATGGAGTGCTGCCATTAAGAAGCTCTGGATATTTATTGCCCAACACCGCAGCCAATCAGGAAAAATTGGAATGGCTGGCTACGGCGATCAGGAATTACCAAGGACAAGCATCGGTAGCACAAGTTCAGGGGTTCGACGACTTACCGGAACAAAAGATAAAGAATCTATTCGTGCAAGCCGCTCCAAAGACTATGAAAACCTGCTGCGCGACTTAAAGAACCTAGGGACGTTCTTCCCGTCGCGCCGACCTACAGGCCAACTCGCCCGGTTAGGAAAACGATTCCACGAGATCACTGTGATTGATTTTTTTAAAAACCCTTTAGGGAGTCGCGTGGAGGCCTTGCTGGCTCGAATAGAGGAATCTGACGGAGCGGCACCTGCGACTAACAAGAGGAATAAGACACGCGAGTACCTGAACCGGGTTTGGATCACACGCACTCGGCCAGGAATTGACCGCGTTTCGTCAGCCTGGCTGATCCACCGATTCGTTGATCCCAAAGCGCGATTTGTCTTCGGTGACGATCCAGCTAACCATCCCGACGCCATACCATTCGACATGTTTAGTCCTCAGGGATTCGGACACCGCGGGAACGACTGCACGTTTGAGACGCTCTGCAAACATTTTGCCATTCGCGATGCGCGGGTCAGGAAGATTGCGCAGATGGTTCACCATGCCGACCTTGACGATGAAAAGTTTGGCCGGATAGAGGCCAAAGGTCTTGATCAAGTTCTGAATGGCTGGGCAGGACAAGGCGTCGCAGATGCCGAGTTGTTGCGGCGAGGTATAGACATGATTGAGGGTTTGTATCAGGGACTTAACTGAGCCGAGGTTCTCTCGACCGATACTAGAGGTTTGGCATGAAGTGGATTACCCGTCGCAATATCAAGGTGGATCGCGTTGCGTGCCCGTGGCTCATTCGGCGGTTTATTGATCCTCAACCGGAGTTTCTGTTCGTCGAAGAAGGTCAGCTACTGCAAAGCGCGGAGCGGACAGGAGCAATTCCATTTGATGCACCCCGCCTGAGCGAGGTCAAGTTGAACCATCGCGGCACGCGCTGCTCGTTCGAGGCCATTATCGAAGACTTCGGGTTGAGCGACCCAGCGCTGTCGCGCTTGGGATTAATCGTGCGCGCGGCGGACGTAAGGGGGCAGGAACATCTTGCTCCCGAGGGAGCTGGGTTGCGGGCCATGGCAGAAGGATTTGCGGCAATGGACCTGCCAGACGAAGAAAGATTGGCCAGGCAATTTCCAGTCTATGACGCACTTTACCAGTATGCCCGGAGCAAAGAGAGCTGAAGCCTCCTGACGGTTGTTTCCAGCATCGAAGTGGGCAACAGCAATTTGCGTTGATTAGCGTCAAACAAAATCTGGTTCTAGAAAGGTAAGTGTCATGCAACAACAATTTCGAAACACGAGTCGTGATGCTGTCATTTTCGTGCTGGGCGCGATCGCCGCATTGTCGTTAGCGATTCTGAGTAATACGGCTACCGGGCAGGCAGCACCCTCTACTCAGAACTCCAGCGGCGACTGGAAGCAGGTGGAAGACGCCATGGGCCGGCCGGGGCAGATGATGGAAGATGTGATCAAGTTCGGCATGCCACGCAAGGATCTACACGTAACCCTTAACGGCGTGGCGATCAAGCCGGGTTTAGCGCTGGGATCCTGGATCGCTTTCAAGAAAGCGGAAAACGGCGCCATGGTTATGGGGGACTTGGTGCTCACTGAGGAGGAAGTCGAGCCGGTCATGCGGAAACTGCAGGAAGGCGGGGTTGAAATAGCTGCGGTCCACAATCACCTGATTGGCGAATCGCCACGTGTGATGTACATGCATGTGGCCAGTCATGGCGATGCGGTAAAGATGGCTAAGGCCATCCATGACGCTGTAGCACTGACCAAAACGCCGGGACCGGATGCTGGCGGCCCGGCGGCGACCTCGCCAGAGGCGTTGGGAATTGATCAGAAGAAAATCGAAGATCTCCTCGGGCATCCCGGAAAGGTGAATGGCGGTGTTTTGCAAATCACTGTCCCACGTGCTGAGACGATCACCGATAACGGAATGGCGGTCCCGCCATCGATGGGCGTTGGATCCGCGCTGAACTTCCAGCCTACGGGCAACGGAAAGGCTGCTATTACTGGCGATTTTGTGCTGGCTGGCAAGGAAGTGAATCCGGTGATGAAGGCGCTCCGGGAGAATGGAATTGAAATAACCGCGCTTCACAGCCACATGCTGACAGAGGAGCCGCGGCTGTTCTTCATGCATTTCTGGGCAAATGATGATGCGATGAAATTGGCAAAGGGGCTCCGAGCGGCGGTGGATCTCACGAACTCGAAAAAATAACTTGCCACATAAGCTCGGATTCAGCGGTTAGTGCGCAATCACTTCGCTGAGGGCGTTAGGTATGACCACTACCCAAGGAACTGCCCAAGGAAAACGGGAGCAAACACAACACCCGGCCTCAATCGGGCAATTCGTCGGGTATTTCCTCTGGCTGGGCACAGTGGGCGTCGGCGGACCCATCGCGCTCGCCGGCCACATGCAGCAGGATCTGGTCGATGACCGGCACTGGATCAGCAGAGAAGACTATGTCGAAGGTCTGGCGCTGGCTCAGCTTGCTCCGGGCCCATTGCCAGCCCAATTGGCCATCTACCTGGGCTACCTGCGCCGGGGTGCTGGGGGCGACGCTGGTGGGCGTGGCATTCGTCCTGCCATCGTTTTTGATGGTGCTCGCCCTCTCGGCGGCCTACGTACGCTTTGGAGGGCTGCGCTGGATGCAGGGAATGTTCTTTGGAATTGGGGCAGCGGTGATTGGGATTATCGCGCGCTCGGCTTTCAAGCTTACGAAGATCACTCTTGGCAGAGACCGGCTGTTGTGAGCGATCTTTATTGTGCTGGCGGTCTCGACCGCTTGGACTTCGCGCGAGGTTATCTGGTTGTTCCTGCTGGGAGGCGTGATCGCAATGCTGGTGAAATCGTTTCCCGCGAGGGCGCGTGTGGGGAGCGCGACTGGCTTGGGTTTATTCGTAGCAGCAGGAGCATTCCCGGCGAACAGCCAGTTGTGGGAAGTTTTTCTGTATTTCGCCAAGGCTGGAATGTTTGTTTTCGGCAGCGGCCTCGCTATCATGCCTTTCTTATATGGCGGCGTAGTGCAGGGACACCATTGGCTGACTGATCGTCAGTTTGTAGACGCGGTCGCAGTCGCCATGATCACGCCGGGGCCGGTGGTGATTACGGTGGCGTTCATCGGATATTTGGTTGCGGGCACGGCCGGTGCCGGTGCGGCGGCGCTGGGTGGGTTTCTACCTGTGTATTTAGTGGTAGTGGCGCTAGCTCCATCGTATAAAAAGTGGGCGAAGAATCCACAATTGAATGCATTCGTGCGCGGAGTAACCGTGGCCGCCGCAGGAGCGATCGCGCAGTCGTCGTGCTCGCGCGGCGATCGGTTTATGATCTGCCGACAGCGGTGATAGCAATTGTGAGCTTGGCCGTGCTGCTGTTCCGCTGGAAGGTACCCGAGCCGGTAATCATAGCGCTAGTGGGCGTGGCGGGTTTGGCGCTGCATGGTTAGCATGGAGTTGGGGGGAGGCGCGGGCAAAGTTCTACGTGCTCGGGATTCAGGCGTCCGCGTGCCTGAGACCTTCGTGCGGTATTCTGTCTTGACAGTCTGTTCCTCAGGGAGCGACACTCCGTTCAAGTGCGCAAAAGTCTGTGACCCGTGAGCAACGATTGCAACCGGGTCTGGATAGCACTGCGGGCAGGACCACGTCAGATTTGGTATGGACCAATATCCGATTGCCGGCGGAAGTTGCTCTCCATTGGAGTCCCAAGACGCCGATTTGCGTGCGACGGCGCCGGGACCGGCGGCAATCAACGATGCTGCTAGTGGTGAAGCCGAGAAAGATGGCGTTGAATCCCAGCCAGACGCTGCACTTGGAAATAAGGAAGAGCAGAAATCGACATCTGCCTCCTCGTTTCGCGATGATGGCGGCAATTCCTTGCCGGCGATGGCGACACGCGAGTTGGATGCTACGCTGCAACTTCTCGTCGAACGTACCCAATACATCACCGGCGCAACTGGTGCCGCTATCGAGTTGAAGGATAGCGATGGCATGCTTTGTCGCGCCAGCGCCGGCGCTTCCTCTCCCGAATTAGTGGCTCAGCTCCAGGTAAATTCAGGCCTTTCCGGAGAGAGTGTTCGCACTCGCCAGATCTTGCGTTGCGATGATGCTGAGACGGATGCGCGAGTAAACCGGGACAGCTGTCGAGCATTGGGGATTGCTTCAGTTGTGATCATGCCATTGTTGCGCGACGGTGAAGTTGAAGGCGTATTTGAGCTGTTTTCCGACAAGACCTATACCTTTGGAGCCCGCGATATTGCTACCCTCGAACGAATGGGAGAGATGGTTCACACCGCGATAGATCATGCCCGAGCCGCGCACACCCCACTTAAGCAGGCGGAGCCAGACAAGACTGGGGTAAGGAGTCCAGATACCGTCGATGGGAAGGGAACGGTAGATCATGCGCTGGCCGATGACAGGATCGAAGAACTTGAAACTACTTCGGTGACCGAAAGCGATACCATCGAGGAGGCTGTTCCTTCGCGGGAACCTACTCGAGCGACAGAGCACAGCGTAGTTTTCTGGGGACCGCGTCGCCACTCCGCGCAAGGACCGAGTGCGGCGCAAGAAACCAAACCCACTCAGGAAAAACCATCTGATATGCTAGACTCAAAGTCTACGGCGGCCGCCGACGGGGACATACTTCCGGGAGTGGGAACGGAGCCGGCAAAGATTTTTGCAGTTTCTGAGACCGGGTTTTCACTGGCGCCGGAAACGCCTCCCGAGGTGGAGGCGGTCAGCCCGAGTGAGAAAACAACCGGCCTCCGGGGCGGGGTGATAGCGGAAGCGCCAGCTAATGCCACTAACCATGAATCCTGCGACCCCAGTGGAATAAATCCAGAGGGGTTTGTCGGCGGAACGGCAAATATCCATAAATGTGAAGGTTGCGGCTTTCCGGTTTCGGAGGGTAGAAAGTTTTGCCTCGACTGCGATTCCGCCAGCAAGGGCAGTGATCCTGCCATGGCCGCGGTCAGCAGAGGCGTACCCGCCGAACCTGCAAGATTTATTCCGCAGTTTTTGAGTGGAATCGAGTCAACAGGTGACGAGTCGTGGCTTGCCGCTCACAAGTACTTGATCGCTGCACTGGTCGCGCTGGCACTCATTATCATTTTCCTGCTGTTGTCTCGTTCCTCGTAAGAACCGCGCCTCCTTGAATATGGAGGGCCCCGACACCCCAGGCTCATTGCCGTGAGAGTGACCCTTTGTCGTGCTCGCTTCTTCCTTCTTGACAAACGTGTTAAGCCTGCATAAAGTGCGAACATTCGCTCTATACAAAGGTTTTTCAGGTGCCCATGATGAAGAACGTTTACGAGGTCCTCAGGCAGAAGGAACTGGAACTGTCCAGGTTAGAAAAAGAAGTTGAGGCGCTGCGAGTCGCGGCTCCGTTGCTCTCGGATGAGGGCAAAGATACGAATATTGAATCCGCGGGCAAGCCAACGCTGGCCACGCCCTCGCCAACGCAGCAACCGATTCGGATCCCGCAGCCCGCGGTCAATGCTACCCCGCCAACAGCGCGGGCCGCAGGGTGGGAGGATACCGCAAAACGCTGGCCCTAAAGAGATTGAATGCCACGCCGCTGCCTGAACCAGGGGGAGCGGGCCTGAATATTCTCCGGTAAACAGCCCGGGTCACAAGCCCGGGCTGTGATGTTTGTGGCGGATCCGGGGTTTTCGCGTCAGCCTGATCTGTGGGAACCTGCGTCGGACAAGGGGTTCAGCCAACCTCAACAAATATTTGCAGCTTCCTATCTCTCGCCCAGCAGGTTATCTATCACTCCCCGCATCATTGAGCCCCCATACGAGCCGGCAATGCCCGGCAGGAATACCAGCAATGATTCATAAATCTGCGCCCGGTTAGGTTTCTGCGCCAGCAAGAAGTAGGCGAAAAGATCCGCAATGGGCACAAAAATCCCAACCGCCACCACCCATCGCCACGCTCTGCGGGGCCGAAGCAAACCCAACAACATGCAGGACGCGAGCACCAGCAGGGCGGTGAAAAGCAGGTCATCCAGTTTTACGTCAATCCATCCTGCAAAGGCGCCTGCTGCGATGGCAAGCATATAGAAATGCAAATCTTCACTGTCAGGTGAATCGTCATCCGAGCGACATCCACCCCAGGCCGTTGTCATGGATCTAAACAGAACTCCTCTTTCGGAGTTTAATAAACATAGAACCCTCTGCCGCTTTTTCTTCCCAACCAGCCAGCGTCCACCATCTTAATGAGCAGCGGACAAGGACGGTACTTGGGATCTCCCAGGCCATCCTGCAAAACGCGCATGATGTCGAGGCATACATCCAATCCAATAAAATCGGCCAGCGTCAGCGGCCCCATGGGATGGGCCATTCCCAGCTTGAACACTTGATCGACTGCCTCCGCAGTAGCTACCCCTTCCATGACGGCGTACATAGCCTCATTGAGGAGCGGCATAAGCACACGGTTGGAAACAAAACCCGGAGCATCATTGACCTCCACCGGGGTCTTCTCCAGTTTCAGGGCCAGGTCTCGCACGGTTTCGAAACTCGCCTGTGACGTGGCCAAGCCACGAATCACTTCTACCAGCTTCATCACCGGAACAGGATTGAAGAAATGCATCCCGATAACCTTGTCAGGACGCCTGGTGAATGCTGCGAGCTTGGTTATCGAAATAGAAGAAGTATTGGAGGAAATAATTACTTCGGGACGGCAGATTTTGTCCAGATCGCGGAAAATACCGGCCTTTATTTCCAGTTTCTCGGTCGCGGCTTCTACTGCAAAATCGCAAGCTGCGAGCTTGGCTCGGTCGAGTACGGGCTGGATGCGCTGCAAGGTCATGGATCTGTCCTGGGAGGTAATCTTCTCTTTAGCCAGTTCACGATCCAGATTTTTGCCGATGGTCTCGATGGCGCGATCGAGAAAGCTTCGATCTATGTCGCACAGAAGAATCTGATATCCGCCGCGGGCGAATACATGCGCAATACCGTTGCCCATGGTGCCGGCGCCCACTACACCGATTGTCTTAACTTCCATGACTGCTGCTCCACTCGTATTTGGCTATTGTTCGCGCGTGCAGTAGGAAAACCAAAAAGTGTAACAGAAGCGGCAGGAGAGAGGATTATTGGAAGCGGACCCAAAGACAAGAATTCAGCCTGCTAGTCCGATTCAAATGTAAACACGAGATGCAGACAAAAGTTTCGCTGTCACAAGGTGCAGCGTAGTTCTTACGATTTCGGCTTTGACATTCGGCCAAGGCAGCACGGACACGAACTGCCCGCATCACACCAATAAAGGTGCTGGGGGAGTCAGAGAGAAAGGCGGGCTGGGTGGCTGGGAGCTCGCCCTCTCTGGGCGGGGGACATCCAGGAGGGAACACATGTTACGAAAACTGAGCATGGCTGCCTGTGCAGTTGCGGTGACGATGGTTCTGAGCAGTTTTGCGGTCGCTCAATACCGCGATGACGACGATTATTATGGCAACCAAAACAATGCGGCGCAGGCTAGCCAGTACGGATATCAGAGCGGGTACCGCGACGGTATCGCTAAAGGCAGACATGAAGGACGAGAGAACGATCCTACCGACTTTCGTAGCCGCGAATGGGAAAGCGCCAGCCGTGGCTATCAACCCTGGATGGGGCCGCTAAGCCTCTTCCGGCTTGGCTACCGCGAAGGTTACCGAGCAGGATTTCAAGCCGGCTACCAGAATGTTCAGCGGGGTTGGGGCGATGGCGACGCTGACGATAACGTCCGCATTTATGATCGCGGCAGCTATCGGTATAACCAGCCCTGGTTCCGAGGAAACGGTGGTTACAATATCGGCTACCAAGATGGTTCGTCGGTTGCCCGTCAGGACGTCACGGACGGCAAGCCTTATAATCCCAATCCTCGCGGACGTTACGATGATGAAGACCATGGCTACCGCCGCGAATACGGCGACAAGCACACCTACCAGACGCAATATGCCAATGGTTATCGCGCCGGCTACGAATCAACATTCGGACGGCGCGGATATTGAGTGGCTCGTAACATTTATTGATCATAGATAAGACGATGAAGCCGCCGGACCTCTCTCCGGCGGCTTTTTTGTCCTCAAAAACTATACGTTTGCTTGGCCACCAGATTTTTTTGCATCTTTATCTTGATATCAAGACTCTTTATCTGGAGTAGATTTGTGGATCATGCCCGGCAAAACAGATACCAGTGGAATTCATCTTTGGCTTGTGCTGATGAAAGCTCACCAGTCGCTCGAGCGGTACGCTTGGCACAGCATCGGTCAAACGGGGCTCGGTTTTTCCGACTTTGCCGTACTCGAAACGCTGCTCCACAAGGGTCCTTCGCCGGTGAATATTTTGGGGGCCGGCATTCCTTTGACCAGCGGTTCCATGACAGCAGCGATTGATCGCCTGGAGCGCAGGCATCTTGTGCGGCGCGGGGTAGACTCGGCAGACCGGCGGGCACGCATTGTCCATCTCACAGCCGAAGGCAGGAGGCTTATCGAAACGGCGTTTCATGATCACCAAGCTGCCATGGAAATTGCCGCTGAAAGCGTCACACCTGCGGAAAGAGCAATTCTGATTCGACTGTTGAAAAAGTGGGGCAAAGCCACACTAGAGAAACTGGACTCATCACCACAAAAAGGAGAACCTCATGTTTGGACGACTGGTAAACACAGATCCCGATAATTTTGCTTTGACCGTGCTGAGGCTCGTGCTGGGAGTTGTATTTTTTGCCCATGGAGCGCAGAAAATGTTGGGTTGGTTCGGAGGATACGGGTTCAGCGGAACTATGGGTTTCTTCACTCATCAGATGAGCATTCCGGCGCCATTGGCTTTTCTCGCGATCGCGGCGGAGTTCTTCGGAGGTTTGGGGCTGATCGTTGGATTCTTAACCCGTATGGCTGCATTCGGTATTACGGTGAACATGCTTGTCGCGATCCTGATGGTCCACCACCAATTCGGACTTTTTATGAATTGGGCAGGCAATCAGAAGGGGGAAGGCATCGAATTTCACCTTCTGGTTCTGGCGATTTCTTTCGCGATCATGATGATGGGCGCCGGAGCGTTCTCGGTCGACGGTTGGCTCTCTCCTGGGAACGGAAAAGAATTAAGAGTGGGCGCGGGACGGCGAGGCTGAACCAGAACCAGCGGTAGAGGGAGAAGAGCTTTTCTTGCCAGCGACTTCCAGACGGGTTTCGGCACGCTGCAGATCTGATTCGGCGCGGGTAAAATCAGTCTCTGTCTTGCCCTCTTTAAACTCCTGCTCCGCACGTTGTTTAGCTTGCTGCGCCCGCTGGATGTCGATTTCGTCGGGGCGCTCTGCAGTCTCGGCAAGAATTGTCACTCGATCCGGAAGCACCTCGGCAAATCCCCAGGCTACGGCGAGATGCTGGGTGTGGCCACCGTTCCGATAACTGATCTCGCCCACGGCGAGTTCGGTGATGAGCGGTGCGTGGCCGGGCAATATCCCCAGATACCCGTTCTTACCGGGAATCTGCATCTCCTCAGCGCTGTCTTTCACCACCAGCTTCTCTGGAGTGACGATCTCGACTTGAAAAGTCTCGGCCATTTTAAGTCCCAGCCATCCGCTCGGCTGCCCAAAATTGCCGATAAAGATGATGGCCCACGTCTTATGCTGCTGCTGATGCGCCCTTCAACTTCTCAGCCGCCTCGCGCACTTCGTCGATCGTGCCTTTCATGTATAAGGCCTGCTCTGGAATATCGTCGTGCTTACCGTCTACATTTTCCTTGAAACCCTTCACCGTAACTTGAACCTTCACATAACGTCCCGGGCTGCCGGTAAACTGCTCGGCAACATGGAATGGCTGCGAGAGGAACCGCTGGATTTTGCGAGCACGAGCCACGGTCAGCTTTTGATCCTCGCTTAGTTCGTCAATGCCCAAAATCGCGATGATGTCCTGCAGGTCTTTGTAGGTCTGCAACACTCTCTTCACCGACTGGGCGACGTCGTAGTGTTCCTGGCCCACGATGCGAGCATCAAGAATTCGTGAAGTTGAAGCCAGCGGATCCACCGCCGGGTAAATTCCAATTTCGGTCAACGCGCGAGAGAGTACGGTCGTAGCGTCCAGATGTGCAAAAGTGGTCGCCGGAGCAGGATCAGTTAGATCGTCAGCGGGGACATAAATCGCCTGCACCGAGGTGACCGATCCCTTCTTAGTGGAGGTGATTCGCTCTTGCAGTTCCCCCATTTCGGTTGCTAGGTTAGGCTGGTAACCGACCGCGCTGGGCATTCGCCCCAGGAGCGCCGACACTTCTGAACCGGCCTGGGTGAAACGGAATATGTTATCGATGAAAAGCAGGGTGTCCGCGCCTTCGACGTCGCGGAAATATTCAGCTACCGTCAGCCCGGTTAAGGCTACCCGCAGGCGCGCGCCTGGCGGCTCGGTCATCTGGCCATAAATCAGCGCTGCTTTAGAGTGTTCAGGGTCTCCCGGCTTGATGACGCCCGACTCGGACATTTCCAGCCAAAGATCGTTTCCTTCACGAGTACGCTCCCCCACCCCGGCAAACACAGAGAAGCCGCCGTGCTGCTTGGCGACGTTGTTTATGAGTTCCATAATGACAACGGTTTTGCCGACGCCGGCGCCACCAAACAGACCAATCTTTCCCCCCTTCAAAAACGGCTGGATCAGGTCAACGACTTTGACCCCGGTCTCGAACATCTCCGCAGAAGTAGCCTGCTCGTCAAACGCAGGCGCGAGGCGGTGAATCGGCATTTTCTGCTTGTGCTGGATCGGACCAAGCTCATCGACTGGTTCTCCAACAACATTCATCACCCGGCCCAGAGTGCCCGGGCCCACCGGCACGGAAATCGGGCCACCCATATCGATCGCTTGCATGCCCCGCACCATGCCGTCAGTCGGTTGCATGTCGATGCAGCGCACCCGGCCTTCGCCCAGGTGCTCCTGCGCTTCAAGGATCACGTTCATGGGCGGAGGTACCTTGAAGCCAGCGCTGACAACGCGAATGGCCTGGTAAATAGGCGGCAGGCCAGCTGCGGAAAACTGCACGGCCACAGCAGGACCGGCAATTTGAATTCCGAGTCCAATATTTTCTGCCATAGGGCCGGTTCTTTTATCACGACGGAGCGTGCTACGCCTTAAAACTTCATTCAGACGCACCAACCGGCACCGCTGAAG
>Ga0066709_100002643_pt1 | contig 13213 bp, 12 predicted proteins | sample GraSoiAngelo_158_FD_79665 | JGI IMG/M metagenome (GOLD analysis project Ga0066709, IMG submission 79665) | Grasslands soil microbial communities from the Angelo Coastal Reserve, California, USA - 14_1009_16_30cm | ecosystem: Environmental > Terrestrial > Soil > Grasslands | place: USA... | reverse complement strand
TGATGATGTCGGAGGGTTGCTCGAGGATCTTCGGCACCTCGCGATCGCCCTGGGCGGTGATGGCCAGCAGCCTTCCTCCCCGCGCCTTCACCTCCTGGACGTTGGAGAGCATCTTCTCGTAGGTCCGGCCCGGCGGGCACAGCGCCACCACCGGCATGTTCTCGTCGATCAGCGCGATGGGCCCGTGCTTCATCTCCCCCGCCGGGTAGCCCTCGGCGTGGATGTAGGAGATCTCCTTGAGCTTCAGGGCGCCCTCCAATGCGATCGGGTAGTTGACGCCGCGTCCCAGGAACAGGAAGTCCTGGGCCTGGGCGAAGAACCTGGACATCTCCTCGATGCGCGCGGAGGCCTGCAGCGCGTTCTCCATCAGGTGGGGGACGCGGGCCAGGCTCTGGAGCAGCTCGCGGCACCGCTCCGCGGTCAGCGTGCCCCGGAGCCGCCCCAGGTGGAGGGCGAGGAGAGCCAGGGCGGCGAGCTGGGAGGTGAAGGCCTTCGTGGAGGCGACGCCGATCTCGGGTCCGGCGTGGGTGAGGAGCGTCCCCTCGGCCTCGCGGGTCAGCATCGAGCCCTGCACGTTGCAGATCGCGATCGGGAGGGCGCCGAGCTTCTTGGCCTCCCGGAACGCGGCCAGGGTGTCGGCGGTCTCTCCGCTCTGGCTGATGGCCACCGCCAGCGTCTCCGGGTTCACGATCGGGGTCCGGTAGCGGAACTCGCTTCCGTAGTCGACCTCGGCCGGCACTTGCGAGACCTGCTCCAGGAGGTACTTGCCGATAAGCGCCGCGTGCCAGCTCGTGCCGCAGGCCAGCAGCAGGACGCGCTTGGCGCGCCTCAGCTCCTCGGCCGCCTTTCCCAGCTCCTCGAGGTGGACCTCGCCCTCCTCGAGGCTGATCCGGCCCAGCAGCGTGTCGCGCACCGCGCGCGGCTGCTCGTGGATCTCCTTGAGCATGAAGTGGCGGTAGCCGCCCTTCTCCGCCTGCACCGGGTCCCACGCGATGCGCTGGGGCCGGCGGGAGACCGCGCGGCCCTCGGCGTCGGTGATGCGCACCGCGCCCGGGGTGACGATGGCCACGTCGCCGTCGTCGAGGAAGATGAAGTCGCGCGTGTAGGGGAGGAGGGCCGGGACGTCCGAGGCCAGGAAGTGCTCCCCCTCGCCGAGGCCGACGACCAGCGGCGGGCCCCGGCGCGCGGCCACGAGCGTCTGCGGCTCTCGGGTGTCGAGGAGCACGAGGGCGTAGATGCCCTCCATCTCCGGAAGCGCCTGGCGCACCGCCTGCTCCAGCGAGCCGGCTCCCAGGTGCGACTCGACGAGGTGGGCCACCACCTCCGTGTCGGTCTGGGTCACGAAGCGGTGGCCGGAGGCGGCCAGACGGGCCTTGAGCGGCAGGTGGTTCTCGATGATCCCGTTGTGCACGACGACCAGCCGGCCCTGGCAGTCCTGGTGGGGATGGGCGTTCTCCTCGCTCGGCCGCCCGTGGGTGGCCCAGCGCGTATGGCCCACGCCGAACGCGCCCCGCAAGGGCTCGGCGCGCAGGCTCTCTTCGAGGTTCTTGAGCTTTCCCACCGACCGCCGCCGCTGGAGGCGGCTGTCGTCGACCACCGCGATGCCGGCCGAGTCGTATCCGCGGTACTCCAGCCGGCGCAGGCCCTCGATGATCACGGGGACGGCGTCCCGGGCCCCCACGTAGCCCACGATCCCGCACATCCTAGCCTTGCTCCCCGCGGGGCCCCTTGGCCGCGCCCGCTTTCTGCCGCCGGGCCTCCGCCCAGCCGGGCTTGACCACCTGCCGCGCCCGCCCGAGCGCCAAGGCTCCGGCGGGCACGTCCTCGGTGATCGCGCTGCCGGCCGCGATGTAGGCGCCCTCGCCGATCGTCACCGGGGCGACGAGCGTAGTGTCGCTGCCGATGAAAGCGCCCGCCTCGATGCGGGTCGGATGCTTGTGCACGCCGTCGTAGTTGCAGGTGATCGTCCCCGCCCCGATGTTGACGCCCGGACCCACGGTGGCGTCGCCGATGTAGGAGAGATGCGGCGCCTTCGAGCCCTCCCCGAGGCGGGTCTTCTTCAGCTCGACGAAGTTGCCCACCTTGGCCTTCACCCCGATCCGGCTCTCGGGACGGACATGGGCGAAGGGGCCCACGCTCGCCTCCGCCTCCACCACGCATTCCCGCAGGAGGCAGTGATCGAGGACCTGCGCCCCCCTTCCCACCGTGGTGTCGACGAGCCGCGCGAAGGGGCCCACCATCGCCCCGGCGGCCACCCGCGTGCGTCCCTCCAGGAGCGTGAACGGGCGCAGGAGCGCGTCGGCCTCCACCTCCGCGTCGAGGCCCACGAAGGTCGTCTCCGGATCCTCGATCGCCACCCCGGCCGCCATCAGCTCGGCGCACCGTCGCGCTCGCAGCAGGCGCGCGGCGGATGCCAGCTCGGCGTGGCTGTTCACGCCCAGGCCCTCCCGGCCGTCCGCGGCCGTCATCGCGCCGACCTGGCGGCCGGCCGCCCGGAGCAGGCCCACCACGTCGGTCAGGTAGAACTCGCCCTGGGCGTTCTGCGGCCGGAGCTGGCCGAGGACCTCGAGCAGCCGATCGACGTCGAAGGCGTAGACGCCGGCGTTGATCTCCGGGATGCGCTTCTGCTCGGCGGTCGCGTCCCGGGCCTCCACGATCGCCCGCACGGAGCCGTCGGCCTCGCGGAGGACGCGCCCGTACTCGGCGGGATCCTCGAGGACCACGCTCAGCAGCGTCGCCGCCCCCCCTCCCCGCCGATGCGCATCGAGCAGGGCGGCCAGGGTCTGGCTCCGCAGGAGCGGCAGGTCACCGTTGACGGCGAGAAGCGTCCGGGCGCGGCCGGCGGCGATGAGCTCCCGGGCCGCCTGGACCGCGTGCCCGGTGCCGAGGGGCGGCTCCTGCCGCACGAAAGCGAGGCCCCGGCCCGCGAAAGCGGCCTCGATGCCGTCGGCCTGGTGGCCCACCACGACGGTGACCGGCTCCACGCCCACGCCCTGCACGGCCCGAAGCACGTGCTCGAGGAGCGGGACGCCCAGCAGGGGATGGAGCGCCTTGGCCCGCGCGCTCTTCATCCGGGTGCCCTTCCCGGCGGCGAGGATCAGCGCCTGCGCGTCGTGGCGGCTCACCTGTTGATGTTAAGTCAATTCGGGGAGGTGCGGGCCGACGGAAGCGCCCCCCCGCGCGCATTCGCGCTCCCCCCCACGTCGCTCGCTCGGGGGGACCCCTCGCTCGCTGCTACGGGCTCGTCAGCTCGCCTGCGGGTACACGATCTCGATGAACTCTTCGTCCTCCCGGATGGGGTCGAAGTCGGAGTCGCTGCGGGCCTGGGCGCGGTTGGCCGGGCTGGCGGCCACCGCCGAGCGCAAGGCCTTGACGGCCGTGGCGGTGTCACCCGCCCGGGCGGCGGTGGCGGCCAGGCAGTAGAGCACGTGCTCGTTCTTGGGGTGGATCTCCGCCGCCTGGCGCAGGGCCTTCAAGGCCTCGTCGTACTCGCCGCGGTTGTGCAGGTAGACCCCGTGGTTGAGGAGGTCCTCGAAGCCCTTGGGCCGGAAGGCCGGACGCTTCGACTCGGCGATGGCCCGGTCGCAGAGCATGCGGTACGAGCGCGCCCGCTCCAGCAGGTCCCGCTCCTCGGCGTGGCGGGTGATGAGGTCGCCCAGGTACTCGCGGGCCCGCACGTAGTCGTGCTTGCCCACCGCCCGGACCGCCTTCTCGTAGAGCTCGAGGGCGGCGCTCGACCTGCGGCCGGCCGGAACCGGCCCCGGCTTCTTCGCGCTCATGCGGGTCCTCCTCATTGAGCCTGACTCGCGCTTCGCTCGCCGCCGCTTCCTGTCGGGTGTCGAGCCGCAGAGGATACCAGCCCGGCCGGCGGCCCGCAAGAGGGGGCCGTCACACCGCAGCGCCGCCCCGTTTGCTAGAATGCGGTTTTGGTCTGCACGCCGTGAGAGCCACCAGGGACGAACCCATCGCGATCCGGGGGGCCCGGGTCCACAACCTGCAGGGCGTCGACTGCGACCTGCCTCGGGACAGCCTCGTGGTCATCACCGGTCCTTCGGGATCCGGCAAGAGCAGCCTGGCCTTCGACACGCTCTACGCCGAGGGCCAGCGGCGCTATGTCGAGAGCCTCTCCGCCTACGCCCGCCAGTTCCTGGAGCAGATGGAGAAGCCCGACGTGGAGTCGGTCACCGGGCTGAGCCCGGCCATCGCCATCGAGCAGCGGACCACCGCCTCCCATCCCCGCTCCACGGTCGGCACGGTGACGGAGATCTACGACCATCTGCGGGTGCTGTTCGCCGCCCTCGGCAAGCCGCACTGCCCGCGCTGCGGGCGGGTGATCGCCTCCCAGAGCGCGGAGCAGATCGGCGAGCGCCTGCTGCGCTACCCCGAGGGCACGGTGCTGGCGCTGCTGGCCCCCATCGTCCGCGGACGCAAGGGGGCGTTCAAGAGGGAGCTGGCCGAGCTGGCCACCCAGGGCTTCGTCCGCGCCCGCATCGACGAGCGCGTGCGCAACCTCGCGGAGCCGGTCGTCCTCGAGCCGCGCCGCAACCATCGCATCGACGTGCTCGTCGACCGGGTCGTGATCCGGCCCGGCATGGCCAAGCGCCTGCTGGCCGGGCTCGAGAAGGCCCTCAACCTCGCCCGTGACACCGTCCTCGTATCCCTGGAGGGGGGCGGAGAGCGGCTCTACAGCCGGCGCCTCGCCTGCGTGGAGTGCGACGTGTCGGTGGGCGAGCTGTCGCCGCGGGCCTTCTCCTTCAACAGCCCCTACGGAGCATGCCCCGGATGCCAGGGCCTCGGCCACCGCTGGGAAGTGGACCCGGCCAAGGTCATCCCCGACGAGAGCCGCTCGGTGCTGGAAGGCGCCATCCATCCGTGGCAGCGGCACGGCCCCCGGCTGCTGCGGGAGGCGCTCGACGACGTGGCCCGGCGGCACGGCTTCTCCCTCGAGGTCCCGGTGCGGGAGCTGACGCGCAAGGCCCGGCAGGTGCTCCTCGGCGGCGACGGCGACGGCTTCGCCGGCGTCGTGCCCTACCTGCGCCGCCGCCTCGAGCGCCTGGTCCGCATGAGCCCCGGCGAGGGCGAGGAGGTGTCCGAAGAGCGCGAAGGGGGAGAGGCGTTCGAGGACCTCCGGCCCTACCTCAGCGAGACCGTGTGTGCCGAGTGTGGCGGCGCGCGCCTGCGCCGGGAGAGCCTGGCCGTGCGCGTCGGCGGGCGATCGCTCGCCGACTACGTGCGGCTGCCCGTCGGTGAGGCCCGCGCCGCCTTCGAGGCCCTGGAGTTCGTGGAGCGGGAGCGGCCGGTCGCCGACCGGCTCCTCCACGAGATCCTGAGCCGGCTCCGCTTCCTGGAATCGGTGGGGGTGGGCTACTTGAGCCTGGACCGGCCCACCACCACGCTCTCGGCGGGCGAGGCCCACCGCATCCGGCTCGCCGGCCAGATCGGCGCCCGGATGCAGGGCATCCTCTACGTCCTCGACGAGCCGTCGGTGGGCTTGCACCAGCGCGACAACCGGCGGCTGCTGGAGACGCTGCAGGCCATCCGCGACCGGGGCAACACCGTGGTGGTGGTCGAGCACGACGAGGAGACGATCCGGGCCGCGGACTGGGTGGTGGACCTGGGGGAGGGAGCCGGACGCAACGGCGGCCGGCTCATGTACCAGGGCCCGCCCGCCTCGCTCGACGGCAGCCTCACCGGGCGCTACCTGCGCGGTGAGCTGCAGATCGAAGTGCCCGCCGGCCGCCGCGCACCCCGGGGCGTCCTGCGCGTCCTCGGTGCCCGCGAGCACAACCTGCGCGACATCGACGTGGAGATCCCCCTCGGCGTCTTCACCGCGATCACCGGCGTGAGTGGAGCGGGCAAGTCCACGCTCGTCGACGACATCCTGCAGCGCGCCCTCGCCCGCCGGCTCTACGGCGCCGCCGCGGAGCCGGGCCGCCACCGGGCCCTCGAAGGGGTGGAGGCCATCGACAAGGTCATCGCCATCGACCAGAGCCCGATCGGCCGCACCCCCCGCTCCAACCCGGCCACCTACACCGGCGCCTTTACCTTCATCCGCGAGATGTTCAGCCTCGTGCCGGAGGCGCGGGCCCGCGGCTACAAGCCCGGCCGTTTCTCGTTCAACGTGAAGGGCGGCCGCTGCGAGGCCTGCCAGGGCGACGGCGTGCGGGCCATCGGCATGCACTTCCTCCCCGACGTCTACGTGAGCTGCGAGACCTGCCGCGGCCGGCGCTACAACCGCGAGACGCTGGAGATCCTCTACCACGGGCGGACGGTGGCCGACGTGCTCGACATGACGGTGGCCGAAGCCCAGCCGGTGCTCTCCGCCCACCCGCGCCTGAATCGGCTGCTCCTGACCCTGATCGACGTGGGCCTCGGCTACATCCACCTCGGCCAGAGCGCAGCCACGCTGTCGGGCGGCGAGGCGCAGCGGGTGAAGCTGGCCCGTGAGCTGGGGCGGCGGGAGACCGGCCGCACCCTCTACATCCTCGACGAGCCCACCACCGGCCTCCACTTCGACGACATCCGCAAGCTGCTCCATGTGCTCGGCCGGCTGGTGGAGGCCGGCAACACCGTGCTCGTCATCGAGCACAACCTCGACGTCATCAAGACCGCGGACCACGTCATCGACATGGGGCCGGAGGCGGGTCCGGGGGGCGGGACCATCGTGGCGGCCGGCACCCCCGAGCGGGTGGCGGCCTGTGCGGACAGCCACACCGGCCGCTATCTGCGGGAGATGCTGGAGCGGGGCCGGCGGACGTGACGGGCGGGGACGACCCTCTCCTCGCCTGGCGCGCGGAGTTCCCGATCCTCGAGCGGACCACGTACCTGGTGAGCCATTCGCTGGGCGCCATGCCGCGCGCGGCTCGCCAGCGGCTGCAGGATTACGCGGACACCTGGGCCACCCGGGGCGTGCGGGCCTGGGCCGAGGGCTGGTGGCGCATGCCGATCAGCGTGGGGGACCAGGTCGGACGGATCATCGGCGCCCCACCGGGCAGCGTCGTCATGCACCAGAACGTGTCGCTGTGCCAGGCCCTCGTGCTCTCCTGCTTCGACTTCTCGGGGCGGCGCAACAAGATCGTCTACGAGGAGCTGAACTTCCCGTCCGTGATGTACGTCTACGAGGCGCACCGCGCCCTTGGAGCGAGGGTGATGACCGTCCCCAGCGAGGACGGCATCACGGTCCCGCTCGAGCGCTTCCTGGAGGCCATCGACGACGAGACCCTCCTCGTCCCGCTGTCGCACGTGGTCTTCAAGAGCGGCTTCGTCCAGGACGTGCCGGCGATCGTCCGCCGGGCCCACGACGTGGGAGCCCTCGTGGTGGCCGACCTCTACCAATCGGCCGGCACGGTGCCGGTGGACGTCACGGCCTGGGACGTGGACTTCGCGACCGGCGGCTCGGTCAAGTGGCTGTGCGGGGGACCGGGCGCGGGCTACCTCTACGTCGCCCCGCGCCTGCGCCCGCACCTCAGGCCACGGCTGACCGGCTGGATGGCTCACCGCGCTCCTTTCGCCTTCGAGAACGGGCCCATCGACTACGCGGAGGACGCCACCCGCTTCCTCCACGGCACGCCCGCGGTGCCCGCGCTCTATGCCGCGCAAGCGGGGTACGAGATCGTGTCGGCCGTGGGCGTGGACGCCATCCGCGCCAAGTCGGTGCGGCAGGTCCAGCTCCTCGTCGATCTCGCTCGCGAGCGTGGCTTTCCTGCCCACGCGCCGGAGCGGCCGGAGCAGCGAGGAGGCATGGTGATCCTCGACGTGCCTCACGGCCAGGCGGTCACCCGGGAGCTGCTGCGCCGGGAGGTGATCGTCGACTACCGGCCCGGGGCGGGGATACGCTTCTCACCCCACTTCTACAGTGCCGATGAAGAAGTTGCCCGGGCGCTCGACGAAATGCGCCGGATCCTCGACTCTGGCGCGTACGGCGCGCACGAGGCCGCGGGGAGCGTCGGATTCTAGACGTGGCTACAGAGCCACGTCGTGGCTGAGCAACCCGTGGCGCAGCGCCACACCTGCGGCGAATGCCACTGAGGCTCAGCAGGTTAGGCGTGCGAGTGTCTGGTACATGGCTTGCAACTCGCACGCGCCGAGTTTCCATGCCCTATCGCAGGACGCTGCGCCGAGCGGTCGGCTGCACCGGTATCGGCCTCCATTCGGGCCGGCCGGTACGCCTGGAACTGAAGCCGGCGCCGGCCGGCCACGGCATCCGCTTCGCCCGCACCGACGTCGGGGTCGAGATCCCGGCCTCGCTCGAGTATCTGGCCCGCCTCGACCACGCCACCACGCTCAGCCGCGACGGCGTGTCGGTGGACACCGTGGAGCACCTGCTGTCCGCGTTCCAGGGCCTCGGCGTCGACGACGTCCTCGTCGAGGTGGACGGCCCCGAGGTCCCGATACTCGACGGCAGCGGAGCCCCCTTCGTGATCCTGATCCACGAGGCGGGGCTCAAGCCCCTGGCCGCGAGCCGCACGTACCTGAAGGTGCTGAGGCCGGTGGAGGTGGTGCGGGGCGCCAAGTCGATCCGGATCTCTCCCGCCGATCACTTCCGCGTCAGCTACGTCATCGGTTTCGACCACCCGCTGCTGCGCCACCAGGCCGCCTCGTTCCGCGTGGCCGCCGACACGTTCGCCGAGGCCATCGCGCCCGCCCGCACCTTCGGCTTCCTGCGCGAGGTGGAGACGCTGCGCCGGAGCGGTCTCGCCCTCGGGGGAAGCCTCGACAACGCGGTGGTGATCGGGGAGACCGGCGTCCTCAACAACCGGCTGCGGTTCGCGGACGAGTTCGTCCGCCACAAGATCCTCGACGCGATCGGGGACCTGACCCTGCTCGGGCATCCGGTGGTCGGCCACGTCGAGGCGACGCGGGCCGGCCATGCCCTGCACGCCGCCCTGTGCCAGCGCCTGCGCGAGAGCCCGGAGTCCTGGACCCTCGTGACCCATCCCGAGCTGCCCGTGATGGAGTTCCCCGCCCCCGTGCGCGTCCCCGCCCCCCGCCTCGCCCTCTCCTAGCCGCGCCCCGCCTTTTAAGACGCAGAGACCGCAGAGAAACGCAGAGAACGGAGCGGGATTAGGCGCGTCCCGCTTCTCGGCGATCCTCGGCGTCCTCGGCGTTAAGCCTTGCGCCGCCGGGACTACTTCGTGTCGGGGGTGACGGTCGCTTCGAGCTTCAGCTCGTAGAGCGCCCGGGTGCGATCGTTGGTCTTGATGAGGACGCTCTTCTGGATCTTTCCCGTGCTCGTCCGCGTCTGGAGCGAGACTTGCAGGTGCGTGCTCGCGCCGGGCTTGACCACCTTGCCGTAGCCCTCGGCCACCGTGCAGCCGCAGGACGTGGTGACGCTGTCGATGGTGAGGTCGGCGTCGCCGAAGTTGCGGATCGAGAATTCCTTCTGCAGGGTCTTGTTGGGGAGCGCCTTGCCGAAGTCGAACGACGACGGCTCGACCGCGATGCGCGCGCCGCCGGTCCGCGGGACCGTCTTGGCGTCGTCCGCCCCTGGCCCGGCGGCCGCGAGGGCGACCAGGAGGATCAGCCCGCCTGCCCTCACACCGACCTCCCCGCCGCCCGTCCCCGCCCCTTTTTCTTGCCCGCGGTGAGCCTGCGCATGTAGGCGTCGAGCATCTCGTTCTCGTACGTCACCGAGTTCAGGAACAGGCTCTCGACCAGGTAGCGCTTGCGGTCCTCCTCGTCCATCTGGTCCACCAGCGCCTGGATCTCCCTCATCATATCCTCGAAAGAGACCCGCAGCTCGTGCTTGAGGGTCACCTCGCGGTAGAGCGCCTCCAGCACACCCAGCAGGTCGCCGTCCAGGGACAGCTCGTAGCCCGAGGTCAGCCGCACCCTACGCATCGTCCTTCCCCTTGGCCTTGCCCGCGGAGAACGCGGCCACCGCCGCCGCCTCCTCGCGGTGGATCTCCATGATCTTGTGCACGCCGGTCATGGACAGCATCGTCTCCACGCGGGGCTGGAGGCCGGAGAGCTTCAGCAAGCCGCCTCGGTCCTGGAGCAGCCTCCGCACGTCCATCAAGCAGCCAATCGAGGCGCTGTCGATGTAGCCCACCGCGGCGAGGTCGATCACGACCTTCCGCGCGCCGTCCTCGACGAGCTGGCGGACCTCGGCGAAGAAGGGGGCCAGGTTCGGGTAGGTGAGCTTCAGCTCCTTGACCCGCACGATCTTGACGTCGCCGCTCTCGTCCACCATCAGCTGCATCGGTTCACCTCCGGGCCTGGAGCCGCGCCGGCCCCGCGCGCCCCCGGCTCCGGGCGGGCTGCTGGGCGCGCAGCAGCAGCCGTGACAATTCTTCCCGGCCGCGGTTGATGCGGCTCTTCACCGTGCCTTCGGGCAGGTGGAGCTGATCCGCCATCTCCTGGTAGCTGAGACCCTGCAGGTCACGCAGCACGACCGCTTCCCGGAGCTTGGCCGGCAGCGATTCGAGGCCCCGGCGCAGGAAGCTGCGCCGGTCGCGATCCTCCAGGGCGCGGTGGGGATTGCTGCCCGCCGACGCGGGAGCGAGGTCGAAGGCGACCAGGTCTTCGACGAGCACCTCCCGCTCCCTCTTGCTGGCCCGATAGTGGTCTATGCAATAGTTGCGGGCCACGCTGCTGAGCCAGGTGGAGAAGTCGGCGTCCTGGTTGAACTTGTCCAGGCTACGGAACACCTTGATGAAGATATCCTGGGTCAGGTCCTCCGCCTCGTCGTGCTTCCCCGTGAACTTGTAGGAGATGTGGAAGATCTTGCGCTGGTAGCGCATGACGATCTCGTCCCAGGCCGTGTTGTCCTTCCGCAGGCACCGTTCGATCAGCTCGGCGTCGGAAGGAGAGTGACGGGCGTCGTCCATTTGTCACGCGGCGAGCTTCGATCTTAGAAGGTCGACGGGAGCGAATCAAACCCCCCGCGCGCTAGGGCAGCTCGGGGCGGCCGGCCGCCGTCCAGGCCGTGTACCAGTAGCTCCCGACGTCGCCGGCGGCCTGGCTGAGGCGATCGCGCAGGATCCGGCCGGCGCGCTGCTCGAACATCTCGTAGTACAGCTCGGTGTAGCCCCCCTGGCCGCGGTGGGCGAGGTCTTCCTGGTAGAGGAGGTTGTCGAGCCAGACGTAGGTGTCGTTGATCATGGCGAACAGGTAGGACCTGGGATCGTCGAGGTAGTGCGCGGCGTCGGGGTCCAGCTTCAGCCTGTTCTGCATCGCCTCCGGCAGCCGGATCGTGAAGCGAGCCCACAGCCCGTGCTGCCCGGTCTTCTGGCCGTCGGCGTTGTCGGTGAGGGCCAGGGGATTGTGCAGGTCGGCCACGAGGCCGGCCAGCTGGTCCGACTCGGCGAGGATGCGGTTCTTGTCCCTGGCCTTGAACGCCTCGACGAGGCGTTCGTAGCTCTGCTCGATGAGCCACGGCAGGCGGCCGACCTTCTCCCCGATCTCTGCGTAGTGGGCCTTCATCTCCGCCTCGGTATGGGGCGCGTCCGCGAAGGGGAAGGGCACGAGCCGGTCCACCGCGAAGCGGCGGTCGAGGCCTTCCTCCGGGATCACGGCCTCCGGAGAGAGCGAAGGCAGCTCCAGCCGGTGGTTCTTGTAGAAGGGCTTCAGCCCCTTGGGCAGGGTATCGATGGCGTGGCTGTTGACGGCCTGGTGGGCCACCGGCCCCCAGGCGGTGGCCTGCCCGCCGACGAGGACGGCGGCGGCGGCAAAGGCGGCCATGCGGGTGGGCTTCCGGAGCTGGGACATGGGGGATGGTTCCTCTCTTCTATGCGACGCGGGCCGCGGTCAGCACCCTCACCTCGGCCGCTCCCGCCGCGGAGAGCACGCGGGCGCAGGCCATGACGGTGGCGCCGGTGGTGAAGACGTCGTCCACGAGCACGGCCACCCGTCCCGCGATGCGGCCCCGCCGGCGCGCGGCGAAGGCCCCGGCGACGTTGGCTCGGCGGGCGGCCCCCGACAGCCCGGTCTGGGCAGCGGTGTCCTTCCGGCGCACGAGGACCCCGGCGACCGCCAGGCCCGTCCGGCGCGCCAGCTCCTCGGCCAGGAGCTCGGCCTGGTTGAACCCGCGCTCCCTCCGCCGACGAGGGTGGAGTGGCACCGGCACCAGGACCGCTCCCGGAGTCAAGATCCGGCGCACCTCGTCGCGGCCCAGCATCACCTCGGCCAGGCGCGTGGCGACCCGCCGCCGGCCGCGGAACTTCAGCTCGTGGAGGAGGCTGCGCAGCGAGCCGGTGAACGGCCCGAGGCTGGCCCCGGCGCGGAACGGCGTGAGACCCCGGCGGCACCTCCCGCAGGTTCCGCCTGCCGCCTCGGCCAGGGACAGCCCGCAGCCGCAGGCGGGACCACGGTGCACGGGCAGGCTCGCCCAGCACCCTCCACAGAGTGGCCCCCGGCTCGGGTGGGCGAGCGGAGCGGCACAGGCCGGGCAGCGGGACGGGAAGACGACGGCGAGCACCGGCTCGAGCAGCCCTACGCGAGCCATGACGGCGAAGGCTACCGCCCGCCCCGGGCGCCTGACCGCCGGGGCGTTCACAGCAGGCCCTGCTCCTGCTTCTCCTGGCAAGAGATGCACCGCTTGGCCCACGGCACCGCCTCCAGGCGCTTGCGGTCCATCTCGTCCTCGCACACGACGCAGTAGCCGAAGCGGTGGTCGTCGATGCGCCCGAGCGCCTCGTCCACCAGCTGGAGCAGGTCGCGCTCCGAGTTCGACAGGCTGAAGAGGAATTCCTTGGTGTAGGAGTTCGACGCCTTGTCCGCGATGTCCTGGGCGCCCTCCTCGTCGGCCTCCTTGCCATAGGTCTTGTTCTTCTCGTAGGCTTCCAGGATCTCCTTCTTCTTCTGGACCAGCTTCTCCCGGAAGAGCTTCAGCTTCTTGTTTTCCATGTTCTCCCCGCCGTGCCCTCTCTCACTCGCTCGGAATTGAATCCCCCGCTGGCTCCTCGCCCTCGCCTGCTCCGCACTCCGCCTCCCCGGCTCATGGGATGCCGAAACGCCGGCGCTTTTCCCAAAGCGCCTTGCGGCTGATGCCCAGGACGGCCGCCGCCTTGGTCTGGCTGCCCGAGACCTGCTCGAGCACGTAGCGGATGTAGGCCGCTTCCACCTCCCGCAAGGAGGGACGCTGCTCGCGTCCGGCCCACAGCGTGGCGGGCTGCTCCCGGACCTGGGGCGGCAGCGCCGCCGGCTCCACCAGCTCGCCCGGGCTGTAGAGGGCCGAGCGCTCCACCGCTCCCCGCAGCTCGCGCACGTTGCC